>Ga0208971_1000328_pt1 | contig 35426 bp, 30 predicted proteins | sample AOAMet1_18_M0_10_2_FD_188229 | JGI IMG/M metagenome (GOLD analysis project Ga0208971, IMG submission 188229) | Ammonia-oxidizing marine microbial communities from Monterey Bay, California, USA - CAN11_18_M0_10 (SPAdes) | ecosystem: Environmental > Aquatic > Marine > Intertidal zone | place...
CCAGTATCTGCAATGTATCCTGATGGAAGAGTATCTTTAACATACCCACTTCTTCACCGGAAATATGCGCTCGGGCTGTGTCTTTGAAATAGGCGCGGCCAATTTCATAGGGAATTTTTTGTTCGGTGAGCTCGCGCTCATTTTTGCCGACAAAGCTGATTTCAGGAATGGTCCAGATACCCGTGGCCACGTCATCCACGCGATACTGATCTTTCATGCCGCACATGTGAGAAGCAGCAAAGCGGCCCTGATCATAGGCAGCGCCCGCCAGTGCTGGCCAGCCGATAACGTCACCGGCAGCGTAGATATGCGGGATCGCGGTTTGATAATCTTTGTTGACCTGTATCTGACCGCGGGAATCCACTTCCAGACCGATCTCTTCAAGGCCCATATTCTTGGTATTACCACTGCGGCCATTACACCAGAGCAAGGCTTCAGCATGAATACGCTTGCCGGATTTAAGCTCCAGGGTGACGCCATTTTCGCCCGTGGTGACGCTCTCGTACTCTTCGTTGTGGCGTACCATTACGTTGAGATCACGAAGGTGATAGCTCAGCGCATCGGAGATTTCGTCATCGAGGAAGTTCATCAACCATTCTCGGGTATTCACCAGATCGACCCGCGTATCGAGTCCGCAAAATATGGATGCATATTCACAGCCAATGACGCCGGCGCCGTAGATAATAATATTTCGCGGTGTGCTATCCAGCGATAGGATCGAATCGCTATCAAAGATACTCGGATGATTAAAGTCGATATCATCTGGACGGTAGGGACTTGATCCCGTGGCCAATAAAAAGTGTTTTGAGCTGAGCTGAGTGACCTTGCCATCACTGGCTGTCACTGAAACTTTATGAGCAGTAGTAAATTTAGCGCGGCCAATAAAAGTCTGTACACGGTTGCGCGCATAGCCCTTGGTGCGGCCCTGAACCTGCTTGGTAATCACATCATCCGCGGCTTTCATCACTTCGGGAAAAGAGAACCAGCGCGGTTCGCCAACGGCGCGAAACATCGGCATGGTGTTGTATTGCATCATCCGTCGAATGGACTGTCGCAAGGCTTTTGAGGGGATGGTGCCCAGGTGGGTGCAATTGCCCCCCGCCAGTGCGCGCTCGTCCACTACGGCAACGCGCCAGCCCTGCTTGACGGCATTCATAGCTGCGCCTTCACCGCCAGGACCACTGCCGATAACCACTAGGTCATACTGATAATTGGACATGCTCAGGATTTTTCCTGTTCTGAAGAACGCAGATTGGCGCTGGCATCATAGGCCAAATCCCCATCACTTAGCTCATCGCACTTATTCGGATCGCCACCGCAGAGGTCGCAGTTGTAGTTAGCTTCACCCAGCGCGGCACCGACACCGCCACAGGATCCCGCAATGGGCTTGCCGCCCATCAGGACGCCCACGGCCATTGCTGTAATCAGCAGAGCAAAAATAATAATTGTAAGAAAGATTTCAGCCATGTTTAACTCTCGCTGTTAACCGCTGGAGCGGTCAAATACTGTTTAAAGGCGTCACTGTAAACCGCTGTAAACTGCTTGTCGGTTTTCACCAGCATATAGACTGCAATAGATTGCTGATTGGCGATTTCCAGTGCCGCTTTGTCACCCATCACTAAAAAGGCTGTAGCCCAGGCATCCGCATCAATGCAGCGATCAGCGACTACGGTCACCGAGGCCAAGCGATGTTCTATGGGCCGACCGGTTCGTGGATCTATACTGTGGGAGTAGCGTTTTCCGTCTTTTTCAAAATAGTTTCTATAGTCTCCAGAGGTGGCGACTGCGGCGCTCTCTAGAGGAATAATCTTGTCTACCTGCCCGAGGGCATTTGGGGTTTCAATAGCAATGCGCCAAGGCTGCCCTTTGGGGTTTAAACCACTGACCCGCATCTCGCCCCCCACTTCCACCAGATAGTCTGGCAGCGCCAGCATTTCCAACAGGTCGGCGACCTGATCAACCGCATAGCCCTTGGCCACGGCAGAAAGGTCCAAGCGCAGGGCTTGGTGTTTACTGATCGACTGGTTATCACGGTTTAATATCAAGTGCTGGTAACCGATAGTGGCCAGCGCCTGTGCAATATCATTATCTGCAGGTAGGCGATCATTGGTCATCTGCGGTCCGAATCCCCAGAGATCCACTAATGGCCCGACACTGGGATCAAAGGCGCCAGCGCTCTTGTGCCAAACCTCGCGGCTGGTTTTTAACACAGTCCAGAGTTCCTCGGAGGCCGCGACCTCTTCACCCACGGATAGGCGATTAAACAGGCTTAACTCAGATTCAGACTTGTAGGTAGACATGGCCAGATCAACAATATCCAGCGCATTCTCAATCTGCTCCGCTAGATCAGCTGGTGCTGGCTGGTCCGCCACTATGGTGATGTTATAGCTGGTGCCAAATTTGCTACCGGAGATCTGCACAATCTCAGGAGCATGGTCACAGCCGCTGAGCAGCAGAAAGCTGACTAGGGCTGGAAGCAAAAACGAGGCTTTCGCAAGCCCCGTTATTTTGTCACTGGATAGAATCATCGAGGGCTATTACCCGCCGAAGTCATCGAGGAAAATATTTTCATCCTCGACACCCAGATCTTGCAACAATTTGACCACTGCGGCATTCATCATTGGCGGCCCGCACATGTAGAACTCGCAATCTTCAGGTGCTTCGTGATCTTTCAGATACTGCTCGAATAAGACATTGTGGATAAACCCAGTAAGGCCGTCCCAGTTATCTTCCGGCTGCGGATCTGACAGCGCTAGATGCCAGTCGAAGTTATCATTTTCTGCTGCCAAGGCATCATATTCATCATCATAGAAACATTCGCGCAATGAACGGGCACCGTACCAGAAGCTGATCTTACGCTTGCTTTTAAGACGCTTAAGCTGATCGAAGATATGCGATCGCATAGGTGCCATACCTGCACCACCGCCAACGAAGACCATTTCGTTATCAGTGTCTTTGGCAAAGAATTCACCGAAGGGACCGTAAACGGTAATCTTGTCGCCAGCTTTCAGGCCAAAGGTATAAGAGGACATCTGTCCTGGTGGAATACCTTCAGAACGCGGTGGCGGCGTAGCAATACGAATATTGAATTTAACAATGCCCACTTCGTCTGGGTAGTTGGCCATTGAATAGGCGCGAATCACTGGCTCAGTCACAATCGACTCGTGTTTAAAGAAGCCAAAGTGCTCCCAGTCGCCGCGGTACTGTTCTTCGATATCGAAGTCGGCATATTTAATATGGTGCGGAGGACATTCCAGCTGCACATAACCACCGGCGCGGAAGTTAACGTCTTCCCCTTCCGGCAGACGCAGGGTCAACTCTTTAATAAAGGTCGCCACATTCTGGTTTGACTCAACCACACATTCCCAGCGCTTGACGCCAAATACTTCTTCTGGGACTTCAATTTTCATGTCCTGTTTAACCGGAACCTGACAGGAGAGTCTCCAGCCTTCAGAAGCTTCACGACGGTTAAAGTGGCTCTCTTCAGTGGGCAACATGGAACCGCCACCATCAGCGATAACGCATTTGCACTGGGCGCAGCTTCCGCCGCCGCCACAGGCTGAGGGCAGGAATAAACCAGCATTGGAGAGTGTCTGCAGTAGCTTGTCGCCAGCTGCTACGGTGATTGTCTTCTCACCGTTGATCTCAATATTGACGTCGCCAGAGGACACCAACTTGCTGCGAGCGGCCAGAATAAAGGCTACTAGGGCAAGGATGACCACCGTAAACATGGTGACGCCGAGGATGATTTCGATATTCATGAGTAGCTACTTCTCCGTAATCAGATGTCAATGCCGCCGAACGACATAAAGCCTAAGGATATTAGACCTACAGTGATAAATACGATGCCCAGCCCCTGAAGGCCTTCTGGAATATCGCTATATTTTAATTTTTCTCGAATTCCGGCGAGAACCACAATAGCAAGAGCCCAAGAGGTACCTGAACCAAAGCCATAAACCACACTCTCGGTGAAGTTATAGCCACGCTCAGCCATCAACAGTGAACCACCGAGAATCGCACAGTTCACCGTAATCAGCGGCAGAAACACACCGAGGGCGTTGTATAGCGCTGGGACATATTTATCGAGAAACATTTCCAGTATCTGCACGATAGCGGCGATTACGCCGATAAAGCAGAGATAGACCAAGAAGCTCAGATCAACATCCGGCAGACCAGCCCAGGCCAGTGCACCATCGGATAACAGGTAGCCGAGCAATAGGTTGTTTACCGGTACGGTGATGGTTTGCACCACGATCACTGCAATACCTAAACCGAATGCCGCATTGATCTTCTTCGACAGTGCCAGATAGGTACACATACCCAAGAACAGGCTCAGGGCGATATTGTCGATAAAGATCGAGCGAACTAACAAACTTAAATAATATTCCATTACGCAACCTCACTCGGACGGCTATTCGCGGTGATCTTAAAGTCCGGCTGTTCCACCTGATCTTTCTTGCTGACGCGAAGAACCCAGATAAACAGGCCAATTAAGAAGAAGGCACTGGGGGGCATCAACATCATACCGTTGGCCACGTACCAGCCACCTTCAGTGCTGACCTGAAGGACTTCGTAGCCCCACAACTTGCCAGCGCCAAACAGTTCCCGAAAGAAGGCTACGATCATCAGTACAACACTGTAGCCGAGACCATTGCCGATGCCATCTAAAAAGCTCGGCAGCGGTGGGTTTTTCATGGCAAAGGCTTCGGCGCGACCCATCACGATACAGTTGGTAATAATCAGTCCAACAAAGACCGACAGCTGCTTGCTGATATCGTAGGCCACTGCCTTGAGCACCTGATCAACAACAATTACCAGCGAGGCAATAATGGTCATCTGCACAATAATACGGATGCTGTTGGGAATATGGTTGCGGATCAGCGAGACAAATAGATTTGAAAACGCCGTTACCACGGTCAGTGCCAGGCACATAACAAAGGCGACCTTCATGCTTGAAGTCACCGCCAGTGCGGAACAGATACCGAGGATTTGCAGTGCAATCGGGTTGTTGTTCAGTACCGGTTCTAGAAGCGTATCTTTAGCTTTTGACATGCTTAGGCCTCTCCTGTTTTAAGATTGCTGATCAGTGGCGAAAAGCCTGAGTCACCCAGCCAGTAGCGCACTAGGTTATCAACACCTCGAGTGGTCAAGGTGGCGCCGGCGAGACCATCGATCTGCGACTCATAACCATCACGGTTCATATCCGCCTTACCTTTTAGTACAGTGAGGGCCAGGTCGCCTGAGTTATAGGCTTTCTTGCCAATCCAGCTGGCCTTCCAGTTAGGGTTGTCAATTTCACCACCCAGACCTGGCGTTTCTGCATGCTCGTAAAAACCAATACCGGCAACGGTTTCAAGATCAGATTCCAGTGCAATAAAACCGTACAGCGTTGACCAGAGACCATAGCCTTTAATGGGCAGGATGATTTTCTCAAGACCCTGTTCGCCTTCTACTATATAGACAGTAGCGAAATTGGCGCGACGTTTGATCTTAGCGATATCTTCGTCACCGGACAGAGCAATCGACTGTGCCGGATCTTTAGACGCTTTGCGTTGATCATAGACAGCCGGATCCACTTCATCGTTGAAGCGACCAGTTTCCATATCGACAATACGGGTAGTGATCTGCTGAAACTGAGTCTCAACGTCAATACCGGCTTTTAAAAGGCCAGCAGAGGCGAGAATATTGGTTTTTAAATCCAATACCTTATTGGCGTCCTGCATCGGTCGCAGTATCACCGCGGCGCTTGAGACTACCACTGCGCAGACCACGCAGAGCAGTGCGGCAACGCCGAAAGTTTTCTGAATAGAGTCACTAGCCACGGGCCAATCTCCTTTTAATATTTCCTTGAACCACAGCATGATCAAACAGCGGTGCAAATAGGTTGGCAAACAGAATTGCCAGCATCATGCCCTCTGGGAAAGCCGGGTTAACCACACGAATCAGGATAACCATGACACCGATAAGCATGCCGTACCAGAACTTGCCGGTGTTGGTCATTGCTGCAGATACGGGGTCGGTGGCCATAAAGATTGCACCAAAGGCAAAGCCACCGATCACCCAGTGCCAGTAGAATGGCAAGGCGAACATGGGGTTGGTGGAGTCGATAGTGTTAAATAGCATGGAGAGCAATGCCGAACCCAGCAGAACACCACCGATAATGCGCCATGAGGCAATACGCATCACCATCAGGACTACACCACCGAGCAGAATCGCCAGGGTCGATGTTTCACCGATAGAACCCTGAATGGTACCTATAAAGGCCGACATCCAAGTTGTGCTCTGCTCAAGACCCGCCATACCGGCAGTCGCTGCCACAGACAACATGGTGGCGCCAGTGTAACCGTCCACTGCAGTCCATACCGCGTCACCAGACATATAGGCAGGGTAGGCAAAGTAGAGGAATGCGCGACCTGTAAGAGCTGGATTAAGAAAGTTTTTGCCAGTGCCGCCAAAGACTTCTTTACCGATCACAATACCGAAGCTGATACCTGCAGCAACCATCCACAGTGGCAGGTCCGGAGGACAGCACAGGGCGAAGAGTACCGAGGTAACAAAGAAACCTTCGTTCACTTCATGGCCGCGAACGCTGGCAAACAAGACTTCCCAGAAACCGCCGACTATAAAGGTCACCATGTATATAGGTAGAAAGTAAGCTGCACCGTGAACTAGGTTGTCCCAGATACTGGTTGGGTCGTAGCCGGCCAACATGGCAATAAAGATGCCCCGACCGCCCTCTTGAGCCAACATGCCCATTTCCAACATTATGGTGTTGGCCTGAAAGCCCACATTCCACATACCGAAAAACATGGTTGGGAAAGTCGCCATCCACACTGTGATCATCACTCGTTTGAGATCGATGGAATCACGGACATGGGAACTGTTCTTAGTCACATCAGATGGCTTAAACAAAGCTGTATCCACTGCTTCGTACAGTGCATACCAGCTTTCCCACTTGCCGCCTTTGTGGAAATTAGGTTCTAACTTATCGAGAAGATTACGCAACATGGTCTTAACCCTCCTTCTCTATTTTAGTCAAATTATCACGTAGGATTGGGCCGTACTCATGCTTGCCTACACAGACATAGCTGTAGAGACCCACATCGTCTTCGTCCAATTCCAAGCAACCGAGTTTCTGTGCCATTTCCGTGTCACCAACAATCAGTGAGCGGAGCAGCTGAACCGGCAATATATCCAGAGCGGTTACGTCTTCGTAGCCACCTACTGGCACCATGGCGCGTTCGCTGCCGTTAGTGCTAGATGTCATATTGAAAAGTTTCTTGCTCAGGGAGGAAACAAAGATCGGCAGCGCGGAGTGCTTATCGAATCCGGCTCTCAGGTAGTGCAGGAAGTCGCGCTCGCGGCCTTCACGGATAACCGAGACCTGGCTGTGGTAGCGACCTAGAAAGGCAAACTCGCCAGCAGCTTTGCGACCCGAGAGAACTGAACCAGAAATTACCCGATTCTCATCGTTCTTTAATTCGCCGATAACCAGCTGATTGAGGTTGGCACCCAACTGACTTTTTAGTAATCGCGGCTGATTGACCTGGGGGCCAGCCAGTGCCACAACTCGGCTGCTATCTATAGAGCCGCTAGTAAACAGCGCACCGATGGCAATCACATCTTGATAACCAATAGTCCAAACGGTTTTCTCAGCGCTTACTGGATCGATAAAGTGAATATGGGTACCAGCAAGTCCTGCAGGATGTGGGCCGGCAAAGCTATGCGCCTCAACACCATCAATCCCATCGCCAGCAACTGTTGCGTCCGCCGCACTGCAAAGGTGCACTGGGCCGTCCGTTAAACGTGTCAGCACAGTTAGACCATTGGCAAAGTCTTCACTGCGCTGAGCAATAATCGGTGCTGGGTCAGCCGCCAGTGGATTGGTATCCATAGCAGTGACAAAAATAGATGAGGGCGCAGATTCAGGCGCCGGTACTCGAGCAAAAGGACGTGTCCGCAGAGACACCCACTGACCGGAGTTAACCAAATTCTCAACCACTAGGCTGCGATCGAGAGTAGCCAGCTGGTCAGCACTGTATTGAACGAAGCTTTCAGCTTCTGTTCCATCCACGTCGATAACCAGTGACTGAAATACACGGCGCTCGCCGCGATTGACTGCCACAACAACACCAGCTGCAGGAGCCGTGTACTTTACACCGACAGTTTTCTTATCGGTAAATAGCAACTGACCCAGCTTGACGCGATCACCTTCGCGCACGGCCATAGTGGGCTTCATGCCCGGGTAGTCAAAACCAACTACCGCAACCTGACCTATTACTGGGCCATCGTGAATAACCTGCTCTGGCGCACCAGCAATGGGCAGGTCTAATCCGCGACGGATTTTTATCATAGAAGATACCTAATACTCAAAAATTAAGATTTGGGCTATATCACTGAGACCATCTAACAGCGGGAGATAACGGCTATTAAATGAGTAATTTCAGCTTAGTGTCGGCGTACAGATGAGGAGCTTTGTGCACCGATTTACGAACGGCGGGATTATAAAGGTCTAGGCGCTGTGATTCCAGTCGGAAACTGACCAAACAGAGCTAAACAGGACTATATCGGGGTAATTTGTTTTGACGCGCTAGGGATTATTCAAGACAGTACTCACATCAGCCTGCCCTATGACTAAAAAGGCTCGGCGCAGTGGCTGCGCCGAGCCCTGTATCACATGGCTCTAACAGGGTTTATTAAACCTGCTGTAAGACATTTGGGTAGGATGGCCAACTGACGCCAGCAAATTTCTCCAGGCAACGTACCACCTGACAGCTATAACCAAATTCATTGTCATACCAACAATAGAGTACACAGCTATTACCCTCGACAATGGTGGCCTGAGCATCGAGCACACAGGCCTGACGGGAACCGACAAAGTCAGTGGACACCGCCTCGGTGGATATGGTGTAGCCGATCTGCTGTTGTAGCTCCGAGTGCAGAGCCTTCTGGCGCATAAACTCATTTAGCTCCTCGACATTGGTGTCGCGGCCCAACTGCAGATTAAGAATAGCCATAGAAACATTGGGTGTGGGCACCCGGATCGCATTGCCAGTCAACTTGCCCTTTAGCTGCGGAATCACTTTTGCCACGGCCTTGGCTGCACCAGTGGAAGTCAGCACCATATTGAGTGCCGCACTGCGTCCCCGGCGATCACCTTTGTGATAGTTGTCGATCAGGTTTTGATCATTGGTGTAGGCATGCACGGTTTCAACGTGGCCACTATTGATACCAAATTCATCCAGCAGGCACTTGAGCACTGGCACAATGGCATTGGTGGTACAGGAGGCCGCCGAGATAATCTTGCGCTCGGGGGTAATTTCGCCATCGTTAACACCGTAGACAATATTTGGAATATCGTCGCCAGCGGGGGCCGTCAGTAAGACCTTCGATGCGCCGGGACGCAGATGACCACCGAGGCCAGCATTGTCTTTCCAGACACCGGTATTATCGACAATCAGTGCATTGCGAATGCCGTACTCGGTGTAATCGATCTCTTCAGGTTTGTTGGCATAGATCACCTTCACCGGATTACCGTTGATTACCAACGTGCTCTCGTCTTCCAACACGCGAATGGTGCCTTTAAAAGAACCGTGAACCGAATCTCGCCGCAGCAGTGCCGCGCGCTTTTCCAAATCGTTGTCCACCTTGCCCTTGCGAATCACGATCGCGCGCAGTCGCAGCACGTCGCCACCGCCAGCCTTATCAATCAAAATTCTCGCTACCAGTCGACCGATACGACCGAAACCATAGAGCACCACATCTTGGGGCTGAGGCAGCGGCTTAACATCTGAACCAACAATGTCTTTTAGCTCATCGGCGACAAATTCATCGATGCTGCGACCATTGCCAATACTCTGAAACTTGACCACCATCTTACCCAGATCAATATGCGCCGGCCCAAGGTGGAGACGGGCAATGGCCTCGATCATTGGCGAGGAATCAAACTCTGATAATTCATTCTGTTCTACCTGACGCACACGGCGATGGAACTTCATCAGGTCGGTAACCGACTTGTTGACCATGCTGTTGCCATACATATAGGTTGACACATTGCGCTCGCGATAGAGCTTGCCAATAATCGGGATCATACCTTCGGCAAGGGCTTCGCGCTGTTTCCAATCTTTGAAAAAATCGTCTGGGAGGGGTCTCTTCTGGTCAATCACTGGCAGATCCTTATCAAGCAGTTGGAGGGGTAACGCATTATCGTGAAGTTTGGTGATACAGGCAACCAACATGAGACCTCGTTTGGTTGATACAGGCTATTGCCTCTATCTATCAATAGCCCACCGCGAGTAAAATATCGGCCGATGTGAACCAACAGTCACGACAGTGCAGTATTAGCTTAACTTTAGTACAACTTCCAAAAATCATTTATGTAGGTGTTATGACAGTCCCAGCTTCGCAAACCACTTTAGATTTAGAACCCGCCTTAAAATCAAAGTCGATTCTTAGCTTGGGCCCGAGCGCCAGACCCGGCGATAAAAATCACTGGGGTGAACTGCAAGCCGCCGGTCGTGCACTGGCCATCGCCGAGGCCGCGCAACAGTTCGATGGGCTCAGTATCCTGATTACCGAGACCGCTCGCGAGGCCGCCGCCCAGAGTCGCGCCCTGGCATTTTTTAGTGCCGAGCAGGATTTTCCGATCCTTAACTTTCCCGACTGGGAAACCCTGCCCTACGATATATTTTCCCCTCATCAAGATATTGTCTCCGCGCGCCTGCAAACCCTGTCCAATCTACCCAACGCTCAACATGCATTACTAATAGTGCCGCTGCCGACCCTGATGCACAGACTGGCACCCATAGACTTTATCGCCTCGCGAACCTTTTCCTATGCAGTGGGGGAACTGCTCGATCGCGATGAACTCCAGCAACAGCTCTCTCGAGCTGGCTACAACCGCGTTGACACCGTATATGAACACGGCGAATATGCCTTTCGCGGCTCCCTGATCGACATCTTCCCTATGGGGGCCAAGCAGCCATTTCGTATTGATCTGCTGGACGATGAAATCGAAAGTCTGCGACTATTTGATCCCGAGTCACAGCGCACCTCAGAAAATGTTACCCAGATTGAGCTACTGCCAGCACGAGAATTCCCCCTCGACAAACAGGCCTGTAATCAATTCTTAAATAACTGGCATTCGCATTTTGACCAGAGCCCGGACAAATGTCCTGTCTACCGAGATATAAAAGAGGGTATTGCACCTCAGGGCATAGAGTATTACCTAAGCCTGTTTTTTGAAGAGACCGCCACTCTATTTGATTATCTGCCAGAAAAGGTACAGCTGTTTAGTCATGTGGGAATCGAAGACGCCTCCCTCGCCTTTTGGCAAGACACCAATGCCCGCTATGCCGAATACGGCGTTGACCCAACCCGCCCGATACTCTCGCCGAGAGAACTGTTTCTCGGTGTCGAAGAGGTGTTTCAGCAGATCAAGAAACTGCCGCGCACCGAGATCGATCGCCAACCCGCCAAAACCGGCGCCGGCAGCATTAACTTCAATCTCCGCACCCTGCCCGATGTGGCGGTCAATTCCAAACTCAGCAATCCCCTGTCTGCGCTTCAGGAATTTATTGAGGGCTTTGAAGGTCGCGTGCTGTTTTGTGCGGAGTCTGCCGGACGCCGTGAAGTGCTGGCCGGCTTTTTAAAGAAAATTGATATAGTCGCCACGGAAGTGGATAACTGGCAGGATTTTGTCAATGGCAAACAACGCTTTTCGGTCACTACCTATCCCATAGATCAGGGTCTATACAGCCCGGACACAGGTATCTGCCTGATTACCGAAGGGGAACTGTTTGGCCAACAGGTTATGCAGCGCCGTCGCCGCTCCAAGGCTTCAGAGTCGCCGGATCATATATTTAAGAGCCTCGCTGAATTACAACATGGCGCACCCGTAGTGCATATGGATCACGGCGTCGGACGTTTTCAGGGCTTAGTCACTCTGGAAGTGGATAAGTCGGTTCAAGAATTTCTTATGCTGGTTTACGCCAATGATGCCAAGCTCTATGTGCCGGTGTCATCACTGCATCTCATCAGCCGCTTTGGCGGCGGCGATCAATCTATGGCACCACTGCATAAACTCGGCACCGACAAGTGGAGCAAGGCCAAAGAGAAAGCAGCCAAACAGGTGCGCGACACTGCCGCGGAACTTCTCGATATCTATGCTCGCCGAGCAGCGCGAAAAGGCTTTGCCTGTGAGAATAATGAAGAGGACTACCGCAAGTTCAGCAGTGAATTCCCCTTTGAAGAAACCGCGGATCAGCTAGAAGCCATAGATGCGGTGCGCCGCGATCTGCTCAGCCCACAACCTATGGATCGACTGGTCTGTGGGGATGTTGGATTTGGCAAAACCGAAGTCGCCATGCGCGCCGCCTTTACGGCAGTATCCAGTAGCAAACAGGTGGTAATCTTGGTGCCCACCACATTGCTCGCCCACCAGCATCTACAAAACTTCCGCGACCGCTTTGCCAACTGGCCCATAGCGGTAGAGGAACTGTCGCGCTTCCGTACTGCCCAGGAACAGGAGCAGGTCATTGCCGATACTGAGAACGGCAAAGTAGATATCCTAATCAGCACCCACAAACTATTGCACGCCAAGATCGACTTTGAGCGGCTCGGCTTGCTGATTATCGATGAAGAGCACCGCTTTGGTGTGCGCCAGAAAGACAAGATCAAATCTATGCGCAGCTCCGTGGATATTCTCACCATGACCGCCACACCGATTCCACGGACCCTCAATCTGTCTATGCATGCTGTGCGCGATCTATCGATTATTGCCACCCCACCGGCGCGTCGTCTATCGGTAAAAACGTTTATCCGCCAGCGGGAAGATCGGGTTACTCGCGAAGCCATACTCCGCGAAATCCTCCGCGGCGGTCAGGTCTACTTCTTACACAACGATGTTAAAAATATTCAGCGCACCGCCGATGAATTGGCACTGCTGGTGCCCGAGGCACGTATCAATATAGCCCACGGTCAGATGCGCGAACGGCAACTGGAACAGGTGATGTCTGACTTTTATCACCAGCGTTTTAATGTTCTGGTGTGTACCACCATTATTGAAACCGGTATCGATATCCCCAGTGCCAACACCATCTTGATTGAGCGGGCGGATAAATTCGGTCTCGCGCAACTGCACCAACTCCGCGGTCGTGTCGGCCGTTCGCATCACCAGGCCTATGCCTATCTGTTGACACCGCCACCGAAGACCATGACCTCCGATGCGTTAAAACGCTTAGAAGCCATTTCCTCCGCAGATCATCTGGGCTCTGGATTTACACTTGCCACCAATGATCTAGAGATCCGCGGCGCCGGCGAATTGCTCGGAGAAGAACAGAGCGGTCATATTCAAGCGATCGGCTTTACCCTCTACTTAGAGATGCTTGAGCGTGCGGTTAATGCCATTAAAAACGGCAAGCAGCTAGAAGTGGGCTCAGCCTTGGATCAGGGCATTGAGGTGAATCTGCATCTGCCGGCACTGATACCAGACGACTACCTGCCAGACGTCAATATGCGCCTGACTCTGTATAAACGTCTCGCCAACTGCCAAACAGAGCGCGATCTCTACGAACTTCAGGTGGAGATGATCGACCGCTTTGGTCTCTTGCCAGAACCGGCCAAAACCCTATTTGAACTGGCCAAATTGCGGCAGATGGGTGAACGCCTCGGACTGATAAAAATTGAAGCTGGCCCCAATGGTGGACGACTCAAATTTAGCGCCAGCACACCAGTGGAACCTATGACCATTATAGAAATGGTACAGAAACGACCGGGTACATTCCGCTTGCAAAATAACGATCAGTTGAGTTTCACTACAGAGATGGAAACTGCTGAAGAGCGGGTGGACAAAGTGACCTATATTCTCGATCAGCTTACGCCAGCAGAGATCGATAGCTGAATGGAAGCGATCTAACAACGGCCACCTTTTAACTGCTATCCTGTAAAGCATGGCCAAGGGAATGATAAGCATGACAACAGACAAGCAACAGCGAAAAACCCAGCGGGCCAACCGCCTGTGGGTCGTTCTGTTAGCGCTAATCAGCAACCTGAGTGTCGCTCAGAGCAGCAGTGATCAAACCGAGGAAGCCGCAGCCCCTTGGTATCAGGTTGAAGTGGTTCTCTTCACCCAGCAAGGTTATGCCGGAGCCGAACAACCACCGCGCAGTTACAGCCTCGACTTTCCACAAAACAATCTCGACCTGCTGGAACCCGGTCAAATTTCAGATAATGACTTCCCTGTCGCCGGCAATGGTGTCGTCTCAACCACAGCCCCGAGAGTTATCCCGCTGGCGACAGTAGCTGACCCGGCGCTTAGTTTTGCTACAGAGGTAATTGAAGACGTTGATCTGCAGAGCCCAGAAGAGCCCCGGGAAAAAGAGTACAACCTCGCACAAGAGGAGCCACTGGATGACTACGACCTCGCCCAGTTAAACGCCCGTGATGCCGTTTTCTTGGCAAATAATCTAGACAGTGATGTAGACGAAGATCAAGCCCAAACAGCCGCTCAAATCTACGTTGCAGAATATGAGTCAACCTTTGTAAAACTGCCACGAGATCTGCGCAACCTGAATGAAAGCGCCCGCGCCCTAGACCGCCAGTCCCGCTACAATGTTCTGTTTCATGAAGCCTGGCGCTTCTCGGCAGACGAATTGGAACAGGATCCCTGGGTGATTATCAAAGCCGGCAAGCAATACCTAGATCGCTTTGAGATTGAAGGCAGCCTGCGCTTTTACAAATCGCGCTTTTTACACTTTCAATCAGATCTCTGGCTGCTGGAATTTGCCCCCCAGAGCGACACAGCTAATATGATCGAACTGCCAGAGTTCCCCTCTCGACAACAGCCCAGCCTTGCTGACAGCCATGTGATTGCCGAGATCCAGTTTGATGAACAGCGTATTGAAGACTTCTTTATTGATACCCCGGAAAAAGATTTCGACGAAATAACAAATCTAGAGAGTTTAGAATCGGAGATACAGGCTGCGGAAGAAATTCAACAGCCAAGGCGCTATCCGGTAAAGACACTTTGGACATTTGATCAGTCAAAGCGTCTCGAAGAACAGCAGAGCTACTATATTGATCACCCTAAAATGGGTGTATTGGTGACGATTATGCCCTACGAGCCGGAGGTGCTTAATCCGCCTGTTGAAGAATCCTTGGCTGAAACTGAATAAAACTTTTACTCTAGTATGACCCTTGTTCTCACCATAAAAGTGCAGTCCCATATAACCTCTGCCGAGGCAATAAGCTGCCCGAATAGCATCAGGATAAAATCTCGAAAAAGTACAAGAAGCCTCTGAAGTCTCTGCCCTAAGACGCTAAGACCTTCCCACAAAACCTCACCGACTTTGCTGCTCTCTAAAAGACTCAACGACTAACCTCAGTTATTTCGAGGACAGAGCAGCATCACTGTCAACAGGGTTTTGGTTTAATCCCTGATCAACAAATATCAAATCATCCACCACAAAACCCAAGGCCTCAGCACGCTGTAAAAAGTGCTCTTTCAATTGATCGTCAATAGTCGGCGTGCGCGCAAGCAGCCATAGATAGCCGGTGGTATTGCCGGCAACAAAGGCGTACTGATAGTCCACGGAGTCCAGTTCGAAAACAATATAGGAAGCAAAGAAGGGTCCGAAAAAAGATACTTTTAGATGGCCTGGCTGGTCGTCATCAATGCGGTAGGCTCGGCCCTCTGCCTGTTGCCAGCTGCCCTCTTCCCCTGAGTAACCGCGATTGATTACTCGCAGACCACCATCCTCGCGCATTGAATAGTCGGCAGTGACATTGGTTAAACCCCGCTCAAATGAGTGGTCGAGTCGCGCCACTTCGTACCAGGTGCCAAGATAGCGCTGGTTGTCTAACTGCTCAACCGGTAAAACACCCTCGGGTCTACCGAGACAGCTAGCCAATAATAGGCAGTTTAATAGCAGGCATATTCTCTTAATTGCTGTTGGATGAATCGCGGCTCTCTCACTCTCACTCTCACTCTCACTCTCACCCCCACTTTTACTGCTACTGCTACTGCTACTGCTACTGCTAACACCCAATATGTCAAAAGCACTGGCCACTGGTTTTTCCTCTAAAAATCAAAAGCCGATTATAGAGTAAATTCCCTCTTGTACCTCCAGGACAGATTGAAAAAAGATCGCCAGTCGGAAGATAGGGCCGGTTCATTGACTACATCATGCTGCCAATATTGATCTAACGCCCAGATACCAAGACCGACAAACAACAAATGAACATTGATATGGCTGATAGCAGTGTGAGTAATGATGGCAACCAAGGGCATAGCCATCAAGAGACATCCCAAGAGCATGTAATTGCTGAGAATAGCGCGACTGGAATTACGGCCAGCATTTATATCAGTTGCCTCGTTAAGTTGTTTGTCGCAGCCCCGATTAAAAACACCCGCGCTTATAGGCTCACTAAATAGCTGTGCAAATAGCTGCAGCCCGTGACGTCGCGCCAGCAGATAGACGATCAGCACCAGTCCAACTGCCGGCAGCAGAGTATTTAGTGCATCGGTCATACCCAGTGCAACATTATGCTGTACCGCCGCTGGAGCCATAAAGGGGTACATCAGCAATGACTCTGCGGCGAGCCAGTAACCGAAAAAATATCCCAAGGTCAGTAGCCGCACCAAATTGCTGTGCAGTCCCCAGAAGAAAATTATTGAGATCATGCAACTATAAACCAGCAGTGAGACGTAGCTGACTTCTGGGAGTAACCACCAACCGGCGGATGCGGAAATAATCAACAGTGGCGTACCGACACAGAAGAGTACATCGGCCAACAGATAGGTGTTGATATAAAACGAGCGCAAGCCGCTGGCAAAAAAGCCTCGGAGGGTTGTCAATTTAACCACAACAATAGCCCCCAGCAATGTGCGGGAAAACCAGCGCACAACCTTTGTGTTGGTCGCTCTCAACATTGAACTGCGGGATAGGCCGAACAATAGCAGCAGTGACCAGCCCTGTGTTTGCACAGAGGTATCAATTAATCCAAGGAGGTCACCGACTATATAATCGATTAAGACAATAGCAAACAGACACCAGCCGCTGATAACTAGAAAGATGGCAAACGCGGCTTTAAAGTAGGCCATCATAGTCGCCGCCTTATTGGTGGAACTGATGGACCGGCAGCGTTTGAGGGGTTTGAAGGACTTGAGAGGCTTACTTTTAATGGCTTTAAGAGCTTTAAGAGAGCCGCGCCTGAGAGAGCGGGAACTGCGATAGGCAAAAACCGGGCGCCAGAAACTGGGGCCGTGAAACGCTTTGTCAAATCCATGACATGATCTCCTTATCCTGTGCTGGCTATTCATTTAGCCGCACAATCCATTTGCAGTCTCTACTGCAATATCCCCCGGAACATCCTTGTTATTGTTCGCTAGATGACGCTGATCAAGCCACATCTTCATAAACTGTAGTTAACCACTTAAGACTCTGCCACGCTTTTTTTCACAATAGCTGCCCGCCTTGATAAAGGCTTGCGAAAACGGCTTTATTTTGGGCCCTCCATTTCAGCGCTCTGTACTTCAACTCCTGCAGGAACATGCAGTGTCGAGGTTGGGAAGGCCACCTCCGCTTGGTTTGCGGCAATAATCTCGGCCACTTTAAGCAGCACATCCTGCTTTACTTGGTGATAGGCAACCCAATTGGTTGTCTTGGTAAAGGCATAGATAAAAAAGTCTATAGAGCTGGCAGCAAACTTATTGAAATTGACCATCATCGTTTGATTAATATCGATGTCCGGGTGGGCCAACAACATGGCCTTCACCTGCTCAACAATGGGACCCATCTGGGCCATATCATCATAACGCACACCGATAGTTTCATAGATTCTGCGGTTGGTCATACGCGAGGGATTTTCCACAGAAATATTGGCGAACACCGCATTGGGAATATACAGCGGACGCTTATCAAAGGTTCTAATACGCGTCAGACGCCAGCCGATATCTTCCACGGTGCCCTCTATTTCTTGATCTGGTGAGCGCACCCAGTCGCCCACAGAAAAAGGGCGATCCAGATAGATCATCAGGCCACCAAAAAAATTGGCCAGCAGATCTTTGGCAGCAAAACCCATAGCGATACCGCCGATACCGCCAAATGCCAACAGACCTGAAATACTGTAACCAAATAGCTGCATGGCGATTAATAGACCGGTAATAATCACCGCGGCGCGAAGCAATTTGCCCACCGCCCGCACTGTGGTCTCATCCATTGGCTTGGCGATATAGTCGGGATGCACAAGGTTGCGTTCGGCGCGCTTTATAAAATTAGTGAGAAACATCACGCCTAACAGAATCAGCGCCAGACGATTGATCGGATCCACCAGATCGTATAGCCCAGAGTTCATTTTTTGCGCGGCAATACCGGCGGCGAAATTAATACCGAGAATCCACACCACCCAAATCAGTGGTCGTCGGCAGGCTTCTATGAGCGCATCATCCCAGACCGTTTGAGTCTTGGCGGCCTGCACCTCGAGCTTATCTATCACTCGGTTGATCACAAAGCCCAGACTCAGAGCCAGCACCACGATAACAAATAGCTCTAGCACCCAGAGGTACTGTTCGCCGGTCAAATTAACCAACCAATTTTCTATACTTTTCATCGGCCCAACCTACTCTTTTTATATCTAATTATTGTTACGCAAATTTTGCAGTTGCGTCATGGTAGCAACTCTGCGGGGATGATTCTCTAATTGCTCCCAAGATAGAGATGCTGTTTTTAACATCCCCTTGATGCGATCACTGCCGCTCACCTGCTGTTCGGTCATAAAATCGAGCACTTCAATAGCTCCCGGTCGGTCATTGCAGACCAGGATCATGTCGCAACCGGCATCCAGAGCAAGCCGCGCCTTCTGCACATAACCCCCCACCACATCGGCGCCTTTCATGGCCAGATCGTCACTAAAGATCACCCCATCAAAGCCGAGTTTGCCACGCAGAATCTGTTTGAGCCAAAAGTCAGAGAATCCCACCGACTCAGAGTCAATGGCCGGAAAGGTAATATGTGCCGGCATAATGCCCCCGAGCTTGTCTGCCAGAGCCACAAAGGGCACTAAATCGTGGTCACTGAGCTGCTCCCAGCTGCGCTGATCTATCGGCGCTTCAAGATGACTGTCAGCGAAAATACCGCCGTGCCCGGGGAAATGTTTACCAGTGGCCGCCATGCCCGCCTCATTCATACCAGCTATAAATGCCTCCGCCACACGAGATACCAACTGTGGCTGATCGGAAAAGGCGCGATCGCCGATAATACTACTGGTGTCCCGATCCACATCCAGCACCGGTGCAAAGCTGATATCCAAGCCACAGGCAATAACCTCGGCGGCCATCAACCAGCCGCAGTCGCGGGTTAAGGCCAGCCCAGCCTCTGGGTCACTGTGGCTTAAGTCGCCCAACTGTTGCATGGCTGGTAACAGGGTAAAGCCCTGCTTAAAGCGCTGCACCCGACCGCCCTCCTGATCCACCGCAATCAATAACTGTGGCGCCACCGCTCTTATCTCGGCAACCAATGCCTCAACCTGCTGGCGACTCTCAACATTGCGGGCAAATAAAATCACCCCGCCAACTTGGGGGTTACAGAGCAGCGCAGGTTCATCAGCAGTTAATGCTGTACCCGCCAAATCGAGCATCAGGCGTCCATGTGAGCTGTGGGTCATACATTTTCCAGAGTTGTTGGGGACTGTAACCCCTAATTTGGGGAAAGATTTTTAGACTAAGTTATTCTTTCACAAAGCATTGCTATTCCATAAGGAAATTTTACCCTGAAATAGATTTTTCGCGGCAAAATATTATTACTCTAAATTCCAATCGCTTACCTTCACAACCTCACCTGAGATCATTCAATAGCACTGTAACTAAAGTAATATAGATCGCCAATAGACTAATGCAGCCCTTCTTACAAACTGCTATTTTTGAACTTAAAAGGAGGGAATCACTATGGCTAACAGCGTTCCTATGATCAATCAGTGCTATCAGGAGATAGCCACCAATAGAACTTTTGAAGTGCTCAGCGTCGATGAGTATCTCGCCGTAATCGATCTGCATTACGATGATGGAGAGTTCGATCAGATCAGTCTCGATAACTGGTCGCATATGGTTTTAAAGTCCCCCAGCGCGGCTTACCAGCAGGCGACCACTCTAGCATTAGAAGATAAGTCACAGATGCCCTGGGTCTCTGATCTAGATGAGGTTATTCAGTCCGACTATCTATTTGGTTGGGATGAATTCTGACTGCGCTTGAGCTCTTCTAACTTAAGGAGACCCTGTAAGTTGAGTAGCTCCTGTCACTCAGCGCTAGGCGTCATCACGCAATTATTCTGCCGCCCAGCGCTGCTGTAACCGTTGTAGCACTTTTGAAAGACCACCTCTAAAACCGGCTATTCATTGAGAGCAAATTCTCCCATTCGAATATGCTTGAGAATCACCTGTGCCGCCTCATCGGCGTCTTCCACAAGCTCGAAGAGATTGAGGTCCGCGGCCCCTAAACAACCTTCTGACACCATGCGTTCCTGCATCCAATCCACCAGCCCCTGCCAAAAGGACTTGCCCACCAAAACAATTGGAAAGGGTTTCACTTTAAGGGTTTGCACTAGCGTCAGAGCCTCAAAAAGCTCGTCTAAGGTGCCAAAGCCCCCGGGGAAAATCACAAAGCCTACCGCATGTTTGACAAACAGATATTTGCGCACAAAAAAGTAACGGAAATCGAGGCCTATATCTTGATAGGGATTGGGCGTCTGCTCAAAGGGCAGATCAATATTTAACCCCACTGAAGGTGTCGGCGTGGCATAACAGCCGCGATTGGCCCCTTCCATAATTCCCGGACCGCCCCCAGTGATAACCGGAATATTCTCCTCACCGAGCAACTTACCGAGCTGTTGCGCCTCTCGATAATAGCGATTACTTGGGTCCAAGCGGGCGCCACCAAACACTGTTACCGCCGCACCCAACTTGAGTAACTTATCCGTGCCATCAACCAATTCAGACTGTATACGTAGCACGCGCCATGCTTCCTGTACTTTTGCTTCGAGCATAAACTTCTCCTGTTGTCTCGCTTAAATATAGTTTAACTTGCGCGAATCTGATTACTGTATATAATCACAGGTACCTGGTTAGAGGAAACCACTATGGATCGTCTCACTGCTCGACAACAACAAATTTTTGATTTGATACGCGACAATCTTGAAGACACCGGCTACCCGCCGACACGCGCAGAGATTGCTCAGCAGCTTGGCTTTAAGTCGGCCAATGCCGCAGAGGACCATCTCCGCGCACTGGCTCGCAAAGGTGTTATTGAGATGATCCCCGGCGCCTCACGAGGTATCCGCATTGTCGAACAGTTCTCTGGCATTCCGATTATCGGCCGGGTTGCCGCCGGTGACCCGATTCTAGCGGAGCAAAATATTGAGGATTACCAAGAGGTACCCTCGAGCACCTTCCACCCCCACGCCGATTACTTTTTGCGTGTCCAGGGTCAGAGCATGATCAATGTGGGCATTATGGATGGCGATCTACTGGCGGTTCACCAGCAGCCAACCGCAGAGAACTCACAGATCGTGGTTGCCCGAGTAGATGGTGAGGTGACGGTAAAGCGGCTTAAGCGCACGCGCAGCAAGCATGAGATTCATCTGCTCCCAGAAAATCGCGACTACTCACCAATTCTGGTGGATCTGCGGGCTCAGGATTTTGCTATTGAAGGTCTGGCAGTGGGCGTGGTGCGGGTTAGTATTTAGAGCTTTTGATTGGAAAGCTTTTGGTTAGAAAGCTTTTGATTGAAGGGCTTTTGATTAAAGGGCTTTTAATCAAAAATCTCCCCCCCGCCCCTAAATTAGGCCTCTCTCTCACCCACCTCAGACATTGGATTTGAGGCAAAAGCGTATTCCTCAACCACCCTACCGCCGAGCACATGCTCTTGGAGAATGCGCTCAATCACTTCAGGGGAGCAGCTGTGATACCAGGTTCCATCTGGATAGCTGACCATAATTGGCCCCTGACGACAGATACGCAGGCACTCCACTTTCGAGCGGTAGACACCGCTGTCAACATCGAGCAATTCAAGCTCACGAATACGTCTCTTTAAATATTCCCAGGCATCATTGGTCTGCTCTACCGGCGCACATTTCCCCGCGGAACAAATCATTAGATGCTGGCGATAGCTGTGTATTTTTCGCGCATCGCTGCGCAGACTGAGAAGATTATCGCTGTTCATTTGAGGGAGCTCAGGGTAGTGGTTTTGATTCATTATTTTATTTAGCGGCTTTAGTTAGCAGCTTTAGACAGCAGCTATGGATTAAGCTCTAATAAAAGGCTCATTTAACACTGCTGGCCTCAAGGCCGAATACTACCGAGCAGCGACTGGCCCACCCAACACGGCAGTCTAATTAGTGAATGGTGTGAACTTTACCCTGAACTGAATCGGCGGGCACTGCCGGCTCTTCGACCACATCAAAGGCAGTTTTTATACCGGCGTCCATCATGCTTTTAGCCACATCCAAATGTTTGCCATCGAGATAGGCCAGAACATCGGGAGAGAAGCGAATGGTGACCAGTGTTTCATCACCCTCGGCGCGCTGCAAAGCGACTTCACCGCTGTCTAACATGACTAATTCAAATTCCGCGAGAGGCATAAATAGGGTTTCCTAGAGAGTTACTTTTTGTTCTCAAACGCCGATAGTCTAGCAGTTGCAACAATCCCTGTTAACCGTTAACTGCGCGATGATTAAAACTCAATCATCATTTCCCGGTGACGATCAATCAATTCTTGCAGTGCCTGAAGCCAAATATGCGCCCGCTCAACGCTCCATTCAACCACTGCAGGGCCATCTAAGGCAATCATTGGGAGTCGATCCACATCCATCTCAGCTTTGCGCACAACCGGCAGCAGATAGATATTCTGATGGGCCGTAAGCAGCTCGCTGAGCCAAGAGCCGGAATCTTGCTGCAGTGACTGCAGCTCAGTAGCTTCCCCTGGACACTTACCCTGCTTGGCTAGCTGGGCCACCAGAGAGTCGCCATCAATCACCGACTCCAGATCTCGTAATTTATAGCCCTCAGCAATATTGCGGCAGTGCCACAACCAAGCCTGATGTAACTGCACCGCCACCGACTGGGCCGTGGCGGCGATCAGATGACTACTGGCAGAAGAACTGTCCCTATCAAGCCCGCGCAACAGCTGTCGAGCAAACAGGAGCTTCTGATTAACCGCTGAAATATGGGTCGACATCAGAGTCTACTTACTGCCTTTTTCAGCAGCCACCCACTTGCCGCCATTGTAAAACGCACTCCAACCAGAGGGCTTACCATCTTCTTCACTGCGCACATATTGCTCTTTGGTCTTGCGGCTGTAGCGAATAATAGTCGCCAGTCCATTGGGGTCTTTAACCGGTGCGGTGAGCAAGAACTGATACTTTTCGTCTATCTGATCTTTGTATGGCAGCAGCTCTTCGACACTGGGTGCACGGGTCTCGCGGTTCTTGGGAAACTGACTGGCAGCCAAAAACAGTCCGGAGGCACCATCGCGCAGCACATAGTGATCTTCCACTTTAAGACAGCGCAGCTCCGGCATTGAAATTGGATCTACCTTTGGTGGCGCGGCCTGGCCATTGCGCAATAACTTGCGGGTGTTCTTGCATGGCTCTCCCGGCGCAATCTCGCCGGTACAGCCAAAGTATTTGCCGAAGCGACCGGTCTTTAACTGCATCTCATTAGTGCATCGATCACACTCCAACACCGGGCCTTCATAACCCTTGATCACATATTGACCCGCTTCCAGTTCAAAGCCACTGCAATCTGGGTTGTTACCGCAAACGTGCAACTTGCGAGTCTCATCAACCAGATAGCTATCCATAACCGTGTCGCAGATGCCACAGCGATGACGGTGCATCAACTGCTTAGATTCCGCCTCATCATCTTCATCGATATTAACGGCTTCATCGCCAGCAGTGAGGTTTAGGGTGTGCTTGCAGCGCTCTTTAGGCGGTAATGCATAGCCAGAACAGCCTAGAAACACGCCAGTGCCAGCAGTGCGAACCATCATTGGACGATCACAGAGTTTGCAGGGAATATCCGTCTCAGTGGGAGAATTAGGACGCATACCGGCATCCACTTCTTTGGCACTTTCAACTTTGTCGCTAAAGTCACGGTAAAAACGATTGAGCAGATCTTTCCACTTCAGGGTGCCATTGGCGATCTCATCGAGATGCTCTTCCATAGTGGCGGTAAAGCCATAGTCCATCAGATCGGTAAAGCTCTCGGCCAATCGATCGGTGACCACATCGCCGATTTTCTCAGCGAACAGGCGCTTGTTTTCGATGCGTACATAGCCGCGATCTTGAATCGTTGAAATAATTGAAGCGTAGGTAGAGGGACGACCAATACCGCGCTTCTCCAGCTCTTTAACCAGTGAGGCCTCAGAAAAGCGCGCGATGGGCTTGGTAAAGTGCTGTTGCGGCACCAGAACCAGCATCGACATACTGTCGCCCTTTTGCAGATCTGGCAACTCGCCGTCTTCGTCGCCTTTGCGATTGGCTGGCATCACTGCCAAATAGCCATCAAAACGTGTCACGCGGCCTTTTACAGTCATTTCGTAATCGCCGGCGGCCACAGTAACCAGGGTCGAGGTAAACTGCGCAGGAACCATCTGACAGGCGACAAACTGCTGCCAGATCAGTTGATAAAGCTTCTTCGCGTCCACTTCCATGCCATCGAGACTACCGGGAGAGATATCAATATTTGATGGACGGATCGCTTCGTGAGCTTCCTGAGCGCCAGACTTGCTGCCGTATATCTTGGGCTCGTCCGGCAGATAGCGGGCGCCGTGGCGAACTTTAATATAGTCGCGACAGGCGGCAACCGCATCTTCACTCAAGTTGGTCGAGTCGGTACGCATATAGGTGATATAGCCGCCTTCATAGAGACGCTGCGCCATCATCATGGTTTTCTTTACGCCAAAGCCGAGCCGGGTACTGGCCGCCTGCTGTAGCGTTGAGGTAATAAAGGGAGCCGATGGCTTCGAGGACGTGGGCTTGTCTTCGCGCTTAGACACTAGGTAGTCGGACTCTCTAAGAGCTGCCAATGCGGTATCCGTAGCAGCCTTGTTGGGCGGACGGAAAGCTTTGCCTAGGTGGCGCTTTACTTCAAAGCGAATTTTTCCTGCATCATCGCTGGCTGCAGCGGCTTCCGTTGCCTCAAGATCAGCGTGAACAGTCCAGTACTCTTCAGGTAAAAAAGCACGAATTTCACGCTCGCGCTCGACAATCATTTTTAGGGCAACAGACTGAACTCGGCCTGCCGATAGACCGCGGCCGACCTTTTCCCATAACAGCGGCGAGACCATAAAGCCCACCACGCGATCGAGAAAACGGCGTGCCTGCTGGGCATCAACACGATTAGTATTCACCACGCCGGGCTCTTCAAAGGCCGCACGAATGGCTTTCTTGGTGATTTCGTTAAACACCACACGCTTATAGCGGCTGTCATCGCCACCAATAACCTGTGTCAGGTGCCAGGCAATCGCCTCCCCCTCTCTATCCAAATCCGTCGCCAGATAGACAGTGTCGGCATTTTTAGCCAGTTTTTTCAGCTCAGCAACAACCTTCTCTTTGCCGGGCAGAGTCGCGTATTCCGCTTTCCAATCATTTTCTGGGTCTATACCCATACTGTTAATAAGCTGAGATTTGGCCTTGGCCGCACGATGAATAATTTTATCTTCCGGCGACAGCTTGCGAGTTATAGCTGCCTGCCGAGCGCGCTCTTTGGGATCTGTAGGGGTACGATTGCCGCCTGTGGGCAGGTCGCGAATATGACCAACACTGGACTTAACGATAAAATCATCACCGAGATAACGATTGATCGTTTTGGCTTTAGCGGGTGACTCTACAATGACTAACGACTTTCCCATTTAGGCTGATTTCCCTATTTGTGCAGCTGCCATCGCGGCAAGATGCTGAAGATAATTTGGCTCAAATGTTTACGAGCAATAGACTCAAGGTGCGCATATATACGTGTTTGTGCGCCCTTTGGTCAAGTTTCATGGGCAAATTTCTTTTGCCCGATGCTGAATTTTCTTTAAATTGGCGACAATTTTCATCAAATCTCGGTTATCTTCCCGCTCATTCCAAATCACGCCAATTCCCGCTGGAGAGGCCACCAGAGCACTGACACCGGCGGGAAATTCAGCCACCTGTTCGACTAACAGAGCATCCCATTCTGGTGGCGCCTGATTAATCGTCCATAGCCAACCGGGGCAGGCAGATGCCCAACCACGACTACTAAAGCGATGAAGTACCCAGTCCGGCCGGCAGTTGTCACCGAGCCAGGGCAGACGATAACAGACACACTCCAGACGCGTCTCATCATCACGGGCATCCGGGCGACGATAGAGGCTCACCTGCAAACCGGCACTGCCTGCCAAGCGCCTTAGCTCAGTTATCAATTTTTGCCGCGGCGACTGTCGAAACCACATCAGCGGCGATATCACCACTGCGACACCCAATACTATTAACAACCAAGTCATTTCGTACTACTCTTATCATTACTGATTCTAGTGAGCGCGGACCCTCTTCGTCAGCGAACAGTGCTAGTCTCTGCCAAACCAACTGATAAAGTAATAAGGAGCGTGCTATGGCTACTTACCAACATCTGCTGATCGGGCTCGATCTATCTCCAGAATCACAGCAAGTGGTAGACCGCGTCAAGCAACTTTTTCCCAGTCCCGAGCTTAAAATCTCCATTTGCCATATCCTTGAGCCCCTCGCGTTCACTTACGGCGGTGATATCCCTGTGGATTTATCAGACGTGCAAGTGCAGCTGGAAGAACAGGCTACAGAGCGTCTCGCGACGCTTGCGGAGCAACTGGATGTGCCGGCGGAGAACCGGCATATTGTCCTTGGCCAACCGGCCAATGAAATGCGGCGCATGGCAAAAGAGCAGGATGTGGACTTAATAATAGTAGGCAGTCATGGGCGTCATGGTTTGGCACTGATATTTGGCTCTACGAGCAATAGTGTTTTGCATGGCGCACCCTGTGATGTTCTGGCGGTACGGATTACGGAAGATGACTAGGGTCGGTTGATTATTAGCCCCCTAAGTGGAGGGGCCTTTTATAGGCTAAGGGCTTTCAACATACCACCCACTAGCTTTACACTCTTGGGATACATTTGAATATCAATTTACACCTTCTTTATTAAGGCTGTTTCTATCTTTAATTTTCCTCGCCCCGGTCTCAGACAGCGCCTTATTGCGATAGCGCTTTTGCTCGGCTGCGCAATGGCGACTGGCAACGATAATAATAATGAGGAGTTGGATCAGCAGCTACGAAATAAAGAGCCAGAAAACAAACAGCTCCTCAAGACACAGACGACGGATAAGCTAGCGGAGCAGCGCCAGCTCTACAGCGAAGCCCTAGAACTTATGGGTCGCGGCAAATGGCAGCAGTCGGCGCGAAAACAGCAGCAGCTAAAAACCTACCCACTCTACCCCTACCTGATTTATGCAGAACTGGCTGCGGACCTACGCTACTCTCGGCATCCAGAGGTCAGCCAATATCTGCAAAACTATGCAGGCAGCATTAAAGCTCAGCATTTGCGCAGCCGCTGGCTGGACTACTTGGCCAAGCGTCAATATTGGACCCGTTATATCAGTTTTTATAACCCGCAACAGGCCAGTGTGAAGCAGCAGTGCCAGTTCCAACTGGCACGCTACTACTCGGAACCAAAAGATCCAAACCTCCAAGAACGCCGTCAGCAAGTACTCACGGCGGCACTGGAACTGTGGAATGTGGGTAAGTCGCAACCCAAGCAATGTGATAAATTATTTAGTCGCCTGATCGGCAATAACCGCATCAGCGAGGCTCTGGCCTGGCAGCGTTTTAACAAGGCACTGCTTAACCACCAGTATCAGCTCGCCAGATACCTAGAGCGGTTTTTTAAGAGTCCCTACTACAGCAACCTCGCCAAGCTCTATTACAAGGCTGATCGCTCACCTCAGAGCATCCAACAATTTCAGGCGTTTAACAGCGATAGCCCTGAAGAGCTCGATATTATTCAACATGCCCTAGTGCATTTGGCCCGCCGCGACAGTCACGCCAGCCTCAAGTACTGGAGTCACTATCAGCAGACCCATGAATTTACCCATGCCGCCCGCAGCGCTGTTGTCAGTGCTATTGTTAAAGGCCTCTACACGCAGCAGGCAAGCGCCGTTGCCGATTCCTATTTTGTCGATCATCTGCAACTGCTCAACGACACCTTAGACGGCAGCTTGGTGGAATGGCGGATTCGTCTGGCACTACAGGAAAAGGACTGGCCCAATGTGCGACTCTGGTTAACACGATTGCCCGAGCATCTGAAGAGTCGCAGTGCTTGGCGCTACTGGACTATCCGCAGTATGCACAGCGACCCCTCGACAACAGAGCTTCCAGCACTGCAGCAGATGACCGAGAGCTTGGCTCAGGAACGGGATTTCTACGGCTTTCTCGCCAGCGATATGCTCGACAAAGAATACCGCCTCAACCACCACCCAGTGGCCATTCAACCCCAGCGCTTGGCCGAGATTGGCGCCCTGCCGGCAATGGCTCGCGCCCGAGAGCTGAAATTTCACAATGACAGTCTCGATGCTAACCGGGAATGGAATCAAGCCAGCGCAAACTTTACCTACGATGACTGGCTGGCAGCAGCGATGGTCGCGGGACAGTGGCAGTGGCACAGCAAAGCTATTGCCAGCCTCGGGCGCGTACAATATTGGGATGATGTGGAACTGCGCTTTCCCCTGGCCTTTGCCGAGGCCATCGACAGTGCCGCTACAGACAATCAGCTAGACAGTGCTTTACTCTTTGCCCTGGCACGCCAAGAGAGCGCCTTTGATACCACTGCCACCTCATCCGCTGGTGCCCGGGGATTAATGCAATTGATGCCTGCCACTGCCAAGAGTACGGCACGAAAATATAAGATTCCCTACCGAAAAAGGGCTGAGTTATATAACCCGAAAACCAATATCGCCATCGCCAGCCGCTACTACAGCGAATTGCTTACACGCTTTGATGGTAGTCGCATTCTTGCCAGCGCGGCTTATAATGCCGGGCCATCTAGGGTCAATCAATGGCTCAATAAGAGTGATGGAAAATTGCCATTCGATATTTGGATCGAAGTGATTCCCTACAGAGAAACTCGCGCCTATGTGCGCAATATTTTGATGTATTCGATTATCTATTCGCGGAAAATGGGCCAGCGACCGCCGCTATTGAAACGCGACGAAATCTACAGGCTGCTGTAATTATGTTAATCGATATAGGGGTCAATCTCTCCAACTCGCGTTTTGACAGCGACCGCCAAGAGGTACTTGAACGGGCCAGAGATGCCGGCGTCGACAAATTGATTCTCACCGGCACCTCAGTAGATGAGAGCGAAGCCGTTGTTCAGCTCTGTGGCCAACTCGGCGAGCGCTTTCCGGAGATGCTCTATGCTACCGCCGGTATTCATCCCCACGATGCCAAGTCTCTCAATGGCGATTCTATAGACATACTCAGATCACTTGCCAAGAATCCCTGCGTGGTCGCCATCGGCGAAATGGGCTTGGATTTTAACCGCAACTTTTCCACTCCTGAGCAACAGGAAAAGGCCTTTGAAGCACAGCTTGAACTGGCCGCTGAATTACAGCTGCCGGTATTTTTACATGAGCGGGATGCCGCGGACCGACAGCTGCAGATTTTGCGAACCTACAGAGATCATCTGGTGGACGCCGTTACGCACTGCTTTACAGGCTCCAGAGAGGCCCTCTACGGCTATTTAGACATGGATATGCATATTGGCATCACTGGATGGGTTTGCGATGACAGGCGCGGCACAGAGCTACAGGGGCTGGTGGCGGATATTCCCCTGCAGCGGCTGATGGTGGAAACCGATGCGCCCTTTCTGCTGCCCAAAACATTGCCCGAACCGCCAAAAGGCAAACGCAATGAACCTGCTTATCTGCCCTGGGTAATTAGCAAGATTGCTGAAATTAGAAAAGAATCCGCTGAACAGCTCGCCCAGCAGACCAGAGCTAATAGCCTTAGATTTTTTCGACTGGACTAAGCTTGTCGCCTACTGCGATAACGCCATTGCCACGGATCTGCGCTCGCAGACCACCTTTGCCCACAAGTTCCGGCAGGATACTCACCGCCAGACGACGCTGGAGACTGGCACAGGGCTCACAGAGCTGCACGCCATAGAAGCTGACATTGTTGATGGTAAAGGTCTTGCCCACTAGGTCATTGAGGCGAATACCCTCTGTGACTAGGTTGCGGCGAAAGTCACTCTGATGAAAGCTGTGGTCCTTGTCTCGATTAAATGCCTCGATCACTTCGGATTCGATTAGGGTAATTTCCCAGTCCGGCTGACCTTGGTAATTAGATCGGTTTTTGCCGGTCTGAGAAAAGTAGCGGTCTCCTTCGATACCCTTGCCTGCGCGCAATGACACTTTTTGATGGCCCATTACCCCAGCACCTTTGGTCGGTGCTACATAGATTCCAAGAATATTTCCCTGCGACATTAGAAGTCCTTAATCCTCAAGAAAGCTTTTATACATACTGTTTTTTGGCTTGCTAAAGACCCTGCGCACCATCGGCTCGAACAGACTTAATTCCAGCTTAGGCATCTCGGGATCAAAGGCAGGATCATCGTACTTGGCAATAAATCTCGCGGTACGTTTAAAGTTTGGGTTTTCACGATACTGGTCGCGCATATTGCGATCGGCGCCGAGAAAATGGAAAAAATTATAACCCTGAAAAATAGCATGATGCTTAATCATCCAGTGATTTTCTTCAGAGACAAAGGGTTCCAAAATAGCCGCGGCAACATCCGCGTGATTGGCGCTTCCGAGGGTGTCGCCGATATCGTGGAGCAGCGCACAGACCACGTACTCTTCGTCTTCACCGGCCTCCGCGGCACGGTGTGCGGTCTGCAGTGAGTGCTGTAGTCGATCGATGGCAAAACCGCCGTAATCCCCAGTGAGCAATTCCAAGTGGGCCAGAATGCGATCTGGCAACTTCTTAAAGTAGGCCATTTGCTCCGGAAGAATAATCTGCCAATCTTCCGCTGTGCTCTCGGACATTTTGCTAAATGATGCGTTCATACCTGCCCCTCTTGACGGTTATACCTAGGCTCACCGTTCAGGTTAATATTGTTTTTATAGTGGGGCGATACTAGCAGTACGGCGGGGGTTTTTCCATGCCTCGAAAGTGTCTCAATTGAGCGCTCTATTGAGCACTTTATTAGTCACTTGATTAGGCGTTCCATTAGGCGCTCGACAAAACAGCCTAGGCGAAACGCAAACCAGCCCTAAAAAGGGCTGGTTGCAACATCATACTGAGGATATTGCCATTGGCATCAACTACATCCCACTAGAGACTTCTCGGAGATATCCTTGGTAACTCTAACATCAGCGATGGTAAGCGCAAATTCCTTAGAACTGACCAAGACAAAGGGCGAATTAACCTTTTTAAGATTGACTCCAACCTTCTCAAAGCAGCTTAGCTTAACCCCCAGACGAACCATCTGATTTTCTGGAATAGCACGGAAAATACGGGTTAAGTTGAGTCCGCCAGAACAGGGCCATCCGCAGTCCATACGCAGCGTAACAGCGCCCTTGGGTTTCTGATCAACCTTGAACTCCATAACGAGAGCAGCATCTTCGTCACGCAGGTTAGTCAGATCAATACCGGCCTCCGACTGGAAGTAAAATTGGCTTTCACGACCGCCCTTCCACTCCACCAGACGGGAGTCTTCTTGCACAGTGCCATCGACTGTGGTGACCGTCAGATCGCCAAATGCAGTAGCAGCCTTATTACCCTGCACTAATTTTTGCCAGTTGCTAGAATCACCCACATAGGTTTTAAACGGTGGGCGAGCACTGCCACTAAACACTACACGAGCCGCTTTAGACATATCAATCAAGGCTTTTGCATCCAGATTGTCGGCGATAATTTCAGCATCGCCATAACTCATACCCTGACCTCGAGTGAGCAATAAGTCAGTGACCGGACGGGATATATCAGCTCGATCTAATTCACGGCTGGGCCAATCGAAAGACAGTCTGCCCGTAAAGTCATAACGCACTTTACCTGCGCTATCAGCAACCATTACATCCGCTAGACCAACGCCTTCAGAGCCGGGCAACCAAGCCACAACAAAGGCATCTGAGTTATTGAACTCGGCATTCATCCACAGGGGACGACCGGTCAAGAACACGGCTACCACAGGGATATTCTTGCTTTTTAGTGCTTTAAGCAGGTTCAGGTCAGCTTGGTAGCCATCCCGGTAAACCAGAGATTCAATATCGCCCACACCTTCCGCATAGGGCTCTTCACCAAAGACTACAACAGCTACATCGGGCTTCTTCGCCCAGCTGTCATCAGCACTTAATTCAACTGAACCGCCATTGTTTTCAACAGCCTGTTTAAGACCAGCATAGATAGAGGTGGCACCAGGGAAATCGCTATTCTTGTTTTCAGTACCCTGCCAAGTAATAGTCCAGCCGCCGTTTTGCTTGCCGATATTGTCTGCACCATCACCGGTAACCAGAATATGTTGCTTGCCTTTCAGGGGCAGCAGTTGATTTTTGTTTTTCAGCAGAACCAATGATTTACGCACTGCGTCGCGAGCGATCGCGCGGTGTTCCGCAGAGCCGATAATGTCAGACTCACCAGCCAGCATACGTGTTGATGGAGCGCCTTTTTCAAACAGACCCGCACGCATCTTGGTACGCAAAATACGGGTTACCGCATCATCGATACGCGACACAGGAATAACACCACTTTCCACCTGTGCCAAGATATTGGTAATTAAGTTTCTCCAGCCCTGAGGTACCATAATCAGATCGATACCGGCGTTGATAGCTTGGGGACAGTTCTCAGTGGTACAGCCCTGAACCTGACCTACGCCGTCCCAATCACTGACAACCAGTCCGTCAAAACCAAGCTGGTTTTTGAGCACATCAGTGACCAATTGTTTGTGACCGTGAAGCTTGCGTCCATTCCAGCTATTAAAAGATACCATTACTGACTGCACATCGGCATCGATGGCGCTAAGGTAGCCTTGACCGTGTAATTCAAGCAGCTGATCTAGGTCGAGAATAGTGTTGCCTTTATCGATACCGCGATAGGTACCACCGTCACCGATCCAGTGTTTCGCCGTGGCCACAACTTTTGAGGGATCTGACCCCAGCTCACCTGGCTCACCCTGGATGCCTTTAACAATCTCACCGGCATAAGCTTTTACCAACGCAGCATCGCTGCTGTAGCCTTCATATGTGCGACCCCAGCGATTGTCTTTGACCACAGCAACAGTGGGAGCAAAGATCCAATCGATTCCGGTAACCGCGACTTCTTTGGCCGTTACCTCACCAATCTGACGCAGCAGCTGTGGATCGTTCGCTGCACCCAGGCCAATATTGTGGGGAAACAGCGTGGCACCGATCACATTGTTGTGGCCGTGGACGGCATCAGTGCCCCAGATAATAGGGATACCTGCGCCACCATCAGAAGTATCGACTGAGGCATTGTAGTAAGAGTCGGCTAGCTCAACCCAGTCTTGAATCGCAGAATTTTTACGCTCACCGGGGAACGAACCGCCACCGTTGAGAATCGAACCAATATGGTATTTTTTAACATCAGAGGGAGAGACAAACTTGATCTCTGGCTGGATCATCTGACCAACTTTTTGCTCGATAGACATACCTGCCAAAATCGTTGCCACACGCTTTTCAATTGCGTCTGAAGCACTGACATCTCCGAGATCTTCAGCCACCAACTTGACCGGCATCATCGAAAACGCCAATCCAGTGATAACTGTTACCAAGCCCTTTGCCAAGGCGTAATTTTTATCTTTAACCATTATTAGCTCTACCCTACCCTTATCTGAAAACTGTCCAGCACCACTCACCGTTCCGATGCAATCTGTGTGGTTTTGTATGCCTACACCACTTTTATTGGGACTTAAAAAATCCCTTCTTGCCTACTAGTCTTTCACGGACAGCTATGCGGTGGAAGATCAGATGAGATGGCGGGTTTAACCGCTGCGTTGAGTGGGGTCTGCGGGAGGTTTTTAGGGGATTAGCAAGGCAAATTATTTAGTCAATCACTGAAATAAGCTGCGAATCGCCTCTCGGTAATTACGGCTGACACGCAGTGAGTTACCATCGGCCAAATGCAGCAAACTTCCGCCCTTTTGCAGCCGGGTAACACTGACTACACGTTCAATATTAACCACAGTGGAGCGATGGATGCGGATAAACATTTGCTCGTCGAGCTTTTCCAACAACTCACGCAGGGTACTGCGCACGATATGGGTTTCCCCCTGCGCATGGACACACATATAGTCACCGGCGGCATCGACCCAATCAATATCTCCAAAGGGCACCACTTTGACAACACCGGAATCACGTATCAGTAACTTGCGCTTAATACCCTCTGGCAGAGCTTCTGCCGCAGGGCTAGGAACACCAGACTCTTTATCTAAACGTTTGCTAATCTCTTCGATTGCGCCAATTAGCGGCATCTTGTGGCCGGCTTCATCATCCTGAGTCGAATAACGCTCCACCGCTCGTTGCACGGCTCGCTCAATACGCTCTGGATCCAAGGGCTTAAGCACATAATCTACGGCGTGTAGATCAAAGGCGTCGATGGCAAACTGATTGTAGGCAGTGGCAAAAATCACCATCGGCATGGTGTCAGACTGCATTGCTTTAACCACTTCAAACCCATTGATGCCGGGCATTTGGATATCGAGAAAGACTAAATCCGGATGCAGTGAACTGGCAGCAGCTATCGCATCGCGGCCATTGCTACATTCGGCAACTATTTCGACATCCTCAAGCGCACTTAGGATAGAGCGCAATAGATCCAGAGCCAGAGGCTCATCATCGACAATAATTGTTTTTAATTTAGACATGCTACTACAGTCCCACCCTTTTCAAATACTTGGTTAATTGCCAAGCACAAGTTCAGCATTGCTCTCCGCCGTCTGCTTTTCCTGCGGCAAGCGAATATATATGGTCATGCCACCAGCCTCTGGACTACGCAGTTCAAAGACATAATTATCGCCATAAAAAGCGCTCAATCGATCAACGGTATTTCTTAGCCCGATGCCGGCTCCTGTGGTATGGGAATGAGAATCGTCCTGTATACCGGGGCCAGTATCTGACACCTCAATAATCAGATGATCTCCATCGAGTTTCGCAAACAGGCTAATCTTACCCCCTTTTTCCGCAGGAGCAATGGCATATTTAATCGCATTCTCCACTAGAGGCTGTAATAGCAGGCTCGGAATCTTCACGTCATGAGCTCTGGGGTCCACATCAAAGTACAGCTCTAGGCGATCGGAGAAACGGGTTTTCTCAATATCCAGATAGAGTTTTATCGCTACAACTTCCTGTTCTAAAGTCACCCGTTTAA
>Ga0208971_1000330_pt1 | contig 35339 bp, 33 predicted proteins | sample AOAMet1_18_M0_10_2_FD_188229 | JGI IMG/M metagenome (GOLD analysis project Ga0208971, IMG submission 188229) | Ammonia-oxidizing marine microbial communities from Monterey Bay, California, USA - CAN11_18_M0_10 (SPAdes) | ecosystem: Environmental > Aquatic > Marine > Intertidal zone | place...
ATGGAAAATTACATCGTCATAATGTTGCGCTTTTAACAAGTGCGTCGCCGCAAAAACCGATTGATCAGGCCCATACCCCGCAACACCAAAACTGTCGACGATCACACAACCCGTTTCATTCAATAGTTGTGCCAATTGCGCGGACAAGTCCAAACCATCGTTCAAAAACAATGCTGCAATATTTGAATCACCCACGATCAATATTCGCCGATCCACAACGTTCGCACAATTGTTCGGGTTTACGCGCAGGCCGGTGCTATCGAAAGTGGCCGTTGACCTAAACGCCGGATCCTTCAACGCACCCGCCGATTGTCGAGGCATCAAAGGGTCGGAGTGATCGCGTTGCACCGCTAATTTGTCAGGAAAGACAAATCGCATGCCAACCTCAAGCACAATCAATGAGAACAAAATTGAACACAAAAACAGCGCTGTGTTTTTAATCCAATTCATATTTTTCCTCATAGTTTTCACGCAAGCTGGGATTTTGTTCTTCTTTGTGTAGCAAACAGTTGCCCACAACCAAAACATCCATACCCGTACCCATAAAACAGCGAAATGCATCCTCGGGTGTGCAAACGATCGGCTCGCCGCGAACATTGAACGATGTATTCACCACAATCGGGCAGCCGGTTAATTCATGAAAACGACTGATCACCGCATGATACCGTGGGTTAGTGTCGGCATGAACGGTTTGCACACGCGCACTATAATCAACATGGGTAATTGCCGGAATTTCCGACCGTGGGATGTTCAGCTTTTCGATCCCAAATAGCGCGTCTTCTGCTGCGGTCATTTTGTGGCGTTTAGATTTTTCAACATCCGCCACCAGCAACATATACGGGCTGTCGGTGTCCATCTCAAACCAATCACTTACGTGCTCGCGCAGAACACTTGGCGCAAAGGGGCGGAAACTCTCGCGGTATTTCACCTTTAGGTTCAATTGTTTTTGCATCGCAGGGGATCGCGGATCGGCAATAATGCTGCGCCCACCAAGGGCACGAGGACCAAATTCCATGCGTCCTTGCATAAACCCAACCGCCTTACCGTCCGCCATCACCTGAGCGGTTTTCTCGGTCAGCTCACTGTCAGAAAGTGTGGTGAATTTTGCGCCAGATTGCGCCAAAGCGATCTCGATTTCTGACGTCGAAAATTCAGGACCCAGATATGTACCTTGCATTGCATCACGGCCCTTGGACAATTCCCGCGGTTTGTCGTGCATGATGTGATATGCGCCCAAAGCCGCACCCAAAGCACCACCAGCATCACCCGAAGCAGGCTGAATCCAGATGTTTTCAAAAATGCCTTCGCGCAACAAAATGCCGTTTGCCACACAGTTCAGGGCAACCCCACCGGCAAGGCAAAGGTTCTTTTCACCGGTTTCAGCCGCAATCCCTTTGGCCAGTTTCACAACAACTTCTTCGGTAATTTTTTGGATCGATGCTGCAAGATCCATTTCACGTTGCGTCAGTTCGGATTCAGACTTGCGTGGTGGTCCGCCAAACAAATTATCAAATCGTTTGTTGGTCATAGTAAGGCCGGTACAGTAATTGAAATAATCCATGTTCAAATGGAAACTGCCGTCTTCTTTGATGTCGATAAGATTATCTTTGATCAGGCCCACAAAACGCGGCACACCATAAGGCGCCAACCCCATAATTTTATATTCACCCGAATTTACTTTGAAGCCCGTGTAATAAGTGAATGCCGAATACAATAATCCTAATGAATGCGGAAAATGAATTTCGCGATGCACTTTAAGGTCATTGCCATTGCCGATTGCAAGTGACGTCGTTGTCCACTCGCCAACACCATCCAATGTCAGTACGGCGGCGCGATCAAACGGGGATGGGTAAAAGGCGCTAGCCGCATGCGACAGGTGATGTTCGGAAAACAACAACTTGGCTTTCCAATCCACGTCCTTGCCAAACATCGCTTCTAGTTCTTTCACGATCATCGATTTCTGGAAAAGCTTATCCTTGATCCAAACAGGCATAGAGGTGGCAAAACTTTTGAACCCACGCGGAGCAAAGGCCAAATAGGTTTCCAAAAGACGTTCAAATTTTACAAACGGTTTGTCATAAAATACGACAGAATCCAGTTGTTCAGCATCAATACCCACAGCACTTAAACAATAGGTGATCGCGTTGCTTGGAAAGCCTTCGTCATGCTTTTTGCGCGTGAACCGTTCCTCTTGAACAGCGGCCAAAATTTGACCGTCCTTGATCAAACAAGCCGCACTATCGTGGTACCACGCCGATATCCCTAAGATATACATGACGGGCCTAGAACAACGTGTAAATAAACGGGGCGATGACCGACCCTTGGGCAAGAATTAACAAACCGCCCAACACCAACATGATGAATATGATCGGTGCAAGCCAAAGCTTTTTGCGCACTCGAAGAAAGGCCCATAGTTCAGCAATGATACCCATAATTTGTCCCTAAAATTGATTGGTGAACGACGTTGGTTCCGGCCCTATCGGATCGCGTTCTTTCCAATGATTATCTCTGTTTTTGTTTTTCAGCCGTAATTCATCACGTCCAAAAAGACGCATACCGATGGCAATTGGGGTAATGATCACGAAGAAAATAAAGCCAAGTACGATGGGTCCAATGATCTTGCCCAAAAGGAATCCAAACCGCATCCACAGCTTGTTAAGTGGATGCAAAATTTCCGCCTTTACCAATGTAACGGTCAACGTAAGTGCGCTGGCTAAACCAGCACCGAGTGGCACGTTAACGCCGCCTTTGTACCAAAAATAGCAAGCAATTAGCGCGAAAATTCCAGTGAAAAGCAGACCAAATTTTCGATTCGACGGAAGTTCAATTTCCTCAAACGTCACGGGCAATCCCCTTGCACACTAATTACTAAGGCGCCCTACGCGCACATAAAATCGCAATCCGGCACACGCCGATTGAATTAATACTTGGTTAATTTGCCCGACTAATGTGGTTTTTTTAGGGCGTAAGCCTTTGGCAACCCTACAAGGGAAGGTCAGTATCCCGATTTCGGTCACATTCCCGAAAAACATCCAGCATACAAATTTTGCAGATGTTGAAATTTAGTTGCGCCGTTGCCTCGCCTACAGCATCACCCTTGGAACTATGTAGATTGTTTTCACCCAACTCCTCTAACACGTGAAACCGTTCAAGGCTGCGTACCAATGGCGGGAAAACAGCTACGATGCGAAAGGAGCCACCAATCGATTTTACATCACGGATCAATTTGATCAACAGATCGGCACCAGCCAAATCTACTTTACCCACACCTTTAAGGTACAACACGATGTGAATTTGCCCAGGATGCTGTTTGCGGACAGCCTTAATCTTGTTTTCGACATGCTCAACCGATCCAAAGAACAACGGGCCATCTAAACGCAACGAAAGCAGTTGCGGACATTGCTTTGATCCGTGGGTGTCTGCGCTTCGAAATTTACGTTCTCCAGAAGGTGCAACAAACGGCGCAGTGACGGGTAATTCAGGGTGTGCGCTGTCATAAATAAACACACAAAGTGACGCGATTACGCCAACATAAATCGCAAAATCCAACTCAATAAACAGGCCCGAACCCAATGTTAGGAAAAGAACGATCGCCTCAGGGCTTTTGGATTGAATGATATGGCGCAGCTCTTTGATGTCGATTAATTTGTAGGCCACGACCAAGATTAGCCCTGCCATCGCGGGCGTCGGAATGTAGGCTACCAAAGGCGCCACCAACAAAAGGATCAGGGCCAAGAATGCGCTGGCAAAAATGCCAGACATTGGCGTTACAGCACCTGCTGCTGCATTCACGCCAGATCGCGTAAAGCTGCCTGAACCCGCGTAACATTGAAAAAATCCACCCACAACATTTGACAAACCTTGGCCGATCATTTCTTGGTTCGCGTCAAAATCTTCGCGGCGACGTACGGCAAATGCACGGCCAATGGAAATCGCCTCTAGCAACGCGATCAACGCAATTGCGGCGGCACCTGGTGCCAGATCAGCGACGTCATTTAAGCGGATTGAGGGGGCATCAAAGCTAGGCAAAAACGCATTCAATTGCCCAACCATGGACACGCCCTTGGCGCTGGCATCAAGCAACCACGCAACGACAGATCCAATGATCAGTGCGATTAGAAACCCTGGTAACTTGGGGGCAATTTTTTGCAAAATTATGGCACTAACTAAGGTTATTCCGCCGATTAAAACAGCCAATGGGTTGGCCTCGCCAAAATGTTCAACCAACCGAACGATGCGTTCAAATACATTGCCGCCACGTTCAACGTGAACTTCAAACAGACCCGCCAGTTGGCTGACCGCAATCAACAAGGCAGCCGCGGCTGTAAAGGCGGTAAGGACCGAATGTGAAACGAAAGACACAAGACCACCAAGACGACCAATGCCGCCTGCGATTTGAAAGATGCCAACCATAATCGTCATCAATAGTGCCAGTTGAATATATTGTGCGGTTCCTGAAGCCGCCATGTCGCTGAGCGTGGCAAATAGTACGGCGGAAATCGCCGTTGTGGGGCCAGAGATCATCACCATGGATGATCCAAAAATCGCCGCAACAATCGCTGTGACCATCGCCGTGTAAAGACCAAATTCAGGCGGCAATCCCGCAATGGTGGCAAAGGCAACACCTTGCGGTAGAACCAAAGCCGCATTCGTGAAGCCAGCAAAAGCATCGGCTCTTAAGCTGTTGCCGTTGATTTTATGAAGCCACAAACGGGCAGGAAATAGTCCGGCGATATTCATCGGCGACGTGCTTTCAAGAAACGGAATCATGTTGGATGTTGTCGATGCCCAATATGCCCGTCGCTGCTAACAATCAATTACCTTAACCCAAGGCGCGACAATTCATACCAATTAAAGCCGAACTTTAGATACAGCGCCCACCGTCAACCTCCATGCAGACACCGGTGATCATACCGGCCTCGTCAGAACAAAGGAAAGCTGCCGCCGCGCCCATGTCTTGGGGCGTGGAAAAACGACCGATTGGGATGGTTGAAAGAAACTTTGCACGCATTTCAGGCGTGTCTTCCCCCATGAAAGATTTCAACAAAGGGGTTTCGCCTGCCACAGGATTTAATGCATTTACGCGAACGCCGTTTGGGGCCAGTTCAACAGCCATCGATTTTGTGGCGGTTATCATCCAGCCTTTGGAACTGTTGTACCAGCTTAGGCGTGGACGTGGGCTGACGCCTGCGGTGGATGCCACATTTAGAACGGCACCTGTTTGACGGGATTTCATGTGTGGAATAATGTATTTTGCCGACCAAAAGACCGATTTTGTATTTACCGCCAAGACGCGATCAAAATCTTCTTCTGTGATGTCTTCCATTGCGGCAGGTAGATGGGTGACACCCGCGTTGTTCACCAAAATATCGATGTGCCCAAATGCATCAATCGCCGCTTCGGTCAATTTTTTGACGTCATCTCCTAGCGCCATATTTGCAGCGTGCGAAACCGTTCCACCCCCAATTTCATTGGCCATACTTTTTGCAGCAGCACCGTTGATGTCGGCAATTAATACCCTCGCACCCTCGGCGACAAATTTCGCCGCAATACCAGCACCAAAACCAGATGCACCACCTGTCACAATTGCAGTTTTACCCTGAAGTTTCATTATAATTTCCTATCCGTGATATGCCGCAACGGTTTTTAGTTTCGTAAATCCGTAAAGCGCTTCAAAACCCTTTTCCCGACCATGACCAGATTTGCCAGAACCACCAAAGGGCAATTCCACACCCCCACCAGCACCATAGTTATTGATGAACACTTGGCCAGATTTTATGGAGCGTGCCAATCGCATTTGGCGAGCGCCATCTCGTGACCATATCGATGCCACGAGCCCATAGTCAGTGCCATTTGCAATGGCCAATGCCTCGGCCTCGTCATCAAATGGAATGACGACTTGAACGGGGCCAAATATTTCATCCCGCGCCAATGCATGCGTTGCAGGAACATTGGTGAAAAGAGTTGGTTGAATATAGAACCCACCATTTGGGGCATCTTTTTCAATCACGCCTTTAGCAGCGACTTCCAAATCTTGCCCTTGATCTAAGAAACTTGAAACCAACTGCTGCTGACGGGCAGAAATTAAGGGACCAACGTCAAGATCATTTAGGGCGGGACCAACGCGCAAGTTTTGGTAACATTTCGCCATTTGATTGACGACGTGATCATAAACACCACGTTGCACCAAAATGCGGGACGAGGCGGAACATGTTTGCCCCGCGTTTTGAATGCCAGCATTCACCAGAAACGGCAGGGCGGCATCAATGTCAGCATCGTCAAAAACCAATTGCGGGGATTTCCCGCCCAATTCCAGCGTTACTGGCACCGTATGACGCGCCGCCGATGCCTGAACCAGTGACCCTGTGGCCACCGATCCGGTGAAAGAAACATGATGAATACCCGCGTGCGCAGTCAGGGCTGCACCCGCCTCGGCCCCTAAACCGGGAACGACGTTAAGGGCACCTTCGGGCAATCCAACTTGACGGGCAAGATCAGCGAATGCGAGGGCTGTTAGGCATGCCTCTTCAGCAGGTTTTAAAACGGCGGCATTTCCTGCGGCCAGTGCCGCACCAACCGATCGCCCAATGATTTGCATAGGATAATTCCAGGGCACGATATGACCTGTAATGCCATGTGGCTCACGCAGTGTATAAACAGTGTAACCGTCCAAATAGGGGATCGTATCGCCATGCAATTTATCCGCTGCACCACCATAAAATTCCATGTACCGCGCCAGCGCCAAAACATCTGCCCGCGCTTGTTTTAAAGGTTTGCCAACATCAAGCGCCTCTAATCTTGCTAGTTCATCAACTTTGGTCAAAATCTTTTGACCAAGCGCGGTTAGAATACGCCCACGTTCCGCTGCGGTTTTTTGGCCCCATTCCCCAATCAGTGCATCGGTGGCTGCATTCACGGCCGCGTCGATATCAGCCGCATTTCCCCGTGCAATTTCACAGATGGTTTCACCAGTTGATGGATCTACCATTGGCAGGGTTTTGCCACTTTGCGACTGTATCCAGCGGCCATTGATGAAACATTTATTTGGGTTAAACCAAAGATCGTTTTCCAAGGTCATTGTGTCCTCCGTTCCGGATATGATCGAACAACTGAACTGTTTCTGCAATAATTGATTTTTGTTTCGGTTTTTATCCAGTGTTGGCGATGTTTGTTTAAGAGCACCCCACAAAAAGCAGTTTACTTCAAAAAGCGTTTGATCAGTCGTCACGTAATAAAATGATTATACTGGCAATCTGATCGCAAGATTGTTATATCGCTGCAACGCAGCAAAACCGTGCCGAAGGGGCAACGACATGAGCGCAACCGCGAAAAAATCGGCACCTATGCCAGATGACATCAAAGCAATGAAAGCTGGCGCACCGATTGTCAGTTTAACCGCTTACACAACGCCAATGGCGGAAATGATGGATGAACATTGTGATTTTGTGTTGGTTGGTGACAGCGTTGGCATGGTTCTTCACGGCTTACCATCAACACTTGGCGTCACAATGGAAATGATGATCTTACATGGTCAAGCCGTTGCGCGTGGGCTTTCTAATGCCATGCTGGTGGTTGATATGCCTTTTGGCAGCTACGAAGAGAGCCCTGAACAAGCATTTCGAAATGCCGCGCGCATTATGTCTGAAACAGGTTCCGCAGCGGTGAAACTTGAGGGTGGTGTTACAATGGCTAAAACCATCGCATTTCTAACATCCCGAGGCATACCTGTAATGGCGCATATCGGTTTGACCCCACAATCCATCAACACATTGGGTGGTTACAAAGTTCAGGGTCGTGCCGATCAAGCCGCCGCCGTTTTGGCCGATGCAAAGGCCGTTCAAGAAGCCGGCGCTTTCGCTGTTGTTTTGGAAAAAATTCCGGCCGACCTGGCCGATGATCTAACGACGGAACTAACAATTCCAACCATTGGCATTGGGGCATCTGTCGGTTGTGATGGGCAGATTTTAGTGGTCGATGATATGCTGGGGTTGTTTACCGCATTCAAACCAAAGTTCGTCAAACGATATGGGCAATTGGGCCGCGGCGGAGCCGCCGCAATTGCACAATACGCAAGCGAAGTTCGTTCCCGCACATTTCCAGCGCCGGAACACACCTTTGCCATGGACGCACCAACACCAAAAGGTGGCAAATGAAACCGGTTATAATCCGCAGCCTTTCTGAATTGCGCAAACTTACCGCGCAATGGGTACATCGCGATGAATCCATTGGTTTGGTACCGACTATGGGTGCGCTACACGCTGGTCACCTTAGCCTTGCAAAAGCGGCGCGTGATGCGTGCGACCGTGTTATTGTGACGATTTTTGTAAACCCAAAACAGTTCAACAACCCTGAAGACTTGGAAAATTATCCGCGCACCGAACATGATGACGCCGAAAAATTGGCGCCATTGGAAGTGGATGCGATTTATGTCCCTGATGGCGATCAAATGTATCCCAAGGAGTTTGCAACAAACGTTTCTGTTGCGGGTTTAACTGACGTTTTGTGTGGGGCGCATCGGCCTGGGCATTTCGACGGCGTTGCAACAATTGTTGCAAAGTTGTTTTTGCAATCCGGGGCCAATCAAGCGTTCTTTGGCGAGAAAGATTTTCAACAATTGCAAGTCGTGCGCCGCATGGCCCGAGATTTGGACATTCCAATTTCAGTCGTTGGATGCCCCACAATTCGCGAAGACGACGGCCTTGCTATGTCATCACGAAATTTGAACCTGTCTGACGATGCGCGCAAAACGGCAGCTACCTTGCAGCAGGTCATGCAGGATGTCGCTGCAGGTTTGCGTACAGGAAAGGCCATGGGAAAATTGCGCCCAACCGCGCTGGCTCGACTAAAAGAAGCGGGTTTTGGGGACATCGATTACCTCGATCTGCGGGCCATGGATGACTTGGGCGAATTGGACACGCCTGAAAGACCAGCGCGATTATTTGCGGCGGCCTATCTGGATGACGTGCGCCTGATCGACAACATCGCGATTTAGTCCCCTAAGGGTTCGACCAAAAGTTCAACCAACGTACGTGCCATTACCTTGGCGCTGTCGACCATGTCATCAATACCCACATATTCATCTGGTTTATGGGCAAGATCCAAAATTCCTGGCCCATAAGCGATGCAGTTTTTCAACTTACCAATCCGGTCAATGTGCTTTTGATCATAAGTTCCAGGTGAAACCACGTACTCCGGCTCTTTCCCCAACACATCCTTGATCGCACGCGCAACGGTTTGAACGACAGGCGATGATTTTTCGGTCATAGTTGGTAAAACACGGTGCATTTCGCGCATATCATAGGAAAAATTATCCCGCGCTGATTTCACCGTTTCCAACACCGATGTGATTTCTTCTTGAACGGCATCAATATCTTCTTCGATCAAAAAACGTCGATCAATGACCATGCGGCAGCTGTCAGGCACGACGGGCGATGGCAAACCCGTATAATCCGCCGCTTGTTCAGCCTGCCCTCCATGCATTGAATTTATGTTCAACGTCGATTGTTTTGCTCCATCTGGCACCACCGGCATGTCGGTTCGTTTTTGGGCCAAAGCTGGGTAAAGTGTGTCTTCCATTTCTTGAACGACCGCGCCCATATGACGAACGGCACAGTCACCCAAAAACGGCATCGAGCCGTGGGCAATTTCCCCAAAGGTTTCGATTTCGGCCCACCAAACACCGCGATGCCCAAGACAAATTCGGTCCTTGTTTAAGGGTTCCGGAATTATGACATGTTGCACGCGTTCGGGTGTGAAAAATCCCTTTTCCGCCAAATAAGCAACGCCACCAAAACCACCGGATTCCTCGTCAGCTGTACCCGAAATTTCGATAGCACCAGCAAAATCGGGGTACACTTCGATAAAAGCCTCAGCCGCAATAATCGACGCGGCCAAGCCGCCCTTCATATCACAGGCGCCACGCCCATACACCTTGCCGTCATGCACATCACCGCCGAAAGGATCAAACGTCCAACCGCGGCCAACCTCAACAACATCAGTATGTGAATTGAAATGAACACACTCGCCGGCACGCGCACCTTCTTTCCGAGCAACGATATTCCAACGGGGATATTGATCACTGTCACCGGGTGAGCCAAATGCGCGAACCAACTCAGTTTTAAATCCCGATTTTTCCAATCGGTCTTTCAAATACTCGCAAATTTCTAGGTAATTATCACCAGGCGGATTTAGGGTCGGAATGCGGATCAACTCTTGGGTCAAAGTGACCAGTTCGCTTTTGCGTTGGTCAATTGCGCGACTTAAACGATCTGCCATGGTGTCTGTCACTGTGATACCCTCATTAATTTCACTCAAACTATGAAATGGAAAACCCTTCGGTTCAAGCCTTGGCAATCGAATGAGCGTGATCAAAATAGTTGTCGGGGTCCCATTTTTGTTTAATCCGCTTAAGGCGTGAGAGGTTTTCACCCCAATAAGCATGCCCCCAATTTTCAAGTGTTAGGTCGGGATAATTCGCATAAACGCCTTCTGTCGCAATGGGTGTCAAAATTGAACGCATCTCATCCAAAGCCGCTTGCTTCATCCCCATATCTTGGGGTTGGTGAACGTCGGCCTGAACATGCACAACAAAATCCACATTCCGATGTGGAAAGGCGGTCGCCTTGGCATCAATATCTGATACGGCACCGCCAATAGGTTCAAAGTTCACCGTCATGGCATCATTGGGGTGGCGCTGTATCGCTGTAATGATATCAGCCACGGCCTGCTCACTTAATGCGCCTTTCAAGAAATGCGAATGTGTTAACAAATTTGCTTGGGTTGTGCTTTTTCCTTCGTGAGGTTGTTTAATCAGATCTCCTGTTGAGTTCGATGTTACCAAATTGTCATGAACAGGCGCATCACGCCTTAGCAATAGGCGCAATTCTTCCATCAAATCGTTTCGATTTCCTTCGGCCAGTCCTTTGAGGGAAATAAGAAAACCATTTTTGCCTCGCCGCCCGATCTGCAAGTGGGTCGTTAAATGGCGCGGGCTGTTTAAGGTCCAATGGTGCCACAGAAACAAAATCTCGGCTGTTCTTTGAATATTTGCTGGTTCAATAATGGCAATTCGGTGCGTCGGCGCCCGTTTTTGAAGGGCAAAAGTAAACGAAGTTACTAGCCCAAATTGCCCGCCGCCGCCGCCGCGACACGCCCAGAATAGATCGGAATTTTGCGTCGCACTTGCTGTGACTTTCGATCCGTCGGCTGTAATCAGGTCAACAGCCAAAAGATTGTCGATCAATAACCCGTCCGCACGGCACCTTGCCCCAAATCCACCGCCGAGCGTATGTCCTGCGATCCCGACACCGCCAAAAGTGCCCCCCGCAAGGGACAGGCCCAAGGGATTTATAGCATTGTAAATGATATCAAGCCGCGCACCTGATCCAACGCGCAAACGGCGCGCAGCGGGATCAATTTTGATTTCGCGCATTTCGCGCACATCCAGCACCAAGTTTTTGTTTTGTGAAAAACCCATAAAACAATGACCGCCGCTGCGAGAGGCAAATTTTTGCCCCTCATTTCGCGCCCATTTCACAGCAGCTTGTGCGGCAGTTTCATTGCCACACATCAATCGCAATTTTGGTAAATGCTTTCGTTGGGCGGCATAGGCTTTGTTAAATTCGGCACTTAGATGGTCCGTATCATATATCGGATTAAGCCCCTTGATATCGGGAATTGGCCCTGCAAATCCCACCGATGGCAAGGTCGATGTTGCGGCAATCGCTGCTGCCGCACCTATAAATTCCCGTCTTGAGTGCATTGCAATTTTAGCTTTCTCGCAAGGGTGGATGAAAATCATTGTATGTGCCGTTCACTATGCCCAAAAGTGCAAAATTCGCAACAATATCAACATCAAAGATCGAATCTATTTCAGGTTTTTTGCACTTTTTACCCTGTTTCTTTTAAACAAAACGGGTATTTATTCAGAAGGGGGCCATCGTTAGGGCGATGAAAAACTTTATCAGTATCAAAAAAATTGCGCGTGTTTTCGGCGCATCGCTGCTTGTCGGTGCAGCATTTTCCAGTCAATCATTTGCAACCAACTCTGTCGGGCTGACTTGTGCGGGCATTGGTTCTAATTACGTTTACAGTGGTGTCTCAGGTACAAGTATCAGTATTACTTTGGCCGCTGGTGACACCCTGACGGCAAAGGCAGTGGTATCAACAGGTGTTTTATATCAAGAGTTCTACTTACTTGCCCCCGGCTATGTGCAAGTTGGCATTACCACTTGGGGTACAAAACCGACGCCCCCTCCTGGCGGGGGGGGGTAAACCGTTTCTTTCGTCATCAAATGCAAGTGCGGTTGCCTTAGGTGCACCACCTACGGCAACTGGCGAAACATCTGCCATTACCTACAATGTACCCGCTGGCGGTGCCGGGACTTACATTTTTGAACGTCCAACTGGTGCTGTTTTCACTTGTTCTTCGGGCCCTTCTGAAACCACGGAAGACACCCAAGAAGGATTTTCCAGCTCGCAAATCACAGCGCAGCTTTCGAGTCTTTCAAAGACTGTTTCAAACAACGTCAAAGGTGTTTTGAATGGCGGCGGTAATCGTCCTACGGTCACGCGAAACGGTTTCTTTCTTCAAACCTTGGGATTGGCCGCCCGTCGCGGACGCGGTGTAGATCCAGAATGGAATCTGTGGATCAAAGGTGATTACAACAAATTTAGCGGCAACAGCCTAAACGGTTCACAAGCTAATTTGGTATTTGGCTTAGATTTCAAACCTGACCCCGATACGGTTGTTGGTGGTTTGCTTAGCTATGACACCACTGATTTCACAACTCTTAGTGCCGGTACAGCAGGCGCTTTGGATGCCGAGGGTTATACGCTTGGTGTCTATGGTGGGCGTCGTATGGACAACGGGTTGATGATTGATGGCATGTTGGCCTATTCGGCATTGGATTACAGCGTTGTAAACGGTGCGGTAAGCGGTGCGTTTGATGCAAATCGCATAAGCATGTCGGTAGGGATTTCCAATAGAATGGAAATTGGCGGCATGACAGTCGAACCAAACGCCAACTTGATTTACGCACGCGAAACTCAGGCTGCCTACACAGACAGCGGCGCAACTGCCCATGCAGAGAAAAAAGTGACCGCAGGCCGTCTATCCTTGGGACCAACAATTTATTTTGACCCCAAAGACAACGGTCTGGCACCTTGGATTTCTGTGAATGCAGAATATGATTTTTCCGATAATGGTTCGACCAGCGCTGGTTCATCGGCCTTTGCCGATAATTTATCACTGCGGGCAGGATTTGGTTTCTCATTGCCAACCGAAAACGGCAACCTTTCATTCGCGGTAAACGCCGGTGGACTTGGATCAGGAAACTATACATCAGTAGGTGCCACATTAACCTATCGCATGGCGTTCTAAGCCCTCCAATATAACTAAATTTTGAAACGCCGGTGAATTGTTTTCATCGGCGTTTTTCGTTTAAATTCGGTTGGCTTAAACCAGATGTCGTTCTTTGGATGGCGGGTACCCAAAATGCACAAGAAAAACCCGTGAAAAATGCGACGAACTTGAAAACCCTGTTGCAAGAGAAATTTCAGTAAGAGTTAGTGCGGAATTTCGCAAAAGATTTTGTGCTTTTTCTAACCGTATTCGCCGATAATATTCCATTGTTGTGCAACCAAGCGTTTGACCGAATAGTCGGTTCAGCTGACGCTTTGATCGGTTTGAGAAACTCGCCAAGTCATCCAAGGACACCGGTTCGCTGATATTGGCATCCATCATTTCAACCGCATCAAGAATTGGGGCGTTCGTGGTGCCGATGCGTTCGACCAAGCCGCCACGCTGTGCACCACTGGCCAACCGAATATCCGTGTGCATAAACCAATCAGAAACACGAAGTGCGAAGGCTTTTCCCTGATGATCGCTGATCAGTCGATGCATTAAATCCAAGGGTGCTGTGCCGCCCGCACAGGTGATCCGATTCCCTTCCACAACAAACAAATTTCGTTCAATTTTTAGATCAGGGGCAACTTCGGCTAATGCGGCAGCATGTTCCCAGTGCACCGTCATCCTTCGAGCTGACATCAGACCAGCTTTGGCCAAAATTACGGGCCCGCCTGATACCCCACAAATCACAGTCCCGCGCCGCGCATAACCAGCCAACCAGTTAAGCGCCTTTTTGTCGTTAAACGATTCAGGTGAGCCGCCCGCAATCACAAAAAGATAATCCAACTTAGGAAACTCGCCGACCTTTTTGTCAGGCACAATTTGTGCCGCCGATGAGCTTTGGCAAATTGCACCTAAGCCGAAGTGGGTAACATCATAAAGTGTAGACCCATTTAACAGGTTTGCCGCCCGCAGCGGATCTGTCACGCCAGCGTAGGACATGACCGCGAAATCATCGACCGCAAAAATTCCAATTGAATAAGGCATGTTTTCTTCGATGATGTCCATATTTTGATCGTATACGTCTATTTCATGAAAGTACAATGCCAGAATTAGACGCACTCTTTTGTCGAAGAAACGCGGAGCGCATCATGACCAACTATTCAGGTTTAAAAGTTTTATGGCAGGGTTTAACCGGCAACAAAGGCTGGAAACCTGTCTGGCGTGAACCAGAGCCCAAAGCCGAATATGATGTGATCATCGTCGGTGGTGGTGGTCATGGACTGGCGACCGCTTACTATCTGGCAAAAGAATTTGGGGTCACCAATGTTGCGGTGATTGAAAAAGGTTGGATCGGCTCCGGCAACATCGGACGGAATACAACCATTGTACGTTCCAATTATTTGCTGAAAGGCAATGAGCCATTCTATGAACAATCAATGAAGTTGTGGGAAGGTCTCGAGCAAGATTTTAACTATAACGCAATGATTTCGCAGCGCGGTATTTTGAACCTTTACCACTCAGACGCCCAGCGCGACGCCTTTGCGCGTCGCGGCAATGCGATGCATTTAGCAGGTGCGGGTGCGGAACTACTGGATCAAGATCAAGTGCGTAAAATGGCGCCGTTTTTGGATTACGACAATGCACGTTTCCCAATCAAAGGCGCCCTACTGCAAAAGCGCGGCGGCACGGTGCGCCACGATGCTGTTGCATGGGGATATGCCCGCGGCGCTGACATGCGCGGTGTGGACATCATTCAAAACTGTGAAGTTACCGGTTTCCAAATGGATGGCGGGGCCTGTGTTGGTGTGCAAACATCAAAGGGCAACATTCGCGCCAAAAAAGTCGCTGTTTGTGTTGCTGGCTCATCTGGTCGCGTTATGGAAAAGGCTGGCATGCGCTTGCCGATTGAATCACATGTTTTGCAAGCGTTCGTTTCTGAGGGTCTAAAACCCACAATTCCTGGTGTCATAACATTTGGCGCGGGTCATTTTTATGTCAGCCAATCTGACAAAGGTGGCTTAGTTTTCGGAGGCGATCTTGATGGATACAATACCTATGCCCAACGCGGGAACTTACCCGTAGTAGAGGACGTTTGCGAAGGCGGCATGGCAATCATGCCAATGATCGGACGCTCACGCCTGTTACGCATGTGGGGCGGGGTTATGGACATGTCGATGGATGGGTCACCTTATATCGACAAAACAGATATTGACGGACTCTATTTCAACGGCGGATGGTGTTACGGCGGCTTTAAGGCCACGCCTGCCAGCGGCTTTTGTTATGCGCATTTGCTGGCCACCGACCGCCCGCACGAAAATGCTACCGAGTTTAGACTGGACCGCTTTAAACGCGGTGCAATGATTGATGAAAAGGGCGTTGGCGCCCAACCAAACCTGCATTGATTGGGGGAGAGAAACCATGATTATCAACCATCCCCTTCTAGGCCCACGTGATGCCAGCGAATTTGTCGTCAAAGGTGCCGCCAGCCTAATCGATCGTCCCGACTGGCAGGCCGAAAACGCAGCAGATGCCTTTCACGACTATATGTACCTTCGGGACAATCCAGCCGGTGAACACGCCGAGCTTTGGTATCACGAACAGGGAGATCGCTCGTGGCTTGTCGTCACCCGCAACACTCTGACACATGAAGTGACCAAGGTTGAAATGGCCCGTGATGTGGCCCGCGCAAGAGGGCGTTCAAAATGAGCCAGACATATCGCATAAACAGTGGTCTGACCGACGACAGTCAAAAATTCAATTTCACGTTCAACGGCAAACAAATGCAAGGTCACGCTGGTGACACTCTTGCGTCTGCCCTGTTGGCAAACGGACAACACCTGGTTGGCCGTTCTTTTAAATATCACCGTCCAAGGGGAATTTTCTCTTCTGGGTCAGAAGAGCCAAACGCGTTGGTTCAACTGCGTTCGGGTGCCGCACAAGAGCCAAACACCCGCGCCACCGTGGCGGAACTGTTCGATGGGTTGACTGCCACCAGCCAAAACCATCGCGGCTCATTGGAAAATGATCTGTTGGCGGTTAACGATCTCTTTTCAAATTTCCTAAGCGCGGGTTTTTACTACAAGACATTTATGTGGCCTGCCGCCTTTTGGGAAAAAATCTATGAGCCGATCATTCGATCCGCCGCTGGTTTGGGTAGCCTTTCAAAACTGGAAGACCCCGACAGTTATGACCACGGATTTTTGCATTGTGATGTCCTGATTATTGGTGCGGGTCCTGCTGGTCTTTCGGCGGCTTTGGCTGCTGGCCGCGCAGGCCTGCGCGTTATTCTGGCGGATGAAGATTTTCGCCCAGGTGGGCGCCTGAACGCGGAAACCCACGAAGTTGACGGAATGGCCGCTGCAGATTGGGCAAGTGCCGCTGTTAATGAGTTGGCCGCGATGGACAACGTTGATTTAATGACGCGCACCACTGTTTATGGTGCGTTTGATCACGGCGTTTACGGCGCACTTGAACGAAAAACGGACCACCTGCTTTCAAGTGATGGCAAACCCCGTCAGGTTTTGTGGCGCATCTATTCAAAACGCGCAATTCTTTGCGCAGGTTCAACCGAACGATCCATTGCTTTTGCCAACAATGATCGGCCTGGCGTCATGTTGGCAGGTGCCGTGCGAGCCTATGCAAACCGTTGGGGCGTTGCCGCTGGTAAGCGCGTGACTGTACTGACAAACAATGACGATGGCTGGAACACCGCGCGTGATCTACAGGCAGCAGGCATTGATTTGGCCGCTGTCATCGATACCCGCGCTGAAACCACGCAAGGCTTGACTGGCGTGCGTACAATCGCAGGTCAATGTGTGGCTGATACTGCTGGTCGCAAGCTGATTAAATCAGTCACCCTGACTGGGGGCGAAACCGTTGAAACCGACTGTTTGGCAATCGCTGGCGGTTGGTCACCGAACGTACATTTGACCTGTCATCAACGGGGCCGTCCTACGTGGAATGATGGCATTGCTGGGTTTGTCCCAGGCGGTGATCTGCCCGTCGGTCAACATGTGGCAGGTGCTGCAAATGGCACAATGACATTGGCGGCTGCCTTGGCTGATGGCCGCGCGGTTGCAAATGCTGTTGCCAAAGAATTGGGTGCAACGGCGTCACGCAAAGCCGCACCAAAGGCAGTAGATGAAGCGGCTGACATTACGGCGTTCTGGCAAGTTTCCAGCAAGAAGCGTGCGTGGATTGATTTGCAAAACGACGTGACCACCAAAGACGTCAAGCAATCTAATGCCGAAGGCTTTCGTTCCGTTGAGCATTTGAAACGCTACACAACATTGGGCATGGCAACCGACCAAGGCAAAACCAGTAACGTTCTGGGCCTTGCCGTCATGGCCGATGCCAGTGGCAAATCAATCCCGGAAACAGGCACAACAATCTTTCGCCCACCTTATTCACCCGTGCCAATCGGCGCGTTGGCTGGACGTGCTCGCGGCAAGGATTTCCGCCCAACACGTTTAACGCCGTCGCATAAATATGCCCAAGAAAACGGCGCCGAATTTGTTGAAACAGGCATGTGGATGCGCGCGCAATGGTTCACCAAGCCAGGTGAAACCCATTGGCGCCAATCTGTGGATCGCGAAGTTTTGGCCACGCGCAATTCCGTTGGTATTTGTGACGTAACCACGCTGGGTAAAATCGATGTACAAGGCCGCGATGCCGCGGAATTTTTGAGCAAGATTTATGCGAACGCGTTTGCGAAACTGCCCGTGGGCAAGGTGCGCTATGGTATCATGTTGCGCGAAGATGGCATTTGTTATGATGATGGCACCACAGCGCGATTAGCTGAAAACCATTTTGTTATGACCACAACAACTGCAAATGCTGTCGTGGTTTTCCGCGACATGGAATTTGCCCGTCAGTGTTTGTACCCCGATATGGATGTGCATCTCATTTCGGTCACTGATGGCTGGGCGCAATTTGCTGTTGCCGGTCAAAATGCCCGCAAGTTGCTGCAAAAAATTGTGGACCCAAGCACAGATATTTCTAACGAGGGTTTCCCCTTCATGGCCTGCGGTGAGGTCACTGTTTGCGGCGGCACGCCTGCCCGCCTATTCCGTATCTCGTTTTCGGGTGAACTGGCTTATGAGGTGGCTGTGCCGGCACGTTATGGTGACAGCATGATCCGCGCCCTAATGAATGCTGGCGAAGAATTTGATGCCACACCTTATGGCACCGAGGCACTGGGCGTGATGCGCATTGAAAAAGGCCACGCTGCCGGCAATGAGTTGAACGGTCAGACCACGGCGCAAAATCTTGGCATGGGGCGCATGGTGTCCAAAAAGAAAGACAGCATCGGTAGCACCCTTTCTGAACGCGCGGCGATGAATACAGATGATGGGTTGCGCCTTGTTGGTTTCAAACCGGTTGATCCATCAGTAACACTGTCTGCCGGTTCGCACTTCTTTACGAAGGGCGCGACGCCAAACATGGATACTGACCAAGGGTGGATGACCTCGGTCGCCTATTCCCCAATGTTGGGCCATTCTATCGGGCTTGGCTTTTTGAACAGCGGCAGTGATCGCATGGGGGAACAGCTGTTGGCCTATGATGCTTTGCGTGGAAATGATTGCGAAGTTGAGGTTGTCTCGGCCCACTTCTTTGACCCAGAAGGGAAACGTTTACGTGACTGATTTGACCCTTACAGCAGCCGCCACCTTGGGTGGTTTTGCACATGATTTTAGCGGCACCACATTGACTGAAATCACGCCTCTAGCGATCGTCGCCGCGGCCATTCCGCAGGGCGATGAAAAATCAGCTCATGCCGCCATCAAGGCGGCTTATGGTGGCTTGCCAACACCAACTGAAACACATGTTTCAAAAGATGGGAAAACCCGTTTGGTGCAAGTGGCGCCGGATCAGATCTTTGTGGTTTTTGGCTCTGACACAAATCAAGCCAATTCCGAGGTAAACAAGGCACTGAAAGGCACGTGTTACACGACGGACCAAACCGATGTTTGGGTCACGCTTGAAATCAGCGGTCCCAATGCGCGTGCCGCAATGGCACGTATTTGCCAGATTGATTTGCACCGCGATGCCTTCCCGATAAATACAGCGGCCCGCAGCACGATGGAACACATGGGTGCCATGGTTATTCGTACTGGTGAAGATCAATTCCAGTTAATGTCCGCCAGCTCTTCTGCTGGAACATTTTTGCACGCAGTGGAGACATCCCTTAAAAACGTTAGCTAATCTCGGCAGGTTTTCGGTAATGCTCCGCCTATTGAGAAAGGCTAATGTTGTTTTAGTGGGAAAAACCCCCTATCTCGTCAGTCACGCGCGTTAACACCAGTGATTGGCTATGACATGAGCAATACAGTTTACAAAAGGGATCTGCCAGATGGCTTGGATTTGGGTCCTGTCGTGGCAATCGATTGTGAAACCATGGGGCTTAATCCCATCCGTGATCGCCTGTGTTTGATCCAAATGTCCAACGGCGACGGAAATGCCCATATGGTGCAGGTCGAAAAGGGTCAAACCGAGGCCCCGAATCTGTGTCGCATGTTGGCCGATCCAAATGTACTGAAACTGTTTCATTTTGGACGGTTTGATATTGCGGCGATGCACAATGCATTTGGGGTTCTGACAGAACCTGTTTATTGCACAAAAATCGCCAGCAAAATGGTACGCACTTATACGGATCGGCACGGCCTAAGAAATCTGTTGCAAGAATTGTTGAAAGTCGACATTTCCAAGTTTCAGCAGATGTCTGATTGGGGTGCCGAAACATTGACCAAGGCACAATTGGACTATGCGGCATCGGATGTTTTGCACCTTCATCGATTACGCGACAGATTGAACGAATTATTGGTTCGCGAAGGTCGCATGGAATTGGCCCAATCCTGTTTTGACTTCTTGCCGTCGCGCGCTTTGCTAGACCTTAAAGGTTGGCCAGAAACCGATATATTCGCCCACTAAGGACAACGAATGACAAACGATCAGAAAAACCTGCTTTTAGACGTTGGCCGCCGTGTTGTTTCGCGCGAGGCAGAGGCGCTTAGTAAATTGAACGCGTCGCTCGATCAAAGCTTCGCAGACGCCGTTCAGATGATCCTAAATGCAACCGGCCGCGTGATTGTATGTGGCATGGGCAAATCCGGTCATATCGGGCGAAAAATCGCGGCAACATTCGCATCCACTGGTACGCCTGCACACTTTGTTCATCCTGCCGAGGCGAGCCACGGCGATCTAGGAATGATGGCTGCGGGTGACGTGGTTCTTGTTTTGTCAAACTCTGGTGAAACTCCTGAATTGGCCGATGTCATAAGCTATACCAGACGTTTTCAGATCCCTATGATCGGCGTTGCAGGCAGGATTAACAGCACTTTGCTAAACCAAGCCGACGTATCATTGGTTTTACCGGCCGCCGAAGAGGCTTGTGATCAGGGGATTGTACCCACAACATCCACGACCATGACACTGGCGCTGGGTGATGCATTGGCCATCGCATTGATGGAGCATCGGAAATTCACACCGGAAAACTTTCGTCAATTTCATCCTGGCGGCAAGTTAGGCGCACAGCTGTCCACCGTCAACGATTTGATGCATCGCGGCGATGAATTACCTTTTGTTGAAAGCGGCTCAAAGATGTCCGAGGCATTGCTGACCATTTCGCAAAAGGGTTTTGGCGTTGCTGGCGTATTGGATTCAAATGGTACGCTGCTTGGTGCAATTACAGACGGGGATTTGCGTCGCCATATGCAAGGCTTACTTGATCTTACCGCCGACGAGGTCATGACGCGGGATCCCAGAACAATCGCATCTACCGCCATGGCACAAGAGGCGGTTGCGGTTATGAATACGATGAAAATCACCTGTTTATTTGTGCAGGATGCGCCCGATCAAACACCCGTTGGTATCCTTCATATCCATGATTGCTTGCGCGCAGGCGTGGCCTAAATGGCCACCCGAGGATATTCGCGATTTATAACATGGGTGAAAATCATTTTACCTGTGCTTGCGCTGGCGATGCTGTCATCCTTAGTCTTGTTTTCTAAACGCATTGATCCCGAACAAGCGATTCCATTCGCTGAATCAGATGTCGAAAATCTAGCCAAGAATCAAAGCATCGGTTCACCGACATTTTCGACAATGACCGAAAACGGTGCTGCAATATCGATTTCCGCCCTTTCGGTTTTGCCCAATGCCGCCAACCCAGATATGGCTTTCGCAACATCAATCACCGCCCAAATTGAAGGTGGCGGTGTTGATTGGGCGGAACTAAAGGCAGAAAACGCCGAAATTGATACGTCTGCGCAATATGCGGATTTTGAGGGCAATGTTCAGATCGAAACCGCTACAAATTATGTTCTGAGAACCCAAAATCTGCATACAAAATTGGATAAGGTGGACCTCTCCGCACCAAACAAAATATCAATCACTGGCGATAATTTTAGCCTTGTCGCGGGCTCGATGAATATCACTGAAATTGAAAACTCTGATGAAAACCATCTTATTGTTTTCAAACAGGGTGTTAAAATGGTATATCAACCTTAACGATAAGGAAAATTTACATGTTTCGCCGTTTTTGGGCTGTTATTGCCTTGGTTTGCTTGCCTCAACTTCTTTTGGCCCAAGGTGCTGATGTTGCATTTAAAGATATGGAACATGATGCATCCGCCCCTGTTGAAATTGAATCCGACAAATTTTCCGTCGATCAATCTACAAATTTGGCCGTTTTCTTGGGTAACGTGCTTGTGGTTCAAGGATTGCTTCGCCTGTCTGCGGATCAAGTGAATGTTGAATATGCATCTGATGAAAGCAATGACATATCAGCCGTGATCGCGGTTGGAAATGTAACATTCGTCAACGGAGCCGAAGCAGCCGAAGCACAGCGCGCCGAATATACTTTGGCAACCAATGAAATCGTAATGACAGGTGATGTGTTGGTCACCCAGGGCCGCAGTGCGCTATCAGGGCAAAAAATGGTGGTCAATTTGGAAACCGGCAAAGGCGAAATGATTGGCCGCGTGAAAACCATTTTACGATCGGGTAACCCGTGAATTCAAAACCCACCCTTAAGGTTGCGGAAGGCTTTCAAGGTCTAAAGGTCTCTAACCTGCGCAAAAGCTATAAGCGTCGCCCTGTGATCCGTGATGTTTCGCTTGAATTGGGTCGTGGCGAAGTTGTTGCCTTGCTGGGGCCGAACGGTTCGGGCAAAACCACATGCTTTTATTCAATCGCTGGATTGGTGACGCCAGAGGGTGGCGAAGTGTTGATAGACGGTCAAGACGTTACATTGTTGCCCATGTACAGACGGGCGAAAATGGGCATCGGATACTTGCCACAAGAAGTTTCCATTTTTCGCGGCCTAAGTGTTGAGGACAACATTCTCGCCGTTCTAGAAATCACCGAGAAAAACAAAACCAAACGGCGCGCGCGATTAGAAGAGTTGCTTAACGAATTCTCTATTTCACATCTTAGACAGGCCGCTGCATTGTCGCTTTCGGGTGGTGAACGGCGACGTGTGGAAATTGCACGTTGTTTGGCGTCTGATCCAAAATACTTGTTGCTTGATGAACCATTCGCCGGCGTAGATCCCATCGCAGTGGGCGAAATTCGTGGGCTGGTCGGGCAATTGAAAAACCGTGGTATCGGTGTTTTAATTACTGATCACAATGTGCGTGAAACCCTAGAAATTGTCGATCGCGCCTATATCTTGCATGATGGAACAGTATTGATGAACGGCACTGCAGACGAGGTGGTTGCAGATCAAAACGTGCGTCGTGTTTATTTAGGTCAAAACTTCAAGGCCAACTGATTCCTTCACTATTTTGCCGGAACCGCTTGACAGTTTTCTGTTTTCTGCTGACACTAAAGACATGCAGGATGGCAACAACATCCCTCGCGGTTTAGTAAAAATTGCAAAACTAGCGACAGATAAAGGCACTTTGATGCCTCTGGCAGCACAACCCAATCATAACACATTCGAAATAAATTCTGATGCACTATGGGTGGGCATTTAACCAAAAAAGGAACAGCTATGCGCTATAAAATAACTGGCAAACATATCGACATCGGCGAAGCACTGCAAACCCACGTAAAAACCGAACTCGGTGAAATCGTTGGAAAATATGCGGAACGACCGACAGACGCGCAAGTTATTTTTTCTAAATCCGGTCACCAATTTGTAACAGAAGTGATCGTCCATTTATCGACAGGTTTATCCTCGCAGGCCAAAGGTCAAGAGAACGATATTTACGCTTCTTTTGATTCCGCCGGCGCAAAAATGGAAAAACAATTAAGGCGCTATAAACGCCGTCTTAAAAACCACCACAACGAACGTGCCGAACCGGTTGAACTTTCTCACGCTTCGTCCTATATCCTCGCAGCAGAAAGTGGTGTAGACGACCAAGAACCGGATTCTTTGCAACCCATAATCATTGCTGAAATCGAGACGAAGATACCTTCGCTATCGGTAGGTGAAGCAGTGATGCAGATGGAATTGTCATCGAGCCCAGTCGTGGTTTTCAAAAACGAAGGCAACAGTGGTGTGAATGTTGTGTACCGCAGGGATGATGGCAATATAGGCTGGATTGACCCAACGCGTACTGGCTGATCATCCTGTGGCAAAACGCAGGAATTTAGAGCGCTATGGAACTTGTGAATCTCCTTCATCCGAAGGCCGTAAGATTTGTTGGTCAAATCTCTAGTAAGAAACGTCTGTTTCAAGAACTAGGTGACATGGCGTTTTCAGCGTATGGCTTGGATTCAACCGATACGTTCAATGCCCTGCAAGAACGCGAAAACCTGGGAGCTACTGGTGTGGGGCGCGGCGTTGCTTTGCCCCACGCACGAATGGAAGCACCCGAAAGCGTTGTTGGCCTTTTCATGCGTCTTGAAAAACCCATTGCGTTTGATTCCGTGGACAAACAGCCTGTTGATTTGATCTTCGCTCTTTTTGCACCCAAAGAAGCGGGTGTTGAGCATCTAAAATCATTGGCGTTGGTTTCGCGGACAATGCGCGACGAGGATGTTTGTGCAAAACTACGCGCAAACAGCGACCCAGCGACGTTGTATTCTATTCTGTCTGTAGGGGCAAACTCTCAGGCTGCCTAGGCACCGTTTAGCTGTCGCCCCACGGGGCAAACCCAAAAGCAACATAATCTCGTTGATAGGCGGCCTTTGCGGCGGCCTCTACCTCTGCGCTGTAGATTTGCTTCAAGGTGAAGGGCGTATCCTTCATCTCAGCGCCCATCGCATATTCTGGCAGGCCTTGTTTGCGTGCCAGAGTGTTCAACTCATCGTTCAATGCTTCTTCGCGAATGATAACATCTGGAATGATCGCTTTGGACATACCTTCCAATACCGCGAACTGGGTTGCCCATTCCGATGACGTTTTTATGTGGGTTTGACCCTGTAGGTTTCCACGTAAGAACCCCAAAAATTTAATAAAGGCCGCACGATGGGTGTCGATGTCATAATCAGCACCTGTTGGTGATGGTGGTAATCCTAGATTGAAATTTGTACACAAACGCTTGCGAACGCCGTCCCAGTATTTTGAGGGCGGGTTAACAATCTGTCGACAGAATGCGGCATGCGCACGCGCCACCGGATGCCGCAGAACGGCGAAACTGCGTTGATTTGGTCTGGATCGCTGCAACTTGCGCAGTGTTTTTTGATCAAAACCACTATGCAATGCTTCAAGCGAGCCACCATCATAGGCAGCCATCCATTGCAAAACGACATCATATGGGCCCGCCTTTATGGGCAAAAATATTAAGGGAACAGAATGACCAGTAACGAAATTGGGCACCGAGGTACTGCGTTCGGGTTCAAACATTGGTACTTTGTTCAACCTAAACGGATCATGCGCCTTGAGTAGGTCTTTCATCTCATCAAAGTTTTGAACCTTTTCCTCCATCGGGATGGGGAATTGCGGCATTAATTGTTTTTGAACGTCGTCTATTCGATCCTCAACCCCAAGAAACGCAGCAATACCGTTCAACACGTCCAGATCGTTGATATCCTCGTAACGCAGGTAAAATGCGGATTGTCCTGTGACCTGCAAGGCCCGCTGAATGCGTTCTTGAAACCCAATGCGGTTGTCCAAAAATTCATCAAAATGGTCAGCCATAAAGTTAACCTTGGCACTTTTGCCATGGGTCATGTGGGTCATAACCCAAGTGTCTGTATTCGTGGCCAATTTAACGGAAATGTAGCTGTCCAAAGGGTTGCGCGTCAAAATGATTTTGCCGCATCTCGGATCGCCCAACATGCTGTCCACGACGCGCGGGTCATGGTCAAAAAAGAACCGGAAACCTGGCAGAATGTTCTTTGATGCAGCCATATTATCCAACAGCATCAAAGGATCCTCTAACCGCTGTTCATAGGTAACATCGTACAGTTTGCCCCACTTTGGCTGGCCAATAAAATCGGGGTTAAACGCCTCGCCGCAAACCTTAACCGCCTTAAGTTGGCGAAGGTTACGTTCAAGCACGTTCGAGCCTGTGCGCATTTCAGCAAAAATAACGAAGTAATCATAACGTCGCGGCAAGGTCTTACCTCACCAAGTAGGGTTTTTGCGGATCGGGTTTTTGGATGTCACTGTTTGGCGTAACAGGGAAATCCCCCATTAGCACAGGTTTCATTCCTTGGTTCTTTAGGTTCTGCAAAAAGCGCCCGAACCCTTTTAGGTCGACCATCGTTGGCACCTCGGTCAGACGACGGTTCGATCGAGGACCGATTTCATCCAAAATCACCTGAAAATGATGCATCGGATCCTCTAGGAAATCCGCCAATGTCCAAATTCTAACCCGCGCCTTCGTGTAAGGGGATCGTAAAATATCAAGATGCTTCATCTCGATTTTCTGCAAACGCGCCGCCTCTTTTCGGATGGTGGAAAAGTTTTTGTTGGAATGGAACAGCGTCAATGCCCATGCGCCGGATATTACATTTACTTGGGCGTTGTTATCCGTGGCAACGAACCACGTTATTGCCTGTTTGTCGTTTGGCCCAAATTGAAAGCACTGACGCTCGCCGCGTGTGCTCCATAAGAAATTCGTCAAAAACGCCTTTGGATCATAATCCCGCAGCATCGCATTACCTGACAGCGATCCATAATAATTCTTCTCACCACCCGCAAACATCGCACGTCGTGGATCATAAAGGTTTCCATGAACCCGTGCGCCCGTGCGACGCGCCAGCCAAGGTTCGAAATCGGTAAACAGGCAGTTAAAGCCCTCAAAAACAGAATACGGCGAACCGGTTTTTCCGTTCTCCCACCCATCCCTAGGGAACCGGCTTTGCATAGTTAGCCCTGTACGCCCACGGGTACGGCGTTCAATGGCTTGTGTGAAAACGCGGTCAATTTTTTCGGGGCTTGGTTCAGCCGAGGCCATGGACGTGCGATCACCAGACAAAAACGTATCATACAGGCGATTTGCATTGGGCCAAATTTTGCGGGCTACAAAACAGTCAGAACGATGCAAAAGTTGTAAGTGGTCATCGTAAAAGATGTGTGGCTTACCCTGAAAGTCAAACTTTGACAGTGTCAGCGAACGGCTTTCTACATCTGTGGAATATAGCCGCGCCAGTGTTTGAAAATACGCCTCATCCGGTATCCAAACCCGCTTGAAAAAACGATCATGCTGTTTGCGTTTAGGATCTTCGAGAATGGCAGACAGGGTTTGACGGGTTAGACACCACCACTGTGATCCAAGATGCGGCACAGCGTTTTCCGGCATTTTGCGTTTCACTTTTAGCCGACGTTGAATTTCAACATAGCGATCAAACAGAAACCGATGCCGTTTCCACGAGAAAGGGAACCTCAGCGAGAAACGCTCACTGTCTAGCCCACCAACGGTCCAAGGAACCTCTTCGGTCGTAACGGACTCGATAAAATCTGTACGGGGACGTTGCTGTAGATAGTCTTTCAAATCCTCAACAGGTCGCAGCGGCAAACAAGAACCAGAGGCATTGTAGATATGTCGAACCTCGGGAAAGTTTTCCAACAACATTTCGGCCGCATCTTGTGTGGCACCAACCAAAGACCATGTGCCCCATTCACACCGGCGACGTCGGCAAAAAACAATATTGTCTAGATCCGCAAGGGATTCAGCAAACTTCCGATTGTCCCGGCGTGAAACACGTTGATCCACGTGAATAACGATGGGGCAATCCCGTGTCGCCCAATGACGTGCGACCTGTGCTGCACGGTCAAGTGCCGTGTGAACCAGCATGATGAAACCAAGACTCATGCCCAGTTTCCTTTGGACATAAGCCCCAAAATTTCCAATTGGCGCCAGTTGATGTATTTTTCAGACCACTTGCACCAAATATCCGGTTTTTCTTTCAGCGTCGTGTAATAGGCTTTGTATTCATGGCTGTTGGCGTAGTGTTGTTTTCGCGCCAATTCTTCGTGGGATTTTTCCGTGAAAGTATCCAAGAATTTTGCGTGCAACAAACAACCCGATGCTTTTTCACCGCCCCACTCATCGTAAACTTGGTTCAATCCACGTGGCAGCAACATATGCGTGGAACTGGCGTAGACGTAATTTCGGTTCCATTTCACCAAGGGGATTTTATTCAGTGCAGGCGCGCGTTCCGGTTTGTCAGCAAAGAACATGCGTGCCCTTGGGCCGCCTTGAATCCAAAGGTTGCCGATCTCTTTGTTCTTTTTGAAACTGTAATTGGCGCTGTCAAACCAAGGCGCTACTTCAATCGGGTTTTGACCCTCGTGGTACACCGCGTCATCAATGCTACCCTTTGGGTACATATCCAGCAACATCGCGCTGAACGAGCGGATAGACGACGCATCCAGCCAATCCGTTAACGCATTCAAGGGCCGAGTATCACAGAACGGGTAAACAAAGAATTCATCGACATCGACGGTCAAGGTCCAATGGTTGTGACCATGGCGCATTTGCAGCCAGTTCAGCCAATCAACACCAAACCGCGCCCGCTTGTAGCTGGCCTTGGACCACCACAACGAAACATCCGGTTGTTCCATCAGATATTCGGCCGATCCATCATTGCTGTTGTTGTCGACAATGATGAAATGCTTCACACCCAAATCGCGGTAGTATTTTAGGAAAAACGGTAAACGACGCCGTTCATTGCGCAGCGTTGAAAACACCAGAATATCATCCGGCTTAATTTTGGCCGTATTATTCACGATCTGCTTAAGTTCACGCCGTTTTCGAAACGCACGAATACGCCACCGTTTGCGCATCAGGCGCAACTTATATGACGTGCGAATACTCATTGCTCGTGAAATACCTTTTCAAAATGATCTTCCCACGATGAAAGAACTGCTGTTTTTTGCGCTCTTTTCTTCACGTTTTGACCACCCCTGAAATCAACTGTGCGTTGTATTATTTCTTTTTTCCAAGAATACGCATCATCAGGCCCAAGGTAAACAGGATAGTCCCCAAGAATTTCACGATGCGCCGCCAAATCCGAGCAAATCACAGGCGTTTCCAAAAGCGCGGCTTCGGCAGGGGGTAAACCGTACCCCTCGGCAAAACTGGGAAACAGCGCCGCACACGCGTTTTTGGTTAACGCACCAATGGCACCATCAGGCAATCCTTGAAATTCGAATATCGAATTTCCCAACAGTTGACTGTCATCTAAACATCTGAAAAAACTTTCGTTTTTCCATCCACGGGACCCTGCAATAATTAAATTTGGGATTTCAGATGGCTTAAAGGTATTCGCAAGATCCAACCAAATATCCAATAACAACTGGTGGTTTTTTCTTGGCTCGATTGTACCGACAATCAAAAAATACGGGCGTGAATAATCGAGTCCTTTTGGCAACAAATTTGGTTGAATAGGCATTGCCTCTACACCCAAGTGGGCCACAATACCCTTTGGTTGCCGCCCCTCCCCGAAATAACGCGTCCCGTCATCAAAGCTTTGCTTTGAATTATAGATAATCAAATCGGCGAATTCTTGTACTGATTGCATCAATTTTTCAAACCGTAAGGTGGATTGCGTTGTTTGGTATTCATGATGATCTAGCGGAATAGTATCGTGAATAAAGACCGCTGTTTTGGTACCTTTCTGGCGTTTCACAGCATTCAAAGTGCGCGGGATAAGATTGCTATGACCAGTATTAAGATATGTGAAATTTTCCAGTTTTTGACGGCGAAAAATATTACCAAGGTTGGGAGGCAATGCGCGATCAATGGCAAGCCGCCGTAAATCCGCCTCGGCGCGACGGCGAAAAGGATGCAAAGCGCGCGAAATTACAGACATAATATCAGGGGTGCCCCAGCTCTGTTCACCCAAGATTTTTGGCAGAATATTCAACCCGCCATGCCTGTCTAATAACAAATACCCTTTGCCAGTTTTTATTAAGAAAAAACAAGGTTTTGGTGTATTTAGGATGTATCGAAAATAGGCTAATTCAACGCGATCAACACCTGTAAACACACCTGTTCCAACACGCGAAATCAGGCGTGTTAAATCAAGAACAAATGCTTGGTTTTCGGTTGAGATCATCAAAGTAGTTCGCCTGTTTTGCGCGATGGTACGCCGAAACATTACCAGCACGCAAACACAGGCTGAAACAACTTATTCTGATAAAGGTATCGCCAGCATCACGCTGAACTATTGCGCGGCACGACGCATGTTAACCATGCTTTCCAAATAATCTGACAATTCATCACGCAGCTCGTCGCGGGCAAGACCAAAGGCAACAGTTGCCTGCAAATAGCCAGCTTTGGAACCGCAATCAAAACGTTGGCCGCGGAAACGGTACCCATAAACGTTATCAGATTTTTCGATTTCCTGAGCAATCGCATCGGTTAGCTGGATTTCACCACCCGCGCCACTTTTCATTTTGTTCAGGTTTCTCATAATTTTAGGCGTCAGAATATAACGGCCAATAACCGCCAAATTTGAGGGTGCCTCTTCTGGTGCAGGTTTTTCAACCATGCCACGGACAGAAACCATAGAGCCCATATCCTTGGCGATATCCAAAACACCATATGATGACGCCTTGTCTGGTGCGACTTCCATAGCTGCAACCATGTTGCCACCGGTTTCGGCATGGGCTTCAACCATTTGCTGCAAACAGGGTTTTTCCGCTGCAATAACATCGTCAGGCAAGATCACTGCGAACGGTTCATTGCCGATCAAACGACGCGCGCACCAAACCGCATGACCTAGACCCAGCGCCTTGTGTTGCCGCATATAAGCAATCGCACCACTTTCCATGTTGGTGGACTTCAATGTCTTTAACAGTTCTTTTTTGCCCTTTTTACGCAAAGAACTTTCAAGCTCTGGCGCGTGGTCAAAATAATCCTCAAGCGCGCTTTTGCCGCGCGAGGTGACGAAGATAAACTCTTTGATGCCGGCCGCACGGGCCTCATCAATCGCATATTGAATTAAGGGACGATCAACCAAAGTCATGATTTCTTTTGGGATCGATTTTGTTGCTGGTAGGAACCGCGTACCCAAGCCTGCCACTGGGAATACTGCTTTAGTCACTCGACGTTTCATATGTCGTCTTTCTTTTTTACTGCCGTACTAGTTACAATTAACGAATATCTGCATCACTCAAAATATTGGCTATTTTGTGACACTGATAAAAGAAAACTGAATAAGAAAGTACGGCGCTTCTGCCGGTTTTTTACCTTTCTCCCTTTATAAAGGGACGTTTTCAACCCTACTGAACAAAGTTTCGCAATTTATTGGGGTATTTTTGGGTGCTGTAGTGTTTTTCTGCTACACTTTTCATGCGCAGCGCGGGCATTGAATGTCATGCGTTGAACCAAGGGTTGATTTCGATCACTGCGTCCGAAAATTCCCCCGGCTTGCACCCAAACACCCGCTTTGGTGAAATCAATACGGTGAAAAAGGGCGGTGGGGGAAAACACAAAAATATGCGCCCGTTGCCCAATGGCCAACATCGATTGTGCCTGTGCCATCAGTTGTTTTCTTTGCCACGGACGGCCCGTCAAAAATTGCGTTGGCACATCATGTGTCGATGTCCTAAAGGTTTTGAAATTCGCCGCGCACGCCAATTTGGGCATCGTGATTTCACGCGTCCTCGCTTGGGCTACACCTACATCAAAACTGTCCAATAAGGGTTCAATTTGGCTTGGCGCCAATTCACCTTTAACCATGAACCGCAGCAGGCGTTTGCGTTGTGCTGTGCGTTCCTCAGCAAGGTAGTCGTCGTTTTCATGGTATTTGTTCAGATAGATGGCCAAGCTGGCCCCGATTTCCACCAAGGATTTGGGTGCCCGTGATTGTGTTCGACGTTGGCTGGCAGCAAAACCATGATGTACTTGCGCCATAGGGCATAACACCATTTTGTATCCTGCAAGCCCAAGCCGCACACCCACATCTGTTTCATCCAGATAAAAATGCAGCCGTTCATCAAAACCACCGATTTCACGCAGAACTGCCACCCGAAACATCATGTTGGTGCCTTCAAGTTTTAGCACCCACCCGTCTTGTTGCCCCACGATCATTGGGTCATCTGACTTGGTCGTTATGGGCAGGGTTTGACTTTGCCCGTTGACCAAGCGGCCACGCCATTGGAAACTAATGCCATTGCGGCCGCGTACAAATCCTGTGGCGGCAGCGACCCCTTGATCCTTGAACGCTTCGGATAAATTGCAAAGCCACGTTGGTTCAGGAACTGCGTCATCATCAATAAACGCGATCAACATTCCTGCGGCTTGCATAATGCCAAGATTACGTGCCGCCGAAATGTTTTTTATGTCAGTTTTTTGCGTCTTAGCACTGGGAAATTTAGCAGCGGTTTTGCAACCCACCTCGTCGGCCACAACGATGACCTCAAAATCTTTGTAATACTGTTGAGAAAGGCCCAACAAACAACGGCGCAGGTGATCAGGTCGGCCTTGGCTGACCACAATCACGCTGATCGTTGTTTTGTTGTTCATGGCATTCCCATTTCAGCCATCATCATCTCCAATCGCGGCACGTCATCCGGATTGTTCAATTCCCAGAATTGCCGACCGCGGGCCGCGACCTCAACGCACAAAACACGTCGATTGTTTTCCATGAACCGCAACTGTTCCAAGCCCTCAAGTGTTTCCAAGGGGCCAGTTGTCCATTTTGAATATTCTGACAATGCTTTGGGACGGTACGCATAGGCACCCACGTGGTGAAAAACAGGTGTTTCATCATGATCCAAGTACGGCTTGTCGGTATAGGGGATCACTTCTTTGGAAAAATACATCGCGGTTTTATCGCGCGCAAAAACCGCCGTGGTGCCACCGACCTGCCCTTTGGAACGATCTTCCTTAAAGCCATTAAGCGCACGTCCGTCACACCGCAAAACGGGGGTGGCAACATCCGCGGACGGATCATTTTTCAGTCCTTCAACCAAGTCCTCAATAAACCAAGCAGGCGTCAAAGGCGCATCACCTTGCAAGTTGACCACAATGTCAAATCCACCACCAAGGTTTTCATGGGCTTCGGCGCAGCGTTCAGTACCATTTTCACAATCGCTGGACGTCATCACAACCTCGGCGCCAAAACCCTCGGCGGCGGCTTGAATGCGTTCATCATCGGTGGCCACAACCACACGATTAACGCCCACAACTTGGCTGGCGGCCAACCATGAGCGTTCGATCAATGTTTGACTTTTTCCGGTGCTGCCCGTCAACGAAACCAATGGTTTGCCTGGGTATCGCGTGGATGCATAACGCGCGGGGATGACGATCAGCACTGACATATTATGGCTTTTGCAGTGTTACGCCGGGGGCGTAAGCAATGAAAAATGGATTAGCGTAATCTTCTTTGCCATACTTTAGCGGGCTGTGATCGTCAAAACGAACCACTGCGCCACCGGCACCATTTAGAACGGCGTGACCTGCGGCTGTGTCCCATTCCATTGTGCGTCCAACACGAGGATAAATATCGGCTTCACCGGTAGCGATAAGACAGAACTTCAACGAGGATCCCGCGCTTTTCATGTCTTTTACGTTGTATTTGCCGATGTAATCATCCGTGGCCTGATCACGGTGGCTTTTGGATGCAACGACCAGCAATGCGGCATTGTCTGGATTGGAAACTTTGATCGCTGACAATGCGCCAACTTCTGCGCCAAAAGGACCAGCTTCTTCGACGGTTGAACCATCTGCTTGGGTAAAGAACATGCGTCCCTTGGCTGGTGCATAAACAACACCACGGATTGGCACGCCGTCTTTGACATATGCGATATTCACAGTGAAATCGCCGCGACGTTTGATAAATTCTTTCGTGCCGTCCAAAGGATCAACAATAATAAACTCAGTGCCGGTTTTCGTGTGCGATGCGGATTGCTCTTCTGTCACCAAAAAAACGTCAGGGAATGCTGCGCGGATACCTGCCGAGATGATTTCATCTGCGGCCTCGTCAGCTTCGGTTACTGGGCTGTCGTCTGATTTTGACTTAATTTCAAAATCGTCACGGTCATAAATTTCCATAATTTTCGCGCCGCCAGCTAGGGCAAGATCACGAAAAACCTTAGTCATTAAATCAAAATCCACAGTGTTTTTCCTGTTTTTACGACTATCACGCCGAATTGTTGTAAAAAGTGTTCTTATTCCTTATGCTACTGCGGTAATAGAACAGCAAGTATACAACCGGTAAAATCCGGGCGAATCTAAAGACGGGCAGGTCTTATGTTTAGTGCAGTACAATCAAAATCGCGTTTGACGGGGTTCTTCATTTTGTTGAACCTGATCTTTGAGGCGACAGTTCGACAAGTTCGAAGCACCCATAACAACGCCATTATCGGTCTGTTGAACAGTATTTTGACATCAGTCGTAATGATCATGGCGTTCTATTTAATGTTCACCATCATGGGTCTGCGCGGTGCACCTTTGCGGGGCGATATGATGCTGTTTATGATGACCGGCATTTTTCTATTTTTAACCCACACCAAGGCAGTTGGCGCCGTGGCCGGTGCTGATGGTCCGACGTCACCTATGATGTTGCACGGGCCAATGAATACCATCATTGCAATTTGTGGCGCCGCACTTGGTTCGCTTTATATCCAATTGCTAACGTTGATTTTGGTTTTGGCGGCTTATCACACACTGTTCAATCCGATCACCATCCACAATCCTATGGGTGGTTTAGGCATGTTTTTGTTGGCATGGCTTTCAGGGTGCGCCATTGGCATGCTGCTGTTGGCGATCAAACCATGGGCACCTGGTGTAATCGCGCTTGTGACGACAATTTATCGTCGCGCAAATATGATCGCTAGTGGCAAGATGTTTGCCGCAAATACGCTGCCCAACACGATGATTGCGATGTTTTCGTGGAACCCATTGTTCCACACGATCGATCAATCAAGAACGTTTGTGTTTTTGAATTATTCCAGCGACGTCACAAATATTGCCTATCCGGTTTATCTAAGTCTTGCGTTCATTATGCTTGGTTTGATGGGCGAATTCTTTACACGCAAACACGCATCAGCCAGCTGGGGCGCGGGCAAATAATTAATCAACCACACGTAGGGTAAGATTGATCCGCCCACCTTTGGGCAACAAAAGCGATGTGCCGAAATCGATGCGATCGACACCATGGTGTTTTAATCGGGCGTCCCCACCCATGACCATCACGTCCCCAGATCGAAGGGTTGCCGTTTGCGTTTTTCCACCTCGATTTTCGTGACCGATACGAAACCGCGCGTCATCCCCTAATGAGATGGAAACCACCGGCCACCTAAAATCGGCCTCGTCCTTGTCTTGATGCATGCCCATCTTGGCCTCTTGACCATAAAAATTGATCAAACAGCATTCGGGCTGCTTTGAAACGCCAGAAACCCTATCCCAGATGGACAGTATACTTGGCGGAATTGGCGGCCATTTGGTGCCGTTAGGATGCTTCGTAGCGTATCGATATCCCTGTTTATCAGTGTACCAACCATAGGTGCCAGCACTGGACATCTGTACCGACATTGGTTTGCCCATAGGTGTCATCGGGCGAAACATCGGTGCCTTTGCAATGACCTTACGAAGGTCCGCCAGAATTCCCTGTTGTTCGTCACTATCCAAAAGAGCAG
>Ga0208971_1000333_pt1 | contig 35043 bp, 34 predicted proteins | sample AOAMet1_18_M0_10_2_FD_188229 | JGI IMG/M metagenome (GOLD analysis project Ga0208971, IMG submission 188229) | Ammonia-oxidizing marine microbial communities from Monterey Bay, California, USA - CAN11_18_M0_10 (SPAdes) | ecosystem: Environmental > Aquatic > Marine > Intertidal zone | place...
CGCTCCGACCACCGACAGCAGACTCATTAAAATACGCCGCCGGCAAAGCCCCTCAACCAGAGCCGAACCCAGACCGCTGGCACTGGCATAGTCAAGACGCCAGAAAATATACGGCATAGCGCTGCGAGCCAGCACTGGAATCAACCCAACAATCGGCCAGTGTGGCGAGTTGAGCAATAGCTCTAGGGCAGCCCATTTGAGCAGTAGCACCAGCACCAATACCACTACCGCTATAGGACCAGAGCGGGGGTCTTTAAGAATTTGAAAGGTTTTCTCGCGGTCGCCAAAACCGCCCACCCAGGCATCGGCACAGTCGGCAACACCGTCGAGATGCAGGCCGCCGGTAAGCAAAACCCAGAGGGTCAGTACCAGTGCCGCGGCCAATGCCGAAGATGAAATATCCACCAAAGCCCATCCAAACAGCCAAATCAAGAAGCCCAAGACCACCCCGACCAAGGGATACCAGGCCAGTGAGTTAGCGTAATCTTTACTCTCAAAAATGGTTTTTGTGGCCACCGGAAGACGGGTTAAAAACTGCATTGCACAGGCCAGAGCACGCCATTCTCGGAGAAGGAATTTCACTTAACCGCACTCCCAGTGTTGTGTGACACCAGCATCGGAAAATCCGCGTAATCACTGTGGTGAAATACCTTGATGCGACTGAAACAGGCAAAGGGCACTTCAAATTGATTCATTGCCGTAGCCGGCATTCCGAGAATTAAGGCGAGTAATATTCGTATAGTACCGCCATGTTGAACTACCAGCACATGCTGATTGCGATGCTCAGTTAGTAGCGTCTCCCAAGCACCTTTAAGGCGCTCGGCGACCTCGGCAAAGGGTTCGCCATTATGGGGTGTGGACTGATTGGGATCTTTAAAATAGCTGGCCACCAAATCGGGAGACTGCTTCCAGACATCCGCCATAAGTCGCCCTTCCCAATCACCAAAATGAATTTCACGCCAGTCAGCATTTTCGACCAATGGAATAGCCAAGCGCTGTGACTGCTCAGCGGCAAAACGCCGACAGCGCTGCAGCGGCGAGGTGATAATAGAATCCCAGCCGACCATATCCTCCACAGAGCTGCGCATCTGCTGCCAACCCTTTTCGGTCAGCGCAACATCACTGCCACTGCCTCGGAATATTTCGCCCCCCTGGCATTCGCCATGACGCAAAAAATCGATACAGGTAAATTCTGCTGGGGAAGGAGTTTTAGTCATATTCTATTTAGCTTTCGCTAACACCTGCTTCGGCAAAAGTTGCCATCTGTGAATGAAGTAACAGCGATGACTGAATCAGTGATAGTGCCACACCGGCACCACTGCCCTCACCTAGGCGCATCTCTAAATCGATCAGCGGCTGTGCCTGCATAGCATTTAAGACCAGAGCATGGGCCGATTCCGCGGAGCAGTGTGAAAACAGCAACCAGTCGGCAACGCTGGGGCAGATTCTGCAGGCCAGCAGCGCAGCGGCAGTGCTGATATAACCATCTACCAAACTCGGCACGCCGCGCTGAGCATGACCAATGTAGGCCCCCACCAGCGCCGCAATTTCAAAGCCGCCAAGACAGCGCAAAATATCTTCAGGACTATTATCCCCACTGGTATGCAGGTCTAAACCGCGCTGCACAGCCTCCCGTTTGCGCTGCAGGCCGGCATCATCAACACCAGTACCTCGACCGACAATATCATCCACATCGGTACCCAGCAGAGCGCAAAAAATCGCCGCCGCGGCGGTAGTATTGCCTATACCCATCTCGCCACCGACAAAACAATCCACCGGTTGATCAGCGCAGCTATCCCGCCCCGATTCAAGGGCAACTGTCATCTGCTCAAGGGTCATCGCCGGGCCCTGACAAAAGTTTGCCGTACCCCCAGCGATTTGAATATTCACCAGCTTGGGCATCTCAGCCAGTGCTTCGACTGTGCCCAGATTGATCACGGCAAAGTCGGCATCCTGCTGCTTTGCCAGCACCGTAATCGCCGCACCACCACCGACAAAGTTGTAAATCATCTGCCCTGTCACAGCCTGAGGAAATGCCGAAATACCCTCGGCCACGACACCGTGATCAGCGGCAAAGACTCGGATAACCGGATGTTCGAGTTTTGGCTTTGGGTCTTTTTGGAAGCCGGCAAAATCAATCGCTAACTGTTCCAGTCGACCCAGAGATCCAGGGGGTTTGGTCAGCTGTTGTTGTCGCTGCAAGGCCAACTCGCGGCTCGCGGCACAGGGTGCCACTGCCGGTGTACGCAGCCAGCTAATCATCGCATTGAGCCTTTTAATTCTTGTGGCAGGCCCGCTATGACCATAGTCACGCGGTCACATATGGCCGCCAGTCGCTGATGTAAAAAACCGGCTTCATCGACAAACTGACGGGTTAATTCACCCATAGGTACAATCCCCTGACCCACCTCATTGGTGACGAAAACAACCGCTCCCGGCAACTGCTCAATAGAATCTAGCAGCGCCTGCTGCTGCTCTGCCCAACAGTTATGATGTAAGCAATTACTTAACCATAGAGTCAGGCAATCCACGAGAATACAGTTGTCGGCACGGGAGTACTGGCCCAGTGTTTGGGCCAGTTGCAAGGGTTCTTCAAGCAACTGCCAATGACCATCTCGATCCGCCTGATGCTGCTTAATACGCTCGCTCATCTCTCCGTCACCGGCAGTGGCCGTTGCCAGATAGATCTTTTTCAGGCCTAAATCTGCGACACGCTGTTCTGCCGTGCGGCTTTTACCAGAACGCGCCCCACCCAGTATCAGTTGTAGCTGATTAGCCATATTTGTCTTATTCCTTAATCGTTCGCCGTTGGTGTAAACCGTTTTAAACCACAACCATTGGTGTGCCCTGCAGTGGATGAGTAATTACTTCGGCATCCACCGAGAAGACTTTTGCAATCAGTTCTGGGGTCAATAACTCCTTCACTGTACCCACTGCCGTACACTGCCCACAGTTCATAAACACCATCTGATCGGCACACTTGGCGGCCAAATTTAAATCGTGCATCACCATCACCACAGTCACTCCCCGCGCTGCAATCTGCTGCACTATCTCAATCAGCATCAACTGATGAGCCAAATCAAATGCGGCGGATGGCTCATCGAGCAACAGTATCCCATCAGTTGCTGAGTCACCCTCACAGTGCTCCCAGATTTGAGCCAACACACGGGCCAGTTGCACACGCTGTTTTTCACCGCCAGATAACTGCACAAAAGATCGCTGAGCAAGATAGCTGGCATCCACTTTGGCCAGCGCCCCAGTGATTATTTCGGCATCCCGCAGCAATCCGGTTGCATGGGGGGTTCTGCCTAAGGCCACTACTTCTTGGGCAGTAAAGGCAAATTCCAAAGTCGAGCTCTGGGGCAATACCGCCATAAACTTGGCAATCTCAGACTGTTTCCAATCTTCCCTAGACTGACCATTAATCTCAACCCTTCCCTGAGAGGCTTTATGCTCACCAGCGATAACTTTTAATAGACTGGTCTTGCCAGCGCCATTGGGGCCCATCAGTGCCGTGACCGAGCCTCGCGGGCAGTCGATGGAAATATTGTTTAATAGAGGCACTGCAGAAATTGTTAGGCCAACTGAATTGGTCTTTAACATTAGGATCGCCCCCGCTGTAAAACCAATAGCCAGAGAAAGAACGGCGCACCTAAGAGTGACGTGACTATGCCCACCGGCAGTTCCGCAGGGGCAATCACCACTCGCGCCAAGGCATCCGCGGCAACCAATAAAATCGCCCCAGCCAATGCCGATAATGGCAACAGACTGCGATGATCTGGACCGACCAGAAGACGAATAAGATGGGGAACCATTAGACCAACAAAGGCAATCACACCGGCGATGGCGACCGAGATGGCTACACCCAGGGCCGAGTAAATAATTAAGCGACGCTTAAGCCATTCGACATTAATCCCCAGATGGCGAGCCTCAGATTCACCCAATAACATAGCATTGAGGGCGCCGGTTTCACGGGGAATCAACACCGCCAAGCATCCCGCGGTTAGAGCGCCGAGCCCGACACGCTCCCATGAAGCGCCCTGAAGATTACCCATTTGCCATAGGCTAATGCGCCGCAACATATCATTGTCGGCGAGATAACTTAGCGTATTGGTGGCAGCGCCAGCCAGAGCGCTAATGGCAATGCCGGCCAACAGCATAGTGGCTACCGAGGTGCCCTGGGGACCGGTCGCCAAGCGGTAGATAATCACCGAGGCAACTATGGCGCCGCCAAAGGCGCCCATGGAAATAGCTGACAAACCCAGCATCACGCCGCCACTATTGACCATTGAGCCAAACACAATAACGCTGCTAGCACCCACCGAGGCACCAGCAGAGACACCGATCAAGGCGGGGTCAGCCAATGGATTGCGAAACAAACCCTGCAGTAATGCACCACAGGCCGCCAGCAGCGCACCCACAATTAAGGACAACATAACCCGCGGCAATCGAATGATTTCAATAATTAATTTTTCTTGGCTATTGCTCCCATTTGCAGCCCCGTCACCAGCCAGCATGATCGACAGAATATCACTCAGGGGGATAAACACCGGACCCGTCATCAATCCCAAAACTGAGACTAGGGGCAACATGATCAACAAAATCACAGCACATAATTGCGGTGTTATCAGTCGGGTATTTAAGCGTTTCACGCGGCACGCTCGACAGGATTGAGTGAGTCCGCGATAGATGCCATGGTCAGGCGCGCCACCTGCTGAGCAAATACCGTATGTTTACCGGCAAAGCGAATGGAGGTTGCACTCTGGCCGCTCACCACCAGACTGGCATCAGTGCCGGTGCCCGTGGCTATAGTCTCGGATACCGTGCTTTTAATCCCCAACTGCTGAAATATCGCAGCCTTGGCTTCAGTTGCAATCATATGTGTCTCCACCATGGCCGCATCGGAGAGCGTGGCGCTGGTGATAATGGCCGTATTGATGGTTCCCACTTCCCTGACCACCTGTTGGTGCAGACCATAGTCCGCACTATCGCCAGCGCGCAGAGCGTTGCTAATACCAGCAGTAGAGATAACGACAATGTGCTCTCCTTCAATCTCAGCGGCATGAATGCGCAGAGAATTCATTGAGGCTGCGGTCATCATACCGACGGTATCACCCTGCCAGCCTTTATTGCGCGCATAATTTTCTAAAGTCACCACGGGCTCTTCAACGTCTAATGGGCAATTCAGCGGCACTTTGTAATTGAGCCAGTGACTGGCCCAACAGAGGCCGCCATTAAATACCGCAGAGCTTAGCGCACGGCGCGGCTGAGCGAATTCCAGATGTATATACTCCGCTGTTTTACTGAGGACAACGCCCGCAAATAATCTGCGTGCAACAATATCGTCGCAGTAATTATTCTGGACGATACTATTCACTAGGCCTTTTCCCCTCGCTGCTGTTCGTTTTGCAGGGCACCCCATTGATGAATAATACGCTGCAGATGGTCGATTCCATCGGTCAGTGCCGCCGGCCCCGGCTGTAAAATATCCGCAGACTTTACCTCATAAAGCTGGTTGTGAATAACCGCAGGAATACTATCCCAACCCGATCTGGCCACCACCTGATGGGTGGCAAATTTGCGCCCACACCAGGAGCCGATAATAATATCTGGGGCTTTGGCAACCACTCTATCCTGATCGCCAATAATGCGACTCTTGGCGTCAGCATGCACCGATAGCTCAGCAAAGCTATCATCACCGCCGGCAATTTCAATTAACTCGGAGACCCAGCGAATACCGCTGATCAACGGGTCGCCCCACTCCTCAAAATAGACCTTGGGGCGGCGTGGCAAAGCCTCTGCCGCCTGCCGTACTGCATTGAGACGGGCTTCATACTGCCCCAATAATTCCCGGGCCTTTTGCTCCGCCCCCACCATACAACCAATCATTAGCAGGGTAGAAAAAATCTCTGCCACCGAGCGCTGATTGCAGATATGCACAGTGACGCCTTCGCGCACTAAATCGGCGGCAATCTCCGCCTGCATATCGGAGAAACCTATGACTAGATCAGGTTCCAGCTCGAGGATTTTGTGAATCTTGGCAGAGGTAAAAGCCGATACCTTGGGCTTTTCTTTACGCGCCCTGGGTGGCCGAACAGTAAAACCTGAGATGCCGACAATGCGCCACTCTTCCCCCAGCAGATAGAGCCACTCAGTGGTTTCTTCGGTCATGCAGACAATGCGCTCAGGTAACTTAACCTCAGCTGTGTAATTAAGGGGGTCGGAAGCAGTCACTCACTGATCTCCAATGCTGTGGATTGAATTCGATTGGCCAATCTATGAAATAAAGCCACAAGACCCAAGTAGATCAATGGATCGGTTAAATAGGTAAAGTAGTAACCCACAACCCGAGCACTGTAATCGATCAGACTCAGGTCACTGAAGTTGCCGGAGAAAGCGTAAAAGCTGCCGTTGGAAATCAAAAATGCGCCACTGATCGATAACAGCGCCACCACGAGAACTTTAATTCCATCTGACAATTGTCCCAGACCATACTGTTCCCCAGCCCATTTAGCACTGCGCCAAAGGAGAAAATAACCGGCAAAAATAAACCCGTAAGCAGAGGTAAAGCAGCCCTCACCGCCGACAATTAGCACCCAATAATCACAGGCGTAGGCCAGGGCGGCGAAAGCGATAAAAGAGAGATAACTGCGCAGATAGAAGCCGACCAAAAAGAAAATCGCCAATGAGGCGCTGGGTAGCACTGTCGCCCAGTCAAAAAAATTACTCCGAGTAATTATCATTAAAATTGCTAGGGCTGCCGCGAGCCATAGCTTAGATCGTTGTATCATAAAATTATTCACCTACAGCTTCCTTAAGCTTAAAATGCTCTGGGAACAGCAGCCCACAGTCTAGATGCTCTTCCAAGGCTGCCGCCAAACGATTGAGCTGCATCTCGCGAATTTCTCGCTGATCAACTACCTGAGTCGTTTTTAACCCAGCCCACGCCAAGAGTGCAGCAGAGGAATCCGGGTGATCGAAAAGCCCGTGCAGATAGGTGCCAAGAATCTGATTATCCCCTGAGATCGCGCCATCGGTGCGGCCATCATCAAGGGTTGCCACTGGCCGCTCTAAGGCCTTGCCGGCGGACGCGCCACAGTGAATTTCATAGCCTTCGATCTTGCCACCGGTCAGACTCAATGTCCCCTGCACCTGGCGCAACTGCTTGTGCTGTTCCAGATCGGTAGTCATATCCAATAGCCCAAGGCCAGCAGAGACCCCGGCAGTATCTTCCACTCCCTGAATATCAGAGACCTGGGTACCGAGCATTTGATATCCGCCACAGATACCGATTATCTTGCCGCCATAGCGCAGATGACGACTAATGGTCTGATCCCAACCATTGTCGCGCAACCATTGCAGATCGCGGCGGACGTTTTTGCTGCCGGGCAGAATAATTAAATCAGCGGCGGGCTTATGGCCGTCTGGGCCGACATAATGAATATCCACCTGAGGGTGTAGGCGCAGTGCATCAAAATCTGTGTGATTGCTGATTCGCGGGAATACCGGCACCAGCACTTTAAGCTGGGGTAGATCGTTATCCAGTATCTGCTCAGCGGCTATGGCATCCTCCGCATCCAAATGCAGTCCAGGAAGATAGGGAATTACACCGATTACCGGCTTGCCCGTGCGCTGCTCCAACCAGTCCAACCCAGGCTCTAAAAGCGCAATATCGCCGCGAAACTTATTGATTACAAAACCAATAACTCGCTGTTGCTCTGTTTCTGAGAGTAAATCTAGGGTGCCCACCAGATGGGCAAAAACACCGCCCTTATCGATATCGGCAATAATAATTACCGGGCAGTCAGCCTTTTCGGCAAAACCCATATTGGCAATATCATTGGCCCGCAGATTGATCTCGGCGGGACTGCCAGCGCCTTCCACTACAATCACCTGATACTGTTGTTCTAGGCGGCCATGGGACTGCATCACTGCATCCATCGCGACCTTTTTGTAATCATGGTATTTGACTGCGTCCATATGACTAATGGCACGGCCATGGATAATGACCTGCGCCCCAGTGTCACTGGAGGGCTTCAGCAGGATAGGATTCATATCGGTGTGGGGATTGAGGAAACAGGCCTGAGCCTGCAGTGCCTGAGCGCGGCCAATCTCGCCGCCATCCTCGGTCACGGCACTGTTTAAAGCCATATTTTGTGGCTTAAAGGGTGCAACCTTGATACCTAAATTAGCCAACACGCGGCACAGACCCGACACCAGAACGCTCTTTCCTGCATCTGATGTGGTGCCCTGTACCATCAACGTGCGGGCCGAGGTATTCATTCTAGAAATCAACGCCTCTGCGGGCTTTAACGCCGTCGTGATAGGCATGTTTAACATCTTTGATTTCAGACACCGTATCCGCCAATTCGCGAATTGCTGAACCGCCACCGCGACCAGTGACTACAACACTCTGATTTTTAGGTCGGTTGGCCAAGGCCTTGAGGACCATCTCTTCATCGAGATATTTGTAACTGAGCATATAAGTGAGCTCATCGAGGATCACTAGGTGAATGCTTTCATCTTTGAGCATCGGCTCTACAACCGCCCAGGTTCGCTCAGCGGCAGCAATATCGCCACTGCGATCCTGAGTATTCCAAGTGAAACCGGTACCCATTTGATAGAACTCGATCTCTGGGCATTTCTCTCTGACATAGAGTTCTTCACCGGAGAGCTGCTCACCCTTAATAAACTGTACAACGCCAACCTTGTATCCGTAACCCATAGCGCGCATCACCATGCCAAAGGCTGAACTGCTTTTACCCTTGCCATCGCCAGTCAGTACAATCATTACACCGCGCTCTTCGTCAGACGCAGCAATCTTGGCATCGACTTTTTCTTTCTGCTTTTGCATCTTGCGCTTATGGCTTTCGTCTTTAGTTTCGACTTGTTTGTTATCGTCACTCATTGTTTTTATACCTATAAAAATGGGCTCTCAAAGTAAGAGCCCAAGATGATTATTAAAAAGAAGGAGTGTAGGCGATGGTAATCATCGCCTCTCGGCCCACCGAGCGGTAATTCCCCAGCCCGAAAGAGGAAGCCGTCACATATTCTTTATCCATAAGATTATCGACCTTCGCTTTCACCGACCACTCATCACTAATACGGTAGCTGGCGCGAATTGCGCTAGTGGTGTAACCGCCGAGGCGAACGGTGTTGGCCGCATCATCAAAACGATTGCTCTCGCTGCGCAACGTAAAGCCCAGAGTAACCTTGTCGAAACCATAGTCCGCATCAAATGACATGGACTGCTCTGCGCGACGGCGCAATAGCTTACCATTAGCTTTGTTTTCAGGATCGATCACCGAGCCAGATAGGGATAACGCCCAACCAGCGACTTCAGTATCCACATTAAACTCAATTCCGGTAATTTCGACTTCCGCGGTTTGATCTGTTTGAAAGGATGCCGAGTTATATTGAATCAAGTTCTCTAGCTGATTATTAAACACCGCAACCGTGACATAACTGTTGCCCAAAGTAGCATTTAAACCGATCTCGTAATTGATCGACTCTTCAGGCTGGAAGCTGGTGTCACCATAGCCGGGATAGTAGAGATCGTTAAAGGTCGGCGCTTTAAAGCCCTCGCTCACCGAACCTATTAGGCGAACGTTGTCGGACAGGTTCGTGCCCGCCAGAAACGATGCTGTGGTGAAGTCACCAAACTGCTCGTTATCGTCATAGCGAAGACCAAAGTTAGTATCCACCGCGCCGAGCTGAATCTGATACTGGGCAAATGCCGCTTCATTGTCTCTAGTGGCTTCATCATAAGTGGTTGAACTGGTCACTTCATCACGCAGATAGTCGAGACCCAGAGTCAATGTATGCTGGTCAGCTAAAAAGATATTGTTAACCCAAGTTGCTTCGGTTTTCTGAGTATTAAACATACCGCCATTATTGGTGGTGCTCAGATCAATATTGTCCGCCGCTTCTTTTGCCTCATCATTGGTGCGACCTAATTGAAGGCTACTGTGCCACTGATCACTGACCTTAAATTCCAACGCGGCAAATAATGCATCAACCTGACCCGCAGTAAAGATATTGCAATCCACATCTGTGCTGTTTGGCCAACTGCCAGTGCTACAGCTATTGTCGTATTCCGCTTCAGTTTCATTCTGGTTGTAACTGAGCTTGAGAGTCGCGCTATCACTGAGCTGGTAGCGTAAGTTTAAGGCCAGAGAATTATTTCTGTAGGCGTCGTTGTCACCATTTACGCCGTCAGTTGACTCGGTGTTATCAATGCCATCCGTATGTAGAGCATTGGCCGCTGCCGTAAAGCTAAAACGATCGCCATTTAGGCCCGCTACTGCAGTGGTCTCAGAGGTATTATTGCTGCCGAACGAAGTCTCAACATTAAATACCGAAGCGGCAGAAGTTTTGCGGCTAATAATATTCACCACGCCGCCGATCGCATCGGCCCCGTAAAGGTTTGATTTTGGCCCACGGATAATTTCAATACGCTCAACCGTCGCCAGATTTATCGAGGCCAGATTAGCGCCGCCGGTAGTGGCGCTGCCGATACGCACACCATCAATAAGGAACAGACTGTGATCACTTTGATTACCGCGCAGCGATAAAGAAGTTGAACTGCCACGACCACCATTGCGTACAAAAGAAGCACTGGGGACGCGAGATAATAATTCGAAAAGATCTGAAGCTTGATAGCGCTCAATATCAGCCCGCTGCAATAACGTCACAGCTGAGAGACTTTCAGACAGGTTGCTGGGCGTTCTAGTGCCGGTAACAATAATATTATCAATATCATCATTGGCCAAAAGATTAGACGCAGGAAGGGACAGAGCAGCAATAGCCGCAGAGGTATAAATTAATTTCATTTTAGAGTTCTCTTACACTCACACCCGAGTGATTAAAGTAAATTTACGGGGGCGTGCAAGAAAACCGACAGAGACTGTCAATCAGCACAAGACCGCACCCCGCGGTTTGTCTGCGTTGCGATAGGCCGGTCTCCGGACTCATAAGTGAACAGTGAGATACTAGTAATAGATCGCTGTTCTGTTTAGTAACCTTCCCATGTTAAAAAAACACAGTGGCATCACTACTAAACATTCTTATTTACCGTTGCGGGGGCAGTGTTGGGATAGCTCCATCAGCCAAACCTTGGCGGAGCGCACCAACTTCCCGTTTCACTCTTGTCGGGTCAATATCAAAACTGACCAAACTCGAGAACCTATTGCATAAGCAAGAGCGTGCAATCTAGTCGCTTCCTGAATCTAAGTCAAACTCATTTACTATAGATTGAGTATTTATAAGGGCACCTACAACATGTTAATCTGCCTTCTAGACCACATAAGGTGCACTTAATATGCTCGCAGTTTTAATCAAACGAATCCTAGCTCCCGGAATGGAGAGCACCTACGAAGAGTTTTCACGGAAAATTATTCAGGCCGCCGTGCCGGCGCAAGGATTTATCTCCAGCAAAGCCTTTAAAGACATCAATGAGCCAAGCATCCGCTATACCTTAATTCAGATGGAATCCCTCGCCGACTGGCAAGCTTGGAAACACTCCTCTGAGCGTATTGACGCACTGGGACAGATACAGCCACTGCTGCAAGAACCGGAACATATTTCGATATTGACCACGGCCTAAGTTAAGTCGTACCCTGCAAAACAGCCCGCTAGCAAGAAGCCGCATCCAGTGCCTCAGTGACCTTGCGCACACCAATTACCTGCATCCCTTTAATCGGCTGCTTGGGCACGTTCCCCGCCGGCACAATAGCGCGGGTAAAGCCATGTTTCGCTGCCTCACGGAGGCGCTCCTGACCATTGGCTACCGGACGAATCTCACCGGCCAACCCAACCTCTCCAAAGACCACTAAATCCTGAGGCAATTTGTTATCGCGAAAGCTCGAAATGACCGCCAGAATTAGCGCCAGATCAGCACTGGTCTCAAGCACTTTAACCCCGCCCACCACATTGACAAAGACATCCTGATCGCCCACTGAAATACCGCCGTGACGATGTAGCACAGCCAGCAACATAGACAGACGATTCTGGTCCAGACCCACAGTGACCCGCCGCGGATTGCCCAGGTGGCTGTCATCCACCAGCGCCTGTAACTCCACCAGCAGAGGTCGGGTGCCCTCCCAGATAATCATCACCACACTGCCCGAGGAAATTTCTTCGGCACGCTGCAAGAAGATTGCCGAGGGGTTGGGCACTTCACGGAGACCCTTATCAGTCATGGCAAAAACACCCAATTCATTGACCGCACCAAAGCGGTTCTTGTGACTGCGCAAAGTGCGGAAATGGTTGTCGCTAGAACCCTCGAGCATTAGCGAACAGTCGATCATATGCTCAAGAACTTTGGGGCCTGCCAGGGAACCGTCTTTGGTCACGTGGCCAACCAGAATCAACACTGTGCCCGTCTGCTTGGCAAAGCGCACCAGCATGGCGGCACTTTCTCGAACCTGAGAGACACTGCCCGGCGCCGAGGCCACCTCTTCCATATGCATTACTTGAATCGAATCCACCACCAGAATTTTTGGCCGCTTTTGCTCTGCGATAGCACAGACCGTTTCCACTGAGGTCTCGGCCATTACCTCGAGCTTATTGGTGGGCAGACCCAGGCGATTGGCGCGCATGGCAATCTGCTGGGGTGACTCCTCACCGGTGACATAGAGTGCCGAATGATTTTCCGCCAACTTGCACAGCGTCTGCAGCAGGAGAGTACTTTTACCCGCCCCCGGCTCACCCCCAAGCAACACACAGGAACCGGGTACCAAACCACCCCCAAGCACCAGATCCAACTCACCCGTTCCGGTGCTGATGCGAGGAACTTCATCCAGCGCAATATCCGCAAGGGTCTTCACCGCACTGTCCACCGCGCCGGCAAACCCAGAGCGCAATGTCTTGCCGCCCCGCGACGGGGATCCTAAGCGTATTTCCGAGAGAGTATTCCAAGCATTGCACTCGGTGCACTGTCCCTGCCATTTGTTGTAGTCGGCGCCGCAGTCGTTGCAGACATAGGCGATTTTAGCTTTGGTGGCCACACAGATTCTCCTTCAAGATTGGCTTATTTAAGCCTATTACTGGTGTTATGTACAGTAATAACAGTATTCTCAATCTAGGCTGCGGGGGCTAAGATGTGGGATCAAAATAATAACAACAGTGAACCACTATGGCGCCCTCTTCAGACAGCCCCGAATTTAGAATACGTCAAGCAACTGTAAGCGACTGCTCAACGATTCTGCATTTTATTCGCCTCTTGGCAGAGTATGAAAAACTCTCCCATGAAGTGGTAGCAGACGAAGTTAAACTGGCAGCGACACTGTTTGGCGACGAACCTGGTGCCGAGGTGATTATTGCCGAGTATCAGGGCAAGCCGGTGGGTTTGGCGCTATTCTTCACCAGCTACTCAACCTTCCTCGCTCAGCCCGGCATCTATCTAGAAGACCTGTTTGTGGAGACCAGTATGCGCGGCAAAGGCTTTGGCAAAGCACTGTTGGCCCATCTGGCCAAGATTGCTGTGTCACGACACTGTGGCCGCTTGGAATGGTCGGTGCTGGATTGGAATCAACCGGCAATCGACTTTTACCATTCCTTGGGTGCCGTGCCTATGGAAGGCTGGACTGTTAATCGTCTCACCGGCGGCGCCTTGCATACGGTTGCCGAGCAAGCCAATTAAATTTTTTCGGGGAGACAGCAAATGAATAGTTCGCAACTGGCTGGCAAGCGTATCTTGGTGACTCAAGCGGATACCTTTATGGGCCCCACCCTCTGTGAGGTCTTCGCCGAGATGGGTGCCGAGGTAATAGCCGACAACAATCTGCTAACCGACCCCGCCCTGCCTGCCAAGATTATTCAGCAGGCCGGGCATATAGATGTGTTGGTAATTAATCTAGCGATACCGGCACCCTTTACTAGGGGCGAGCTAGTCGATGATGGGGAATGGTCCGCCACCTTTAGCGCTGTAGTCGATCCCATGCCAAGGCTCTGCACCGCGGTTTTGCCCCAGATGATTGAGCGGCAGGGGGGCAAGATTTTAGTGATGGGCAGCGCTTCGGCACTGCGCGGTATGAAACGGACGTCCACCTATAGTGCCGCGCGGGGAGCCCAGCTCGCTTATGTTAAAGCAATGGGTGTAGAGATGGCGCCACAGGGTATTCAGATTAATGCCATAGCTCAGAACTTTGTCGATAACCCCACCTATTTCCCTGAAGAGACCAAGGCCAATCCCAAATTTCAGGAGCGGCTTAAAAATGATGTGCCCCTTGGGCGTTTGGTGTCACTGCGTGAGGATGCGCTGTTTGCAGCCTATTTGTGTTCGGATGCAGCGGATTGTTTTGTCGGCCAGGTGTTTCCAGTGAGTGGGGGTTGGGCCGCTTAATTAGGGAGATTATCCACTGCGCTCAATTCATAGGCCACCGTCCTATCCGGAAAATAAACGGAATAAACTGTCCGAGAAAAATCTTAACCTCGTCCATGAGTTGGCTTTCTGATAAAGTATTGCGATGTCTTTGATACCCGAAAAACCGATCACTATTTCACCTACTCTGGCCGCCACCATCGGCCTAGAAGAGACTGTGTTGCTGCAACTTTTACAGGAGTGCCGCAGTCATGGCACGCCTGAGCAAAACCAAGGTTTTGATTGGTTTACAGTGGCCGCAAACAAGCTGCTAAGTCTGGCACCCTTTTGGCGCGAAGAGGATATTCTGCGCCTCTCGGCAGGTTTGCATGAGAAGGGTCTGCTGTTGATTGGCGGCGCGCCCTTTTCTGCCCAGCGGGACTTTCGCTTTGCCTTTAATGATCAATCAGGCTCTCAAGTAAGTACTCAATCAAGCGCCCAATTAAGCACTAATTCAAGAGCACAGCAAAATACCGGCCAGCAGCAGCCCGCCTATAACCCCAGTGCCTCCCACTCCGCGCCTTCAAATAGCATGCCCACCTCAGCCAAGACCATGGGCAATAGCTGGCAGCCGAGTCAGGATGCAATGCGTCAGCTGAGCCAGCTGGGTGTGACCCAGATCTTTGCCCAGCAGCAGATTCCCCAGTTTGTCACCTATTGGCGCGAGCGCAATGTACCCCGCCACAGCTGGGAGTCAAAATTTATTAAAGAGGTTTGGCGCCAGTGGCAGCAAGCCGAAGCCACCTCACATCGCCGCCGTCAGGAAGTGACTCTGACCAATGAGTGGCGGCCCTCCCGAGATGCCCTGCAAATTTTGATTGGTCAGGGGGGCATCAACAGCAACTTTGTTGAAGATGCTATCCCAGAGTTTATTCTCTACTGGCGCGATCGCGGTGATGTATCCAGCACCTGGGATTCAAAGTTTATCCAGCATATTCGCCGTCAGTGGCAGTTTTATACCGGCATGATGGATCAGGACAGCATGCCGCGTAAAATTGAAGCCCAGTGGCAGCCCAAAGCGTCAGTCTATGATGTGCTGCAAATGGCCAATATCAATCGTCAGTTCGCCGAGCAACTGGTGCCGGAATTTATTATTTACTGGCAAGAGAATGGCATGCCCCAGAGCTCTTGGAGCACCAAATTTCTTCAGTTCGTGAAGCGCCAGTGGGCGCGACATATTCAACCTTCGTCAACGGATACAGCACATGGCAAACAGCAAGGATCTAATCCAAACGGTCGCATCCGAGATCGCAGCTTCGTCGAAGACCTCACCGACCGCAGCTGGGCAAGCTAAACAGGCCCCAGTCACGCCGGAACTGATTGACGCGATCAATCAGACCTTTGCCCTATTTCGCGCCAATTATCACAATCAGTATTACGCGGCCTTTGGCGATAAAAATGAGTCCGTTGGCTTGGCAAAAAAGTTATGGCTCTCATCTCTGGGGGATTTTTCCCCAAAAATTATTTTATTGGCAGCTGAAAAAATAATCGCCGACAACGACTATCTGCCGACTCTGCACAAAATGCTCAATGCCTGCCGTGCGGTGGGCATGCTCGCCGGGCTGCCCTCACCACGCAAAGCCTATCTCGAGGTGTGCAATATGCCGAGCCCAAAAGCGGCGCAACAGTGGTCGCACCCGGCGGTCTATGCTGCTGGCCGCGACTGTGGTTGGTACTTTTTGGCCAACACTATTGAGAGTAAAGCCTTTCCACAATTTTCTGAAACCTATCAGCAGTATTGTGAGCGGGTCATCGCCGGTGAGGTATTTACCGTTGAACCGCCCGCAGCACTGCCCGAGACGTCAATGAAGCTGGCGAGTAAAGAACAGGCTCTAACTGAGCTGGATAATTTAAAGCAGCTACTCCGCTAAGCTGTAGAGGTCTCTAGCCCATGCCACAAGCTCCACTGATTCATAATTCCACCGCAAGACGTATGGCAAAGACCATTCTCAATGGTTTTCGCAGCTATTTTGCCGACTACCTAAACTCCACTCTCAGCGCCAAGGCGCGTTTTGAAAAAGCCGACTGGCACGGTGTGCAACAGGCCAATGTGGACCGCCTTGAGATGTATAAAGCCAAGGTGGCGCAGACGGTTATGTATCTGGGCATGGTAACCAACAAAGATATTGCTGATCTGGACCTCTGGGCCGAGTCAAAAATAGCCTATACCCAGCTGGTATTTAACTTCCCCAATTTTGAAATTGCCGAGACCTTTTTTAACTCGGTGTTTGCCGACCTCCACGATCATGACAAGATCAATGACAATATTATCTATGTGTTGTCCTCTCATATGATTGAGGCGCCCGCCGCGGAGTACAGTATTTTTGTGCGCTACGAGGGCAACGATACCCGGGATATTTTTCGCCGCATCCTCAAAGAGTCAGAGTTCTCTCTGCCTGTTGAAGACATAGATCTGGATCTGGATTGTATCCTCAGTGTTTTTGATAGCGAAGTGAGACCGAACCTGATCGGCTCGCCAGATGATCTCAAATTCGATCTTCTGGAATCGACTTTTTATCGCAGCAAGGCTGCCTATATGGTCGGTCGTGTTATCGATGGGGATCAGACTTTCCCCATGGCCATGGTTATCCTAAATAATGAAAAGGGTCAGCTGTATGTGGATACGGCGATCTTTAACACTGATGACCTGAGTGTTATTTTCAGTTTTACCCGCAATCACTTTATGGTGGATGCACCGCTGCCCTATCAGTATGCGCACTTTCTCAAAACCCTGATGCCAAAAAAATTGGATTATGAAATCTATAATTCTCTGGGTTTCCCCAAGCATGCAAAAACCGAATTTTATCGCCAGCTGGTTCATCACCTGGAAAGTTCTAATGACCAGTTTGTCATTGCGCCGGGGATCAAGGGCATGGTGATGACGGTGTTTACACTGCCCTCATACAATATTGTATTTAAAATTATTAAGGATAAGTTTGCTCCGCCAAAAGAGGTTACCCACCAAATTGTGCGCGACAAATACCGCCTGGTTTCCCGTCACGACCGTATTGGCCGTATGGCAGACACTCAGGACTTTGATAATTTAGTTTTCCCCCTAGACCGATTCTCACCACAGTTGCTGGAAGAACTGCAAAAAGTGGCGGCGTCAACGATTGAGATTCGCGGCGACAAACTGGTGATAAAACACCTCTATACCGAGCGCTACATGACTCCGCTCAATATCTATTTAGAGACAGCCAGTGACGAAGAGATGCGCAGTGCGATGGAAGAGTATGGCAACTGTATCAAGCAGTTGGCGGCAGCCAATATTTTTCCTGGGGATATGCCCTTAAAGAACTTTGGCGTTACCCGTCACGCCCGTGTGGTGTTTTACGATTATGACGAGATCGCCGCACTCACCGACTGCAACTTTCGCAAGATTCCCCAGGCTCGAACCGAAGAGGAAGAAATGCAGGCGGGCACCTGGTATACGGTGGGTCCAGACGATATTTTCCCAGAAGAATTTAGACTGTTCTTTTCCGGCAATACTAAAGCCAGGAAGATGTTTGAAGAGATGCACAGCGATCTTTATGACGTGGATTTTTGGCAGGGCTTGCAGGAGAAAATTCGCGACGGTTTTGTTCTCGATGTATTCCCCTATCGCCGGGCCAAGCGTTTCGATCGCGGCAAAGAATCTGTTCTTGAAGTGTTTTCTGACTAGGCCTATTTTTAAAAGCTCAGCTATAGACCCCTAAATAATAGAGGCTTAATAATAGAGGCTAAGCAAATTAGCGCAGTGGCAGCTCTGTAGTCTTATTTCCAGAACGTAGTTCTAGGCTGTCACTATTAATCGATTCAATCACCCAGTTTGAGTCGAGCTTGTCACCCACATGATAGGTGCTTTCGCCGGCAAAGATTTGATTGAGACGCGACCCTGAGCGAATAAAGATATGCCCAGTAATATTGATATCCGGCAGTGAGTGATTCTCTGTGGCAACTGGGACTATTTCAGGACTCGCCACCAGCGGTTTTTCTGCAGGGATATTTTTCTCAAGCACTGCAACTGAAGTGGGACTCACTTGAGGGGCTAACTCAATCTCAGAAACAGCATCCGGCACGGTCACTTCAACTTCGGAACTTAAGTTTGAAAACCCGTAAAATAGACCCGCGGCGATCACAATAATGGCGATCGGCAGCCAGTACCCCCCCTTTGAACCCAGAGAACTCTGCGAGGTCTTTTCATAGGGATCCCAACCACCATTTACAAAGTCATCCAGATCCTTTGGCTCTTCACGCAGTCTATCCTGCTCGGCTTTTTTTAAGGCATTGAGAATATAAGACATTAATCAGCCTCTCTGAACAGCGGGATATTACCGTCACTCAACTGATTTAAACGCATCAATGTCTCGCGCCCCAAAATACCATCCGCCACAAGACCCTGTTGCTGCTGAAAGCTCAGCACCTGTTGAGCGATTGCAGCGGTGTAGCGGCCACCGCTTATAATTATGTCGCTGTTATTATCCAGCCCTGCGAGCTGTGCCTGAAGCCAGTCGACCAGCTCCGGGTTACTGATATTTTCAATGCCCTTTGGAGCGGCGCTCAATGGCGCAATATAACTGTCGGGGGCACGCCACAAATAGAGGTAGATGCCATTCCAGCGCTGGGAAAAATCCTCTAAGCTGACCTGCAGGGAACCCCGCCGATCCTGCAACCCCACAACACTGACACCCACAGTCTCGAGAACATAGGATTTTAAATAACCGGACTCTTCCGCCAACCAGACAATGCCGGGACGATTAATTTGCTTCAGATCGGCCATATCCCCGAGACTGACTTTTTCTGCACGGAGGTTGGTTTGGCTGGCCACCGCCGCAAGTTCCTCTTGGCTAAAGACATCTGTTGCCTGGACACCCCAGAGTGCCAACAGGCCGACAAAAGGATTGCCATTAACGGTTGGCTCTGACTGTTTAATTTCGGGCGCAGGGCTAAGCACTTCATTGTTTGTAATAGCGGCGCTGGGTATAACGGGTAATGATTCGGTAGCTAAAGGCTCTATTACTCCAGGTTCTATTGTCACAGACTCTTTTGTTACAGGCTCTGGGTTTAAGGGCTCTGGACTTAAGGGCTCTGGATTTAAAGGCTTAGCAATAGGCGTTTCAGCAGCAGAAACAGGCGGCGTATCCCCGGATAAAAGCCCACTAGAAAGCTCAGCGGGACTGAACTTAATTATCAGCCCTGCAACCAGTAACAGCGCCACGACAAATCCCAGTAGCGGGATTTTTTTACCTGATGACTCTTTTGACTCACTGAGAATTTCAGTGGCGGCCTGTTTTACCAACTTGGCGGAAACGGTCTGAGCACCGGTGGAGTAAGCCGCCACCAGAGACTGGTGACACACCAGATTAATCAGTCGTGGCACACCGTCGGTGAGACGGAATAGCATCGCCGCACAGCCCGCCTCAAAGATCGGTCGCTTGGCACCGGCGCGATGGAGCCGATGATTGATGTAATTGGAGATATCATTTTTATCCAGCGGTGACAGGTGGAATCGGGATACTACTCGCTGGTTTAACTGACGCAATTCTTGCTGGGCCAGAATATCCAAAAGCTCCGGCTGGCCGACCAATAGTATATGCAGCAACTTGTGGGTGCTGGTTTCGAGATTACTCAGCAGGCGCAGAGTTTCCAGTACTTCAGGGGTCAGATTCTGCGCTTCTTCGAGAACAATTAAGGTCTTTTTGCCCTCGGTGTGAGCGGCGAGCAAATCGCGATTAAGCGCATCGATGCACTGCTTGGTAAAAGACTGTTTGGTGAGGGACAGCTCTGACGGGTTGGGCAGAGTGATATCCAGCTCATCACAGATACTCGCCAGTACATCTGCAACATTGAGTTTACTATTGAGAATGTAAGCAACCCGCACATGGGGCGGAATGCGTTTAATCATGGTACGGGTCAGAGTGGTTTTGCCGGTACCCACTTCACCGGTAAGCAGAATAAACCCGCCTTCGCGGTCGAGGCCATATTTTAAATGGGCGACCGCTTGGCGATGGTAGATACTGGGGTAGAGAAATCCAGGATCAGGAACAATCGAGAATGGCTCTCGGGCAAGGGCAAAATATTGCAGATAGATGCTCATAGCGCCTCAGATTACTTTTGGTCCTGCCCTTTGTTGATAAAGTCTTCGAGCATTGGCTGAATCAAGCCACTCTCTTTGCTGTCCATATCGCGCTTAATCAGGTGACGGTATTTACTGTCAGACAGTTTCCGTGCATCTTCCGCTGTACGAATAATGGTTGGACGGATAAACATCATTAACACTGACTGTGAGTCAGACTTAGTTGTCGAGCGAAACAGCCGCCCCAATAATGGAATATCCCCCAGCAGCGGGACTTTGGTGGCATTGCCACCCGTCTGGTCTTCAATCAGTCCGCCTAGAATTAACATCTCGCCGTCCTGAATCAATACATTGGTCTGCATGGTGCTCTTGGAGGTAGTCTGCAAGCCTGGCACGCCGCTCTTAACTTTTGACGATTCCTGCTCTATTTCTAAACGCACCGAATCCCCTTTGCTGATCTGCGGTTTTACTTTTAGCTTAACCCCAACCTCTTCGCGGTTGATGGTGGTGAAGGGGTTATTGCTGCCATTGTTACTGCTGGTAAAGCTACCAGTCTGGAATGGCACTTCCTCACCCACTGATAGGGTCGCCTCTTCATTATCGAGGGTAATCACCGAGGGGGTTGAAAGAATTTTGGTACTGCCATCAGTTTTTAGGGCTTGAATTAATAAGCCAATACCTTTGCCTGTTTCCGAATCAAAATCTCCAGCCACGGCTACGACTTTATTAGGGATTCCGCTCAACTGATCAAGTGTCGGGTCGACACCGGAAACGCCGATACCCGTTAATGTCGCCAACAGCCCGTCAAAATTGGTCAGGTAGCCACCGCGATTTTTGCTGCTGTAGGCTAATTGAGAACTCAGCTCTTCGGCTTGGTCTTCAGATAGCTCGGCAATAACTGCTTCAATTAATACCTGAGGTCGCGAGCGATCGAGCTGTTCTACAACACTTTTAATTTCCCGAATTACCGCGGTGGGAGCCGCCACAATCAGGGCATTGTTAAGTTCATCGATTTGAATTTGATAGGCATTTTTAGCCTTCTTATCGGCGACCGCTTCACCGGCAAGCTGCAGAAACACATCTGACTTCAACATGCCTTCAACAATTGGCTTCATTTCGGCGGCACGGGAATAATCCAGATAGATAACGTCGACACTGCCCTTTTTGGTTGACGGCTGATCGAGGGTTTTCAACATCGCCTTAAAGGCGCGGCGGGCAGCACTGGGGCCACTGACAATCACGCGATTGTTCATGCCGTCTTCAACCAGCGACAGCTCCTGCTTTTTCAGCTGCTTCAACTGGCCGGCGATATACACCGCCTCACCCGCTGAAATATATTCAAGGGCAATGACCTCTACCGCACTGAGGCTGGCGTCGTCGAGCTCGGCGATCAGTGACTCCAGCAGAATGATATTGGACTGCACATCGGTGACCACCATAGAGTTGCTTTGCGCGAAGGCATTCAAACGTGCACCGGAACTCATCACCGGCTTAAGCACCGGTACCAGCGAGGCAACCTGAACATGCTGAATCTTAATCACCTTGGTGATCAGCTGATTGTTGCCGGCGCCGCCAGCAAAGTTAAAAGCTTGGTTAAAAGGCACAATTCGTGTCACCACGCCATCTTCAATTGCCTGAAAGCCCTGCACCTGAATCGCTGACAGTACTGCCTCATAGAGCAGCTCCGAATCAATCGCTTCCGGGGCGATAATGGTGACCTTGCCTTTGACCCGTGGATCCAAGACAAAAGATTTGCCCGTAATTTCGGCAACACTTTCAATCACGGTGCGAATATCCGCATCGCGGAAATTAATTCGCACTACTTCAGCGGCACCGGCCTCTGCAATGATGCTCAGCGCAATACCGAAGGCACCCAGTAGGCGGATAATTTTTGTGGCAAAACCTTTCTTCGGGCTTGTCATTATTTCTCTCATTTTATTAATTACTTATTTAAAGTTTTTATTAATTACTTAGTCCGAGACTGGGCAACATTTTGGCTGACAGGCTTGCGGCATTCACATTGACGATAACCTCTTCGCCATTGCGAATCACTTTCACTGGCAGACTACTCTGACGACTGTATTTGATCCACTCTGCAGGATTCGCCATCAACGACTGGATATCGCTGCCGGCAATATCAACGATAACGTCGCCGTCTTCAATATCAGCGAGGGTTTTCATTTCATTGGAGAGCTTATTGAGTCTAAAGCCACTGCCATATTTGCCCGCTCGAACCGGCACTGCACCAAACATATTGGCCATAGCAAAACCTTCTTCGGCGTCTTGTCTGCCACGCTTGTCGGCTGTTCCACCCAAGGGGTTAATGTCGGGAACCTCCTCGGTCTGAATAACACTGTCAGCTTTTTCCAGCTGAATCTGGCGCTTGGCGCCATTTTGCTCAACGATAATGCGGAACGGTTGGATCTGCTTAATCTCAATCGCCGAGCCGAGCTTATCACCAATATGGTAAACCTTCTCCCGCCGACCATTAAACGCGATGGTCGCTGACGAAATATTCTCGCCCACCACTACCCCAAGAAGCTTGGCTTTGACATCGGCATCTGCCAGATCATTGAGATCCACCTGTTGTTCAATTGGCGCCGCGGCAGCAGTGCCTTTAAACCAGCTCCAGCTAAGGCTAGTTGGCGCCCCAGTGGATATGCGCGAAATACCTTTAGTCGTTGGCCTGTCGTCAATAAGCAACATCAGCATGGCCACGAGCAGAACAGCCATTACCGCTGCCAGCAGCAGATTGCTGATCATAAGAATTTTTTGCCCGGGGGAGCCAGACCGCGCTTGTTGGAAATAGGTTTTGATCAAGCTGCCGCCCTTTACAAGAGTGCCACTATTTAACATGCTGGACCTCCATACGCGCTTGGTAGCCGCTCTCGCCAGTGGTGGCAGAACTAACTTTAAGAGCATTGACACTGAGTCCCTGACAGGCCAGCTGATGAGTTAGCTGCAGGATACGATTGGCACTCGCGCTTTCAAGATAAACCAGATACTGGCCTTGGCGCTGCTCGGCAATCGTTGTCAGCTTGATTTGGTTACGTCTAACGAGGCGCGTTATAAGGTCCTTAACGGCGCCCTTTTGAATACTTTTAGAGACACAGCTGTTTTCCAGTCGACTGACTGTTTGACTCTGTTCACTCAACCACTGCAGATCAGACTGCAGTATTTGGTAGCGCTGTTCCAGTTGCGTCGCTTTGCTGAGGCTTGGCAGCAGTGCCATATAGACTGCGGCGATCACAACGATAACCGCACCAGCGCTGACAATCAGGCGCTCGCGTGGCTCGCGCTGGGCGAACCAATTGTTGATAGCCGCTAAAAAATTGGACCCATTCATCGCTGAGCCACCTCGCGTAATGTCAGTGTGGTCACGCCATCGGCGACTTTGCGATCTACTTTAAAGCCCTGCACATCAGTCTTCTGGGCCTTGCCTCGGGCGACATTTTTCAGTGCCAATGTGACGACTGAATCCGTAGCGTCCAAACTCTCTAGCTCACAACCGCAGTTGCTCATAGCCGAGTCTAAACCAGCTAGAGCGCGCATAATCGGCGCCTGCAAGCTCTCTCGCTGTTTGAACATATCGGCCATTAACTGCTCACCGCTGCTGCGAATATCCTCGGGTTTTGCACGTTGACCCAAAAATACATTACTAAAACCTGTGCCGGCCTGAGCTTCAAGTTCGGCGATGCCCTCCTCGAGATGAATATTCGAGAGATGCAGATAACCAAAACCAAGCACCAGAGCCAACACCAGCAATGCGGCACTGGAGAGCCATGAGGAAGAGGAGACATCAGAGGACTGTTGCTCAAATTCACCGGTTAATAAATTGGCTGAGAGGGGCATATGGGCAAACTGCCAGTCGATCTCAGCTGCGTTGATATCCGCAGCCTCGCGCAGATCTTCGGGGATCAAACTGCTATCCGGCAGTGAAATAGACAGTCGCGGGGCAAGATCGCCGCGAGTCATTAGGCGGCGAACCATTAACCAAGCCAGATCAGCCGGCGCGGAAAATCCGCTGTCAGTAGCGGTGCGAACCAAAAACTGACCTTCGCGCCATGCCATGCTGATGCGCCCAGATTCAAAGGGCAGCGCCAGATAATCTGGCACCATTGCAGTCGCTGTAACGCCAGCATTATCGGCAATGCGCAGCCACTCGCGCATATCCTGTTTGCTGATCACCGTGACGGCCAGTTGTTTTTTACCCGCTACCAGAGAGCTGGCGCCGAGTACAAAATGCATCTCGTCCACCGGCTGTAGAATACGATCTTCAAGGATCCAGGGAATCAGCTCCAGCCACTTGCGCTGGGGCGCTGTGGGGGCGTCAATAACATGCACGGTTACGCGCTGCGATGGCACCCATAGTGCCGCCGCTCTGCTTGTCTCACCACCGCCGAGCAGATGCTGGTCAAGGTGGTAAAGATGGTCAACCGATAATGTCATTGTTACAAATTCCTAGTTGTTGCCATTGCCGCTATTGATACCATTTGTCGAGCCCAGCGCTGTACTGCGATTAAAATAGCTATCTGTAATTTCACAGATTGGACGCAGGTAGTATTCTTGATCATCTTCGCCGGCTTTGTCTGTCCCGGAGAATCTTTCGTCCCCAGAGCTGGCCAAATCCTCGGCAAATTCCTCATCCGAGTCTGGATTATCAGATGGTACAGTTGCGACACCTGCAGGTACAACCGTTATCTCCCTGCGAATCACTGCTGGCGGCCCAAACGGCTTGCGGTGCATTATACTTTTTACCTCGAGCTTTGACTGCCCCAATGTGACATCGAGATTAAGCTGGAAAAAATCCGATTTCACATCCACTAAGCTCTCTGGCCAGCGCACAGCCAATACTGCCTCACCCACCCGCAGATGAATATCAATAGCTTTGTAAAAGTCCTGCAGAGTTAAAAAGGGTCTGCCATCTAGTACTAGGTCGACAAAGTCGCGGCCCATGCCATCACTTAGAGCCATTAACACCGCTACAGGGGCTGTGTTGACATTGATCTTGGTCTGCTCAGGCAGGGCACTGATCCAGGGCATCAAACGCTGCACTTCGGCGAGACTATAGCCATCTATTGCGGCCAGTTCGGCGGTATCGGCTATCGCCATATTGGCGGGAAAGCGCGGTGGATCAAAACTACTGTAATCAGCCTGCTCGGCACCGGCGGGGCTGATCAAACTATCGCCACTGTCGAGCCAATCAATAATCACTGGCACCCTTTTTTGGTCCACTAGAAAATCTCTCTCTCGCAGCAACGTCTCCCAGACTTTGACTAGACCCACTGCACTAGATTCCCGCTCTCTCTTGAGACTGGCAGCGGTGTAACCGGAAAAGTTATTGAGGTTAATCAGCGAACTCAAATCCACTAGGCAGCCGGTAAGTAGGCCGCCACTCACGGGCATTAGAGGAATGGCCTGTGCCCAAACCTCATCAAAATGATCCGTTGTAGTATCGTCATTGGCCACAGAGAGCAGATCTCTGGCCCAGTTCTCACCACTGATCGCCAACAGCACCGCCTGATCACCGTGCAGTGAACCGGTGGCCTGTGACACATCAATCTGGTGGCGATAAAAGATATTGCCCAAAATCAGCGTTAGCGCCAAGATCAGAATCAAGGTCGCCAACAGGGCCACACCGGACTGTTGACGGCGCGGAGAAGCCATTAGCTGGTGAGAAGCCCTTAGCGATTGAAAAGCCCCTAGCGGGTAAGAGCCCGTTAGCAATTGAGTGCAGTGCAGCACTGGACGCTTACTTTTCATCACCGCGGCTCCTTGGATCTGCACCGGCAGCTGATCCAGACCCGCCCTCCGGCCCACTGGGGCCAATAGAACCAGTGTTAGGATTGGGGTCAAAAGCTAACCCCGGCAATAGCCGCGAGGTCTCGGAGCCATTTTCCTGGATAATGGTAATGCGAATCATTTTTGGCAAACTGAGCACATGGTGACGTTGATTCAGCGGCGGCCAGTCGGGAGAGAAATTATTGTCCCGGGACAGCTGTTCTATTTCCACCTCATCCACATTGCTCAGCAGAATTAGGCGAGTACCTTCGCTGGTCAGTGACGAGGCGGTAATCGGCCAAGACAGCCGCTCCAATTGATTATCGCTATTAAGCCTGTACTCGATACGACTGATACCCGTAGGGTTAGAGCGCACCATGGGCCCGCCGCCGCGACTAAAACGCACACCAAAGTCACTGGGATCTGTTAGATAGGCCCGCTCAGTGCCGCCGAGGCCATCGGCAAACACCCGTGGCCGCAGATGCATAATATCTCGGCTTATCACCTGCCAGGCGCGGTGTAATTGCGACTCATCCTCAAGCTGCCCGCGACTGCGTTCATTGGTTCCAAGGATCACTTCAACCGCCTGATAAGACATGACCGACATCACTGCCAGCAACATTAGCGAGACTACCGCTTCAATCAGCGTAAACCCAGCTTGCCGACCTCGCCGCGATATAGATTTCGCCCTCGCCATCAGTTTTTCTCCACCAGATAGACAAACAGCCCAGCGCTATCGCGCTCGGCGCCATCCAGCGCCACTTTCGCCTGATAGCGATAGAGGTCGTCACCCATAGCTTCTACAATATCGATACGCCACTGCCAATCCTGACTGCCCTGACTGGCCACACCTTTAGTCGAGCGATTGGATGTCTGTTGTTTGGAAATCCATTTTTCCGAATATTGATAGCGCTCCAAGAGCCGATTCCAAGATACCTGAGAGGCGTAAAACTGTTCCCGCAGACGAACTCTCTCATCGGCGTACTGCTGCACTAAATACAGAGCACTGCCCATCACCCAGCCGAGAATCGCTAGGGCAACTGCCACTTCGATAAGGGTAAAACCGCGAGCGCGGCGTGGGGAGATCGACCGGTTCATGGCGTGGATTTAAGCATTGTCATAGACCCGCTCTCTGCATCCCATTTAAAGGTGTAAGTCAGGGGACTGGAGTCAAAGCTCAACAACAGCTCTCCCATTGGCTCCATATAACCATCGGGCAACATAGCCACTATGGGCACCAGAGCGTCTTCTTCACCGGCCAGCGGATCTTCAATATCATCGTATTGGTTGTTGTAAGTAATCGCCCACTCTGCCCGAGCTCCATTGTCCAAGTCAAAAGCCTCTGGGTAGCTGGTGACAAACCAGTGCTGGCGAAAATAGGCCACCGGTTGTAATTTTTCCTCCTGCTGAGCGCCTTCATCACCCCCAACACCTTCAACACCACCGACTATCCCGTAGGCAACTCCTTCGAGAGCCGCCTGTTCAGTGAGCTGATTGAGCCACACCAGCAGATTTTCTGCCTGACTCTGGTAGCGACGATCAAAGGCCTGATTAATCGCATACAGGCTCATTGCTGACATAGTGGCGAGAATAACCACCACCACGGTAATCTCGATCAGCGTAAAACCAGTTTGGCGATGGGGAGAAAAACGCATACTACTTTATGTTCCAGTTGCCCCAGTCTGCCTCAGAGCCCTCGCCGCCCTGCTGGCCATCGGCACCCAGAGTAAAGACATCGACATCTTTCCCATGCTGGCTTGGATTGCTGTACTGGTAAGGTTCACCCCAAGGATCATTGGGCGCTTTCTCCAGATAGGGGCCATTCCAGTTCTGCGAATCACCGGGATTGCTCATCAGCGCATCGAGACCCTGAGACTGTTTCGGGTAGCGATAATTATCCAATCGGTAAAACTTCAGCGCCCCCTCAATAACGCGAATATCCTGAGCAATCCGCGTGCGCTCCGCCTGCTGCACCTTCTTAAACAGGGTCGGTCCAATCATCGAACCCAGCAGTGCAATTACCACCACCACAACCATCATCTCAATCAGCGTAAAACCCGCCTGTTTCTTACTAGATACCATTTTCAAACCTCTTAAATTTATTTCACTCCGCCAGCAAACCACCAACGAAAAATTATATTTATATCCCACCTGACCCAAATCTATCTAAGTGGATTGTGGGGGAGATTTTTTCCCAGAGCCAAGGCGAAAATGCACGGACTAAGGGCGCTTACTTGTTGTAAGTGACCGATTGAGTACATTTTTAAACGCCGCCATGGAGAAAAATCCCACTCATTTAGATCATATTGTTCATGTCCATTATTGGGAGCATCACTGCTGCCACTACTGAGAGAATAATCACTCCCATAAAAATAATTAAAATCGGATTAATCAGCTTCAAAAACACTTCCACCGCATTATTTAAGCGCAGAGAATAATAATCAGAGACCCGCAGAAGCATCTTATCCAGTTCACTTGAGGCTTCACCACTACCTACCATATGCACCAGAAAACCACTGCCAATATCACTGGATTGCAGGGCACTGTGAAGAGTACTGCCCTGACGCATAGCCTCGGTAACCCCTTCCATCTTGCTGCGCAGATCGAGATTGGTTACCACCGATGAGGATATTTTCAATGCCGCCAGTGCCGGCACGCCATTGCTTAACAGCACACCGAGACTTCTTGACCAATCGGCAATATTAGCCATTCGAATCCAGCGCCCAAGACCTGGCATGGTCAACATAAAACTGTGCCAGCGTTTTTTGCGCTGCGGGTCTCGCATGGCCCGGGCAAAGCCAAGATATAACGCAACCATAACAACGGCAAAGAACAGTCCATAGTTTTGAGTGAACTCACTGAGGTTGATAACGAGCCGCGTCACCAGCGGCAGCTCACGATTGGAGCTCACAAAAATGGCGGTAATTTTTGGCACCACCCAGACCATCATAATGGCCACGACAATAATCGAGGTGCTGATCAGTGTGGCGGGATAGATCATGGCGCGACTGATGGTCTTGCGATTTTCGGCACTGGTTTCAAGATCTTCGGCGAGGCGCATAAGCACCTTATGCAGATGACCACTCTCTTCGCCAACACTAATGCCCGCAATAATGCTCTCGGGAATTTTATAGGGTGAGCGGCGCAGGGCTTCGGAAAAACTGCGACCTTCAATAATTTCACTGCGCCAGCTCTGCAACATGCGCCGCTGCTTTTCAGTTTCGGCCTGTTCGATGGTCATGCGCAGGGCATCTTCGAGGGGCAGGCCAGATTCAATAAGAATGGCCTGTTGCTGCAACAGTAGCGACAGATCAAAATTATTGACCCGCGCCTGACGGCGGCTGCCGGATTTTTTGGTCTCGGTTTGACTGACCTCGGATAGCTCTGAGGGCAGCAACTTTTTATCTTTTAATAGACGCCGGGCGTGGCGCTCGGAGTCAGCGGAGATAACACCGCTGACGCGTTTACCCGAGGGATCGTAGGCGGCATAGTCAAAGGCTGGCATGATTACGGCCCCGGGTTAAATGCTGGTAACACGAAGCACTTCTTCGATTGTGGTAACACCGCGACGCACCAAGTCAAAGCCGGCATCGCGGATGCTGGGTACATTTTTACGAATGGCACTCTCAAGCTCTAATTCGCCGGCATTCTCGTGGATCAGGGCCTGTAACTCAGCGTCCACCGAGACCAACTCGAAGAGCGCCTGACGGCCGCTAAAGCCGGTATTATTACAGTCACTGCAACCGGCGGACTGATAGATTTCTTCGTTTGGCTGCATATTCAGTAGGTTGCGATTAAATTCATTCGGCTGCACGGCGACACGACAGCTGCCACAAAGCTTGCGCAACAGACGCTGAGAGGCAATACCGCGCACTGTGGAGGCCAACAGAAAGCTGTCCACACCCAGATCTTGCAGTCGTGTGATCGCGCCGGAGGCCGTATTGGTGTGCAGGGTTGATAGCACTAGGTGACCGGTCAAGCTGGCCTGAGTAGCAATCTCTGCAGTTTCACCATCGCGAATCTCGCCGATCAGAATCACATCGGGATCCTGACGCAAAATAGCCCGCAGGCCACGCGCAAAGGTCATCCCGGCGCGCAGATTAATCTGTGTCTGACTAATACCGGGCAGATCGTATTCTACTGGATCTTCAACGGTCATAATATTGCGCTGCTGACGGTCCATCTGCTGCAGAGCGGCATAGAGAGTTGTAGTTTTACCAGAGCCTGTGGGGCCAGTGACCAAAATAATGCCGTGGGGTCGCGAGACCAGATCTACTAGCTGTGCCTTAGTGTCTTGGGGCATTCCCAGATCATCGGTCTGCAGTTTGCCAGCATCTTTATCCAGCAGTCGCATTACCACGCGCTCGCCGTGACTGGAGGGCATGGTGGAAACCCGCAGATCGATACTGCGACCGCCGAGACGCACACTCATGCGACCATCCTGAGGGAGACGACGCTCGGCGATATCGAGCTTTGACATCACCTTGATACGCGAGATTAACAGTGGTGCAATTTGAATCGAGGGCGAGAGTACAGTGCGCAGGACACCGTCTAAACGAAAGCGCACTAACGCTTCTTTTTCATAGGGTTCGATATGAATATCGGACGCGTTTTCTTTAAGGGATTCGGCAATAACGGCATTTAACAGGCGCACAATTGGCGCATCATTTTCGGCATCTAACAGATCACCGGCATCCTCTAGATCCGCTGCGGCAGATTCCATATCGACAAAGTCTTTCATATCCGCCATCACCGATTCGGAGGAGTTCTGGCGGCCGCTATAGAGCTGGCTCAACTGAGCATCAAATTCTTGGTCAGCCACTGAGCGCACCGCAAGCTCTGCATTGCTCAGGCGAATTACTTCACTGATGGCCCAATCAGGCGTATCTGAGGTTAACAGCAGATCACTTTCTGCAGTGCGCAAAAGTACACGATTGACCCGCGCAAATTCGTAGGGCAGTAAATCCAGCGCTGCTTCTGTCATTGGTACCTCGGTTATTTTTATTTCGCTATCACCGCCAATCACAGCGGCTTGTGGCGAGCACTCTAGAAGGCAAACTCTACCACAATGGACTCTGGCTATACATTTTTACGCCTCGGTGAAAATCTATCCATCACAGACGGGGGAAATTATCCGCCGCAGCCTCTCGCTACAGCTGTTAATTATAAAAAGGCCTAGTCCTTTGACGGCTTATTTGACGCCATAGATGGAAACGGAAATGGGCGCACATTGCCACCGGAAGCGTTGCTGCTGACTTCGGTAATTTTACAGGCACCCTCCTGCTCCACTTCATCGATACGCACAATTGACTGCATCGGAATAAAGCTGCGTTTAATCCCCGAGAACTCATTTTTCAGCTTCTCTTCAGCGGGGTCCACAATCATCTGTGAGCGCTCACCAAAGATAAATTCTTCCACCTCAAGAAAGCCCCAGAGATCACTCTGAAACACATGCCGGGCATAGATCTCATAGACCTGTTCCTGATTAAAAAAGGTGATTCGATAGATCGGTTCACTGGACATTAAAGGTTTGCCAATTCGGTGCGGTTAAAGGCCCGCAATAATAGCACAGGATGTTTTTATATAGCGCCATTAAATGGCGACCCGAAATAGCCGCTTTATGTTGCGAATTGGAGGTTCAGGGCTATAATGCTCGACCTCTTCAATTGATCAAAGATTAACCAATTCGATGACCGAAACCGCGACTGAAATTACCAACTCGAGCAAGCCGATCAAAAAGCTGCATATCGTCACTCATGGCTGCCAGATGAATGAGTATGATTCTGCACGCATGCGCGACCTGCTTGGCGACAGTCATCAGATGATCGCCACTGACAATGCGGCGGACGCTGACGTTATTCTGCTCAACACCTGCTCGATACGCGAAAAGGCTCAGGAAAAAGTTTTTCATCAGTTGGGCCGCTGGAAACATCTTAAGCAAGCTAATCCTGATTTGATTATTGGTGTCGGCGGCTGTGTTGCCAGCCAAGAGGGTGAGGCAATTGCCAAGCGCGCGCCCTTTGTCGATCTGGTGTTTGGCCCGCAAACTCTTCATCGCCTGCCAGAGATGATGGAGACCAGCCAATCTGACGGCACCGTGGTGGTAGATATCAGCTTCCCGGAAATCGAAAAATTTGATCGTCTGCCAACACCTGAGGCAGATGGCGTATCCGCCTTTGTCTCGATTATGGAGGGCTGCTCCAAGTACTGTTCATTCTGTGTAGTGCCCTATACCCGCGGCGAAGAAGTCAGCCGGCCAATGGCCGATGTGCTGGCCGAGATCGCGGCGCTGGCCGAACAGGGTGTTCGGGAAGTCAATTTGCTGGGGCAGAACGTTAATGCTTATCTGGGCGAAATGCCCGATGGATCCATCTGCGACTTCGCTGAACTGCTGCCCTATGTGGCAGATATCAATGGCATAGATAGAATTCGTTACACCACCTCACATCCGGTTGAATTTTCCGATCGCTTGATCGAAGCCTACGCCCATGTGCCGGAGCTGGTCAGCCACCTGCACCTGCCGGTACAGAGCGGTTCGGATAAAGTGTTGATGGCCATGAAACGCGGCCATACCGCAATTGAGTACAAGTCAAAGATTCGCCGCCTGCGGGAAGTGCGTCCGGATATCAGTATCTCCTCAGATTTTATTATCGGCTTCCCCAATGAGAGCGAAGAGGATTTCGCTGCCACGATGAAACTGATTAGCGATATTGGCTTTGACACCTCATTTAGCTTTATTTACAGCGCCAGACCTGGCACACCGGCTGCAGACCTGCCGGATAGCACTACAGAAGCGGTGAAAAAGCAGCGTCTGAAAATTCTTCAGGATCGCATCAGCCAGAATGCCGCCGAGATCAGTCGACGCATGGTCGGCAAACAGGAGAAGCTACTAGTTACGGGTATTTCGAAGAAAGATCCGGGGCAGCTGCAAGGGCGTACAGAGAACAATAGAGTGGTTAACTTCCGCAGTGATAACCACGCCCTAATCGGCACCTTTGTGGACAGCATTGTCACCGAGGCACTGACCAACTCACTCCGCGGGGAACTAGTCTAGAGATTTTAGTCGGGCTTGATGGCTGAGATGATCTGAAAAGGTTTAATAGCCTAGATAGATTGGATATAAGCAATCATGTTAAGCGATCAAGTTCTTATAATATTTCGGCTAGCTAAAGGGTTTACCCTGCTTCACCGATCGCGCTATGCTTGTAGTAACTTCTCTTACTTAAGGTACAAAAGCACTCATTGAAAAGACCGGATAACCAACCATCTGCCTCGACTCTCACACTCGAGCCCAATGATGCTCGCCGTCTCGCCGCACTCTGTGGCCAATTTGATGAAAACATCCGCCTTATCGAACAGCGTCTCGATGTCGATGTGCGCTCGCGAGATAATTTTTTTGCCGCCTACGGCGATCCCGCTGCGGTGACTCAGGCCACTGCGGTTATTTACAATCTCTATCAGCAGACGGCACATTGCACCGAGTTATCTGCCGAAGAAGTACACCTTAATTTGCGTCAGAGCCAACCACAGTTAGAACAGCAACCTAGGCCGGCAGTGGCCAAGAGCAATTTAAAGCAGTCGTCCAAATCCTCGAACAATCATTCTAGACGGCCAACCCATTCCACCGGCAAACCATCTCTTAAAGAGGCGTCGTTTATGCAAACACCCCCAGTGAGCGGACAACCAGCCGACAACGTTGAAAACTTCAGCGTTATTCGCACCAAGAAAGGCAATATCAAGCCTCGCGGCCTCAATCAACAGCGTTATGTGCGCTCGATTCAGACTCATGATGTCAATTTTGGTATTGGTCCTGCCGGTACGGGTAAGACCTATCTGGCGGTTGCCTGTGCCGTGGAGGCACTGCTGCGGGATGAAGTTGAGCGTATTCTGTTGGTGCGACCAGCAGTAGAGGCGGGAGAGCGCCTTGGCTTCTTGCCCGGGGATCTGGCACAAAAGGTCGATCCCTATCTGCGACCATTATATGACGCTCTGCATGAGATGCTCGGCTTTGAAACTGTGGCAAAGTTGCAAGAGCGCAATGTGATTGAAATTGCTCCCCTAGCTTATATGCGCGGCCGCACGCTGAATGGCGCCTATATTCTTCTGGATGAAGCCCAGAACACCACCCGCGAACAGATGAAAATGTTTCTCACCCGCATCGGCTTTGGCTCAACCGCGGTTATCACCGGTGATATGTCCCAGATTGACCTGCCCCGAGGAGTAAATTCCGGGCTTGTTCACGCCTGCGAAGTACTGCAAGATGTGGGGGAAGTGAGCTTTACTCACTTCATATCACGGGATGTTGTACGTCATCCTATTGTTCAAAGCATCGTAGATGCCTATGATGCCCACGAGAAAACAGAATAAATAACCCATAAATGAATCTATCTATCGACATTCAGAAGGCCTGTGCCTCTGAAGACTCCCCTGACGAAGACAGTATGACGCGCTGGGTAAGCGCTGCCATACGTGACGAGCGGGATGAATGTGAGTTGAGCATTCGTATTGTCGATGAGTCGGAAAGTGCCGATTTAAATCAGCGCTACCGCGGCAAAAGCGGTGCCACCAATGTTCTCAGCTTCCCCTTTGATGCAGTTACTCCAGAGCCCTTGCCAATTCTTGGTGATCTGGTGATCTGCGCCCCGGTCTTAGCCCGTGAAGCTCTGGAACAACATAAAACAACCACCGCACACTGGGCACATATAGTGATCCACGGCGTTTTGCATCTGCTGGGTTACGATCATATTGAAGATCAAGAGGCCGAACAGATGGAGAGTTTAGAGACAGCCATTCTGGTGAATCTAGACTTCCCTCCCCCCTACCGGACTCTCGATGAGTCCTCCGA
>Ga0208971_1000335_pt1 | contig 35008 bp, 46 predicted proteins | sample AOAMet1_18_M0_10_2_FD_188229 | JGI IMG/M metagenome (GOLD analysis project Ga0208971, IMG submission 188229) | Ammonia-oxidizing marine microbial communities from Monterey Bay, California, USA - CAN11_18_M0_10 (SPAdes) | ecosystem: Environmental > Aquatic > Marine > Intertidal zone | place...
GCAGATGGAAGTAACGTTGATTCACCCGATTGCTATGGAAGAAGGTCTGCGTTTCGCGATTCGTGAAGGCGGCCGTACTGTTGGTGCTGGTGTTGTAGCCAAGATCATCGAGTAATCGGTAAGAAGTAGTAAGAAGGGGCTTAGCGGCCCCTTTTTTGACCCCTGGCCAAAGTGGCAGCATGCTTTGGTTCAAGGCTTTTAATTAATTTGGCTTCAGATGTAATTAAGCTTGACAGTCCCAGGGCGCGGCACTAGAATTCGCGCTCCTTTTTCGGGGCTAGAAGTGTTTAACCCTGAAGTTTTAGTAGAGATAGCGGAGTTTCGATTCCATGCAAAACCAAAGCATCAGGATTCGCCTTAAGGCGTTTGATCACAAGCTGATCGATACGTCGACACAGGAAATCGTTGAAACGGCACGGCGCACAGGTGCGCAGATTAGGGGTCCAATCCCACTGCCGACTCGGAAAGAAAAGTACACGATACTTATCTCTCCACACGTAAATAAGGATGCGCGCGATCAGTACGAAATTCGCACGCACAAGCGTTTAATCGACATTGTTGAGCCAACAGAAAAGACTGTTGATGCGCTTATGAAACTGAATCTTGCGGCAGGCGTTGAAGTACAAATCAGCTTAAGCTGATAACGACTGTAGCGGTTCGGCAGTAATGCCGGGCAAACACTAAAGTGTAATGTCTTGAAATAGGCAGCCGTAGCGGGTAACAGCCCCGTACGCTTAAGAGGTTATAAAATGAGTATAGGAATAGTTGGTCGCAAATGCGGCATGACTCGCGTGTTCACTGAGGATGGTGTTTCTATCCCTGTGACTGTAGTCGAGGCGACACCTAATCATGTTACCCAGATTAAATCAGTTGAAACTGATGGCTATTCAGCCATTCAGATTACTACTGGTTCTCGTAAAGCATCCCGAGTAAGCAAGGCCCAAGCAGGTCACTACGCCAAAGCTGGTGTAGAGGCGGGTCGTGGTCAATGGGAATTTCGTACCGAAGGCAGCAGCGATGATTTCGCGGTAGGTGGTTCACTTACTGTAGAGCGTTTCGAAGCAGGTCAAATGGTCGATGTTACTGGTACTTCTAAAGGTAAGGGTTTCCAAGGCGGCGTTAAGCGTTGGAACTTTGCCATGCAAGATGCTACTCACGGTAACTCGCTATCCCACAGAGCGCCCGGTTCGATTGGTCAAAACCAATCCCCGGGTAAGGTCTTCAAAGGCAAGAAGATGGCCGGCCAGATGGGTAATGCGCAGGTTACTACACAAAATCTTGAAATTGTACGCGTCGATGCTGAGCGCAACTTGCTGTTAATCAAGGGTGCCGTACCTGGCGCGCCTGGTGGCAATGTTGTTGTTCGTCCGGCAGTCAAGGCTTAAAGGGGAGTGTCCATGGAACTAGCAATTGCGACACCCAAAGGTAATAAAGGAACTGTAGAAGTTTCTGAGTTAGCATTTGGAACAGAATTTAATCAGGATCTGGTTCACCAGACCGTAGTAGCGTTTTTGGCCGGTGCCCGTCAGGGCACTCGCGCTCAGAAAAATCGCTCAGCTGTTTCTGGTGGTGGCCGTAAGCCACACTCTCAGAAAGGCACTGGTCGGGCACGAGCTGGTACTATCCGCAGCCCAATCTGGCGCGGGGGCGGTGTTACATTTGCTGCTACCCCACAGGATCACAGCCAAAAGCTGAACCGTAAGATGTATCGCTCAGCGATGCGTTCTATTGTCTCCGAGCTGGCTCGTCAGGAACGTCTTATTGTTGTTGAAGAGTTTGATATCGACGCACCAAAGACCAAGCTTCTGATCGCTAAGTTGCAAGAGTTCAGCTTGACCGAGGTGATGATCGTTACCGAAGAAGTCAGCGAGAACTTGTACCTGGCTTCACGCAACCTTCATAAGGTTGACGTTCGTGACGCGGCGGCAGTTGATCCCGTTAGCTTAATTAATTTTGACAAGGTGTTGGTAACTGTTCCAGCGCTGAAAAAACTTGAGGAGATTCTGGCATGAACCAAGAAAGAGTCTTCAAAGTGTTGTTAGGGCCACACATTACTGAGAAATCAGCAATGGTGTCAGGCGCAGCAACCCAAATCGTGTTTAAAGTTGCTACCGATTCCACCAAGTTGGAAGTCAAGCGTGCTGTAGAGCAGCTGTTTGAAGTTCAGGTTGATGATGTTCGAGTGGTCAACGTCAAGGGTAAGACGCGTCGCACTAGAACTGGTGTCGGTCGTCGCAGTGACTGGAAAAAGGCATATGTTCGTCTTGCTGAAGGTCAAGACATTGACTTTGCAGTAGCGGAATAAGGGTTTAGTCATGGCAGTTATTAAAAGAAAACCAACATCTCCGGGTCGTCGTTTTGTAGTAAGCGTTGTTACTCCGGATTTGCACAAGGGCGCTCCATATGGTCCTTTGTTGGCGCCGAAGAAAAGAAGCGGTGGACGTAACAGCAGTGGTCGCATTACCGTGCGACACATTGGTGGCGGACACAAGCAGCACTACCGCATTATTGACTTCAAGCGCAACAAAGACGGTATTCCGGCGACAGTTGAGCGTTTAGAGTACGATCCAAACCGCAGCGCGCACATCGCACTGTTATGTTATGCCGACGGTGAGCGCCGTTACATTATTGCTCCCAAGGGTGTTTCAGCTGGCGATACAGTCCAGTCAGGTGAAGATTCACCGATCAAGGTCGGTAACACTCTTCCGCTGTTGAAGATTCCAGTCGGCTCCACAGTACACTGTGTTGAGATGAAGCCAGGCAAAGGTGCACAGATTGCACGTAGCGCCGCCGCTTCAGTGCAGTTAGTGGCTCGTGATGGAGCTTATGCCACAGTGCGCTTACGCAGTGGCGAGATGCGCAAATTGCCAGTCGGCTGTCGCGCAACTCTCGGCGAAGTTTGTAACAGTGAGCACAGTCTTCGCTCATTGGGTAAGGCTGGCGCATCGCGCTGGCGTGGTATTCGCCCAACCGTTCGCGGTGTGGCGATGAACCCAGTCGATCACCCGCATGGTGGTGGTGAGGGACGTACTTCGGGCGGCCGTCATCCAGTATCTCCTTGGGGAATGCCGACTAAAGGGTATAAGACGCGCAAGAACAAGCGTACTGACAAATACATTATTCGTCGCCGCAAATAAGCGCTGACCAAAACAGAATAGAAGAGGAAAGCAAACGTGCCACGCTCTCTAAAGAAAGGACCATTTATCGACCTTCATCTCGCGAAGAAGGTTGAGGTTGCGGCAGCAGCAAACGACCGTCGCCCAATTAAAACCTGGTCGCGTCGTTCGATGATCTTACCGGATATGGTTGGTCTTACGATCGCTGTCCACAACGGTCGTCAACATATTCCTGTTTTAGTCAACGAAGAAATGGTTGGCCATAAGCTGGGTGAATTTTCTCCAACACGTACCTACAAAGGGCACGTGGCGGACAAAAAAGCCAAGCGTTAAGCGAAGAGGTTATGACTGTGGAAGTACAAGCAAAGTTAAGAGGGGCCAAAATGTCTGCGCAGAAAGCGCGACTGGTCGCCGATCAAATTCGTGGCAAGTCTGTTGAGAGTGCATTAGATATCTTGCAATTCAGCAGCAAGAAAGGCGCGGACATTATTAAAAAGGTGCTTGAGTCGGCAATTGCCAACGCTGAGCATAACGATGGCGCAGATGTAGATGAGCTGAAGGTTTCGACGATCTTTGTCGATGAAGGCATGACTATGAAACGCATTAGGCCGCGAGCTAAAGGCCGTGCAGATAGAATTCTTAAGCGCAGTTGTCACATCACTGTAAAAGTCGCTGAAAAGTAGAATTAGGTTCAGGAGACCATTCCATGGGTCAAAAAGTACATCCAACTGGCATCCGTTTAGGTATTGTTAAAAAACATACTTCAACGTGGTATGCGGGTAACAAGGACTATGCGGACAAGCTCCATCAGGATCTGTCTGTACGTGATTTCATTCGCACAAGATTGGCACATGCATCCGTCAGTCGTGTTGATATCGAACGTCCATCTGATAGTGCACGCATTACCATTCACACTGCGCGCCCAGGTATCGTTATCGGAAAGAAAGGCGAAGACGTTGAGAAGCTGCGCAATGAAATTGGTAGCAAGATGGGTTGCCCCGTCACTATCAATATCGAAGAGATTCGCAAGCCTGATTTGGACGCGAACCTAGTTGCACAGAACGTTGCGCAGCAGTTAGAGCGTCGCGTTATGTTCCGTCGCGCTATGAAGCGTGCAGTTCAGAACGCAATGCGCGGTGGCGCACTGGGTGTCAAGATTCAAGTCGGTGGCCGTTTGGGCGGTGCAGAAATTGCACGCTCTGAGTGGTATCGCGAAGGTCGAGTTCCACTGCACACACTGCGCGCGGACATTGACTATGCAACTGCTGAAGGCAACACAACTTACGGCATTATTGGCGTCAAGGTGTGGATCTTCAAGGGTGAAGTTTTGGGTGGTGAGGAAGCTGAGAAAGCGCCTGCCAAGAAACAAGACACAAGAAACAAGCGACAAGGGTAAAGCGAAATGCTGCAACCAAAACGTACAAAATTCCGCAAGATGCACAAAGGCCGTAATCGTGGTCTGGCGCAGCGCGGCAGTAAGGTCAGCTTTGGCGAGTTCGGTTTAAAAGCCTCTGGCCGCGGACGTTTGACTGCGCGTCAAATCGAAGCTGCTCGTCGCGCAATGACAAGGCACATTAAGCGTGGTGGTAAAATTTGGATCCGAGTTTTCCCAGATAAGCCAATCACCAACAAGCCGCTTGAAGTGCGAATGGGTAAAGGTAAAGGTAATGTCGAGTACTGGGTTGCACTAATCCAGCCTGGCAAGGTTCTTTATGAAATGGAAGGTGTTAGTGAAGAGATGGCGCGTGAAGCCTTTGCTCTTGCTTCGGCTAAGCTGCCGATTGCAACCACCTTTGTTAAACGCACGGTGATGTGAAGATGAAAGCTAACGAATTGCGTGAAAAGACAAGTGAAGAGCTAGAGGCCGCGTTGATTGGCGAGCTCAAGCAGCAGTTTAATCTGCGTATGCAGTTGACCACTGGTCAGTTAAACGAGAGTCACAAAGTTAAGCAGACGCGTCGCAACATTGCGCGCATCAAGACAATGCTTAAGCAAAAGGCAGGGGTATAACGATGTCTGAATTACAAGCTAGCTCGCGTACTCTGACTGGTCGTATTGTCAGTGACAAAATGAACAAGACAATTACTGTCTTGGTTGAGCGTCGTGTTAAGCACCCGGTTTACGGGAAAATCTTAACCAAGTCGACAAAGATTAAAGCGCACGACGAAGACAATGGTGCGCGAACTGGCGATTTAGTAACAATCGCAGAGTGCCGTCCTGTATCCAAGGACAAGGCGTGGAAACTGGTCAATATTGACGAGCGTGCTGTTACAGAATAAGTCTGTCCACGGTAAAGGGTTCGGAGTAAGAAAATGATTCAAACAGAAAGTTATCTTGATGTAGCAGACAACAGCGGTGCACGTCGTGTGATGTGTATTAAAGTACTGGGTGGTTCACACCGTCGTTATGCTCGTGTCGGTGATGTCATCAAAGTCACTGTTAAGGAAGCGATTCCACGTGGCAAGGTAAAGAAAGGCCAAGTAATGAGTGCGGTTGTTGTGCGCACCAAGAAAGGTTTGCGTAGACAGGACGGTAGCTTGATCAAGTTTGACGACAACGCTGCGGTACTGCTGAATGCCAACTTGGCACCGATTGGTACACGTATTTTTGGGCCGGTAACTCGCGAACTTCGAACTGAGAAGTTCATGCGAATTATCTCCCTAGCACCTGAAGTGCTGTAAGCGAGGATTTAGAAATGGCAATGCTCAAAATTAAGCGCGATGACGAAGTAATCGTTGTTGCCGGCAAAGATAAAGGTAAGCGCGGTAAGGTCCTGAAAGTTTTGGACAATGGCCGTTTACTGGTATCTGGTATTCAGATGGTTAAAAAGCATCAGAAGCCAAATCCTCAGGCGGGAATTCCCGGCGGGATTATTGAAAAAGAAGCACCGATTCAGGGATCTAATGTAGCTCTGTTTAACGGCGCTACCAATAAAGCAGACCGAGTTGGCTTTAAGATTCTGGAAGATAACACGAAGATTCGTATCTTCAAGTCTAGCGGCGAAGCCGTAGACGCTTAGGAAATAGGTAATCGAAATGGCAAGGCTTAAAGAACTATACAAAACCGAGTTGGCACCGCAGCTTCAAAAAGAGCTCGGGCTGGGTAACGTGATGGAAATTCCGCGCATCACCAAAATCACTCTAAACATGGGTGTTGGTGAAGCTATCGGTGACAAGAAGTCACTTGAGAACGCGGTTGCTGACTTAACTTTGATTGCGGCTCAAAAGCCAGTAATCAACAATGCGCGCAAGTCTATTGCTGGATTTAAAGTCCGTCAGGGCTGGCCCATTGGTACTAAGGTAACTCTGCGTGCTGATCGTATGTATGAGTTCCTTGAGCGCCTGGTTGGTATCGCCATTCCACGTATTCGCGATTTTCGTGGTATTAGCCCCAAGCAATTTGATGGGCGTGGCAATTTCTCAATGGGTGTAAGTGAGCAGATCATTTTCCCAGAGATCGATTACGAGAAAATTGATAAGTTACGTGGTCTTGATATCACTATCACGACTACTGCTCGAAACGACGATGAAGGTCGTGCTCTATTGCGCGCCTTTAACTTCCCGCTGAAAAGTTGAGGTTGTAGATAAATGGCTAAAGTATCCATGGTTCAGCGCGAGCACAAGCGCACCAAGACAGTTGCTAAATTCGCTGAAAAGCGTGCTGCTATTAAAGCGGTAATTAGTGATGTAAATGCATCTGACGAAGATCGTTGGAACGCACAAGTAAGTTTACAAAAGTTGCCGCGTGATGCGAGCCCAGTTCGACAGCGTAACCGCTGCAGAGTTACTGGCCGTCCACACGGTGTGTACCGAAAGTTTGGCCTGTGCCGAAATAAACTGCGCGAGTCAGCAATGCGCGGTGAGATTCCTGGCCTGGTTAAATCCAGCTGGTAAGTTTGAGGAGCCAAACGTTATGAGTATGCAAGATCCTTTATCCGATATGTTGACTCGCATTCGCAATGCGCATCACCGCAGTCACCCAGAAGTGTCAATGCCTGCTTCAAAGCTTAAAGCGTCAGTCGCTAAAGTTTTGCAAGAGGAAGGCTACATTGAGGGGTTCTCTGTCACTGATGAAGTTAAGCCGACTATGACAGTTGCGCTTAAGTATTTCGAAGGCAAGGCAGTAATCGAAGAAATAACACGTATTAGCAAGCCAGGCCTACGCCAGTACAAAGGTAGCTCGGACATTGTTAAAGTTCGCAGCGGTTTGGGCATTGCCATTGTCTCCACCAGTAATGGTGTGATGACTGATCGCGCGGCCCGCGCTGCCGGTATCGGCGGTGAAGTGCTTTGCACCGTATTCTGATAGGAAAACGAGATGTCTAGAGTTGCAAATAATCCAGTAGAACTGCCAAGTGGTGTTCAAGTAACCATTGGCGGTTCTGAGATAACAGTCAAAGGAAAGATCGGCTCACTAGTGATGCCAATCAATCCAGAAGTTGAGATTGTGCAGGACGAGAACGTTTTAACGTTTTCTGCCCGCTCAAGCGCCAAGTTCTCCCGCGCAATGTCTGGTACTACCAGAGCGCTGGTTAACAACATGGTACTTGGTGTTTCGACAGGTTTTGAAAAGAAGCTTGATTTGGTCGGTGTTGGTTATCGAGCACAGGTTCAGGGTAGCAAGATTAATCTGACCCTAGGTTTCTCTCATCCAGTGGTATATGACTTGCCAGTGGGTGTGACGGCTGAAACGCCAAGCCAGACTGAAATTTTACTTAAATCCTCGGATAAGCAGGTGTTGGGTCAAGCCGCAGCTGAAATCCGCGCCTTCCGTCCACCAGAGCCTTACAAAGGTAAGGGAGTTAGAATCTCCGGTGAGCACGTAAGACGCAAAGAGGCCAAGAAGAAGTAATAGGGTAATACGATGAGCGATAAGAAAGTATCACGTCAGCGTCGCGCTAAACGCGTACGCATGAAGATCCGCGAATTAGGTGCTAACCGTCTGTGCATAAACAGGACTCCACGTCATATTTATGCTCAGGTAATTGCCGCCGAAGGCGACCGTGTATTAGCAACTGCTTCCACGCTGGAAAAAGATCTGCGCAGCGGCAGCACTGGTAATACAGATGCAGCTACAGCTGTTGGCAAATTGGTTGCCGAGCGCGCCGTTGCTGCGGGTGTCACTAAAGTGGCTTTTGACCGCAGTGGCTTCAAATACCATGGCCGTGTAAAAGCACTGGCTGACGCCGCGCGTGAAGCCGGCCTCGAATTTTAATAGGTAGAAGATATGGCTCTTACAGATCAGAAAGATGCAGCTGAAGGAATGATGGAGAAGCTGGTTCAGGTTAACCGTGTTGCAAAGACGGTTAAAGGTGGACGAATTTTCGCTTTTACTGCACTGACTGTTGTTGGTGATGGTAACGGTAAAGTTGGCTTCGGTCGTGGCAAGGCTCGTGAAGTGCCCCAGGCGATTCAGAAGGCAATGGAAGCTGCTCGTCGCAACATGATTGACGTTGCTCTTGACGGTACCACCCTGCAGTATCCGACTAAAGGCATCCACGCTGCTTCAAAGATTTATATGCAGCCAGCCTCAGACGGTACTGGTGTTATTGCCGGTGGCGCAATGCGCTCTGTATTGGAATTGGCCGGTGTGCAAAACGTACTGGCTAAGTGCTACGGATCAACCAACCCGGTAAACGTAGTTCGCGCGACTTTTAAAGCGCTGCGAGATATGAAATCACCGGACGATGTTGCGGCAAAGCGTGGCAAATCTGTAGAGGAAATCCTCAACTAAGTGACCGCTTTTATAGCGTCCTTTATGGGAAGTAGATCATGGCAAAAGCAAAATTGAAAAAAATTAAAGTAACTCAGACCAAAAGCATCATCGGTCGTTTACAGAATCACAAAGCCTGTGTTTCTGGTTTGGGTTTGCGTCGGATCGGTCACACTGTTGAAGTAGAAGATACTCCATCAGTACGTGGCATGATCAATAAAGTTCACTATATGTTGCAGGTTGAGGAAGCTTAAGATGCGTCTGAATACCCTTAGCCCGGCACCGGGCCGAATTAAAGAAGCCAAACGCGTCGGACGCGGTATTGGTAGCGGAATTGGTAAGACTGGTGGCCGTGGTCACAAAGGTCAAAAAGCACGCTCTGGCGGCGGTATTCGTCCGGGCTTTGAAGGCGGTCAGATGCCTTTGCAGAAGCGCTTACCTAAGTATGGCTTTACGTCTCGCTTAGCTGCTGTTACTGCAGAGATCCGTCTGTCTGAGCTGGATAAAGTTGAAGGTGGCATAGTCACTATCGACAGTTTACGCGCAGCTGGCCTGATCAACTGCAGCATCACCCGTGCAAAAGTATTTGCATCAGGTGAAGTGACTAAAGCAGTAACGTTACAAGGCGTCGGAGCTACTAAAGGCGCTCTCGCAGCTATTGAAGCCGCTGGCGGAAAGGTAGAAGTCTAATAATGTCGAAGCCGGGAAACATGCCAGTAGGCAACACTAAAGGATTGGGCGAGCTGTGGGCTCGCCTTCGTTTTTTGTTTGCTGCGATTATCATCTATCGCATTGGTACACATATTCCCGTGCCTGGATTTGATCCGGATCGACTGGCAGAACTGTTTACACAGAACCAGGGTACTTACTTGGGGCTGTTCAATATGTTCTCCGGTGGCGCTTTGGAGAGAATGAGCATCTTGGCTCTGGGTGTAATGCCCTATATCTCTGCCTCGATCATTATGCAGTTGCTGTCAGCTACAGTGCCGGCTTTAGAGCAGTTGAAGAAAGAAGGTGACAGCGGTCGCCGCAAGATTAATCAGTACACTAGATATGGCACAGTGTTCTTGGCCCTGATTCAGGGTACAGCGATGGCGGTCGGCTTCGCTTCTCAGGGACTGGCTTACGAGGTTAACACCATGTTTTACATGGTCGCGATTTCCTCTCTAGTAGCTGGTGCAGTATTTTTGATGTGGCTTGGTGAGCAGATCACTGAGCGCGGTATCGGTAACGGCATTTCAATGCTTATCTTTGCCGGCATCGTTGCAGGTATTCCCGGTGCTATTGGTCAGGCTCTCGAGTCGGCTAGGCAGGGTGATTTGAATTCGTTGATCCTGGTGTTCGTGATGCTTATTGCCGTCGCCGTGGTCTACTTTGTAGTGTTTATAGAGCGTGGCCAGCGTCGTTTGACGGTCAACTATGCTCAGCGTCAAGGGCGTCAGGCCTACAACGCTCAAAGCTCGCATCTGCCGCTGAAAGTTAACATGGCGGGTGTTATCCCGGCCATTTTCGCCAGTAGCTTGCTGTTGTTCCCGGCCTCGATTAGTCAGTGGTTCGGATCTGCTACCAATGCTCCGGATTGGTTACAGGATATATCGTTACTTATAGGTCCAGGACAACCACTCTATGTGTTGATGTTCTCAAGCTTGATTATTTTCTTCAGCTTCTTCTACACGGCGTTGATGTACAACCCAAGAGAAGTTGCTGATAACTTGAAAAAAGGTGGTGCTTATCTACCCGGGATTCGTCCTGGAGAGCACACCGCAAAATATATCGATAGTGTGACTACACGTTTAACATTGATCGGCGGTATTTATATCACCCTGATTTGTTTGATGCCTCAGTTCTTGAATGTGTACTTTAATGTGCCTTTCTACTTGGGCGGTACATCACTATTGATTGCGGTTGTTGTGTCAATGGATTTTATGGCTCAAGTGCAGTCACATCTAATGTCACAGCAGTATGATTCGCTGATGAAGAAGGCCAACCTTAAAAATGTTGGCCGTAAATAAAGAGGTGATGGCGTGAAAGTACGTGCATCGGTTAAAAAGATTTGCCGAAATTGTAAAGTTGTCCGCCGTAAAGGTGTGGTTCGTGTTATCTGTAGTGTTGAGCCGCGTCATAAACAGCGCCAGGGATAATCTGGTTGATTTTTGGTAGATCTATCGGTATTCTACCGCGCCTTTTCGCAGTACGCGTTGGCGTTGATAGTACTGATAAAATCCTAGTATAAGTGGAGTAATGTGAATGGCCCGTATTGCCGGTGTCAACATTCCTGATAACAAGCACGCAGTGATTTCACTGACTTACGTGTTTGGTATTGGTCGTCCTACCGCCAGAAAGATCTGTGCGGATGTGGGCATTGCAGAAGACACAAAGATCGCTGCATTAGATGAGGCGCAACTTGATTTGTTGCGTGCTGCTGTAGGAACCAACGAAGTTGAAGGTGACCTGCGCAGAGAAAATAGCATGAATATCAAGCGTCTGATGGATTTGGGTTGCTATCGCGGCCTTCGTCACCGTCGGAATTTGCCTGTACGTGGACAGCGTACTAAGACGAACGCACGCACCCGTAAAGGGCCGCGTCGTCCCATTAAAAGATAATTCCTAGGAACGGTAATGGCAAAATCAGCAACTAAGACCACCCGTAAAAAGGTCAAAAAGACAGTAATTGACGGTGTAGCGCATATCTATGCGTCTTTTAACAACACTATCGTTACTATCACTGACCGTCAGGGCAATGCACTTTCGTGGGCTACCTCTGGTGGTTCCGGGTTCCGCGGTTCTCGTAAGAGTACTCCTTTTGCTGCTCAGGTTGCAGCGGAGCGAGCCGGTGAAGCAGCTAAAGACTACGGTTTGAAAAACCTCGATGTTCAAGTAAAGGGCCCTGGCCCAGGTCGCGAATCAGCGGTCCGTGCTCTGAACAATGCCGGTTATAAGATCACCAATATTACGGATGTGACGCCTGTGCCACACAACGGCTGTCGTCCACCCAAAAAGCGTCGCGTGTAAGAGAGAAAGAGAATGGCTAGATATCTTGGACCAACTTGTAAATTATCACGCCGTGAAGGAACAGATTTGTTCCTTAAGAGTGGCGTTAGACCTCTAGAATCTAAATGTCGTGCAGATAGCGCACCTGGCCAGCATGGTCAGCGTCGCGGTCGTTTATCTGACTACGGTGTTCAGTTGCGTGAGAAGCAGAAAGTGCGTCGTATCTACGGTGTATTAGAGAAGCAATTCCGCAACTACTACAAAGATGCTGCGCGTCAGAAGGGCAATACAGGTGAGAATCTGTTAACTCTGCTTGAGCGTCGCCTCGACAACGTTGTATATCGCATGGGCTTTGGCGCAACACGTGCCGAATCTCGCCAGCTGGTTGCCCATAACGCTATTCTGGTCAACGGTCAGAAGGTCAACATTCCCTCTTTCAAAGTTCAGGAAGGTGATGTTGTTGGTCTGCGCGAGAAGTCGAAGAAACAATTGCGTGTTCAGACTGCTCTGCAGTTAGCCGCACAACGTGGTGAAGTTGAATGGTTGCAAGTAGACAGCAGCAAAATGGAAGGCACGTTTACGCGCAATCCAGATCGCTCTGATCTGCCAGCCGAGATCAACGAAAACCTGATTGTCGAACTATACTCGAAGTAATTTTTGAGATCACACGGGTAAAAATATGCAAAATTCTGCGAACGAGTTTCTTACGCCACGTAATATTGACGTAACGTCTTACAGCCCTACTCATGCCAAAGTTGTCTTGGAGCCGCTTGAGCGTGGCTTTGGACATACTCTGGGCAACGCGCTGCGTCGCATTCTGCTGTCTTCAATGTCTGGCTGTGCCATCGTTGAAGTAGAGATTGAGGGTGTAGAGCACGAGTACAGTGCTATCGAAGGTGTCCATGAAGATGTTATGGGTATCCTGCTGAACCTAAAAGGTGTTGCAGTTGTGATGGAAGGTCGTGATGAGACCACTGTATCCCTGAGCGTTAAAGGTCCATGTGTTGTGACTGCTGGTGATATCGAAGTTGATAGCCATGTTGAGGTTATCAACCCAGATCACGTGATTGCGACTATCTCGGACAAATGTACCCTCAACATTCAGCTCAGAATTGAGCGCGGTCGTGGGTACCAGCCGTCAGATTCCAGAATTAGTGACGAAGAAAATCGTACTATTGGCCGCCTCCAGTTGGACGCATCCTTTAGCCCGATTCACAAAGTTTCATACAGTGTTGAGAATGCACGCGTTGAGAATCGTACGGATCTCGATAAGTTGGTCTTAGAGCTTGAGACCAATGGCACTATCGACCCAGAAGAGTCTATCCGTCGCGCTGCCACCATCTTGCAACAGCAGATGGCTGTATTCGTGAATCTGGAAGGCGAAACTGCTGCAGAGCCAGAAGAGAAAGAAGAAGAGATCGACCCAATTCTGTTACGTCCGGTTGACGATCTTGAGCTGACTGTACGTTCAGCTAACTGTCTCAAAGCAGAGAGCATTTATTATATTGGTGACCTTATTCAGCGCACAGAAGTTGAGCTGTTGAAGACACCAAACCTTGGCAAGAAGTCACTGACTGAAATTAAAGATGTCTTGGCTTCACGTGGTCTCTCTCTGGGCATGCGCCTCGAGAACTGGCCACCAGCCAGTCTGAAAAGTGAACGCGAACTCGTTTAATTGATCTTTCAGATCGGTTAGGTACAAGTTGGTATACATCATTGCTGAGAAAGCAACGAATTAAGGAATAAGAACATGCGTCATCGCTATAGTGGCCGCAAGCTAAATAAGACCGGCACTCACAAGAGAGCTATGTTCCGTAACATGACTGCCTCATTGATTGAGCACGAGCTGATTAAAACCACTCTGCCCAAAGCTAAAGAGCTACGTCGTTTTGCAGAGCCGTTCATCACTCTTGCTAAAGAAGATAGCGTCGCTAATCGTCGCTTAGCTTTTGACCGTCTGCGTAACAAAGCGACAGTTGGTAAGCTCTTCACTGATCTGGGTCCACGCTTCCTCGAGCGTCCTGGTGGATATGTTCGTATCCTAAAGTGCGGTAACCGTACTGGTGATAACGCACCTATGGCCTACGTTGAGTTGGTAGACCGTGCAGCTAATGATATGGCTGAGGTTGCAGAGACAACTGGCGAATAAGCTCGATCTTTCGCTGTAAAAAAACCGGACGTTGTCCGGTTTTTTTTGGCCTTTAATTTATCCTATGGTTTTCTTTTTGCCGTAGCTGGCCAACAGTAGGTAGCACAACAGGCCCCCAACCAACAGTTACCAGATCTTAACTCGCTGCTGCTCCGGCAGGAACAATCCATCCCCTGGCTGCACATCATAGGTGCGATAAAAATCGGGCATATTCGGAAACACGCCATTGATACGATAGACATCAGGAGAGTGGGGGTCGGTCTTAACAATAATCTCCAATATCTGATCACGCCACTTAAGACGGCTCGATTGGGCATTGCCAAGGAAGAACCGCTGCTCTCCTGTAAAGCCATCTATGATCGGTGACTGCTGACCCTTAAGTGACATTCTATAAGCTTGCAGAGCGATAGATGTGCCACCCAAATCACCGATATTCTCACCCAGAGTCAGCTCACCATTGACGAATAGGCCAGGCAGGGCTTCGAACTTATTAAACTGTTCAACCAGACCCCTGGTGCGCGCCTCAAACCGCTCGCGATCCTGATCCGTCCACCAGCTCAGCAAATTGCCATCGCCATCATACTTGCTGCCCTGATCATCAAAACCATGACCAATCTCATGACCTATGGTGGAGCCGATAGTACCGTAGTTATAGGCGTCCTCTGCTCCGGGAATAAAGTTGGGTGGCTGCAGGTATGCGGCGGGGAAAACAATCTCATTGAGTCCCGGATTATAGTAAGCATTGACCTCCTGGGGGGCCATAAACCACTCGTTGCGATCGATGGGTGCACCCAGTTTCGCCATGTTTTGATTGTGGCCAAAGGTTCGGGCACGCTTGATATTACCGGCTAGATCATCGGCACTGATGGTTAAGGCTGAGTAGTCCTTCCAGCTGTCCGGGTAGCCAATCTTAGGAGTGAACTTTGACAGCTTGATCAGTGACTGTTGTTTAGTCTCATCGCTCATCCAATCCAAATTCTTTATCGACTCGGCATAGGCAGCAATAAGGTTATCCACCATAGTCACCATGCGAGCCTTTGACTCAGGAGCAAAGTGCTTGGCGACATAGAGTTGTCCCAGCAGCTCGCCTATATTGCCATTGATCGAGGTTACCGCCTTGCGCCATCTCGGCTGCTGTTGCTCACGGCCATAGAGAAACTTCGAGTAGAAAGCAAAGTGCGCATCGACAAAGGCTCTGGGCAGATAATTGGCATAACTTGAGAGCACATTAGCGCGCAGATAATCCTGCCATGCCACCAGTTTAATCTCTTTAAACAGCTCATTAAATCCCGCCAGATAACTTGGCTGGCCTACAAGTACATGGTCCGGCAGAGCGACACCAATACCGGTCATATAGTTCTCCACCTGAAACGCCGACAATAGCCCGGTAAACTCCTTGGCGGAGAGTTTGTTATAGCGCTTATCGGCATCCCGGTTATCAACCTTGTCCCACTGGTATTCCGCTAGCTGATGTTCCAACTCAAAGATACGCTGTGCCGCTGCAGTGGCGTCTCCATGCCCAGAGAGGGTCAGTAGATCGGCTAGATACTGCTTGTAGCGAGCAATAATCTCCTGGCCACGTTCGGAGTCATCGCTATAGTAGTCCCGATCTGGGAGGCCGAGGCCGGATTCAACAAAATGTAAAATATAGGCAGTGGCCTCTTTATCATCCTGACCCACATAGAGATTAAAGGGACCATCGATACCCTCTGGATTGACCTTGCCGAGAAATGTTGCCACCTTATCGTGGCTTTCGAGTTTATCAATAGCCTGCAGATAGTCGCTGACTGGAGCAATCCCCAGAGCTTCTACCCGCTCTTCATTTAGGAAGGCATTATAGTAGTCACCAATCTTCCGTTTCGCCGGGTCATTATCAGTACTCTTTGCGGCATCCTCCACAATAATGCGCGACTGCTCGAGACTCTCTTTGCGCAATGTCATATAGCTGCCCCAACCCACCTCATCCGCTGGTATCTCAGTGCTGTCCAGCCAGCCACCATTGGCATAGCGGTAGAAGTCATCCTGGGGGCGCACGGCGGTATCCATGCCGGCAGTGTCTATGCCGGAAACCAAGACAATAGATTCTTCCGGGAGCTGTTTATCGGCACAGGCGCTAAGTAATATGGCTGCGATCAATGGAACCGGGGATTTAGTCAACGATAAGCTTCTCATCTTCTACCTCATTATTTAAGCAGGATTAGTTAAGGCTAAAGTGTATTAATCAAAGGGGTTTCTCGGCTCAAGCCCTCTGCTCAGTATAGTCACCAGTGCTGAGGTTCATTAGGCGCATTGCTCCACCCCACACATAACCGGTATCGAGGGGAAAAAGATTGTTGCCGAGGTATTTTCCTTGCAGAGCGGCCCAGTGGCCAAAGATTATCTTATCCTTTTGGCTCAGTCGTGATCTATGGCTGTACCAGGGGGCAAATTCACTGGCTAGACCTGTGCTCTGTTGGCCCGGTGCGGTCTTCGACTCCAACTCCAGCTGACCTGCAGAGGTGCAGAAGCGCATACGCGTAAGGTAATTGGTAATCAGTCGCCAGCGCTGCTGACTTCGGAGATCATCAGTCCAACTATCCGGCAGATTGCCATACATACCCTGAAAATATTCCTCTGCTCGTTCCGAGTGCAGCACTTGCTCAACTTCTGTGGCGCGGTCTTTTGCTTGCTGAATCGTCCAGTTGGGCGGGATCCCAGCGTGAACAATAGTGTATTCACCGGCGCTGATTAACAGAGGTTGTTGCTGCAGCCAATTGAGCAGTTGATGACGATCTGGCGCGCTGAGAATTTCATCCAGTGTATCTTTTGGGGTGGGCTGGCGAATGCCCTGAGCAATGGCCAGCAGATGCAGATCGTGATTGCCGAGCACGGTTTTAAAGGCGCTGCCGAGACCCATGCAAAAACGTAGCGTTTCAAGTGATTGGGGGCCGCGATTAATCAGATCACCAGTAGCAATTAAGCAGTCAGTGGCCGGCTCAAACTGGACGCTATCCAGCAGCCGTAGCAGCGGCTCTAAACAGCCCTGAAGATCGCCAACCACATAGTCTGTCATCTAGTTCACAGCGTGGGGTGTGGACAGCAAAAACGGTGCTATGGCGGCGTCAAACTCGCGCCCGGCATCATTGCGCATTTTATAGCTGCCCTGCATCGTGCCGATGGGTGTATCCAGAACCACACCGCTGCTGTATTGATAGGATTCCCCAGGGGCGATCAGCGGCTGCTCGCCGACAACACCGGCGCCGCGAACTTCCTGCTTGGCCTCATTGGCATCGGTAATTATCCAGTGGCGTCCCAATAGCTTAGTTGGGGAGTCGCTCTGGTTGTGAATCGTGATGTGGTAGGCAAAGGCAAACTGATCTTCATCCGGCTTTGACTGTTGCAGCAGATATTTGGTTTTTACCGCTACTGTTATCCCATTGGCACTCATTTTTTGCTCAATATATTTTGATTAATATGATTGGATAGGGCAACAAAATCCGCCACCGATAGCTGCTCAGCTCGGCGCGACATATCCATTACCGCCTCGACTCCCTCTAAATGTTCGGCATAGGCACGTAGGCCATTACGCAGAGTTTTACGGCGCTGCTGAAAGCTCAGACTCACCATCTGGCTAAGCAACTCCTCATTTTCGGCAACACAGGGCTTAACGCTGTGAGGCTTGAGCCTGACGATTGCGGACTGAACCTTGGGGGCCGGCTGAAATGCCGATGGTGGCACCGGTATCAGTGGCATCACACGGCAGTGATACTGCACCATGATTGAGAGGCGGCCATAGGTTTTGCTACCAGGCGCTGCGCTGAGACGATCCACCACTTCCCGCTGCAACATAAAGTGCATATCTTTTATCAGAGTGCGGTTTTTTAATAGATGGAAGAGTATCGGCGTGGAAATATTGTAGGGCAGGTTGCCTACAAGGCGCATCGGCCGTCCGTCATAAAACTGGGCGAAGTCGGTTTTCAGAGCGTCGCCGCTAAAAATACTAAAGTCCGGATAGTCGGCAAACTTTTCACTGAGAAAGTCCACCAGATCGCGATCCAATTCCACTACTTTCATCGATGGGCAGCGCTGAACTAGGTGCTCCGTAATCGCGGCTGTGCCGGGGCCGATCTCAATTAAATTGTCTTCGGCGCTGGGGCCAATGGCACTGATAATCTGACCAATAATATGTTGATCAACGAGAAAGTTCTGACCGAAACGTTTTCTGGCCTGATGCTGAATTGTCATTATTTAACCGCGTGGGGTTTGGTGGGTCGCCATATCGGCGGCGACTTGAATAGCTGTTTGTAGACTGCCCTGATCGGCACTACCGCTGCCGGCAAGATCCAGTGCCGTGCCATGATCAACGGAGGTGCGAATAATCGGCAGCCCGAGAGTGATATTGGCGGCGCGGCCAAAGCCTTGAAATTTGAGTACTGGTAATCCCTGATCATGATACATGGCCAATACCGCATCGGCAGTGTCGAGATATTTGGGCGTAAATAATGTATCCGCGGGCAGTGGCCCAATAACATTCACTGCCTGCTGCCGAAACTGCGCCAGTACCGGTTCGATAACCTCGATCTCTTCACGACCCAGATGGCCATTTTCTCCAGCATGGGGGTTTAGGCCGCAGACCAGAATGGATGGATCGGCGATACCAAACTTGGATTTAAGGTCCGCGATCAAAATATCGATCACCTGAGTCAGAGACGACTGCGTAATACTGTCGGCGACATCGCGAAGGGGCAGGTGAGTAGTGGCCAGAGCTACGCGCAGTTCGCGGGTTGCCAACATCATTACCACTAGATCTGTGGAAGTCTTATGGGCGAGATATTCAGTGTGCCCGGAAAAGGCAAACCCCGCTTCATTGATAATCGATTTTTGTACTGGGCCAGTGACCATCGCCTGACAGTAGTCGCTGGTACAGGCATCGATTGCTGCATCGAGACAGGCAAGAACATAGGGAGCATTGGCTTTATTGAGCTGTCCGGCGATGCTTGGCTGTGCCAGGGGCACCGGAACAATTGCCAATTCGCCGGATGCCAGTGGCGCTGCACTCGTCCCAGGCTCGCGTAGGTTTAGCTTTAAACCGAGCTGTGCAGCGCGCTGTTGCAGCAGCTGTGGATCGGCGTAGGCCACTAGTTCGTGATCGCAGCCACTCTGCACCAGACTGATCAAGATATCAGCGCCAATACCGGAGGGTTCTCCTGGCGTCAGCGCCAAACGCAGGGTCATGACTCAGTTGGCTCTTTGATTTCAACAAAGGCTTCGTCGCGGATTTCTTGCAGCCAGACTTGCAGCTCTTCTTCATACTTGCGCTGGCGGAGTAGATTTTGCGCGCGATTGCGGGTGATATTTTCACTAAAGTCTTGGTTGCGGCGCTCGGTAACTTGCAGGATATGCCAACCAAATTGTGACAGGAATGGTGCACTGACTTCATCGATCTCGATGCTGCCCATAGTCTGCTCAAACTCGGGAACAAACATGCCCGGAGTAGACCAGCCGAGTTCGCCGCCATTCAGTGCGGAACCGGGATCTTCAGAAAACTCTTTTGATAAGAGGGCGAAATCTTCGCCGGCTTTAATGCGCTCGCGTAGTTCTGAGAGCTGACTAATCACCGTAGCTTCATCGCGAATTTGATTTGGCTTGATCAATATATGGCGAGCGAAGTGTTGCTCGATAAGTTGCTCACCACCGCCTTTACGCTCATAGAGTTTGATTAGGTGATAGCCGGCATCGCTGCGGATCGGTTCAGATACCTGATCAATCTCGAGTCGCTCAACCGCTTCAATAAACACGCCTGGCAACTGTGCCATTTTGCGCCAGCCAAGATCGCCACCTTTGAGTGCGGTCTGATCAGCGGAGTTGGCAATCGCCAACTGACGGAAGTCGGTACCGCTGTTGGCTTGCTCGAGCAAACTCTGCGCCCGTTGCAGAATGGCACTGACCTGATCATTGCTGGTGCCACTGGGCACCGGCAGAAGGATATGGCCGACATTGACGTCCGGAGAGGCCATAAAGCGCCCCTCTTCGGAATTGAGAAAGTTATCTAATTCCTGGTTGCTGATACGAATGCGACGCATGACCTGACCCTGTTGCACACGCATCAAAATCATTTCATTGCGAATTTCGTCACGCACATTAGATAAGGTGGAGCCGCTGGCATGGACCTGTTCTGCGTACTGCTCCATGGTCAACTGGTTGCTGCTGGCGATTCGCGCCAGTGCGTCATTGAGTTCCGCATCTGTGATACGAACACCAGCGTCATAACCCATATTCAGTTGCAGGCGCTCTGAAATCAGACGCTCCAACACCTGCTGCAAAAGAATGTCCTGTGGTGGAGGCTGGGTGCCGGACTGCTTGATTTGATTGTAGATGCTAGCTAATCGGCGCTGCACTTCACTCTCTAGAACCACGTCTTCATCGACTACTGCAGCCACTCGATCGAGAATTTCGAACTGGGCGCTGGCAGTGACTGAAAAAGTCGCGAGCAGCAGTGCGAGCAGAGCGTTATTGCAAGTTTTCTTGAGATCCATAACCGTAGATACCCCTTGTTAGCATTGAGTCGACCCGGCCATTGGAGCCGGCCAGACCTTTAAATTGTATTTGGAAGAAGATGCCGTTAGTCAGTTTTAAATCTTCTTCCGGAAAAAGTATTTCATCTTTTCTGTCTAGAGAACGTCGCGCTACTAGGCTGGCTCGCCAGCAGCAACTGTTGTATTCGAATCCGGCAAAGGCATCCAGTATACGGCTGTTGGTAAAGTCATGGTTCCAGCGACCGACCAAATTGAAGTTGCCGACCAGAGGCATAAAGCCAGAGATATCGGTCTGTTTGGTATCTTGGTCTACGTTCATCCCATCAAACAGTCTCGGCGCTCGGCGAGTCGAGTTAAAAGACAAATTCAGTAGACGATTCTGGCGATCATTGTAGCGCAATGCAATGCTGCTTTTGGCCAGCTCATTATTATGCGTGTCATAAATAACATCGCTGCTAAAGCGCCAGCTCTTATTGATGCGTCCGGCGAGTTTTACGGCTAGCGGAGACTGTCGCCGTGACAGTTCTCCAAGCTCATCTTCGCTGGGGTCCGATGACAGGGTCACACGGCGATCAATGTAGTTGATCGCCTGGGCGATGCTGGCACTAAAGCGTTCCTGACCTGACTTGCTGTCGATATATCTGGTGGTAAGTGCAATGGTTAAACGCTCTTCATCAGAGATGCGGTCGCCACCATTAAAGCGTTCATCACGAAACAGCAGATCGTAGGAGGGGGTAAATTCGCGAGTATCAAAGTCGGGCAGTCCCGACTGCTCCTTGAACGCGGATTTCACATAAAAAAGGCGTGGTTCCAAGGTCTGGGTATAGCCGTCGAAAAAGCTCGCCGGACGCTCCAAAAATAAGCTCGTATCCAGAGAGCTTACAGGCACGGTTATGGCAGAGACATCATTGCTAATTTGACTGCCGGGCTGATCGTCAAGATCATAGGCCAGATGTTTAACCTGAAACCGTGGCCGAAAGTAACCCCAGCTCCAGCGCTTGTCCCAGCTGACGCCGTAGTCAACACGATGACGGCTGCCGGTAACAAAACTTGGATCGTCATGATCAAAGCGCGCGGTCTGGTTGTTTAGATCGACGACCCAGTTATTATCAAAGCGGTAGTGGCCATTGGCGGTAACTTTGGGCAGTACCGAATACTGTTCTTCCAGACCATCCACAACAATCTGATGATCCAGAGCCTCAATTCGATAATTCCAGTTTGAGGTTCTGTAGCTCACGGCGCCGACTCGCCGCAGATTAATAATACTGCTCGCCTCCGGCCCTAAGCTGCCCAGATCATTAAAGTAATCATTGTCAGAAACATTGTTGAGATCGAGAAAGGTTGACCAGGCTTTGCCTATACCGCCGAGGTGGGTCAGACCCGTGAGATAGCGATCTTGGCCGCGGTATTCCGGCAGTCCGGTTTCCGCATCTATATTTTCATCGTCACTGCCGCCCCGGTCACTGCCCAAAAAGGCACCGGTCAGAGTGGTCTCGGAGTGGTTCGAAAGGTGGCGCAATTCAACCTCGACACCTACGCCGCGCTCTTGCACCAGTCGTGGTGTAATGGTTGCATCGTAATTCGGCGCCAGATTCCAGTAGATCGGCTGGGAATAATCGAGGCCATTGTCTGTGCTCGAGGTGATGGTCGGAAAGAGCAGCCCTGAAGAGCGTCGTTCGGTGATCGGGAAGGTAATCCACGGAAAGTAAAACACAGGAACGTCTTTGACCCGCAACTGGGCACTTTTAACTGTGGCGAACCCAGAGGCCTGATCGATAGAAATTTCGTTGGTTGCCAACTGCCAGGTTGAGTCTCCTGGCTCGCAGGTGGAATAAGTCGCGTCACTAATAGTGATTACGCCATCTTTGGTTCGAGTCAGGGTTTTGGCACTGCCGCGCACCGCTGCTTCATGTAAGACATAGGTGGCGTTATCAATCTTCACTTCTTTACTGTCTATATCAATTTCAGCATTGCTGCCGAGCAGTAACATGCCGGGTTCGCGAAACTGCACATTGCCCTGTAGCTCCACATTGCGATTGGTTTGGTCGATGCGCGCGCTATTGCTGCGAATCTGTCGATAGCCCTGAGAAATCTGTACATCACCATCGAGTACTGCGACATTGTTTTCCAGCGCTTCAGTTGAATTGGCATTGACCTGCAGAGAGGCTTCTTCCGGTGCCAGATTGGCATCGGGATAGGTGCGCGGCGGTTCTATGTAGGCGCCGCAGCACTTACCTTCGATCTTGAGCTGCTGCTCTTCGGTCATCTGCTCCTCTTCCATCCAGTCCAGATTGCGTACTCTGGCAACTCTGGGCTCGTTGGGAAAAGCGTTGCTCGCTAAATTGGCCCGTGCTGGGCGGTTGCGATTGGAGGTGATGATTTGTTCTTCGGTGCAGAGCCACTGGTTGTCAGGGCCGGCTTTACAGTTCCAGGTCACATGCACTTCGTCTGCGATAACGCTTGGGGATGCACTGAGCAACAGAGCCGCCGTTAAAAGACCAGCACGCCGGGCGGTTGCACAGGCAAAATCGACGCTCCGCAGCAGGGTGCAAACGGAAGATAAAACAGGGCTCAAAATAGGACTCAAAGGTACGCCTGATTGCTGGTTGCTAATGTTCTGGCATTTTACCTGATATCTTGCCAGAGTAGAGGTCTGAATTGGCCTAAATACACTAGAATAATATTTTTCAGCCTGTGCTTGCAGCTGCAGAGCAACCACCGCCGGAAAGCGCATTAAGGAATCCAGCACATCGACCCAATAAATAACCAGCGCCGGGATGATTTTATCCTCTGGATAGAGGTCTGCCTGCCCGGTTCACATCAGATTGACCTGCCATTGCTACTGACGCCCCTCGCCGGTGACGCTGGGTTTAGACGTTACTTTAGGCTTGCGGGTCAGCCCTCGCTGATCGCGGTTGATTCGCCGCCAGAAAAAGAAAATAACCCAGCTTATATGGATGTTGCCATGGCGTTTCAGCGCCACGGCGTAACCACGCCAAAAATACTCGCGGTAGATTTTGCCAAGGGTTTTTTTCTGTTAGAGGATTTCGGCCATCAGCTGCTGCATCCGGAGCTATTGGCTGGCACCCTCGCCGAGGAAAATTCCCCGGCGCGGCTATCTGCAGCCAATTACTACCAACAGGCTGAGTCAGTGCTGTTGGATATCCAAGCAGTGGAGCCAGAAGCAAAGGTATTTGCGCCCTATGATATGTCTCGTCTGCAGGGGGAGATGGATCTATTCGCCGAATGGTTTCTCGGCCAGTTGCTTGGCGTGACTCTGAGTGATCAAGAGCGCAGTATGCTCAACAGGCTATTTTCTCACCTTATTGACAGTGCAGTGCGGCAACCTCAGGTGGTGGTGCACCGGGATTATCATTCGCGCAATTTGATGCTCCTGGAAGATGGCGCCCTCGGCGTCATCGATTTCCAGGATGCTGTGGTGGGGCCGCTGACCTATGATCTGGTGTCCCTGCTCAAAGACTGTTATTTGCGTCTGCCGAGGCAGCAGGTGGTAGACCGGGCCTTAGATTTTAAAAAACGTCTGGTGACAGAGCTGCCTATGGACTCGATTAGCGATGAGCAGTTTATCCGTTGGTTTGATCTGATCGGCCTGCAGCGACACATAAAAGTGATGGGTATTTTTGCGCGGCTAGCCCTGCGCGATGGCAAGCGGGGATACCTGAAGGATTTGCCGCTGGTGATTCGCTACAGTCTTGAGGTCTGCGCAATGACTGAAGGTATTGACGAAGGTCGCGCATTCTACGATTGGTTTATTGAGCGAATTGAACCACTGTTGCCAGCTCAGGATTGGTACAGCGACTGGCGCTGTGCGGGAGATAATCCACTATGAAAGCCATGATCTTGGCCGCTGGGCGCGGGGAGAGGCTGCGCCCGCTCACCGATAGCACGCCGAAACCAATGTTACAGGTGGCTGGCAAGCCTCTTCTCGAACATCACCTTGTGCGTCTCGCCGCTGCAGGTATCACCGATATTGTTATTAATACCAGCTGGCTGGCAGGGCAGATTGAAGACTACTTTAATGATTGTCAGCAGCGTCTTGGGGTGACAATTAGCTGGTCACGGGAAGTAACAGCTCTTGAGACCGGGGGTGGTATTGCCAAGGCACTGCCGCTGCTCGGCGATCAACCCTTTATGTTGATTAATGGCGACGTGTGGAGCGACTATCCTCTCGCCCAGTTGCAGGATAATAAACTCTCCAATGACTTAGATGCCTGGCTGCTATTAGTGGCCAACCCACCACATAATCCCCGGGGAGATTTCGCCTTACAGGATGGTTGTATCAACTATGCTAAGGAGCAGACATCGACCTTTAGCGGCATCAGCCTGATCCACCCCAAACTGTTTGCCACTGATTCTGCCTCTGGCAGCGCATTCCCCCTGCGAGATGTGCTGCGTCCAGCAATTGTTGCCGGCAGGGTAGGTGGCGATATTTATAGCGGTAGCTGGTGTGACGTTGGAACCCTGGAGCGCTATCAGCAATTGCAAGACTCTTTGGCCCAGCGCTAAAAAACCTAAAAGGAAATTGAATGATCTCGGTTGCCAAGTACCAAACTCTCTTTTGGCTGTGTCTGATTGGCACGATTTTTCTATCGCTGATGCCGGTGATAGGTGGCGAGCAACTATTCGAACTTCAGGATAAGGTTAGACACAGCAGTATCTATGGCGCATTGTTTTTTCTCTGCGCCAGTGCCTATGGTCATCGCTATTCTCTCGGGCTGCTGGCATTGGTTCTCGCAGCCTTTGGTTTGAGCATGGAAGTTGCTCAATCTATGACGTCTTATCGTCAGGGAGATCACTGGGACATGCTGGCAAATTTAAGCGGTATTTTAGCGGTTTGGGCGGTTATGGCTTGGAGGCGCAAAAATAATGATTGAGGTCTATCGTGGCAGTGACTATTTCGAAGCTCAGTTACTCAAGGGTTTGATCGAGCAGGATGGACTTCAGGTGTTTTTAAATGGCACTGCATTGCAGGGCGGTTTGGGTGAAGTTCCGGCACTGGGCCATCTGTCGATCACCGTCAATGACGCCGATGCGGAGTTGGCCGGTGAGATTATTCTCGCCTATGAGCGTGGCGATTATTCTTTAGAGGACGAACAATGACACCTAAGTTAAGACGTCTTTCCCTGTGGCTAGCCCCCCTCGCTGCGATAGCAGTGACAGTGCTGATGATGAACTCAGGTTGGGCGCGGGAGGGTGCGCTGGTTGGCGGTTTGACGGTGCTCTGCGCGCTGTGGTGGATCTTTGAGCCAATTCCGATTCCCGCTACCGCGATGATTCCTCTGGGAGTGTTTCCCCTGTTGGGACTGCTCGATGGCAAGCAGGTAGCTCAGGCCTATGGCGACCCGTTGATTATTTTGCTGATGGGCGGCGCCATGTTGTCCAAGGCCATGGAAAAGAGTGGCGCCCACAGACGTTTGGCGTTGTATATGGTCAACCTATTTGGTGGTGATAGTCAGCGGCGGCTAGTATTAGGTTTTATGGTGGCCTCCGCGGCCCTGAGCATGTGGGTGTCGAATACCGCTACCACTCTGATGTTATTGCCGGTGGCCTATGCGGTATTGCAGACTTTTAGTGCTGGGGGAGCCAATAGCCAAGATGCAAAAAAGCTTGCTGTGCCACTGTTTTTGGGTATCGCCTATGCTGCCAGTATCGGCGGTTTGGGCACACCTATCGGCTCGCCGCCAAATATTGTTTTTCTCAAAATCTATGGCGAAGCAACCGGTTCGACCCCTAGCTTTACTCAGTGGATGCTCTGGGGATTGCCCGTGGTTATATTGCTGCTGCCTCTCGCCGCACTGTGGATTACTCGTAATCTAGGTGCCGCGGAGCCGTTGCAAATCCCACAGCCCGGCGCTTGGCGCAGTGAAGAGGCGCGGGTACTAGTGATCTTTTTCCTTACCGCTCTGGCTTGGATTACTCTGCGCGAGCCCTTTGGTGGCTGGAGCCAATGGCTCAATGTTCCCAGTGCTAACTATGCAGCGGTGGCTCTGACCTCAGTGATACTGATGTTTATTCTGCCCAATGGTCAGGGTGGAAAACTGCTCGACTGGGAATCCGCATCGACCATTCACTGGGGGGTGCTGCTACTCTTTGCGGGCGGCATCGCCATTGCCAAGGCCTTTGCTGTCACCGGCATTAGTGCCGCTATTGGTGAGTCTCTATCCGCGGTAACACGTCTGTCGATTATCGCGCTTATCGTGGTAGTGGCGCTCACCGTTACCTTCCTCACTGAAATCACCAGCAATACTGCAACAACAACTCTATTGATGCCAATCCTTGCCGCCGCTTCACTGGGAGCTGGCTTTGATCCGGCACTGTTAATGTTGCCGGCAGCACTGTCCGCCAGCTGTGCCTTTATGTTGCCAGTGGCCACCGCGCCCAATGCTATTGTCTTTGGTACCGGAGAGATTACGGTGGAGCAGATGGTGCGCGAGGGTTTTGCCCTCAACCTGATCGGCGTAATAGTGATCACCACCGTGGTGTATTTCTGGTTGGGTTAGGGATTCGTAAGCGCCATACAATTGAGAGCAGCCAACGCAGAGTACTGAGAAGGTTGATGGTAAAACTGGCTCTCGGGTGAGAGCTTAGTTTTGTATTAATATTTTAATATTGCTTGGCTGCAGCGTTTGGCTGCCAGCAAAGGACAGCACCAGAGTGGCCAACTCGTCCCACACATCCCCGTCACGCATACCCTTGATACCGCGATCGATAGCGCCGGCCTGACGCAATAGCATGCGCAGATGAGCTGGGCGCAATCGTTGCAGGGCGCCCTTAAATAACGGCAGGCGCTTTTCCCAGACACCGGAATTTTTGAGTGCTCGGTCGCTGTGCTCACCCTCGGCGACCAATTCGCTGGCTTTGACTAGAATGCGCAACTCTCGGGTAATCGCCCAGAGTAGCGGAATAGCATCTGTGCCTTCATTTTGCAGACCGCGCAGTGATCGCGCTGCGGACTGGCTGTCGCCCATAAGAATTTTATCGACAAAATCAAACAGGTTATAACGGGCACTGTCGGCGACCACTGATGACATGGTGTTGCCGTCAACTTTGCCGTCCGTAGCCAGGAGTTTGAGCTTTTCGATCTCTTGTACTGCTGCCAGTAGATTGCCCTCGACTCGGTCGGCGAGAATTTGCACCGCTTCTTGGTTGGCGCTGATATTAGCGCTACGCAGGCGCTGTTGAATCCAGCGCGGCATCTGCTTGGCATCCACTGGCCACACCTGAATATGGCCTCCAGCGCTTTCAAGATTTTTCACCCATTTGCTATTTTGCGCGGCTCGCTCAAGTTTTGGCAAAATCACAAGCACCAGATTGTCGGGGTTGGGGTTGCTGCAAAGTTCGCTGAGCGCCGCAGCACCATCAGTGCCGGGTTTGCCGTTGGCAATTCTGATTTCAAGAATTTTTTTGTCAGAGAAGAGTGACAGAGCATTGAACTGGTTAAGTATTTGGCTCCAGTCAAAGTTGCCTTCTACATGGAAAATATCACGCTCGGAAAATCCTTGGGCGCGGGCGCCGGTGCGAATATTGTCGGCGGCTTCCTCTGTTAACAGCGGGTCACCGCCGCTGATAACGTAGATTGGCAATAGCTGCTTCTTGACCTGATCCTGAAGTTGCTCCGCACGTATTTTCATCGGTTACTGCTCGGTTTTTGGTAGAGCTTCAGCTGGTTGGGGAGCCTCAGCCGGTAAAAGCGCCTCAGCCGGTAAGAGACCCTCCACTGACTTGTTCTGCTCAGGCAGTACCTTGAGCCGGTTGAGAATCTGGCGCACGATCTCTTCACGCATCTCGCGTTTTACCAGTCGCTCTTCATTTTCTGAGGAGAGAATGTCGCTCTCCTGGATTTCATAGCTGCGCTCAACCGATGCGGTGAACAGTGGTGTTAGGGGAGTGCCTGTGGCATTGGCAATTAAAAAGTCGACATCCTCATTGAGCTGATACTCCGCTACTCGGCCACTGGCATTCAAGGTGCCAATATGGCGATTCTGGCGGAAGTTAACAATCACCACAGAATAGTTAGCCGCCGCTGCCGATGACACCGCCTCAACGCCATAGACATCCAAGGCGCGAGTTAACTCGCTAACAAAATCACGGTTCTCCAGCTGCGTGGCAATATGCAGGGTGCCAACACTTTGCGGCACTACCTGAGCGTCACGCAGCTGCCAACCGCAGCCACAGAGCAGGGTAATCGTTGTCGCTAATAGAATATGTCGCATTATCATCACCCTTTTCGCTACAGCTTAATTGGCCACTATATTAATCAGTCTTCCCGGAACAACAATGACTTTTCGGATTGTTACGCCATCGGTAAAGCGCTGTACATTGTCATCCGCCAGCGCCAGTTGCTCAATACTGTCCTTGGAAGCATCCGCCGCCACTTCAATTTTGCCGCGGACCTTGCCATTGACCTGTACCACCAATTCGATAGAACTGCGCACCAGAGCTGCTTCGTCTAAGGTTGGCCAAGGGGCATCGGCCACCGCTTGAGTATTGCCTAGTGCCGGCCACAGGCTATGACAAATATGTGGCGCGATCGGTGCCAGCAACAGCACGGCACTGCTCAAAGCTTCATGGCGCACAGCAACACTTTGGGCGTCGTTATCACTCTGTTTAGCGACCTCATTTAACAGCTCCATCACCGCGGCAATGGCGGTGTTAAAGGTGTTGCGGCGACCATAGTCATCGTTGACTTTGTTGATCGTTTCATGGGTTTTGCGGCGTAAATCTTTGTGGCTCTGATTAAGGGATTGTGGATCCAGTGCAGCGGGTTTGCCGCCAGCCGCAGCCTGATCCAAATGGCTGTGAACCATAGTCCAGAGCTTGCGCAAAAAGCGGTGAGCACCGGAGACGCCGTCATCACTCCACTCCAGAGTTTGTTCTGGGGGCGCTGCGAACATGGTAAATAGACGCACAGTATCAGCACCATGCTTGTCGATAGCGGTTTGTGGATCAACTCCGTTATTTTTTGATTTCGACATCTTGGTGATGCCGCCGCTGCGGACTTCTTCACCAGTTGCAGTCTCAATCGCCTTTAGGGCTTTGCCTTTGGCATCACGCTCAACAGTGACCTGATTGGGATATAACCACTGCTTGCGGCCGCCAGTTTCTTTGTAGAACGACTCGGCCAATACCATGCCCTGACAGAGCAGGCTCTTAAAGGGTTCATTGCTGGTTACCAAACCCTCATCGCGCAATAGTTTGTGATAAAAGCGCGCATAGAGCAGGTGCAAAATAGCGTGTTCGATACCGCCTACATATTGATCCACTGGCAGCCAATAATCGGCGCGCTCAGGATCAAGCATGGCGCTGTCGAGGTCGGAGCAGGTAAAGCGGGCGTAGTACCAAGAGGATTCCATAAAGGTATCAAAGGTATCGGTCTCACGCTCGACTGTCTGGCCGTTGAGGGTATCTTTCTTCCATTCCAAATCAGCTTTGATCGGCGACTGAATACCGTCCATCTCCACTTCGGTGGGGAGCAGCATGGGCAGTCTATCGAGTGGTACTGGAATCTCGCCGCCATCGGCCAAATTAAACATTGGGATCGGCGCGCCCCAGTAACGTTGGCGGCTAACACCCCAATCCCGCAGGCGGTAGTTTGTGGTTGTGGAGCCGTGGTCGCAGGCTTCAAGAGCCGCGGCGATAGCATCAAAGGCAGCATTAAAGTCGAGACCGTCATAGATACCGGAATTAACCAATCTGCCCTTAAGCGTAAAGGCTTCAGTATCGATATCGCAGAGTTCGTCTCCGCTGGGAGCAATAACTTGCTTGATGGTCAGCTGGTATTTTTTAGCAAACTCATAATCGCGTTGATCGTGAGCTGGCACAGCCATTACCGCGCCAGAGCCATAGTCCATCAACACATAGTTGCCGACCCAGACTGGAACCGTCTCGCCGGTGAGTGGATGAACGGCGGTGATGCCAGTATCCATTCCGCGCTTTTCCATGGTTGCCATTTCAGCTTCCGAGATCTGCTGAGTTTTGCAATCACTGATAAAAGCTGCCAGTTCCGGGTTGGATTCGGCAACGGTTAACGCAATAGGATGCTGCGTCGCCAAGGTCAGATAAGTCACACCCATAAGTGTATCGGGGCGCGTGGTATAGACATCGAAGCTCGGGTAATCCCCAACAGCGGCCGACAGATCAAAGGTCATGGTTACACCACGACTCTTGCCAATCCAGTTGCGCTGCATAGTCTTGACCTGCTCGGGCCAGTGTTCCAACTCGTCGAGATCATTGAGCAGCTGCTCGGCGTAATCGGTAATACGGATAAACCACTGAGGTATCTCTTTGCGTTCCACCGGGGTGTCACAGCGCCAGCAGCAGCCATCCACAACCTGCTCATTGGCCAACACTGTGGCATCGTGAGGGCACCAGTTAACCGCGCTGGTCTTTTTATAGGCCATGCCTTTTTCATAGAGCTTGGTAAAAAACCACTGCTCCCACTTGTAGTAATCGGGATCGCATGTAGCCAACTCGCGAGACCAGTCGATACCAAAGCCCAAAGACTTCAGCTGCCCCTTCATATAGGCGATATTCTCATGGGTCCACTTTGCCGGCGCAGTATTATTTTGAATCGCCGCATTCTCAGCTGGCAGGCCAAAAGCATCCCAGCCCATAGGATGGAGTACATTCTTGCCCTGCATCCGCTGGTAGCGAGCGATCACATCGGTAATCGTGTAGTTGCGTACATGACCCATATGCAGCTTGCCGCTGGGATAGGGGAACATAGCAAGGCAGTAGAACTTCTCCCGGTTCGGATCTTCAGTGACCTCAAAGGTCTTGTTTTCGGTCCAGTACTGCTGGGCGTCACGCTCTAATTCAGCGGGGAGATAGGGATGTTCCATGGTCATGAAGAGTCACTGCTTATTGATTTGAAAAGAGGCGAGAATTATAAGGTAACAGGGGCCTATATAGATAGGTTTTGCCCGTCCTCTGTGAGAGCTAATGCCAATGGTGCTGGACGGCGGCCTACCGTGGTCTACGATTAAGCAAAGTGTTAGGTGCTCGGTGAGCCGGAACGAGGATTAATTATGTACAGGGAAGTGCTGCAATTTTGGTTTGAAGAAATTAGCCAAACCCAGTGGTGGAAAAAGGACGCTCAATTCGATGAGCTTATCGCCAGTCGTTTTTCAGAGGTTCATGGACAAGCATCTCGAGGTGAACTTTATCGTTGGCGCGATACGGCAGAAGGGCGTTTAGCCGAGATTATCGTGCTGGATCAATTCTCGCGAAATATCTATCGCAACTCACCCCTTTCATTTGCAACGGATTCGTTGGCCTTGGTGCTATCTCAAGAAGCTATTAGTTCAGGCGCTGACAAAGAAGTTGTCAGTGATATGCGGAGTTTTTTCTATATGCCCTTTATGCACAGCGAGTCCGCGGTAATTCATAGTGAAGCGGTTTCGCTGTATGAGGCCTGTGGCAACGAAGCAAATTTGAAGTTTGAACTACGCCACAAAGCGATTATTGATCGCTTTGGGCGCTATCCTCATCGAAATGAGATTCTTGGGCGGGATTCAACTGCAGAGGAAATTGAGTTCTTATCCCACCCCGGATCCAGTTTCTAATAGAGAGCGCTAGCCAACCGTTCGTTTTGGCACGCCCAACTCTTTCAACTTAGCTGCCATATCTTCAGCGGAGGTTGCGGGGCGAATCTTCTTATCGATAAACAAAATCTTACCGTCTTTGCCGATATAAAACGTATGACGCTTGGGCAGGCCATAGAGGGCGAGCACATCATAATCTTTGGCAGTCTTTTTACTCGGATCACTTAATAGTGGGAAATCCGCTTTGTAGGCCTCGGCAAATTCTATATTCTTTTCGATAGGGTCAACGCTGGCCATAAAGTAAGCGACTTCTAAATTCTTCAGTAGGTGACCGTTATCCGCCAGAGACTTGCACTCAATTGTGCAGCCGCCGGTAAAGGCTTTGGGGTACCAGGCAATCACTACCGCTTCTTTATCGCTGAATTGACTGACGCTGTATGACTTGCCATCTGTGGCTTCGAGCAAAAAGTCTGGAGCCTGATCGCCGACTTCTAGCGCTATGGATGTGCTGGCTGCCGCACTGAATACTATTGCTGTGACTAGTGTTTTAAAGTTCATATTCGGTTTCCCTCTGTTGACTAAGCTGTCTTCTTGTTATTAAGCCTGCGCACATTAGCAGCGCCATTATCACCACCGGCCATGAGCCAGCCTGTGCAAAAAGTGTTTGGCCAGCTCTTGGTTTAATAGTGCCACTGAGCTCGCCAACCATAAACTGTTCCAATTGTTGTTCTATCTTGCCGCGATGGCCGACTATCGCAGTAAGGCCATTGCTGGTGCCGCGCACCATGGGCTTAGCATTTTCAATTGCCCGCATGCGCGCCATTTGCATATGCTGTTGCGGCGCAAAGGAATCGCCAAACCAAGCATCGTTGCTGACAGTTAACAGCAGCGTTGCCTCACGGCTGCTGCGAGCCACCAGATCCGGATAAACAATTTCATAGCAAATTGCCGTGGCTACAGGTTCTCCCGCTATAGTCAGCAGTGACTGATCCTTGGCTCCCAGTGAAAAAGACGACATTGGCAAGTTAAAAAATCGAATCAAGCCCCGCAGAAGCCCTTCGAGGGGAACATATTCACCGAAAGGCACTAGGCGAGTTTTGTCGTACTGCCCCTTGGCTGCACCTATTGCTAAGACCGAGTTGTAATAGTTTCCAGTGCTCTGGTCCTGGGTAGGTATACCGGTTAGCAGGGCAGTTTGGTTCACTTTTGCACTATTGTGCAGGTCGAGCAGAAAGCTGTTCACGCGCTGGGGTATGGCCGGAACCGCGGCTTCTGGCCAGACTATCAGGTCTGCGCCCCAGTAGGGTTGAGTTTGGGTCTGCAGTTGTTCGAGGATATTCTGCCGCTCCACGGGAGACCATTTCTTGTTTTGGTCGGTATTGGGTTGGATCAATACCACTGAAAGCTCGCCGGTGGTCTTCTGAGTCCAAGAGTAAGATTGAAGTAAGTACCCACTTATTATTAAAGCCATTAATAGTAGACATGATATTTTTGTGCCTATCTGAATAGGGCGTTTCTTCCCTGATGTTTTATCAGCGAACAATGACTGACCCAGTTGCCCAAGCGTTGCTGCGGACAGTGCAGTGATAAAGCTCAACCACATAACCCCGCCAACCGGCGCCCAGCCGCTAAGCCAAGTATCGGTGTGCATATAGCCCACATAGAGCCATGGGAAACCGGTAAAGATCCAACTGCGAAACCATTCGCTGAGCACCCAAATTGCCGGCAGTCCCAATAGCCAGGAGTTTGCTCGTTGCGGAATCAAAGCACTGAGAACAAAGGGCAGGGCAAAGAGTAGTGCTAGGAATAGACAGAACAGAGTAGTTGCCAGCAGTGCCAGCGGCGCCGGAATAAAGCCGTGCTCATGGATGCTGACATAGACCCAGCTGACCCCGGAAAAGAACATGGCGAAGCCAAAGACGCTGGCTTTTGCGATAGCCTGTTTGGCAGTTTGGTGCTGTAGCTTGTAAAACAGCACCGCGATACAGGGGATTGCTATGGGCCAGAGATTAAATGGCGCCAGAGCCAGTGGCAGCAGTGCCCCCGAGGCAAATAGCAGGAGAAATGTTTGCCCGCGGGCTGAGCGCATCATGAACTGATCTTGATTACTTCCAGTTTGCTGATTTTGCGGTTATCGCCATCGGTGACGGTAAAGGTGAAACCATCAAAATCGATGCTTTCATTAATCTCTGGTAGTCGTCCAAAGGCATGTAGCACCAGACCGCCGATGGTATCAAACTCATCGTCTACCAGACCCACATCAAAGAACTCATTGAACTCGCTAATCTCAGCGATTGCCTCCACATTAAAGCTGCCATTTGCGGTGGCTATTATCGGTGCTTCTTCGTGTTCGTCTGTTTCATCTTCGATTTCGCCGACAATCTCTTCAAGAATATCCTCAATGGTCAGTAGACCTGAGACGCCGCCGTATTCGTCCACGACAATGGCCATATGGTAGCGCTGCTCACGAAATTCCTGCAGCAGAACATTGAGGCGCTTGCTCTCGGGAATAATGGTGGCAGGTCGCAAAAGGGATTTGAGGTCAAAGGACTGGTTGCCCGAAAGCAGCAGTGGCAGCATTTCTTTTGCCAGCAGTATGCCTTTGATATCGTCAGAGGATTCGCCGACAACCGGAAAACGTGAGTGCTGAGAGCTGATAACCACTTCAAGTACTTGCTCAAGGCTGAAGTCGTCATCAATGATGACCATCTGTGAGCGTGGGATCATAATCTCCCGGGCCTGTTGATCGGAAACTTTTAGCGCCCCTTCCATAATTTGCAACACGCTGGCATCGATAATCGACTCATTTTCGGCGCTGCGCAGTATGTCGGCTACGTCCTCGCTGTTGCGTGGACTCTGGGAAAAGACCCGACCAATCCGTTCAAACAGGGATTTTTCGGGTGCGCTATTAGCGGTTTCTTCGTTCATTGTTTAGCTGCTCGTGACTTCAATAGGGTCGTC
>Ga0208971_1000336_pt1 | contig 35007 bp, 28 predicted proteins | sample AOAMet1_18_M0_10_2_FD_188229 | JGI IMG/M metagenome (GOLD analysis project Ga0208971, IMG submission 188229) | Ammonia-oxidizing marine microbial communities from Monterey Bay, California, USA - CAN11_18_M0_10 (SPAdes) | ecosystem: Environmental > Aquatic > Marine > Intertidal zone | place...
TCATCTTCATTTTCCTTAGATTGAGATAATATCTGCTTAAGTTCCTCAGGTGTTAAAGGTTCAACAGCAACAGGTTTTTGTTTTGATTTTACAACAGTTGCTTTCTCTGTTCTAGTTATTTCTATTTCTCCTACTTCTTCTTTCACAACTTCTGGTTCAACAATTACAGGTGATGCAACTTCTTTTTTCTTCAAAGTAAATTTGATAGCATCAACAGCAGCTTTTGTTCTTAAGTAATACATTCCGGTTTTCAATCCAGATTTCCATGCATAGAAGTGCATAGATGTTAATTTAGACATTGTTGCACCCTCCATAAATAAGTTAAGAGATTGTGATTGATCGATAAAGAACCCTCTTTGTCTTGACATATCAATTATATCTTTCATCTTCATCTCCCATACAGTTTTGTATAATTCTTTTAGGTCATCAGGAATTCCATCAATATCTTGAATAGATCCATTTGCACCCATTAATTCATGTTTCATGTCCTCATTCCAAAGTCCTAATTCAACAAGATCATTTAATAAGTGTTTGTTTACAATTATAAATTCACCTGATAAAACTCTTCTAGTATAAATGTTTGAAGTATAAGGCTCAAAACATTCGTTGTTGCCAAGAATTTGAGATGTGCTAGCAGTAGGCATAGGAGCCACTAAAAGTGAATTTCTAACCCCGCTTTTGAGCACTTGCTTTCTTAGTTTTTTCCAGTCCCATCTTCCACTTAGATCTTCATCCTCTACTCCCCACATATTGTATTGAAATTCACCTTGTGAAATTGGTGAGCCTTTATAAGATTCATAAACACCATCTTTTTTTGCCTCCTCTACAGAAGCGGTAAGAGCTGCAAAGTAAATTGTCTCAAAAATTTCTTGATTTAATTCTTTTGCTTTATCAGATGTGAAAGGAAGTCTTAGTAGTATAAATGCATCTGCTAAACCTTGAACACCAAGCCCAACGGGTCTATGCCTAAAGTTTGAGTTTTCAGCTTCTTTTACTGGATAATAATTTCTATCAATAACTTTATTTAGGTTTTTGGTTACTCTAACTGTTACATCAAAAAGTTTTTGATGATTAAATTCTCCATCTTCAACAAACATTGGTAGAGCTATAGATGCAAGATTACATACAGCTATTTCATCTTTAGACGTGTACTCTAATATCTCAGTACAAAGATTAGAAGATCTTATAGTACCAAGATTTTTTTGATTTGATTTTCTATTACAAGAGTCTTTGTAAAGCATGTATGGAGTTCCTGTCTCAATTTGAGATTCTAGAATTTTTTCCCATAGCTCTCTTGCTTTTATTGATTTTCTCCCTTTAGATTGCTTCTCGTATTTTAAATAGAGTTTATCAAACTCATCTCCATGACAATCATATAGACCTGGACATTCGTTTGGACACATTAAGGTCCATTCTTCATTATTTTCAACCCTTTTCATAAACAGGTCAGGCATCCACATTGCATAAAATAAATCTCTTGCTCTCATTTCCTCTTTACCATGATTTTTCTTTAAATCAAGGAAGTCATATATATCAGCATGCCATGGTTCTATATAAATTGCAAAAGAACCTTTTCTTTTTCCACCACCTTGATCAACATATCTTGCCGTGTCATTAAAAACTCTTAACATAGGCACAATACCATTAGATGTTCCATTTGTTCCTGAGATATATGATCCTGTTGATCTAATATTATGGATTGATAAACCTATTCCACCTGCAGATTGAGATATCTTCGCAGTTTGCTTTAACGTATCATAAATTCCATCTATACTATCATCTTGCATTGTTAATAAAAAACAAGACGACATTTGAGGTTTTGGAGTTCCTGCATTAAAAAGAGTTGGCGTTGCATGAGTAAAATATTTCTTAGACATTAACTCATAAGTCTCAATTACAGAATCAATATCATTTAAATGAATTCCAACAGAAACTCTCATTAACATGTGCTGGGGTCTCTCTACAATTTTTCCATTAATTTTTAGTAAATACGATCTCTCAAGAGTTTTGAATCCAAAATAGTCATATGCAAAGTCTCTATTGTATATAATTTTTGAGTCTAATAGCTCTGAGTTTTTCTTAATCACCTTCATTACTTCATCAGATAATAAAGGAGCTTTTTTACCAGTAATTGGATTTACATATTCATGTAAATCTTTCATTGTATCTGAAAAAGACTTAAGAGTATTTTTGTGCAAGTTTGAAACAGAGATTCTTGCTGCTAAGGATGCATAATCAGGATGAGTAGTAGTCATTGTTGCAGCAATTTCTGCAGCTAGATTATCTAACTCAGAAGTTGTTACACCGTCATATAAGCCCTCTATTACTCTCATTGCGACTCTTACTGGGTCAACTAAGTCATTAAAACCGTAGCAAAGCTTTTTAATTCTAGCGGTTATTTTGTCAAACATAATGGGCTCTTTCTTCCCATCTCTTTTAATTACAAACATATCTATATTACTGTTATATCATTATTCAAAACAATTATTTAAATGATTATTTTAAAAGTCCTCGTCAAGACCGAAGTTTGACTCTTCTTTTTTATCATTATTTAGAACACCAGCTTTCTGGTATTCAGCAACTCTTTTTTCAAAGAAATTGGTTTTACCTTGCAGGTTTATCATATCCATAAAATCGAATGGATTTGTCACATTAAATTCTTTCTCACACTCAAATTGATCTAAAAGTCTGTCTGTAACAAACTCTAGATACTGAGTCATTAATTTAGAATTCATTCCAATAAGACTAACTGGTAATGATTCTGTAATAAATTCTCTCTCGATATTTAGGGCATCGATTAATATCTCTCTAATTCTCTCTTTTGGAACCTTATTGATCATGTGATTGTTGTGAAGGTGAACTGCAAAATCACAATGTACACCTTCGTCTCTTGAAATTAATTCATTTGAAAAAGTTAAACCAGGCATAAGTCCTCTTTTCTTAAGCCAAAAGATTGAACAAAATGAGCCTGAAAAGAATATACCCTCAACACCAGCAAATGCTATAAGTCTTTCAGCAAAAGAATCAGATTCAATCCATTTAAGAGCCCAATCTGCTTTTTTCTTAATTGCAGGAAAAGTTTCAATGGCTTTAAATAGTTTGTCCTTTTCTTTATCATCCTTAACATATGTGTCTATAAGCAAAGAGTATGTTTCTGAATGAATATTTTCCATCATAATTTGAAATCCATAGAAAAATTTAGCCTCAGAATATTGAACTTCATTTACGAAATTTTCTGCTAGATTTTCATTTACGATTCCATCAGATGCTGCAAAGAATGCCAGTATGTGTTTTATAAAATATCTTTCATCATCATTTAATTTTGTACTCCAATCATTTAAATCTGAGTGGAGATCAATTTCTTCAGCAGTCCAAAAACTAGCTTCACATTTTTTATACCATTCCCAAATATCATGATGTTCAATTGGGAATATTACGAATCTGTCTTTGTTTTCTTGTAAAAGTGGTTCTTGCTGCATATTAATAAATTTAGTTTTGGCTTGTTTTCATTACTTCAAATATTTAAAATTAATATGAAAATTGAAAGTGAGTTTTGAAAGATTAACATAAAGTTTTTAACATTGAAAAAGGATAACTTTTTTAATTTAATTTTTAAAAATTTTTACTGGTTATTGCTAAAAATATAATTTAAAAAAAATCTAAATATCTCAATTATAATTGGGTGTTAAAATGATGATTTAAATTAGAAGTAATAATTTTTTTTGAGTTATGTTTGCATTAACAAAATGAAAAACTTCGAAAAAATATTATTGTTTTTAACAATTTTACTTGTAGTATTTAACTTAACACAATTAAATATCTATAATTTCCTGGGAGACGAAAACAGAATTGCGCTAATATGTTTTATACTTTCATTATGTGCTCTTATTCTAATTTTAATTTTAATGATTTCTAAAAGAATTAAAAATAGATACCGCGACTAAATTTCAATAAAATCAACATTTATTCCAGACTTTACTAAAAAGTCAATCCCTGATTGATCTTTATATTTTTTAGAATAAACAACTCTTGTTATTCCCGATTGAAAAATAAGCTTGCTACATTCTTTACATGGTGAAAGTGTTATGTATAAAGTAGCGCCTTTAGTAGATTGTGTAGAGCCTGAAACTTTAGCAATTGCATTTGCTTCAGCATGAAGAACATACCATTTTGTATAACCATCTTCATCCTCACAAAAATTTTCAAATCCTGATGGAGTCCCATTATATCCGTCTGATATAATCATTTTGTCTTTAACAATTAATGCTCCAACTTGTCTTCTTTTACAATAGGAAAGCTTGGACCATTCATCTGCCATCTTAAGATAAGCAGTGTCATATTTTAGTTGTTTGTTTTTCAATGTTAAAGATTAATAATTGATTGCTAAATATAAGTTAATCTAGATTTATTCTTTAAGTTTCTTTATATATTTGTAGAAAATAAATATCATGTACCCAGAAGAAATAGTAAAACCAATGAAACTTGAATTAACTGATTCAGGCTTTTCTGATCTAACTTCATCAGATGATGTAAAATCAGTATTATCAAAACAAGGGACAACACTAATAGTTGTTAATTCAGTTTGTGGGTGTGCAGCAAAAAATGCAAGACCAGGAGTAATTATGTCATTATCTAACAGTATAAAGCCTGATAATCTTTGTACAGTATTTGCTGGTTTTGATATTGAAGCAACAAATACAGCTAGGGAAGAAATGTTGCCTTTTCCACCATCTTCTCCATCTATTGCATTATTCAAAGATGGCGAATTAGTTCACATGGTTGAAAGACATCATATTGAAGGTAGAGAGGCAGATCTTATTTCTGAAAATCTTACCCAAGCTTATAACGAATTTTGTTAGTTATTTAGGAAGTGAAATTGTGAAAACAGTACCCTTATTATTCTTTGATTTATAAGAAATTTTTCCTCTGTGGGAACTAATAATACTTTTTACAATCCCAAGTCCCAAGCCCATTCCATCAGATTTTGTGGTAAACTTTGGTTCAAATATTTTCTCTCTATTACTTTTAGAAACCCCAAGTCCATTATCAGATACTATTATCTTAATAGTTTTAGATGCCTCTTTTATTTTAACTTCAATATTAGGTTCTCTATCATAAGGGATAGCCTGAATACTGTTTTTTATTAAATTAGTCATTACTCTAATCCATTGAGCTTTATCCAATTTTATAAAAATATTATCACTTGAAGTTTCAAGAGTAATATTATTTTGTTCAAAGATTTCTACAACTTTTTTTGTTGCCTCTACTATATCAGTTTTTTCAAGTTGTGTTTTTGGAAGAGTTGCAAAATCAGAAAAAGAAGTAGCCACATTACTCATTGTGTCAATCTGTTCAATTAATGTTTCACAAAAATCATTTAGTTTTAGCTTTTCTTCATCAGAATTTAAGCCATTATTTTTTTGAAAACTTTGAACAGTTAATCTCATTGGTGTTAATGGATTTTTTATCTCATGTGCAACCTGTTTAGCCATTTCTTGCCATGCTTGTTCTCTTTCAGTTTTTGCTAATCTTTCGGCACTATCCTCCAAATCATCAATCATCTTGTTGTATGAATTAACCAAACTGTCAATTTCTTTAGTAGCATTATTTAAATATATCTTTTCATTTTTTTTCAAAAGACCTGTTTGTCCAATTTTCAATCTTATTGTCTCGATTGACCTAGTAACAAACCTTGAAATAAAATAGGCAAGAACGATTGCTACTACTAACATGATAAAGTATATCTGGTATAAAGTTGATAAGAAAACATTCAACTCACTTTCAGCAAATGAAACATCTTGGAAGTATGGAAAAAATAATATTGCATACTTTTCTCCAGCATCATTTTTTAATACACTGTAAGAGGATTGAAATTTACCAACATCAGTAAAATTTTCAGAAGTAAACTTTCCTTCTTCATTTGATACTAACATTGTTGCAAAGTCAATATCTAAAGAGTAGTTGTTTGAAATTACTTCTAATGGTAGATAAGAATAAAAAAGAGTTGACCCTTCAATAGTAAAAATAGAATATTCAACACTATGAATCTTAGTTATTTCTTCAAAATCATTCGCATAATCATCCCACTTGTCATAGTTGTTTGAAAGATCATATTTATTTACAATATAGTTAATCTGTCTTTTAAGTTGACTTTCTTTTCTTTCCTGTCTGTATGAGTTATATTGATCAGATTCAGTTCTATATTGGTAATAAGTTGAACCTAAAACAAGAAGAATAGCAGTAAACACTAACAAAATCATTGAGATAAAAATTCTTAATCTCAATGACATTTTATTTTTAAACATAGCTTTACCTCTTTTGCAGAGTAAATATATTAAAGTTTTAATCAAATGATTTACACCAAAGGAGAAATAAAAGGGACATTAATGCATAGGAAGTTGACTACAAATTAGCATTAAAATTATTTAATATGGAAAATGTTAAAAAGGTTAACCTTTAATTATGTGATCACCACATATGTTATTAGCCTCAACCTCAACATTATGTTTTGAACAAACTAATGACTCTGTCATATTTGAACAATTTATACATGTGTTAACTGTTTGAATCATCTTATAATTTTTATTAAAATTACATTAATAAAGCTTTAGAATGATTATAAATTACTCATTTACAGTAATTTAAAATGAGTATAAATAAGGCTATTTAGTTTTATCGGTAAAAAAATTACTACATCTTCTATCAAATTCAAGAAGATCATTTTTCTTAAAGTCAATATACAATTCATCTTTATTTGAAATTGGTTCAGAATTATAGAAATAAATTTGATCTCCATTAAAGCTTCCTATTATTTTATATTCCTTACCAATAAAAGATGTTTTTTCAACTTTAAATTTATGTTCAGAATGATCAACTACTCTAATCTTTTCAGGTCTTATATATAATTCTTTACCATCAATTTGAATTTTATTTAAATCTCCTAGAATTTTGGCGCAGTAACAATTCACAGGATTACAATACATTTCTTCAGGTTGATCATATTGCTGAACAATTCCCGCTTTAAAAACAAGTATCTTATCTGAAATATCAAATGTATCCTTAATATCGTGAGTAACAAGAATTGTAGTTGTATTGGTTTTTTTTAAAATTTTATAAACTTCATTTTGAATTTTTGATTTAATACTAGTGTCTAAATTACTAAATGGCTCATCCATTAAAAGAAGATCTGGTTCTCTTATTAGAGCTCTAGCAATACAGACTCTTTGTTGTTCACCTCCTGATAATTCATGTGGAAATCTATTTAAAAAGTTGGTAAGTCCTGTCAAATTTGTGTAGTAATCTATATTGCTTTCATATTTTCCATCAAGGTTTATTTTTAAATTCTCTAAAACAGTAAGATGAGGGAATAGAGGATAATCTTGGAAAATAAAACCAATCTTTCGAAAATTAGGTTTTACAAAAGTATCCTTATCATTTAATACTTTATCATTGAGAGTAATTTTACCTGAATTAATATTTTCTAAACCTGCAAGACACTTAAGAAATGTTGTTTTTCCAGAGCCACTTTCACCAACAAACGAAACAAATTCACCTTTATTTACATAAAAGTTTAAGTCCTTTATTAAGGGATTGTCTTTACTGTAATATTTAACAATATTTTCAATATTAAGATACATCAATACTCTTATTTATAATTTTTCTCAAAAATATCAATAAAACTGCACCTAGTAAAATAATTATTAAGGAGTATATAGAAGATTTTGCAATCATTTCCTCAATTGCATATTCATATGTTTTAACTGCAAGCGTATCAAAATTAAAAGGTCTTAAAATTAACGTAATAGGTAACTCTTTAATTATGTCAACAAAACAAAGTATAAAAGCAATATAAATAGAAGTATTATTTACAGGTAAATGAATTTTTTTAAAAAGATTAAAATTACTCAAACCTAAGTTTTTACCTGTGTCATCAAATGAATCCGGATGTTTCTCAAAACTTGATCTTAAAGGAGATATTCCAACTGCCATATATCTCATAACATAAGCATAAACAAGAATTGCAACTGAACCAAAAATAATAGATATTCCAAATATTTTTGATAAAAAAGATAAAAGCAAGATTAATGATAATGCAATAACAGCTCCAGGCATAGCATATGTCAAGGAAACTATCTCACTTAGAAAAAATATCGTTTTACTTCTTGATATTTTTTTTATGAATTGAAAAAATATTGCTATTAAAACAATAATGATAGAAGATATTGACGCTAAAAAAAATGAATTAAATGATAAATTAATTAGCTCGTTAAAATCAATATTATTTATTGTTTTAAATACATTATTAATTATAAAAGTAACTGGAATCAGAAAGCCCAAGATAAATGGAAACAAGCAGATTGAATATATTAAAACTCTTGAAAATTTATTTGTAGAATAATTACCTGAAGTACTATCGTTTGGTTTATAATTATATTTAAATTTTGAACTTGAATATCTTTCTAAAATAAAGAATATAGAAACAGTTACAAGTAGGCATACAGCTAAAATTGAAGCAGTATTTATATCTTCCATTGAATACCAAGATCTAAATATTCCGCTTGTAAAAGTATTAACCCCAAAGTATTTAACTGCTCCATACTCATTTAAAACCTCCATCACAATAAGAAAAAGTCCAGAAAAAATAGATACTCTAGATATTGGGATTATAATTTTAAAAAAAGTTTGGAATTGAGACATTCCAAGATTTTTAGCAATATTTATGTAATTTGAGCCAAGAAGAGAAAATGAAATTCTACAAGCAGTATACAAATAAGGGTAAAGAACAAGAGCCATTAAAAAAGCTAAAATTTCGATCTGAAGATAATCTAGATTTACATATTTATATAAATCTGGGAGAAAATTTCTAAAGTAACTTTGAATTGGTCCTGTATAACTTAAAATGTCGCTATATGTAAATGCAATTATATATGATGGTATTGAAAGAGGAAGAAAAAGAACAATATCAAAAAAATTTTTGCCTTTAAATTTAGTAGTTGATATAAACCAAGCAGGAATTATACCTAGTATAAGAGAAAAAAAAACTGTTAAGAAAACAAGATATAAAGTATTAAGAGAGTAATCCAAGAGGAGATTATTCCATAAATAAATAAAGTTGTCAAAATTTAGGCCTATTACGCTATAAACAAGATAAATTAGCGGAAAAACAAGTACTAAAGAAATGAGTGATGTTAAAGATTTAACATTCATATTATGAAGCTTCAGGATTTATTTCCAACCTGCAGAGTCAAATATACGAATTGCATCATTTCTTTTAATACCTAGCATATTTAAATCAAGAGTGTCTTTTTTGAAAGATCCCCAATCACTTACTATTTTATTTGGCTCAATATTAGGTTTTACAGAATACTCATAGGTGTTGTTAACATATGTCTCTTGAGCTTCATTAGATGTAAGATATCTAATAAGCTTTAAGGCATTTGATTTGTTCGGTGAATTTTTTGTTAGCGCAATTCCTGAAACATTAATATGAGATCCTCTTTGATCTTGGCCTTGATTTGGAAAAAAAACAGAGACAGAATTACCTGCTTTAATTTCTTCCTCATTTTCAGATGAAAGGAGAAGACCTATGTAGTATGAATTTACAATTGCTATATCTCCTTGTCCAGCAGCTATTGCTTTAACTTGATCTCGATCATTTCCTTTAGGATCTCTAGCAAAGTTTGAAACAATAGATTCAGTCCATAATCTAGTACTCTCATCTCCAAGGTTAGCAACTAATGAAGATAGAAGAGCTTGATTGTAAGAATTAGATGATGATCTTACTAATAATCTCCCTTTCCATTTATCATTTGCAAGATCTTCGTAGGTACTAAGTTCACTTTCATTAACTCTTTCATTACTGTACACAAGAATTCTAGACCTATAAGTAACTGGAATCCAATACCCATTTTTATCCATAAGACTTTCTGTGATTCCTTCAGTTAATGATTCATCTTCATATTTTTGAAGAAGATTCATGTCCGCTGCTTGCCATAACTTACCCACATCAACAGTTATAAATAAATCAGCTGGGCTAGCATCACCTTCATTTTTCATTCGTTGAATTAATTCATCAGCATTAGCCTTAATTACATTAACCTTAATACCTGATGTTTTTTCAAAATTATCATACTGTATCTGATCTACATCATAATGTCTTTGGCTATATATATTAACAATTTCTTCTGTTTGATTATTAGTACACCCAAAATTTAAAAGTATTAAAAAGGATAAAAATTTTTTCATGATTAAATATTTAAAACACAATATTAAAACTTTTATTTTTATTTAGACTAATTCTAAATAATTTTTTATATTAGCAGAAATTTATTTAGAACGGTTCTAAATTAGAAAACCAAATATTATTAATTAACCATAAACCATTTTAGAACCGTTTTTATTTTTTAATAGAAAATTATGAAAAATCTTAACCTAAAATCATACTTATATATTGCTTCGATAGCAATATTATTTTCATCATGTTCTAAAGAAGATGATGTTCAATATATTACTGAAACTATAACTGAAACTGTAGTTCAATACGAAACCGAAACAATTACAGTTGAAGTTCAAGTTCCAATTGTAACAACAGTACAAGTTGAAATTCCTTATTCATATGAATTTGCAAGAGCCGGAAAATCAACAGTTTCTTATTCAGGACAAACATCAAGATTGAATATGGCTGATGAACTTTACGCAGCCTTAAATACAAACACATTTACTAAGGCACAAATGCTTGAGATGTTTAACGATGGGACTGGATTTGCAGATGCAACATTAAATTCATCAGGAAAGAAAATGGGTAATAAAACTGCTGGATCACCTCTGGCCTCTGCTACCGTTAAACCATTATTTGATGCAATGATTACTGACTTTGCAGATAATGTAATTCCAAATTGGGCTACTGATGCAGCAAATGGTCAGGCTGGGGTTTTAACTGATGTTACAAGAACTATCCATGTAAATGCTAAAGGTCATGAAATTGATCAAACATTTATTAAGGGAATAATTGGAGCTATGAATGTAGATCAAATAATTAATAATTATATAACTCCTTATCAGTTAGATTCTGGTACAAGAACTTCTGATAATGACAATAATACTCTCTCAAGCGGAAAGGACTACACAGACATGGAGCATAAGTGGGATGAAGGCTTCGGATATCTCTACGGTCAAGAGGCAGATGCCACTAGGCTTGACCTTGGGCTAAGTCCAACTGGAAATGGGACTACACTTAACAAATATTTCAAAAAAATTAATGCAAGTAATCAAGTTGGAATTGGTATTCAAGTATTTGATGCTTTTAGAAGAGGAAGAGCTTTTATCGTAGCTAAACAATATGACAAAAGAGATCAGCAAGCTAAAATAATAAAAGAAGAGCTATCGAAAGTAATTGCATACAAAGCTGTTGATTACATAAACGGCTATATGTCTAAAATTGAAGCTGGAAATACAGCTGATGCATTTCATGCTCTATCAGAAGCATATGGATTTGTAATGAGTCTTCAATTTACTAATGATGGAACAGACTCAGCATATTTTAGTAATTCTGAAGTTAATGGATTTTTGACACTAATGGATAACTTTTGGACTGTTCAAAATTCAGATCTAGAATCTATTAGAGATCAAGTGAAAGCAAAATTCGGTATATAACAATTTATACTAAGTTTTTTTATTTCAATAAGTGAGTTTTTTTATAATCAGTGGGAGTAAAATCCCACTGATTTTTAAATTTAATAAAATGAAGAATTTATATATAAAACTATTATTAGCAGTATTGATAGTAATTTCATGTAGTAAAGACTCAGATGAAATGTTTGATCAATCTAGTTCTCAAGTTTATCAACAAACAGCAGGTTCTAATTCGTCAAACACAACATCAACAAACAGCTCTAGCGGAACTACATCAACAAACAGCTCTAGTGGAACTACATCAACAAACAGCTCTAGTCAAAGTGAGACATTTGATAGAGGGACTATTCTTTTAAACTATTCTGAAAATATAATTATTCCAAGGTATACTATTTTTAAATCATCCATGGATAATTTAAAAAACAGTATAGATACATTTAAGTCAACTCCTAGTTCTGACAACTTTGATTTACTCCAAAACAATTGGATCGATGCATATAAAAAATGGCAGTATGTAGAAATGTTTAACATTAGTAAAGCAGAAGAAATTATGTATAATCTCAAAATGAATACATATCCTGTAAGCAAAGAGAGAATAGACAACAATATTGATACTGAAAAAACAGATCTATCTAATCCAAATGACTGGTCTGCTCAAGGATTTCCTGGTTTAGATTATATGATTCACGGTATTGCAGCAAATAAAGATGCAGTAATTGAACTTTATTCTTCAAACTCAAAATATGGTGACTATTTAAGCACTTTAGGAAATTTGATGAGCGATATAACAAATTCTGTAGTAGAAGATTGGAGCTCTTATAAAGACACATTTAATACCTCTATAGAAAATACTGCTACCTCAGCATTTAATATGATGGTAAATGATTTTGTTTTTTATTTTGAAAAAGGGTTAAGAACTAATAAAATTGGTATTCCAGCTGGAAGATTTTCATCCTTACCTCTTCCTGAAAAAATTGAGGCTTATTACTACTCTAAAAATGGTTTTGGAAATTTATCAAAAACCCTAGTTCTAGAAGCTCGACAAGCAGCAACAGAATTTTTTACAGGATCAAATTCAGAAGGAATTAAAGGTCCAAGTTATAGTACATATTTAGATTATTTAGAAACTGAAATTGGACCAACAGTAGAAACAAAATTAGAAGAAGCTAAAGTCAGATTAGATAATTTACAAGATAATTTTATTACTCAAATAGATGACAACAATACTTTAATGCTTCTAGCTTTTGATGCGCTTCAAACTATTGTTGTAAATTTAAAGACTGACATGTTATCTAATTTTAACATTGCAGTAGATTATACAGATGCAGATGGGGATTAATCGTATAGGAAATATTGAATATTCATAGATATTTAAATAAAAAACAAGATTCTTCAAGCCTAGCAATTTTTCGTCTAGGCTTTGGTTTTTTAATGCTTTATAGTATTATTAGAATTTGGTCAAAAGGATGGATAGAATCATTATATCTACTGCCTTCATTTCATTTTTCATATTTGGGGTTTGAATGGGTAAAGCCAGTTGATAATTATACTTATCTGATTTTTTTGGTTTGTGCCATTTCATCTTTTTTTGTTGCAATTGGATATAAATATAGATTTTCAGTGATTTTACTTTTCCTAAGCTTTACATATGTGGAATTAATGGATAAGACAACTTACCTTAATCACTATTATTTAGTAAGTCTTATTAGCTTTCTTATGATTTTTTTACCTGCAAATGCAAGCTATTCTTTGGATAGCATCATTAGAAATAAATCATTTAAATTGATTCCAAAGTGGAATATAGACACTCTAAAACTAATGATATGTATTGTCTATTTCTATGCAGGAATTGCAAAAATAAATAGCGATTGGTTATTGGAAGCACAACCACTGAAGATTTGGTTAACCTCAAAATATGACTTACCTATTCTTGGCAATACAATATTTCAAATGGATTGGATTCATGTATTTTTTAGTTGGTCTGGAATGTTTTATGATTTATTGATTGCATTTATTTTACTAAATAAAAAAACTAGACTTTTTGGATTTTTGCTAGTTGTCTTATTTCATGTTATGACTGCTATTTTATTTCCATCTATTGGAATGTTTCCTTATATAATGATTACATGTTCAATAATTTTTTTCGAACCAGAAACTCACAAGAAGATTTTAAAGAAATTTTTCTCAGTTATAAAAAATCCTTTGAACAAAGTAAAGAGTATTAAAGTTTATAATTATAAAAACACTAAAGTGGTTCAGACTTTATTTATAATTTTCTTTACAATACAATTACTTTTTCCTTTTAGATATTTTCTATATCCTGGAGAATTGTTTTGGAATGAACAAGGATATAGATTCTCTTGGAGAGTTATGCTAATTGAAAAAAAGGGATTTACAGAATTTAAAGTTGTAGATAGCGAAACTTCAGAATCATTCTATGTTACAAATGATAAGTTTTTAACTGAATTCCAAGAAAGACAAATGAGCTTTCAACCGGACTTTATTCTTGAGTATGCTCATTATATTGGTGATTATTATAACAAAAATGGACTAAATAATGTTCAAGTTTATGCAGAAAGTTTTGTTACATTAAATGGAAGGTTAAGTAAGAGATTTATTGATCCGACTGTTGATTTAATGAAAGAAAAAAGAGGGTTTTCAAATAAAAAATGGATAACTAGTTTAGAAGATGAGATCAAAGGCTTTTAATATATTACTAATTCTAATTTGTAATAATCTAATGAGTCAAGAATCATTAGTTGGAATAATTCTTGACAACAACAGTGACTTGCCTCTTGTTAACGTTGCTGTTTTTAATGCAAATACGAATCAAATTTCATACAGTGATATTAATGGAAATTTTAAAATAGATATTAGTCCAAATGAAACTGAAGTAGTGTTTTACCTTGAAGGCTATAATTTATTATCTAATTTATACAATTCTAATCTTTCTGTTTTAAATGAATCTGAAAATATCAGATTGTTTCCTAAAGTTGAAACACTTAGTGAAGTTATTGTTAGAGGAAATTTGAAAAAGATTTTTCAAATTAAGAGAATGGAAGATATAGAAGGGACAAGAATATATGCTGGAAAAAAAAATGAAGTGATACTATTGGATGTTTCTATGGCTAATTTAGCATCTAATAATGCCCGTCAAATATATAATCAAATTCCTGGTCTTAACATATATCAAAATGATGATGCTGGATTACAGTTAAATATTGGAGGAAGAGGTTTAAATCCAAATCGAACTGCAAATTTTAATACTAGACAAAATAATTATGATATAAGTGCCGACGCACTTGGATATCCTGAAAGTTATTACACGCCTCCTGCTGAAGGACTAGAAGAGATCCAAATAATAAGAGGTGCTGCATCTCTTCAATATGGTACTCAGTTTGGTGGACTAATTAATTTTAAAATTAAAAAACCTAAACCTAATGATAATTTTGATCTAATCACACGTAATACAATTGGTTCAAATAATTTATTTACAAACTTTACAAGCATAAGTTCAAGTAATGAAAAATCAAGCTATTATGGATATGTTAACTACAAAAAAGGTGACGGTTTTAGACCAAATTCTGAATATGAATCAATAAACACGTATCAGAATTTAAATTATAATTTAAGTAATAAGTCTAGGTTGACAACTGAAATAACCTATCTAGAGTATCTTGCTCATCAAGCAGGTGGTTTATCAGACAGAATGTTTGAATTGGACCCATATCAAAGCAATAGAGAAAGAAATTGGTTTGAAGTTAAGTGGCTTTTATTCAATATGAAATATTTTCTTGAAATATCTGAAAATTCAAATTTTAGTTTAAGTTTCTTTGGACTTGATGCAAAAAGAAATGCTCTTGGATTCAGGACAAATAGAGTTGATCAAATTGATTTTGGAGAAGAAAGAGATTTAATAAAAGGGGACTTTAAAAATTTTGGATTTGAGTCTAGATACCTTACAAATTATAAAGTTTTTAAAAAGAAATCTTATCTGCTGCTTGGTGCAAAATACTACAATTCATATTCTGAAAGTGTGCAAGGACCTGGAAGCACATCTAGAAAGGCTGATTTTAATTTTGATTATAGAAATTTTCCAAATTATGTGAATCAATCTGAATATAGTTACCCAAACTATAATCTTGCAATTTTTGGAGAAAATATATTTTATGTAAATAAGAAGCTGTCTATAACTCCAGGTTTCAGATTTGAGAATATTAAAACAAGTTTAGATGGATATTATAGGAGAATAAATTTGGATGCAGCAGGAAATACAATTTATAATGAAGTTTTTAATGAAAGTGATACTAAAAAAAGAAGTTTTTTATTACTGGGATTAGGACTGAGCTACAAGAATAACGATACTGAATTATATACAAATTTCAGTCAAAACTTTAGGTCTGTTACATTTGCAGATATTAGTATTATAAATCCTGCATATTCAATAAATCCTGATATTGATGATGAGAAAGGGTTTACGTTTGATCTAGGGATAAGAGGCAATTTTAAGAGAAAAGTTTCTTATGACTCAAGTATTTTTGCGCTTATGTATCGAGACAGAATTGGTTTTATACAAAAAGCATACAGGGATGGAAGTGTTAAGAGTGAACGAGGAAATGTTGGTAATGCCCAAATACTTGGAGTAGAGTCACTCTTTGACTTTGATATTAATGAAATCTTATTTAAAAATGACTTTATTGATTTTAATGTGTTTCTTAATTATTCCTATATAGAATCTAAGTATTTAAAGTCAGTTGAAATTGGAATAACAGGAAAGCAGGTTGAATTTGTGCCAAAAAGTAATTTTAAAAGCGGACTAAAATTTGGATACAAAGATTTTGCAATTAATTTTCAATATTCTTATTTATCTAATCAATTTACAGACTCTTCAAATGCTGTAAATGGAAACTTAAGTGGAGTTATTGGAGAAATTCCATCTTATAAAATATCAGATCTATCACTTTCTTACAAGCTGAGAAATATTAAATTTGAGGCAGGGATAAACAACTTATTTGATGAAATATATTTTACAAGGAGAGCAACTGGATATCCTGGACCAGGTATAATTACATCACCCCCTAGAAATTCATATATTACAATAGAAATTAAACTCTGATGAAAGAATTAAAACATGAAATAATAATTTATGATGGGGTATGTGTTCTATGTAACTTTTTTATTAGATGGATTTTAAAAAAAGATCAGAATTTTAATTTTAAAGTAACAAATCTGCAAAGTAATTTTACTAAAACAAATTATATAGAGGTAACAAAAGTTGACTCAGTTGCAGTAATTCTGAAAGATGGAGGAATTCTACAGAAAAGCAAAGCTGTGAGTTACATATTAAAGAAAATTAAAAGATTATTATTAATAAGATTATTATTGATGGTTTTTCCTTCTTTTTTATCAAATTTTATATACGATTTAATTGCTAAATCAAGGTATTTTCTATTTGGTAAATACTCCTCTTGCCCCGTACTTGTTGGTGATTTAAAATCTAGGATTATTGAATAAGAAATTGTTATGAACCTATAACGATATTTATTATTGGTTATTTAGAACTATTCTATATTAGACAAGGGAACTCCTAGCTATACTTTTAGAACCTTTAGCGTTATTATTCCTAAATTTGTTAAATTTAAATTTGCAAAAATTAAGTGAAATTTGGTTGGATTAATAAGTCTTAATTATAAAGCTGCACCTATAGAACTCAGAGAAAAGTTTTATTTTGATGATGCACAAAAAATTGTCTTTCATAATTTATTAAAAAAAAATGTTGGCGTAGAAGGCTTAATGCTTATTTCTACCTGCAACAGAACAGAGATATACTTTGAGTTTGAAAATCATATAGGACAAGAGAGTAAATTTATTCACAGTATAGTCAAAGAACTTGCTGAATTTAGAAATTTTAAAGAGAGTCTTTCCCCATATTTAATTAAGAAAACTGGATCGTATGATGTATCAAAGCATTTATTTAGACTAGCTTGTGGACTTGAGTCAATGATAATTGGTGAGTTTCAAATTGTTGAACAGCTGAAAAATTCATATGACTTTTCATATAAGCATAAAATGCTTGGACCAATTTTAAATAGAATGGTTCAAAAGTCACTTGAAACTGGCAAGTTTATAAGAACTAATACAAAAATCGACAAAGGAGCATTATCAGTTAGTTATGCAGCGGTTGAAAAAATTCATAAAACATTAAAGATTGATAATCCAGAATTTTTATGTGTTGGTTTAGGTGAGACTTCCAAATTATCTATAAAGCACCTTCACCAAAAAAAATATACAAAAATCAAGATAGCAAATAGAACATTTAAAAAGTCTAGTGACTTTGCAAAATCATTAAATATTAATGCAATAAAATTTGAGTCTTTTAAAATGGAATTATTACAAGTAGATGTTGCTATTTTTTCTACATCATCTAAAGAAGCTTTGATCTCAAAAAATGAATTAAATGAAATTACTAGAAAAAGAGACAAGGATTTATTGATTATCGATTTGTCTGTTCCTAGAAATATTCCAAATGATTGCCAAGATATATCAAACGTTAAGATAATTAATGTTGATGACCTCAAGGATGCGGTAAACCTTAACTATAAAAAAAGAAAAACTCAAATATTACAAGCTGAGAAATTCATTGAAGATTTTTTATCTGAATTTGATGACTGGACAAATTCACGTCAACTAAGACCGTCTATATTATCTATTAAAAAGCAAATAAAAAACATTATTGTTGATGAAACTATTGAAAATGTTAACTCATCCTCAAATGGTTCTAATTTAAGCATATTAGATTCTGATGGATTTAATGAAAGACTTAATAAGGTTTATGAAAAGTTCTCTGATAATTTAATTCGGAAAATCAAAGAGGCTAGTAAAAACGGCAAGGATGAAAAAGCAATTGGAATAATTAATCAAATCTTTCTTGATGATTAAAATAGGAACTAGATCCAGCAAGCTTGCTCTTTATCAATCTAATTTGGTAAAAGACAAACTCTCTAATATTTATCCTGAGTTAGATTTCTTATTAATTCAAATAAAAACAAAAGGTGATAAAATTCAAGATAGAAATCTAGATAGAGCCCTAGACAAAGGTTTTTTTGTAAAAGAAATTCAAGAACAGCTATTAAAGAATAAAATTGATATTGCAGTTCATAGTTTAAAAGATCTACCTGTTGAGAATAATCCTGAAATTAAAACATCCGCTATTCTAGAGAGAGGAAACCACAAGGATGTATTTATTAGCAATAAGAAAAAAAAGCTATCAGAATTTACCTCAGATGATAAAATAGGAACTTCTTCCCTAAGAAGAAAGGCTCAACTTCTAAGTATGAATCCAAAACTTAGAATTGAAGACATAAGAGGAAATGTTGATACTAGAATTTCTAAAATGAATAAAGGTGAATTTGATGGATTAGTAATGGCAGCAGCAGGTATTGAAAGACTAGGACTTGAAAGTTATATTACAAATTATCTTGATTCAAACAAAATGTTGTGTGCTCCAGGACAAGGAGCTATTTCGGTTGAAACGAAAAAAGGAAGATCTGAAATTCATAATATGGTTTCAAATATTAATCATGATGATACTAATAAGTGTACATTTTATGAAAGATCTTTCATGAACGAGTTAGGAGGTGGATGTAATTCACCTATTGGAGCATTCTCTAACATTTTAGATAATAAGAAAAAAATTACCGGAACAGTTCTTTCATTAGATGGGAAAACTGTTTTTAGAGATAGTGTAGAAGCTGATATTGAAGACAATGTAAATATTGGATTACTATTAGCAAATAAGATTCTTGAATCTGGCGCTCAAAATATAATTAAAGATATATCTATTGGATAGAGCTAAAAATATAATTATAACTGGAGAAGAGGTTGACTTTAACTTTGAAGAGCTAAAGTCGATGGGAGTCAGTGTCTTCCACTACCCTATGATTTCTATTTCTAAAATTGATAATCAGATAGATAGTAATGATTATGACTATATAATATTTACTTCTAAAAACGGAGTTAGATATTTTCTTAAAAATCTTAGCTCCAAAATCAATAATAATTTAAAGTTTATTTGCATTGGAAATAAAACCGCTCAATTACTCGTTGAAAATAAATTGAATCCATACTTCATTGTAAAAAGAAATTATTCTCAGTTCATGTGCGAAGAAATAAATGGATTAAACATTGACAAAAAAGCTAAAATATTATTAGTTCAGGGAAACCTAGCTAAAAAAGACCTTTACAAATGTTTATCTAAGTCTAATAATACTGAACAAAAAATTGTTTATAAAACTGATGCTATTCAAAATAAGCAAAATGAAATAATTAAAAAGCTTGACGATGGACCTACTTATGTCGTTTTTACTAGCCCCTCTACATTTGATTCTTTTATTGACAAATATGAATTAAATGAAAATATTATCAGTATTGGAGAAACAACTTCTAAGCATATTAATGATCAGGGATATAATCCACTCATAACAGCTAAAATGCAATCATATGAAGGAATAAGTAACTCCATTATTGATTTTTTAAACAAAAATTTAAACTATGAATTATCCTAAATCTAGATTAAGAAGACTAAGATATAATAAGAATATAAGAACTCTTGTGCAGGATGTTCAGTTGAATATTTCTGATTTAATCTATCCTATTTTTATTTGTGAAGGGATAAATATCAAAGAAGAAATTAAATCATTACCGGGACAGTATCGTCTTTCTGTTGATAATGTTTTAGTGTTATGTGATGAACTTATTAAGCTTGGGATTAAAACTATTCTATTATTTGGAATTTCTGATAAAAAGGATGATGATGGAAGCATAGCTTGTAGTGAAGATAGCATAATTCCATTTGCAATAAAAAAGATCAAAAATAAATTTAGAAATGACATCTTAGTAATGGCCGATCTATGTAACTGCAGCTATACCTCACATGGGCACTGTGGGACAATAGAAAATAATGATGTAGATAATGACAAGACGATTAAAACATTATGTAATCAAGGGCTTACTCTTGCTAAGTCTGGAGCAGATATAATCGCACCATCAGACATGATGGATGGAAGGACTGCAGCAATAAGAAAAATTTTAGATACAAATGGATTTGAAAAGATCCCTATTTTTCCATATTCAGTAAAATATGCCTCTTCATTTTATGGACCTTTTAGAGGTGCAGTAGATAACTCTCTAGAGAATGGGGATAGGAAGACTCATCAAATGTCCTATAAAAATTCTATCGAGTTTATAAGAGAAATAGAACAAGATATTAATGAAGGATGTGATGCCGTAATAGTTAAACCTGCATTATCCTATCTAGATATTATAAGTAAGATTAAAGAAAATTTTAATATTCCTATTATAGCATATAATGTTAGCGGGGTATACTCCATGATAAAGTCTGCAGGAAAAGATAATCTAATTGATGAAACAGATCTAATAATGGAGATTTTATTCTCAATTAAAAGAGCAGGTGCTACTGCAATTATAACTTACAGCGCAATTGATATCGCTAAAAAACTTAATAACTAAAATGTTTACTAATAGTAAAACTGCATATAACAAAGCAAAAAAAATTATACCAGGAGGTGTAAATTCACCTGTTAGGGCATTTAGAAGTGTAAATTCAACTCCTGTATTTTTTAAAAGTGGAAATGGAAGTAAAATGTTTGATATAGATGGGAATAAATATATTGATTGTGTCGGTTCTTGGGGGCCTCTAATATTTGGTCATGCTGATAAAGAAACTGTTTACTCAATTATTAGTTCTTCAAAACTTGGAACAACTTTTGGAGCACCTACTGAAATTGAATCAACTATGGCATCTAAAATAATTGAAATGGTTCCTTCAATTGAAAAAGTAAGAATGGTTAGCTCTGGAACAGAAGCCACAATGAGTGCAATAAGATTAGCCAGAGGATATACAAAAAAGGATTTAATTATAAAGTTCTCTGGAAATTACCATGGACATTTTGATAGCTTTCTTATTAAAGCAGGATCAGGTGCTATGACTCTAGGAAAACCTGATAGTCAAGGTGTAACGGAAAATATTGCAAAAGACACATTAGTTGCAGAGTTTAATGATATTGAATCTGTAAAAACTCTTTTCAATAAAAACAAAAATAAAATAGCTGCAGTTATTATTGAACCTATAGCTGGAAATATGGGACTAGTAATACCTAAAAATGGATTCCTTAAAGAACTAAAGTCTATTTGTAAAGAAAACAATTCACTATTAATTTTTGATGAAGTTATGAGTGGATTTAGAGTCTCAAGAGGAGGTGCTCAAGAACTTTATAATGTTACACCTGACATAACAACGCTTGGAAAAATTATTGGTGGTGGATTACCTGCAGGTGCGTATGGTGGAAGTACTGAAGTAATGGATCATGTTGCTCCTGATGGGCCTGTTTATCAAGCAGGTACATTATCAGGAAACCCTCTAGCTATGTCTGCTGGGCTTAGTGTTTTAAACAGATTAAATGAAGATGTATATGAAAAATTAGAAAATATTTCCTCAAGAATTCATGATGGTATTAGTTATAATATTAAAGAAACAGGTGTAAATGCTAACATAGCTAGAGTTGGGTCAATGATGACATTATTTTTTTCCAAAAAAAATTGTATTGAAAATTTTAATGATGCAAAAAAATGTGACACTAATCTTTATGCAAAATATTTTAAATCAATGCTAGAGTTGGGAGTTTATCTTCCACCCTCACAATATGAATGTCTTTTTCTTTCTAGTAAAATTGATGAAGATGATATTAAAAAAATAATAGATAGCAATCTTAACTCACTAAAAAAAATAATGTAATGGAATCTTTATTGATAAAAACACTAAAAGGAGAAAAAACAGAAAGACCACCAATTTGGTTTATGAGACAAGCTGGTCGAATTCTTCCAAATTATATGAAGCTAAAAGAAAGTTATTCGTTTCATGAGTTAATGAATGATAAAAACCTAGCTTCTAAAGTTACGCTACTTCCAATTCAAGATTTATCTGTTGATGCTGCTATTTTATTTAGTGATATTCTTGTTATACCACATGCGATGGGACTTAACGTAGAATTTCAAAAAACAGGCCCAATTTTCAAAAATCCATTAGATATGGAATCAAAATCCAAAGATTTAGAATTTGATCCCAGCAAATTAAATTATATATATAATAACATTAAACAAGTCAAAATTGACAAAGATGATAACATTCCTCTAATTGGATTCTGTGGGGGTCCACTTACAGTTTTCTTGTTTATGTTCAAATCTGAGGGGTCTAAAGATCACATGAAAAAAGCTATTCGTTTTCTTTATGAAAATAGGAGTGAAAGTATTAAGATTTTAGAAAAGATTACAGAATCATCTATTGACTATGTTAAAAATCAATGTATGTCAGGAATTGATGTTTTTCAACTTTTTGAGACATATTGTGGATCCATTCCATATGAATTATATACTGATCTGATACTACCTTTTTCTAAAAGAATCTTGAATGCTGCAAAAGAACATAATTGTCCAACAATTTTTTTTCCTAAAGATTATGGAAATGGGATTTCTAAAATTGAAGAGGGAGTGTGTGATTTTGTTAGTATAGACTGGCATTCGTCAATTAGTCATGCTAGAGATATTCTTAATAATAAAATTGGAATTCAAGGGAATATGGATCCAAGAATTTTTTATGAAGATTATGATGTTATAGAAAATTATTTAAATAGTTTGGTTGATTTTGGCAGCCAAAATAATAACTGGATCTTTAATTTGGGTCATGGGTTTCTACCCGATATAGACTATAAAAAAGTTCAGTTTGTTGTTGAATGGGTAAAAAATAAAGACTGGAAAAGATAATCATTATGAAAATAAATGAAAAATTATTAAAGAAATATAGCTCAACAGGTCCAAGATATACATCATATCCTCCTGCTACTTTTTTTGACACAAACTTTACTAATGATGACTTTAAGGAGAAACTTATTGTTTCGAATAATGAATTTCCTCAAAATATTTCAGTATATATTCACATACCCTTTTGTCCTCAAATATGTCATTTTTGTGGTTGTACTACTGAAACAGGATTTACTAAACCATTTCTTGAAAGATATATAGATGCCCTTATAAAAGAAATTGATTATGTTTCAAAAAAAATTGACTCAACTAGGATATTAACACAAGTTCACTGGGGTGGTGGCACACCTAATGCAATTTCTTACAAGTTTATAGAAAGGGTTACGAATAAGCTTTTTGATACTTTTAAATTTGCTTCAAATTATGAAATGGCTATAGAGTGTAATCCTGCTCATATTGAATTTAGACACATAGAATTATTAAAAAAATTCGGATTTAATAGAATTTCATTAGGAATTCAAGACTTTAGACTAGATGTACTAGAAGGAATTAATAGAAAACCATCTAAACATCCTATTGAAGATATAGTTAAGAAAATTAGTGATGAAGGATTCACAGGAACTAACATTGACTTAGTTTATGGGCTACCGTATCAAACTCCTAAAAGGTTTGACAAAACAGTTGATAGGGCTATAAAATTAAATACAGATAGAATAGTTACGTTTTCATATGCTCATGTCCCAAGTATTCTTCCTAGACAAAAAATTCTTGAAGATATTGGATTTCCCAGTTCAAGCGATAAAGCATTAATGTATGAAAATGCATATAAAAAGTTAGTCGATGCAGGATATGTTTCAATTGGAATGGATCACTATTCTAAACCTGATGATGATTTTGCAATTGCACTGAAAAACAAACAACTTCATAGAAATTTTCAAGGATATTGTACTTTAGAAACGACTGGTCAGGTTTATGCTTTTGGAGCTTCTTCTATCTCTCAACTAGATTCAGCATATATTCAAAATATTAAAAATGCAAGTCAATATATAAATTCTATTGAGAAAAATAATTTAGCTGTATTAAGAGGGTACTCTGTAAATAAAGAACAAAAAATCATTCGTGAAATTATTAATTCCATAATGTGTAACTATTTTGTTGATATTAACATTATTTCCAAGAAATATAATCTAACTAATTCTGAACTTTATAATTCCATAAAGTTTAAAGAGGATAGTTTAGAGGATTTTATTTCAGATAAAATTCTAGATTTTAATGATAATAAAATAATCATAAATGAGTCCGGAAGATTATTTACAAGAAATATTGCAATGAGGTTTGATCCTCTAATTGATCAAAAGATTGGAACATATTCAAATACTGTATAATGAAAGGCTTACTAATGATAAATTTAGGTTCACCTGATAGCACGTCAATACCAGATGTAAAAAAATATCTAGATGAATTTTTAATGGATGAGAGAGTAATTGGTAAAAGCTATTTATTTAGATGGATATTAGTCAAATTAGTTATTCTAAATATTAGGCCTAAGAAATCTGCTCAAGCTTACAAGAAAATCTGGTGGAAAGAAGGATCCCCTCTAATTGTTCTATCCAAAAGACTTTTTGAAAAAGTTACTAAATTACTTGATATACCTGTTGCATTGTCAATGAGATATGGTTCAATTAGCATAAATAAGGGGCTTAAAGAATTAGCAGAAAAAGGAGTTAAAGATGTATTAGTTATGCCACTTTATCCTCACTATGCAATGTCCTCATATGAAACAGTTACTGAGAAAGTTAAAGAAGAAGTAGTAAATAATTTTACAGATATTGGGCTTAATTTTGTTCCTCCATTTTATAAAAATCCACAATATATAGATCTATTAAGTTCCAAAATTCAAGAAGCTATAAAAGATATAAAATATGATCATATTTTATTTTCATATCATGGGATTCCAATTAGTCATTTAAAGATCTCTGATCCTACTAATAGTCATTGTTATAAAACTAAAGATTGTTGTAATGTGTCTTCAAATGCTCATGCAACATGCTATAAGCATCAAGTTTTAGAAACAACAAAAAAGGTTATTGAAAAACTCAATATCGACAAGACTAAGTTTAGTAATTCATTTCAATCTAGACTTCCTAATGAAGCTTGGTTAAAGCCCTATACAGACAGTGAACTAGAACGTTTAGCAAAAATTGGTAAGAAGAGATTAGTAATTGTTACACCTGCATTTGTGACTGATTGTCTAGAAACATTAGAGGAAATTGCAATGGAAGGGAAAGAAGAGTTTCTTGAAGCTGGAGGTACTCATTATAATTATGTTCCTTGTTTGAATGATGATGATAATTGGGCAGAATTAATCTCAAACTGGACGAAAGAATATATCAGAAACTAAACTAGTACTTTGAATACACATACAGTTATTATTGGAGGTGGTATTTCAGGTTTAAGCGCTGCAAATTTTTTATATAAAAAAACCTCAAATTTTATTATTGTTGAGAGTGATAGTAGGCTTGGAGGAATAATTAACACCAGTTTAGAAGGTGGATACATATGTGAAAATGGCCCAAATACAATACTTGACAATAATCCTGCTATTATTGAGTTATTAAAAGATCTTAATGTTTATGAAGATTTAATCTATGCAAATAATGAAAAAATAAAAAAAAGATATTTGTTAGTAAATGATAGTCTTACAAAAATTCCAATGAGCTTTTTTGATTTTGTAACTACTCCTATTTTAAGTATCTATTCAAAACTTAGAGTATTTTTTGAAATATTTATTTCTAGACATAAAGCTAATACAAGTGTTAAAAATTTTATTTCAACCAGATTCGGTAATGAATTCCACAATAAGATTATTGTACCCTTTTTAACAGGAATTTATGCTGATGACACTAGTATAATGAGTTCAAAAAATACACTTAAAATTCTATGGAGGCTTGAACAAAAATTTGGAAGTATAATTATTGGATTATTTAAAAAAGAAAAATCTCCACCTGCTAAAATCTTTACTCTTGATGGTGGACTTTCTAAAATTACATCCTTATTGTCAGATAAATTTCAAAATCAAATACTATTAGAAACAAAAGTAAAAGGAATTAAGAAGGAAAGTAATTGCTATAAAATATCATTCAATAACAGAGAAGATATAGTATGTAAAAATATCATATCTACAATTCCAGCATATTCATTAAAAGAAATAATTTTTGATAACAGAATTAAAAAAGTTTTATCAAAAGTTGATTATAACCCGATTGATGTTTTTCATTTTGGGTTTAATAAAAAAGATATTAAAAATGAGATAGATGGATTTGGATTGTTAACAAAACCCGAAGACAGAAAAAGTTTCCTTGGGATTTTATTTAGCTCAAATATTTTTAGTCATGTCTCAACGAAAGATAAATTTTTGATGACAGTTCTCGTGGGCGGTAAAAGACAAAAAGAATTATGTGAATTACCCCCTAAAGAAATTGAGAAAACAATTTTAGATGAAATTTTAAAGCTCTTCAAAATTAGTTCAAACCCTGAATTAATAAAGCATTTTAGATGGAAGAATGGTATACCATCATATTCAATGATGATATCAAGTTTAGAAGATGAAATAAAATACTTTGAAAAAAATAATTCTAGCTTTTCAATTATTGGAAATTTTCATTTAGGAGTGTCTGTAAGTGATTGTATTTATAATGCAAAAACTTTAATTGAAAATAAATTTTAAATAGATTTAAGATATTTATTAGGTGTTGTGCCAAATTTATTTTTAAAGGCATTTATAAAATGACTAGAAGTACTGTATCCAATTTTGTCAGCTACTTCATTTACATTGTAGTTTTTAGTAGATAACATTTTGCTTGCAATATTCATTTTATATTCTAAAAGAAAACCATAGACAGTATATCCATATATTTCTTTGAAACCTTCTTTCAGGTTTTTAAGAGATATATCAACTTCAGACGATAATTCTTTTAGAGATGGAGGATCAGTCATCCTCTTAATAATTATTTCTTTTGCCATTTTAATTTTTACAACATTTTTTTCATCTGCTAAAAATGGGCATTGCTCTATATCCATGTCATTTGATTCATTAAAATACATTCCTAATAACTCAAATATTTTACCCTTGAGATATAAATTTTTAACATTTTCACTTAATTTCTCATTCATTATTTGATTAAGAACAGTACTAATCTGGGGAGAAATTAAATTTTCTTTATAATATTTTTTATCTGAATTTTCTTGAGATAAAAATGAAATTTTTTCAGTTAATTCTGAAAAAAGTCCGTGAAATTTTTTAATAGTAATTAATAAACTTAAATACTTTGTATTTTTTTCTAAAACGGCATCAATTGGAAGATTAGTTGAAGGATTAAATAGTATTATTGAGTTATTTTCATTGAGGTCAAATTTATAAGACCCATTATTGTAACTAAATGTCATTTTACCTTCTATGCAAAAGTGAAATTGAATGAAATTAATATCTGTACTAAATAAAATATTATGAGGTTCATTTTCAAAATTTGAATATGTATTAATTACGATATCGTTATCAATTTTTGAAGTATTCATATTAATAATATAAGAACTAATTAGTTTATAGACTCTTAAGTAATCATTAAACTCATTACAGAATATCAATGACTTTATGTAATAAATATAATATTATAAATTGATTTTTTCTTATTTACAATATGACAAAAATAGTCTTACAATTAATTTCATTAAATTAGCTAATATGGATGTAAGCTCTATTTTAATAGTTCTTCCTTTACTTATAATATTTTCATATCTGTTTGATATTTTTGCTAGGAGGACTAAATTCCCATCTGTTATACTTCTGGTATTTACAGGTATTATTGCTAGAGGTGTATCATCTTATTATGGTTATTCCAATTTTGAATTTCTGGATAGCTTAGTTCCAGTTCTTGGTACAATTGGACTTATTTTAATTGTACTTGAAGCAGCAATTGAATTAGAAATTAGAAAAGAAAAAACTGCTATTATAATTAAAGGTTTTTTAGCTGCGCTAGTAATACTTGTTATTAATATAGTCCTAGTTAGTCTTTTCTTTGGAGAAATAATAGGACTCTCTTATCCAACATCAGTTATATATGCAATACCCTTATCAATAATAAGTAGTGCTGTTGCAATTCCTTCGGCTACAGGATTAATAACAAAGAATAAAGAATTTATAGTTTATGAATCAACTTTTTCTGATATACTTGGAATTATGTTTTTTTATTATTCAATCAGACAGGCAGAAAAAGGTGATCCTCTTATTGGAGTTGAACCTATTATAACTTTAATTGGTCAGATTTTTTTAATTATAATAATTTCAATTGCTATAACTTATCTTCTTTTTCAACTTATACAAAGGATTGAACATCATGTTAAGTTCTTTCTTATTCTTGCTCTTTTAATATTAGCATATGAAATAGGAAAAGATTTCTTGAAACTTCCCTCATTAGTGTTGATTTTTATTTTTGGAATATTTTTATCAAACTTTAAAAATCTAATACCTGAAAGTTTAAAAAAATACATAAAAACTGATAAAGTTGGAAAGTCTGATCTGCATGAATTTCATTTATTAACTGCAGAGTCAACTTTTTTAGTCAGAACTTTTTTCTTTTTATTTTTTGGTTTTTCTATACCACTTGAAAGCTTTATAGAATTTGAGCCATATATTATAGGTGCAACAGTTTTACTTATTATGTATGGAGTAAGATATTTTTATCTATCGATTGTCATAAATGATGAAGACTCACAACCGCTTCTGTATTTTTCACCTAGAGGTTTAATTACAATACTTCTATTTTTGAGTATATCTGATTATGATATCCAAAAAAGTAATATAGTTGATGAAAAAGTTCTGTTAGTAATTATTATTGCCTCAATGCTTATTATGATTCAAGGATCAATTAACCGAAAAAAGAAAGAAGATCCAGAATTAGAACCTCAACAAACCTTTACTGAAATTGTTGACTCACAAATTGAAAAGAAATGAAAAATATAAAAATTGTAGCGATAACTATTGCAATAATCTTCTCTGTCATCTATGCCCTAAATCTAGAATACTTTATAAAAGGTATTCGGGTAGTTTATTTAAATGGTCAGACAACTGTCTTTATTGACGATTTAAAATATTTTGATTATGAAACTATTGAAAGTACTGATGAAAAGTCTCCTTGGAACGAAAGAGAAAATATAATTGCTACTTTCTCAGATGAATTTGAAGAAATAAATAGGGAGTTTGGAACCGTTGCATATATTGTGATCCATAAGGATACAATTATTGCTGAAAAATATTATAAAGGATATTCATCTAATTCATCTTCAAATTCTTTTTCAATGGCAAAAACTCTTGTTTCAATGATGATGGGTAAAGCTCTAGAATTAGGACATATTAATAGTCTTGATGATAAAGTTATTGATTACATACCTGAGCTTAAAGGAGAATTTGCTAGTGAAGTACGAATTATCGATCTAGCAACTATGACTTCTGGATTAGATTGGGATGAAGGTACTTCCGATCCATTTAGCCCTGTTGCTAAACAGTATTTTGTTTCAGATGTTGAAGAACTAATGTTAAATCAGCCAATTATTGAAAAACCTGGAGTGAAAAATCATTACTCCAGTGGTAACACTCAACTTTTATCAATTTTAATTGAAAGAGCTTCTGGAATTAAAACTGATAAATTTTTTGAAGATGAAATTTGGTCCAAAATTAACCCAGATAATGATGCTTACTGGCAAGTAGATAGTAAAAAGAAAGGAAATGTAAAATCCTTTTGCTGTTTTCACTCAAATGCACGTGATTTTTCAAGATTAGGAAAGCTTTATTTAAATTATGGAAACTGGAATGGAAATCAGGTTATTGATTCTACTTTTGTAAAATCATCTATGAAACCTTTCCTCGATGATTTTGATGCATATGGGATTGGTCTTTGGTTAAAAAAACATAAAGGTTTAAATGTTTCCTTAATGAGTGGACATCAGGGTCAATATATTATTATGATTCCTGAAAAAGAATTAATTATTACAAGATTAGGTCAAAGAGATATTGATCTTGGAGGTCCTGGTGTTTCAGGAGATGTTCTTACATATATTGATGAAGCACTTAAACTAATTATAGATTAAACCTTAAGTTTTAATTTAACTGGACAGTGATCTGAATGAACTACATCACTCAAAATTTTAGCATCAAGAATTTTATTCTCCAAAGATTTGGAAACAATATTATAATCTAATCTCCATCCTTTATTATTTGCTCTAGAATTAGCTCTATAACTCCACCAACTATATTGATGAGGATCTTGGTTTATAAATCTAAATGAGTCAATGAATCTATCTCCAAAAAATGAATCTAACCATTTTCTTTCTTCTGGTAAAAAACCTGATACTTTTTTGTTTCTTATTGGATCATGAATATCTATTGCATTATGGCAAATATTATAATCACCACATATAACTAAATTTTGAAATTTTCTATTCAAAGAATAAATATATTCTTTGAAATCATCCATAAATCTAAATTTAAATTCAAGTCTATCTAAGTTAGTTCCAGATGGAAGATATAGGCTCATGATTGAAACTTCATCAAAATCTATCCTTAATGCTCTTCCTTCATAGTCCATATAGTCAATACCTGTTCCATATTCAATATGATTAGGTTTAGTTTTTGAAAAAATTGCTACTCCACTATACCCTTTTTTTTGAGCAGAAAACCAATATGTGTGATAGCCTAAGTTTTCAATTAAATTAAATTCCACTTGATCTTTGTTTGCCTTAGTTTCTTGAATGCATATTACATCAGGTGATTCCTTAATGAGCCAATCAACAAAACCTTTTTTCATTGCTGCACGAATTCCATTTACATTATAGGTTATAATGTTCAATTGTCCAGCTTTTTAAGTAAACTTTTAATTGTTAATTCAGAGTCAACAATTTTTGATAATTGTGAAAGATTAATTCTTGTTTGCTCCATAGAGTCTCTATCTCTTATAGTGAAAGTATCGTCCTCTAAAGTTTGATGATCAATAGTAATACAATAAGGGGTTCCAACAGCATCTTGTCTTCTATATCTTCTTCCAATAGCATCTTTTTCATCATAAACTATATTTATTTCATGAACAAACTCTTTCATGATCTTTCTAGCATATTCTGGTAAACCGTCTTTTTTAAGTAATGGTAAAAAAGCTAATTTATTTGGAGCTAGTGGTCTTGGAATACTCATAACATTTCTAGATGATCCATCTTCCAAAGATTCAGTTTTAAAAGAATTCGAAATAATTGCTAAAAACATCCTATCAAGACCTATAGAAGTTTCGAGAACATATGGTGTGTAGTTACTTTCCAGTTCTGGATCATAATATTGTAGTTTTTTTCCAGAGAGTTCTTCATGACTTTTTAGATCAAAGTCTGTCCTAGAATGAATACCCTCGAGTTCTTTAAATCCAAATGGGAAAAGAAACTCTATGTCACATGCAGCATCTGCATAATGAGCAAGTTTATCATGGTCATGATATCTAAAAGAATTAGGATCTATTCCTAAATTAAGATGCCAATCAAGTCTGTTTTTCTTCCATTTTTTAAACCAGTCTTCTTGAGTTCCAGGTTTAATAAAATATTGCATTTCCATTTGCTCAAATTCCCTCATTCTAAAAATAAATTGGCGAGCAACAATTTCGTTTCTAAATGCTTTACCAGTTTGTGCAATCCCAAATGGTATTTTCATTCTAGAAGTTTTTTGAACACTCAAATAATTTAAAAATATTCCTTGAGCAGTCTCAGGTCTTAAATATAAATCCATACTAGAGTCCTCAGATGCTCCAAGTTTAGTATTAAACATTAAATTAAATTGTCTTACATCTGTCCAATTACATGTTCCACTAATTGGACATTTAATCTCTAAGTCATCAATTAGTTTTTTTACTGCTACCAAATCATCATTTTCAAATGCAGAAATCATTTTCACTCTAACCTCTTCCATAGATTTACTGATTTCTAATACTCTCGAATTAGTTTCAACAAACTGCTTTTTGTCAAATTTTTCTTTAAATCTTTTTTCTGCTTTAGATATTTCTTTTTGAATTTTTGAATTAAGTTTCTCGATATGATCCTCAATCAAAACATCTGCCCTATATCTTTTTTTAGAATCTTTATTGTCAATAAGTGGATCATTAAACGCTTCAACATGGCCAGATGCAATCCAAGTTTTAGGATGCATAAAAATAGCAGAGTCAATACCAACAATGTTTTCATTTAACTGAACCATTGACTTCCACCAATATTCTCGAATATTATTTTTGAGTAAAGCTCCATTATGAGCATAATCATAAATGGCATTTAGCCCTTCATATATTTCACTTGATGGAAATACAAAGCCATATTCTTTTGAGTGTGATATTATTTTTTTTAGAGCGTCTTTATCCATTAGTATATTGTAAAAATAGTTCTTTTTACTATTTTAAATACGTTAATTTGTAATGAATTGATACAATGAAAAAATTAATATACACAGTTTTATCAATAGTAGTAATTAGTGGTTGTGCTAAGCGTGGTTCTCCTACTGGAGGGCTAATTGATAGTATTCCACCAGTTCTTATTAATTCTAGCCCTAAAATTAATTCGACAAACTTTGACTCTGATGAAATTAGACTAACATTTGATGAATATGTTAAATTAGATAAAGTAGAAGAGCAACTAATTATTTCCCCACCTCTTGATAAAAATTCTTATGAAGTTAAGCCACTAAATGGTGTAACTAAAAAAGTTTTTTTGGAATTTATAGATAGCTTAGAAACTGAAACCACTTATTCAATTAATTTTGGGAATAGTATTAAGGATAACAATGAAGGTAACCCCCTTACTTTTTTTAGTTATACATTTTCTACTGGAGAAACAATAGATTCTTTATATGTAAGAGGGAATATATCAGATGCTTTTGATAAAGAAACTGATGATTATATTTCAATTCATCTTTACAGGATTGATTCTATTTTTAATGATTCTATAATTTTTAATAATCGTCCTACTTATATTTCAAATTCATTAGACTCTACCAATTATCAATTTAAAAATCTTAAGGAAGGAAAATACTTAATAGTAGCAATAAAAGATGTTGACAACAACTACTTCTTTGATCCATTTTATGACAAGATTGGATTTATTGACTCACTAATTACTCTTCCTCGTGACTCGATCATTAATTTAAAATTATTTAAAGAAGAGACAACTTTGATATGGGATAAGCCTCATTTCATTAACAGTGAAAAAATAGGATTTGGATATTATGGAAAACTTGATTTAAAAAATATTAAAATTGAATCTTCAATACCTGATAGTGTTCAGTATACTTATACTAAAGAAAGTGAAAAAGACACCCTTATTTTTTGGTTATCAAAAAACAGTTTTGATTCTCTTAACTTTAATTTAATAGAGAAAGATACAACTAAGCTTGTTACAATTAAATTTGACAGAGCAAGAGATACACTAATTGATTCTTTAAGCATAAGCCCAAAAACAGCTAATGTTATTCATCTTAAAGAAGCATTTAAACTCTCATCAAATATTCCTTTGAAAAACATTGAAGATTCTCTTATAACAATTAGAGATATTGATTCTTTAATTGTTCCTTTCACTACTTCAATTAATGAAAATCTAGATCAAATTGATATAGAATTTGAAGTCTCACCTTCTGATAATTATAGAGTGTTTATACTGCCTGAAGCAATAAAAGATGTTAGAGGTGTATCTAATGATACATTACAATATAATGTAGTTAGTCAAACATTGGAAGATTATGGAAATGTTTATCTGGATGTAATTAGGAATAGTGAATCTAAATTTATTCTTCACATGATTAATAATAATGGAGATGTAATTAGAGAGTTTAAAAATGTAAATCAAGATACTACTTATAACTTTGACTATGTTAGGCCTGGAAAATATACATTCAGATTAATTGAAGACGCTAACAATAATGATATATGGGATACCGGAAATTATCTTAAAAAAATCAAACCTGAAAGTGTTTATTATTTTTTAAATGAACTTGAAGTAAGAGCTAACTGGGATCTTAATGAAACTTTTAACCTTAATCAAACCCTGTTTGTAAAGGATTCTATAAATTAAAACAATGAAAAATATTTTATCAATCTTAACTATTATATTCTTTCTGAATATTAATGCACAAAACTCATACTTTCCAACTAAAGGAAATTGGGAGACTAAATCTCCTGAATTTTTTAAATATGATTCAAAAAAAATTAATGAAGCAATTGATTTTGTAATTAAAAATCAAAACAATGGAAATAAGGATTTAAGAGTTGAAATATTAAAAGGGTTTTCATCCGAACCATACCACAGTATTAAAGGTCCAACTAAAAAAAGAGGTGAATCAAATGGGCTAATTATTAAAGATGGATATGTTATAGCGTCATGGGGGGATACCAAAAGAGTTGATATGACTTTTAGTGTCACAAAAAGCTATCTTTCAGCAGTTACTGGAATAGCAATTGATAAGAATTTAATAAA
>Ga0208971_1000337_pt1 | contig 34972 bp, 31 predicted proteins | sample AOAMet1_18_M0_10_2_FD_188229 | JGI IMG/M metagenome (GOLD analysis project Ga0208971, IMG submission 188229) | Ammonia-oxidizing marine microbial communities from Monterey Bay, California, USA - CAN11_18_M0_10 (SPAdes) | ecosystem: Environmental > Aquatic > Marine > Intertidal zone | place...
CAGTCGACAGCGATATTGACGGCGTAGGGGATAATTCCGATGTCTTTCCACTGAACAGTCTCTACTCAGCAGACAGCGATACTGATGGCATGCCCAACAGATGGGAAACCCAATACGGGCTTAACCCTAATGATGCCACCGACGCCACCAGTGATCAGGACAATGATGGTGCCAATGCACTAACAGAGTTTCTGGCGGGAACAATACCGGTAGGATCCTTGGATATCGACGGCAGTGGTGATTATGACGCTCTAACTGACGGCCTGTTGCTACTTAGACAGATGTTCGGCTTAACCGGTGATGGATTGGTTGGTGGAGCTATTGCGGCAGATGCGCTCTACTCAAGTTCAACGAATATCGAGGGACGGATAACCATGTTAGGCAGCCTCGCTGATATCGATGGCAATGGCAGCGTAGATGCATTGACCGATGGTCTCTTGGCCCTGCGTTATCTCTTCGGTCTCAAGGGAGATGCGCTGATCAGCGGGGTGATAGCTGCGGATGCAACAAGAGCCAGTTCAGCAGAGATTGAAGCCCATATACAGTCTTTGACTCCGGCACTTTAGAGCGTAATTTACTCGTTTTCATAAGTGATTTATTTGGAAAAGGGGGTGAGAACGAAGGGCGAATAATTCCTATCGCCTCCTTCAACAACCAGAAAAGGGCACCTTTAAGGGTGCCCTTTTTTAGTTTCAGGCTGATACCTTTTTAAGAGTAAATGCTGAAGCCAAGGCACTGCACTTTTGACTCTAGAATTTACCCTTTAATAACTTGTTTAAGGTCCTTTAAATGTTGCGCCAACGCTGTTTCTAGCTTGCCAACATGCAGCTCTAGCCACGCAATCATTTGCGGCCAATTATCTTGGTTGTAACCTTCTTCAGGCTGGCTAAATGGGATGCGGCACGCTTTTTTATTATTTTGACGAAAAAGATTTATACCAACCGCAAAATTCTCCACTTAAGCGCAATATAGAATTCACCATTGACTTGAATTTTGACTATTATCTTTAGCGTTTGCACGGAGCTGGCAGATCTATTCAAATTTACATTGATGCGTTACACTACTCCGCAAATCAAAGATTAAAAAGACTTACATTGATCTTATTGAGGGCCTAACTGAGCTGATAGGGTTAGAGGCTACTATTTACCTTAACCGAACTAATGTTGGAAATTCTTAGATTATTGAATAAGAGGAGTCTTAATGGAGCTCGTTAGGGACACAGTTTTATCACTCCGTATCAGTCAGCATGCAAGTGTCGCATTAGCATATCGCTATGGAATAATCTGCCAAGCCTCGACTATAAATTTTTATTACCAAACCAAAGGTAAAGATAATCAAGACGGATCCTTAACGGCTAAGGGTGTTATCGATAACGTAAAAGTCGAAATCGTTATTTATGGCTCAACAATCAAAACAGCATTGCCCACTCAAAAAGAATTCAAAACTAAGGTCGGTGTCAAATCAAGAGATCTAATTGAAGGGGCATTTTGGGGAAGTGATCGATTCACACTGCAGCACGTTGTTGACCTAAGAAACAAGTATTTGGAGTCGCCGAAAAGCATGACGGTAGCTTCATTGCGGAAAGAAATTAGCCTTATTTCTAAGCAATTATCGGCGGATGACAGCGATACAATTACTGTCCATCCACCCGTAAAGCCCACCACAAGCGTTACTCAACCAGCTGGTACCGAATTGTTAGTGCCTAACAATGAGCCCGATATAGCAGATTCGATTACCCATCATGATCCCTGGATTACTGGAGACGAGCTATATTTCCTTGAGGTTCCAGAGACGGAGTGGAAGGCTATTATAACCTCCTCTTCGATCGTTGATCTTCCTGATTTAAACGTTTCTGCTGATGTGGTTTCACGTATCAATCAATACTGCTCTACAGGTGAAAAAACCGATATTGAAAAGCTATATGCATTGAACTCAGAGGATTCATCGTTGAATGTATCAGGGAGGCCGTTACAAGACTTCATGATAGATTTAGACCCTGAGCAAAAAAAGATTCTTAGTAAAATAAAGGAGGACGGGCCCTATCTAATAAAGGGGGGAGCGGGTACTGGCAAGTCAATCGTCGGGCTTTATCACATAAGAGACGTGATACTCAGTCGAGCTAATGAAAGTCTCTTTGATGACGACACGGCGTCATACGGCGTCATTACTTATACCAACACACTAGTGGATTCCAACAGTGCTATCTTGGAAAGCATCATGCCAGGAAATGTTGATACACTCGTTAATCACACAACCTTAGATAAACTAACCTTCAAATTAGCATCCACCTACCTTGGTATCTCCTCTCGAAATATTGTCAACAAAAGGCTTGATTCCTCTGGAATTAGTAATTGGCTATCTCGGTTTGTTAAGCCATCTCAGTCGGCTGCGGATTGGGAGATAATCTCTAAGCTTGGCTGTGACTATGTGGCCGAAGAAATTGAACAAATAATATACGGCAACAATATCTCTATCCTTGACGATTATCTTACTCAGAGCCGCAGAGGACGTAAGCGACGGTTGCGGGCTAATGAAAGGCAAGCCGTGTGGAATTCATATACAGCTTTTTCGGAGATATGTGCAAGCAAGGGTGTCACAACATTTGGCATGCTGCGAGTCGCGGCCCTTAAACAGCTAGATAAGGACCCGATGTGGCCACGATATAATGCGCTCTTTGTAGATGAGGCGCAGGACCTATCAAAAGTGTCCAGGCTACTGTGCTTAGGGTTAGTAAAAAATGCACAGTCCCTAATAATGGCAGCAGATACGGCCCAGTCAATTTATACGGTGCCGCCGACCTGGAGTGAAACACATAAATCTTTTGATTTTAGACGTCGTCGGCCGTTAAAGTTAGAGAAGAGCTATCGATCGACAGCAGAAATCAGTGAAGCTATAGAGCCTTTGCGGTTAGACCCCGGCGACGATGACGACAAATCAATGCTACCTAAGCCGGTGCGGAGTGGGCCAAAACCATCTTGGGTAGAGTTGCCATTGGCGTTGCAGGGGGACGGCGTATGCGAGATTGTTTTAAGCTATATTCGGAATGATAAAAAGTCAGTTAATGCAGGGCAAATAGCTATTATTGTTGCAGATAATAAACGAGCTGAATTCTACCTTAAGGCCCTAAGATTACATGATTTGCCTGCCCAAATTGTAGGTAAAGGACGTCCAATATTGCTCAATGGAAGCTGTGTCCATATTGTGACCGCGCACTCGTCAAAAGGACTTGGGTTTCCAGTTGTTATTGTTCCTGATGTTCATAGTGACTTTTATCCGTCGCGGATAAGTCTGGCTCAGTGCATTGACGACCAGCAAAAAGAACAGGTATTTGAGAATCAGCAAAGAGTCCTTTACGTTGCTCTGTCGAGGGCAAGTAGTTTTCTTCATATGGTTGTTGATCCCCATAACCCGAGTCAATTTGTAGAAAAATTGTATAAGTCTCAGCATTGGGAGTGATTGGGTTTGACAATATCTGCTAGTATCTATGAGTTTTCAGAGCCCTCTATGGCTTCTTCATCCCGCGATTTATGGATAAAAATTTGTTCAGATTTAGCATCTCGCTTTCCAGATATCTATAAGTTCCATAAAGGGCAACACTTCAAGGTCACTGTGAAAAATGGAGTGCAGTTCTCTCCAAGTAAAGAACTGGCGAGACTTCGTGTTATAAGTGTCAGTATCAGGCGGGCCCATGGAAAACCGTCACTGCTAGATATATCGGTTCGCAATCAATTTTCATCAGCCTCGTCACAATATTGTGATCCGATATCGGATATTAGTATTAAATATCCCAAAGAGGCGAGATGGATAAACAGCGCGCAAAAAATTCCTTTAGCTGAACACTTACGCTTAATTAAATTATTTATCTTACATACCAGCACTCTAGGCTGGGAATTTAATCCTGCCAAGCTAGAGAGTTTTACATTGCCTGCAGCCAAAATACATAATGGACATAATGAATATACCCATGGGGAGGTTAGTCTTGCGAAGTTGATCAAAGATCCCTATGTAGATCTGCCGACTAACGTTAATTTCGTTGTTGGGTCTGCAGATTTCGGAAAAGCCAAAATTGTTGCGGATAGGCTTCAGGCTAGTGTTGCTGATTTACTGGGGCGAAGCGGGTCCCGAGTGCCAACAGTTAATGCTAGACCGCAGTTATCTCAAGAAGATGTTAATCTATGGCTCTTAGATGACTCCTGCGATTTGGCAGAACTACCTGAGTTGCGTGTCAAGATGCGTGATGCTGAAGAACGCGGAATTAAATTCAAATTATATAAGTTTGGCTCCACAGGTAACCGTGCTGCACTGACCAATATTACTTATGACATGTGTCTTATTGCGGGTCTTATTCCATATGTCCCAGTTAATCAAATACCAAATATTTGCGCCGTCGATGCAGGTCATAGCCATGAGCAAAGAAAGTCTCGTTGGGTATACGCTGAAAGTCACGGCAAACATGTGATCTCCAAAGTTAAAGTGTTCGATACAGAGCTGGCTGAGAATCTACCTGATCATCTATTTGACACGTTCTGGCCAGAACTGAAGGGGACGATATTTTGCCGAGATGGCAGATTTTCAAAGGAAAGGTCTCACTTTGAAACTAGGGCAAAAAAAGACAATAAAGAGTTAATTGAGTGCAAGAAATCTCCAGCGTCGATTATTTGGAGACAAGTTGATGAAGGCGTTTTTACCTCGGTACCAGGAGATTGTGTGATTGATCCCCATGGCGAAATATTGTTACAAACGATAAAGCAAAATATCAACGATTATATAAGGCCTCTGCGACTTCGCGTACTTAGCCCCAAAGTGCTAGATGTAGCCACCATATTTTATCAGCATCAAGCCATGCCCGGTTTATCGCTATTTAATTCATCAAGGTTACCAGGGACTTTATACTATGCGGATTTGATCAGTAAATTGACCACAACTGGCTGGCCCAAAGTGGTAGGTCGGGGCTTAAGCCTAGGGGAAATAATTCCCTAGGAATGGATGTTGGTACTAACGCTTAAATTACGCAAGAGTATGGATGTCAGTGGTATATTTTCTTCAAAGATCAAGAGCCAAAAGCTGGCCCTGAGGATACATCTGCTAGTGACTGGTTTTTAGGGGTGTTGGACCGAGCGAGAGCTTTTGATTTAGCATATCCCGATCAACTAGTTCCGTTTAGCCAATTTAGTATGACCTTGCCATCAATGGCAATTTGGGGGGCGAGTGTTGAAGATCCAGTCGCTATTGATCGTTATATAGGTGAAATTTGGGGTTTTAAGGCGAATGATCTGCGAACTAAAATCGAGATTATGGAATACAAGGCATGGCTTGCTCATATTGTTTACTTGTCATTAATTGAAAGCAGAGAAATCAAGCATTAACGCAAATCAAAAAACTATAGAGGATAGTCACCTTGGGGCAAATGTATGAAATTTCATGTACCTTATGTAAAGCGTCAGCTGGCGTTATGGAAGGGCGGGGCATGCGTCACGGTAATAGTTTTGAAGACCTTTACTTCAATTATATGGACCAGGATGACCGTTTTAGCATCGGAATGAATATTCCATCTGGTAGTAGAAATAAAATTACAAAGTGTTTTTATTCTCATCAAGCTCTCGCATGTGTTAAGTGTAATGCTATCTCCTCAAAGTTAGTTTGGAGTATTGAATTTGAGAGCGGGTGGAAATTCATTCCTCCGAATAAATGCAATCAGTGTCATGCCGAAGTGAAAAAGCTACCTTTTCCCGATAAGGGAGTATTTAAGCAGCGATGTTGGGAATGTGACAGTGAGACGTTACAAGTGGAACTAACTGCCATGTGGGATTAAGAATAATAATTCTGTGAAACCTCAAGTTTTTCCAACATCTCTACTGTTGCTTTGACGGCGATATATATATCGCTTTGAACGCGGTTGAAGTTTTTAGATGTTTGCGAAGTGTCATCTTCCAGATACAGAGAACGGTTTATCTCAATCATTATAGATTGCACGTTTGAATTGTTGTTGAAGTAATCCATCGGGACTATTGAACCGGCGAATGGCCTATTGATTTGCACCTCATAACCCAGTTCAGCAAAAGCATTTCCTAATTGAGATGCCAACTCTGCTGCTGTGTGAAAAGGATCGGTTCCAATGCAAATGTCCGGTCGATGTTTATTCTGGTCGAGTTCGTAAGGCAGAGCGACATTTGGAAAACTATGGCAATCTATTATTAGTGCGGTGGAGTGGGCTTGAAGTTGAGCCTCTACGGCAGCGCTAAGGGCCTTATGATGAGGATAGTAATATTCGTTTAAAAGTTCTTCTCTATACTCGCCAGCCATATCGGATTCGTTGCGCAGTGGCTTACCACAACTGGTTTTGGTGTATAAAACACCCATGCCCACTGAACTCATGGATTCCTTGCTATCATCATCGAATCGTTCCGGATCAACGATCAATCGACTGATGGGGAACTCTATTGAGGTACCTAGATTCTCCGCCGCTTTTGAGAATAACTCTGAGGTATGCCAGTCCGTAATTGCTCTGAGTTCCTCATTGAGTTCATCGTCCGAGAGCAACAGATAATCACGGCTGTGCTCAGGAATCACTGTTGACGAATGGGGTAAGTGAAATATTACCTGCGGGGAATTATCTGTTGCCACTGTTTTTACTGTCCTTTATAAGTGGTTACTGCCCGTTATTAATAGGATAGAGCTAGATAAATAGATAGCTAGGGTAATACACAGCTAAAGGATGGGATTCTGTAACAGCGAGCTGCTATTTTCCTCGGCTCGCTAAAATACGCATCATTTTGTGTGCCATTTCCAATCCGGAATTTTGGTTCTGTCCAGTCACAAAGCGCTGCTCATTATCCACCACGACATGGGTGGCAAATGCATCGCGAAACGCGGTTTGGCTTTCGTATAGGGCGCCGGCCTTGCGCAATTCGGTTTCTGGGTGCTGTGGGGTGATTTCAATCTTGAGTTCTTTAATCTGCTTATCACTGACCCCGGTCATGCGGCGTCCAGCGATCAGTAAATTACCATCGCGATCTTGGGCGTTAATCAGTCCCAACACACCGTGGCAGACACCACCGATAATCGGTTTGCCATCAGCGTAGTAGGCATCACTGATCTTGTTGGCCAGCACGGGAGAATAGCCAAGGTCATAGGCCGCGCCCCAACCGCCGGCGAGAAAAATAATATCGTACTCGGCAAAATCGATATCATCTATTTTAATCGACTTCTCAGCCTTAGCCTTAAGTACGGGGTCATTGAGGAAGCGTTTGTCATCGGGGCTGATTATAAGTCGGCTTAGGGTGATTGGGTCGATTGGAATTTCCCCACCTTTAATGCTGGCTAGATCAACCTGCATGCCCCCATCTAGAAATACATAATAGGGATGCGTGAATTCTGAAGCAGCAACACCAGTGGCAGGGCCCTCCGTCTCACCGAGGTTAGCTAGTACAGCATGACTGGTAGAGATGATTAAGGCGCGTTTGCTCACTAGAGTAGTCTTGGGGCCATGATACTCTGGATGCAGTCCTGCTTTGTGTAGGATTGTTGGTAATGCCAGTGCAAAAATGCCAGCTAGCAGCGATACGCCCACAAGGCCAATAATTAGTTTTTGCATAATACTCTCTTTGATTAAGCCTCAGTTTGTAAAGGTCTTTTATGTCATTATCGTGACCCTTTAGGTCATGCAACGTTTATCATATTCGGACGCAAGTGGGAGAGCAAGCGCCAACCTTTTAGGGGACTACCCTGCACTTATTCAATTGATTGTGTCCCAACAGGAGTCACAGCAACTATCGGTTACTGCGCATCCCCACAGGCTTGATTCGCCGGAACTGAAATATCCATCAGCTTAGGGGTCGGCAAATCCAGGCTGTCCATTAACTCTATATAGTCAGCTTGATTGGCTATCTGCAATCTAGGATTGTTACGCTTCTCTTCACCAATAGTGCTCAGTGTCCAACCCTTATAGTCGTGGCCTGGATAGAGGGTGCAGCTGTCTGGCAGTTTTAATAACCGATTAAACAGACTGTTGTACTGTTGCCGAGCGTCACCATTCTGAAAGTCGGTGCGTCCAGTACCGCGAATTAATAGAGTGTCACCGCTAAATAACATACCACCTGTCTCGCCAGGCAGATAAAAGCTGTAGGAGTCGTCTGTATGTCCAGGGCTATAAATAACCTCGAGTTTAATATTGCCCAGGGCTATCTGATCGCCATCTTTAAAATTCGCCGTCAGACAGCTAGCCACGGCCTGCTCACCCATCATAGTGGTGCAGCCGGTGCGATCACGTAGCGCCCCAAGGCCAGTAATATGGTCGGCATGGGTATGGGTATCTAGGGCGACGCATAGTTTCAGATCGAGCTGTTCAAGCAGCATTAGAGTTTGATCTGTGCTGCCCAGAACTGAATCGATTAGTACTGCCTGTCGAGTTTCTTCATCCCCAAGCAGATAGCTATAGGTGGATGACTCTGGGTCGAACAGTTGTCTAAAAATCATTGTTAAATCACTCCATTGATTAGTTTATTGACTAGGGTTATTGCTGCGATGGCAATCAGGGCCAGGGCAAAAATTTTCTGTAATTGGGGGCCGGCAATTTTGTCTGCGATCAAGCGCCCGCCTAACATACCCAGTAAACCGCCAAAACAGACCTGTGCTAAAAGCAGCCAGTCCAGAGAGCTATTGCCTGCCACGAAGCTAGTAAATCCGGTGCCACCAATCACGCAGATAATGAGCAGTGAAGTGGCTACCGCTTGGCGCATAGATACCTGAGTGATAAACAGTAACGCCGGCACAATCAAGAAGCCGCCGCCGACACCAAATAGCCCACTTAATAATCCCACCACTAGTCCGCAGCCAATTAGTGCAGCAATGCATTTGGGGCTGGTATCAAAGGGGTCCTCTGGGCTAAAGCGACAGATCGGCGTTACCAGATCGTTTTCATTTCTATGGCTAGAGCGCAACACGTTGGCTCGCTCTGGAGTCGTGACCGATTGCCGCCACATTATGCCAGCGATAATAAATGCCAGAGCGCAGAAGCCAATAAGCAATAGGGCTGGTGGTAATTGGGAGCCAATATGTTTGCCAATAGGGGCAATTAATGCGCCGCCTAAACCTAGGGATAGGGCTGGAACCCACAAAATATACTGCGCCCGCCAGTTACTCAATGTTCCCATTAGAGCGCTGACGGCTACGGCGCCTAGGGCGATACCGATGGCATCATTGATCGGCAGGCCGAGCAGCAGCATTAACAGCGGCACGGCAAAGATTGATCCGCCGGCGCCGGTAAGCCCCAGCACAAGACCAATAACCAGACCGATCATAACCGACATTTTAGTTATTCCAGGGCATGCGCGCGAGAATCATGCCCATGCCGCAACTGTCAGTGGCTCCTGCGAATACCAGTCCTGCGCCGACAAAAGCCGACAGGCCATAAAATCCGGGGTTAACAACAGTGCCAAGGGCTACGCCTAACACCACCAGTGATCCGGCGGCGATCCTCACCTGACGCTCTAGGGAAATCATATTGCCGCTGCCCTTGGCTATATCAATGCCGAGCTTTGTTAAGGCATTCATACCACCCTCTACAATCACCAGCTGGTTGTCTAAATCCCCCTGCAATTGTTCTGCTGCTCGTGCTGCGCGCAGGCCGCTGCCGCAGAGCAAATATACTGGCTTGCTCGCGTCATGGCTCTGTTGGTCAAGATAGCTTTGCAGCTCTGAGCTATTTAAATCCTGCAGTGGGAAATGGGCGCAGTCGGTTAAGGATTCGTTATCCACCTCGGCATGGGTGCGCAGGTCAATCACCTTCAATCTAACGTCGGGAGACTGTTTCTGTCGTTTAAATTCACTGGCAGAAATGGTGGCTATTGCTTTGTTTTTAAGGTTTTTCATCGATACCTCGATTGCCGTTACTTAAAGTGTAGGGCAGTAAATAGACTTTAATACAGTGATAATTTGTATGGCTTCATCCCCGCGCAGGCTATAAAAAATGGTCTGTGCCTCGCGCCGAGTTTGAACCAATTCCGCTTTACGTAATGAGGCCAGATGTTGCGATAACGCAGACTGGCTGAGATGGGTTACTTGATTGAGCTGAGTTACTGAGAGCTCGCCATTGATCAGAGAGCAGAGAATCATAAGGCGATTCTGATTGCTCAACTGCTTAAGTAAGCCCGCTGCTTCTGCGCTATGTTTTTGTAGCTCTTCCATCTCTGACTGATGACTGCTTTCAACCATTCTATTGTTGCTCTGTGCTATTAACATTAGATTACTCTACATTAGCATCTTCTAATATACAAGCCATTATTTAGAAGATAGCTTCGGAGAGAAAGGTACGGAGAGCAAGGAGTGAAGAAAAAGTAGCGGCGTAAAAAGGAACGGAGAGGAGAGATCAATCTGAAGCCAGAATGCAGTCGATCGAGGCCTCAGCCGGCAATGGTTAGTCCGCTATTCAGAGCCTGCTTAGCCGAAACCGTGACTATCTATGGCCTTTTGGTTCTTATTCACTTGTGAACTGTTTGAGAAAAGCTACCGTAGAGACTTATACCGACTCAAAAAACATAACAAATGAGACGGTGGGGTAAATTCTCAAAAAAAAATAAATTTGTTTGATATTGGTTTTACAGGCGCCGCAAAACGCACTCTTGGTAGGGGTTGAAGCGGAGATGAAAAAACCGATGAGCTTGAGCAAACAATTACAAGAGGAAAAAAATATGAACAAGCCCACTTTGTTTAGAAGATTTGCTATGGCCCTAGTCTATGTTTGGAGACGCATCATGGACGTCAAGGTCAACCCTTTAAAGTACATACCAGACGCTCGGCTACAGGCCTACTTTATGCTGGTGCTATTTAGTATCTGGAGTGTGTCCTTTGGATTTATCGCCTCCTACCATCTTGGCTGGTTAGGCTACAGCACTGTTACCAGTCTGGTCGTGCATCTCTCTGTGCTGATTCCAATGATGGTGACCAACGCTGTATTTGTCGATGCAGAACGCACCGGCGCTCAATGGTTGGAGGAATGGAAAGAAGAGCAAAGTCGCTATGGTCTGTTTATGAACAGAATGAAAACCCAGAACCTAAGCCGCTGGAATATTTAGTTCAAAGCGATAAAGACCGTTTTTTAGATGTCTCTCAAGGCCACCCCAAGGGGTGGCCTTTTTTGATTTCGGGCTATCAATCCAGTGCCGGCTTACTGGCCCCAATACCAAGCCCTATTGCCCCAGTGATATTGCTCCAGTGATATTGCTCCAGTGATATTACAGTGCCACTGAGCGCCGCTGTGGAAATTTCGTCCCAATTCAAGTTCGGGTTAACGTTTTTTGCTTAACTCGAACACTCTTTATTGCATACTCATTATTATCCGAGAGTGAATTAGCGGAGTGGCACTTTAGCTACAAACCTCTGGAAGCCACAGAACTATAAAAATTACATAATCTGACATCGGGTATTCTAATTAATGAAAAACATAATTCTAATCGGCCTCATACTGCCGGCACTGTTTGCCTGTGGCCCTCAGATACCAGCGTCCAATGACAAGACTTCGGCACAGGAGTCTGTGCTTGAAAGCGCCGCTCAGGTGTTGGTCTACACAACTGCCAAGGACACAGACAAGCGTTTGAGCCTTACCGATACACTGAGTTTTGAACCCGGAGTTCAGCCCTTTGAAAATGAAGTCTCAGTATTTGTAAACCCGAACAAGCGCTATCAGAAAGTGCTTGGCTTTGGCGGTGCGATTACCGATGCCAGTTCTGAGGTATTTGCCAAGTTGCCAGCGGATAAACAAGAAGAACTGCTCAAGGCCTATTTTGATAAAGAAGAGGGTATTGGTTACACCCTAGTGCGCACCTCTATTCACAGTTCAGATTTTGGCAGTGGTAGCCACACCTACATTGAAGAGGGTGACAAGTCACTGTCGACCTTCAATATCGACCAAGATAAGGAATTCCGTATTCCTATGATCAAGCGTGCAACTGCTGCTGCAGGTGGCGATATAACCTTCTATGCCAGCCCCTGGAGTGCCCCTGCCTTTATGAAGAGCAATAACAATATGCTTCGTGGCGGCAAGTTATTGCCTGAATACTATGAGGCCTGGGCAATGTATTTTGCCAAGTTTATCAAAGCCTATGAAGACGAGGGCATGCCGCTGTGGGGCGTGACTATCCAAAACGAGCCAATGGCTGTGCAGCGCTGGGAATCGATGATCTACACCGCGGAAGAAGAGCGAGATTTTCTTAAAAATCATCTGGGCCCGGTGCTTGAGCGGGAAGGCCTTGGGGATAAAAAGATTGTTGTCTGGGATCATAATCGCGACCTGATTACCCGTCGCGCCAATGTTATCTTTGAGGATCCAGAAGCCGCTAAATATGCTTGGGGTATAGGGTTTCACTGGTACGAAACCTGGGCCGGCGGTGAGACCATGCACGACAATCTCGCGTTGGTTCACGAGTCATACCCGACCAAGAACTTGCTCCTCACCGAGGGTACCAACGAAAACTTCAGAGAAGATCGCTACCAGCATTGGCCCAATGCCGAGCGCTATGGTCACTCAATGATCAATGATTTTAATCGTGGCACTGTGGGTTGGACGGACTGGAATATATTGCTTGATCACACTGGCGGTCCCAACCATGTTGAGAACTTTTGCTTCGCACCTATCCATGGCGACACGCGCACGGGCGAGCTGATCTATACGCCAACCTACTACTATATTGGCCACTTCTCTAAGTTTGTACGCCCGGAGGCACAGCGGATCAGTACCAGCAGTAGCCGCAGCTTTTTATTGGCCACCTCTTTTGTCAACACAGACAACCAGATGGCAACCATCGTGATGAACCATACCGACAAGCCGGTTAATTACAATTTCTTCGTTGGTGAAGGGCAGACTAAGTTAACTATTCCCCCCCGAGCTATGCAGACCCTAGTTTACTAGAAAGCTCTATTAGAAAGCTTTGCTAGAAAGTTCTAGTACCAAGGTTTGTTGTGTATTTTACGATTTGGCTTAAGTACTCTTAAGTACTTTTAAGTCAAATTAAGCTCTTTGCTAACCTTAGCCCAGGCCTTTTGGCCTGGGCTTTTTTTTGCCTATAAAGGGGCCTTTTGTGAGATGCGGTATGCTGTGGGCGTCATGCCCTCGAGCTTTTTAAAGAATGTGTAGAACACCGATTTGCTGTTGAAGCCCACAGCGAGATAGATATCGGTAATACTAGCTCCTTTGGATTCAGCCAGCATACGCTTGGCCTCCTCTATGCGATAACGATTAATAAACTCATAGTAGTTCACGCCAAAGTGGCGATTAATCAGCATAGATAGTTCCCTGGGCATTATCTTAAGCGTCTCAGCCAGACGGTCCAAAGTAATGCCGGGCTCCATATAGATCTTGGTCTCGCTTATAGCGCGATCCACTTTAGCGGCCATTTCCGGCTGCATACATATCTCTTCAGCAGGCTTCTTTGGCGCAGTTGTTTCGTTGACCTGCTCAAAAACACCAAAGTAGCGAACGGCAGTGAAGACCAGCAGATTGACCAAAATAAAAGTGAGGTAGTAGCCGGTTAATCCGATAGTGGCGAACTGGTTCGGTGCCAGCACAAGGCCGGTAACGTTATTGGCTATTTTGACCGTCAATAGCACAGCCTCTGACAGCATAACCACTAAAAAGCCGATCACCAGTGCTCTTAGCCAAGAGACATGGATTTTCTCCATATTCGAGTTGGTATTGCGCAATAGGCTGCTGTAGCGGCTTATCAAGACAAAGCATGCGATGACATAACACACCCTTATAAGTTTGCTAAAGAACTCCATATAGACATAGTTGGCGCTGTAAACAAAGGTTTCCGATGCGATCATATCCAGGCGCACTTCAGTGGGGCGGGCATAAAATGCTGTGCCAATAAACACTGCGTAAGCGACTAGGGGGGACAGATGCAATAGGTCAACTTTGGCTAGTTTGAAGTCTCGAAATACCAATGATTTAAAGCAGAGAAATAACAGCGCACCATCCAGATAATAGGCAATTGCGGGGAAAAAATGCAGACTTGGAAGTTTCTCTCTGGCGATGACTTTAAACTCCGCCCCCCACATCATTAGTTCATTGATCGGTATCAGCGCATGAGCCAGTAAAAATAGGGCTAAGAACCAAATGCTTGCGGTGTTTCTATGGTTAGTGAGGCACAGTAGTAAAAAGCAAAACAGGCATTACATCGCCGTCATTAGCAAAATAACGTCGTGAAAATTGAATAATACTGTGTTGAACCCTAACGCTTCCATTTACAGCCTTTTAGATAACAGATTTGGTATTGCTGATGCAGTGCTTTTGTCTTGCTTTAGCGACAAGTTGTCTTAAAAGTACCTTGATATATCAGTATGTTCTTCGCCTTAGTACTATTTTAAGCGAATCAACAGAGCCTGCGCCGCATTTTGGACTTTCATTTTTTCTGCGATTCTACCGCATCTTGCCGGCGACCTGATTAAGTCAAAAATTTTTTTTTTAGAGGGCGGATGCGACTCAACAAGGGCGATCTATTGGCGTCCTACTTAAGTGCCTCAGCGCCTTAAATATAGGAACCGACCCGCACTAGTTCCTGTTGGTCGGCGCCAAATTTCACGTATTCCTATCCCATAGTATCGCAGGGTGCATAGAGTGATTCGTCATCGACTGACATTTTTTGATTCTATGGCGCCAATGCTTCGCTAAAACAGGACCATGTTCTTGGACCTAGGAGTAGGCAAACTTAGGCGCTTGGCTTGCTGTTCATGCTACTCTGTCGGATCAGCATAAGAGCATTTTTGATAGATGCACATAGGTTATTATTTTACCAAAAACGTAGCCGCAAAATGGTAAGATTCGGCCGCGGATTTACTGGATCTAGAAAGATTAAAAATATCGTTTAGGCATTCTGCAAATGCAGCAAATGGCGATTATCTTATCGACCTGTAAATGCTAAAAAAAAATAGTTAATACTTTAAAATTTATAATCGGAGTTTCTTGATGAGTGGCACACCTTATTTCATGACGGGCTTAGTATTGTCTGTATTAGTTGGATGTGATTCTGGCCCTGCTGTGGATAAAACGGCTTCTGCCGTGGCAAAAATCCATCCAGAGATCTGGCCCAAACAGGCCTCGCCCTTTGCCCAAGATGAAAATTTAGAGCAGCGAGTTAACGCTCTAGTCAACAATATGAGTCTAGAGGAAAAGGTCGGTCAGACTATTCAGGCGGATATTGCATCGGTCACGCCAGATCAAGTGCGTGAATACCATTTGGGATCCATACTCAATGGTGGTAACTCTGCACCAGGGGATGACAATCGAACAACCCCAGCGGCTTGGGTAGCCCTCGCCGATGAATTTTGGTTGGCCTCCACCGACAAGCGAGATGGTCGAATCGGTATTCCCGCACTCTGGGGAACAGATGCTGTGCACGGGCACAATAATATAGTCGGCGCGACACTCTTTCCTCACAATATCGGTCTAGGTGCAGCCAATAATCCAGAGTTGATGCATCAAATCGGTACTGTTACTGCCAAAGAGATTCTTGTTACCGGTTTAGATTGGACCTTTGCGCCAACTATTGCTGTTGTCCGTGACGATCGCTGGGGGCGCACTTATGAAAGTTTCTCCGAGGATCCGGCCATCGTTAGAGAATACGCAGGTCATTTGGTAGAGGGCCTTCAGGGCAAACTCAGCGACAACACTTTCCTCGATGACGATCATCTGATCGCAACAGCCAAACACTTTATTGGTGACGGCGGCACTGTCGATGGCCGCGACCAGGGCGACAATATCTCCAGTGAAGAAGACTTGCGAGATATTCAGGGCGCCGGTTATCCGGTGGCGATAAATCGTGGTGTGCAATCGGTGATGGCCTCTTTTAATAGCTGGCATGGCCGAAAACTGCATGGTTATAAAGAACTGTTGAGCGATGTACTTGTAGATCAAATGGGATTTTCTGGATTTGTCGTTGGCGACTGGAACGGCCACGGACAGGTCGAGGGCTGTACCAATGAGTCCTGCGCGGCGTCTTTTAATAATGGCGTAGACATGTTTATGGCGCCTGATAGCTGGCAAGAGCTCTATGCCAATACCTTGGCTCAAGTAAAAACCGGCGAGATTAAGATGGCGCGTTTAGATCAAGCGGTAAGTCGTATTCTGAGGGTAAAAATACGTGGCGGATTGTTCGAGGCGGGATTGCCTTCAAAGCGCAAATATGCGGGTCGCTATGAGTTACTCGCCGCCCCAGAGCATCGAAAAATCGCCCGACAAGCGGTACGTCAGTCGCTGGTTCTACTGAAAAATGCAAATCAATTACTGCCGCTTTCGCCAGCCGCGAATATCTTGGTTGCCGGTGATGGTGCCCACAATATTGGCAAACAGACCGGCGGTTGGACGCTATCTTGGCAGGGTAATGGCAACACTAGAGAACATTTCCCCAACGCAATGTCGATTTTTGAGGGTATTGAAGAGCAAGTTAAAGCGGCTGGTGGTCAAGCAACTTTAAGCGTAGAGGGTGAGTACAACACTAAACCTGACGTGGCTGTGGTGGTGTTTGGCGAAGATCCCTATGCAGAGTTTCAGGGCGATCGCCCACATGTAGACTTTCAATCTGAAGCGGCTTTGGAATTGCTCAATAAATTTAATTCTCAGGGTATTCCCACTGTAGCGGTTTTCCTCTCTGGGCGAGCAATGTGGGTTAATCCTGAAATAAATGCTGCAGATGCTTTTGTTGCCGCTTGGTTACCTGGCAGTGAGGGTGCTGGTATTGCTGACGTTTTGTTGCGCAGCGTCGGCAATGAAATTCAATATGATTTTCATGGCCGGCTGTCTTTTTCCTGGCCTAGAACGGGTATCCAAACCGCGGTTAATGTTGGTGACCAAGACTATAACCCTCTCTTTGCCTATGGTTTCGGTTTGAAATATTCGGATACTGGTGAGCTTGAAACGCTTTCAGAAGATGCGCAGCTGGGCGACAGTGCTGAGAACCAAAGTCTGAATTTTTTAAATGCAGGCGAAGCTGTTTCACCTTGGCGTTTGGTCATGCGTGACTCTGCGGGTACCCTGCAGGTAACTCAGTCAAAGGCCGTCAGTGCTTCAGGTGTGCTAACAATGACAGCGGTTGATTATATGGCTCAAGAAGATTCCCGTTTGTTCGCCTTTTCGGATGCGGCCACGTTGTCTATTGAGGGTGAGGCTATTGATATTTCACGTGAATCTAACGGTGATATGGCGCTAGAGATTCACTATCAAGTGCTCGGGGAGTCAGTCGCTAAAACGACCCTTGGTGTTGGCTGCGGCACTGACTGCTCTGGTGCTATGGATATTACAGAAGCGCTAGCGAGCAAGCTTAATAAGGGATGGCAGATTTCCCGTCTAAAGCTAAATTGCTTTGCCGAAATAGGGGCCGATATGAAAAATATGAGCTCACCTATCATTTTGAAAGTCTCTGGACCACTGCAAGTGCAGTTGAACTCGATTAATATCGTTAGTAATCAAGGGGACGCCAGCTGTTCCCTGTAAGGCTGTGTAGATTGTTTTGGCCTTGTGAGCGAGATTATAAAACAAGGCTCTTAAAACAAGGCTCTTAACAAAAGCTCTGTAAAAAAGCCTTGAAACAATATGGTCGTTTAGAGAGCGGATTTGCTAGGCTAGAACGTCTTAGTAAAGTAGTTATTATTCATCGTATATAGAAGCTCATGGATTATCCTATTTTATGCGTAAATATTTTTTGTTAATTGAAATAGTCTATGACGCCGAATAATCAAAAAAGCGAGATTCATGAGGTCTATAGTCGCCATCGTGCTGAACTGTGTCGTTATGTCATCAATAAAGTTAATGATACTAATGATGAGGCTCAGGATATAGTTCAGGCGGCTTTTGCGCGAGTAATTGAAATGGATTTTGAGCAGATCAAAAATTCAAGGGCCCTGCTATATAAAACCAGTTATAACATCGCCATTGACCAAGTAAGGCACAGTGGCGTGCGCCAGAGACATGTTCAGGCGGTTGTTGATGCCGATGCGGAAATGGTTGAGGAGTTGAGTCCAGACCGTATTCACGATGGCAAGCGGCAGCTTAGAATTGTCGTTGAAGCGCTTTGGGGTATGCCCAAAAAAACGTCGGAGGTTGATGGTGATGAGTCGTTTTGATGGGCTGAGTTATGCTGAAATTTCTCGAACAGTGGGTCTGTCAGAAACAGTTGTACGTAAGCATGTAACAAAAGCACTTTTGGAGTGTCAAAAAGCGCTACAAGCCCAAGCGGGTAAGAATACACAATGAGTGAAATATATATGCAGTTTTCAGATCAGGTTAATCAGCAGGCGGCGGAGTGGTTTACTCTTATGCAGTCTGGTGATGTGTCCGCCAGTGACCGCGAGGCTCTGCAAGCCTGGTTGGGTGAGCATTCTGATCATGACAAAGCCTTTAAGCAAATGGAGCTTTTGTGGCAGGACCTGGGTGATGTGGCCGACACTGCTGAGGGTCGAGCGCTTCGCCAATCGGTGGAATCTGAATCCATAGCTGCGCGGCTGCAACAGCTACTTATGGCGCCGCTGATAAATCTCAAAAATATTTTTTCTGTGCCAACCTATGTCATGGCGCTTGTTGTTGTTTGCATAGCGGTCGGATCGCTTATGTTGCCAACCGCCAAAGAGCCGGTGACGGTTTATTACAGTACTCAGCACGGCGAAATAAAAACCATTGTATTGGCGGATATAGTTGCCGACGCCGGCCGCTACTTTGACGGCAAAATAATATTGCAGATCGGACGATCTTGACTATGTAAAGGTCACTATGACATTGCGTATAGATCAAGTGGGCCAGCTGCCGGAAATGTTGGCGCAAACGCTGCCACTGAAAGTGCAGGTTATCTCCGAAAAACTCATTTTGCTCAAGAAATAGGCGATCGCGGTAGCCTGTCAATTTATACTGTGATGTCGACCGAATTGGACAGGTCTTGTACCGCTTTCGACTTTACCGCCTTCGAGCTTACCGCTTTCAAACTTGCCACTTTCGAATTTATCACTTTCGAACTTACTATTAAAAAGCGACAAAGAAGTAACTGCCATCAGGCACTAAAATAATAATCAGCAATAATAAAAAACGTAGAGGGAATCATGTCTATCGCCGCAAGCTCCAGTACTAAAAAATTCAGTATTTTACAAATCACCATTGTCGCTGCATTAGGCGGTTTATTGTTCGGATATGACACCGGTGTAATAGCGGGCAGTCAGCTTTATTTCACCAAATATTTTAACCTTTCTGCCGCCGAGCAGGGTTGGGCAGTCAGCAGTGCGCTCTATGGTTGTCTAGTGGGTGCACTGGCAGGTGGGTATCTCACTAAGCGCATCAGCAGAAAGTATACGTTGATCCTTGCGGCTGCTCTCTTTGCTGTTTCGGCCTGGGGTTCTGGTATGGCAGCAACCCTCAATGAGCTGGCGATTTACCGAATTATTGGTGGTCTTGCCGTGGGCATGGCCTCACTGGCGGCACCTATGTACATTGCTGAGATGGCGCCACCTAAATACCGTGGTCGTATGGTTTCCTACTATCAGTTGGCCGTGGTTATTGGTTTTTTTGTAGTGTTTTTGGCGACCTATTTTATCGGCGGTGGCGACACGCAGAATATGACCCCAGAAGTGCTTGCGCAGCTTCATGAGCACAATGTCAATCAGGGCTGGCGCATTATGCTCTGGTCTGAGCTATTGCCGGCACTGGCTTTCTTGGGGCTGTTATTTACTGTGCCGCACAGCCCCCGCTGGTTGATCTCACAGGGCCGCACTGAAGAGGCTAAAACTGTGCTGGCTCAGATAACCTCAAGCGAGCAAGAGGCGGCGTCTGAGTTTGCTGATATAGAGGCGTCTCTGACCCATAGTCCAGCCCCAAACCTGGCCATGTTGTTTGGTAAAGGTATTGGTTTTGCTCTATTTCTCGGTGTTATGTTGTCGATATTCCAGCAGGTCACTGGTATCAATGCGATTCTCTATTACGGTGCGGAAATATTTAGTAACGCCCTAGGTTATGGCCCAGAAGATGCGCTTAAGCAGCAGCTATGGCTGGGGGCGGTCAATCTGATCTTTACCTTTGTCGCTATTTACAAAGTCGATAGCTGGGGCCGCAAGCCACTGTTTATTGCCGGTAGTATAGGTATGTGTGCCGGTTTAACTGTGCTCGGTCTGACAATTTACACTCAGCAGATGGGTGTTGTTTCCCTGATCGCGGTACTGGTCTTTATCGCCTCATTTGCCATGTCTATGGGCCCAGTTGTGTGGGTAATGTTGTCGGAAATGTTTCCGAATAATGTACGCAGTGTCGCTATGTCGATCGCTGTTGCGGCGCAGTGGCTATTCAATGCTCTGGTAGCCAATAGCTTCCCTCTGGTAAACCAAAGTACCTTGAATCAGGAAGGCTTTAACGGCGCGCTGCCATACTTTATCTTTGCCTCGTTCTGTGTAGTTGCGATGATATTTGTCTGGAAGCTGGTTCCCGAGACCAAGGGTAAGACACTTGAGGAAATGGAAGCACTTTGGTCCGCCAAGGACGCAGGCTAAGGTGCTGCTGACAATTGCAGTGGGCTCTAGATGAGGAGGGCTATATATTGCTAAATATGCGCATTCGTATAAGCTTTGTTTGTTAGAGTGATCGACGAGTTGCGCAGGAAGAACCCTGTACAGAAATCCCAAAAAATAGAGCGTGGGCTACCGCGCCATTGATTTGATAATGAAAAAATCGAATAAGATGAGGGGGAGGGGTTTGCCAACGGCTGTAGTACTAGCCGCGACCTCTTTCGCTCTCGATTTTGGATTTATACCTCAGGCTTTAGCTGAAACCAGCGACCTGAGCCTAACTGCTCAGTCGGTCCAGAATTCTCAGGCTAAAGCGCCTACCCTAGCCTTCAATATCTCGCCACAGCCCCTAGAGTCCGGGCTAGTCGCGTTTTCTAAGCAGGCAGATATCAATATTATTGGTGTCACTGCAATCTTGCGTGACCACCGAGTAGCGGTACTCAAAGGTGATTTCACCAAGGCAGAGGCCTTGGATAGGTTGCTCGAGGGTACTGGATTAAGCTATGAGATGATCAATGATACCGCGGTATCAATCTTTGTTAAGTCCTAGGTCCCCGAGACGCTTGATGAAGAGCCCTTTCTGCAAGAAATTTTTATCACTGCCATGGGCCGTGCCACGGACTTGCAGAAAACGCCCATAGCGGTGTCCGCATTTGATCAAGTCAGGTTGGACTTTGCTGGTGCCACGGATCTGCGAGCCCTGTCCTATATGGTGCCTGGTTTAGAGATGACTAATACGGCACCTCAGGCAGCGACACTGGTGCAACTGCGTGGCGTGGGCAGCACCAATATTACTGAAATCGCCGATGGGCCAGTCTCCATTCATGTGGACGGTATCTATTCTCCCAGGTTTCAGGCAGCGGTGGCGCTGCTCTATGATGTTGATCGCATTGAGGTTCTGCGTGGTCCTCAGGGTACCTTGCGGGGTCGCAATTCACCCTCTGGGAGTATTAATGTCTATAACCAGCAACCGCTGCTGGATGTGCTGGAGGGCAACATATCCCTTGGCTACGGTAACTACGATCGTCGCGAATATCACGGTGCATTAAATCTGCCGGTCAGCGATACTCTTAGTGTGCGTTTTGCGGGTGCCTCACTGCGCCATGATGCCTACACTGAGCTAGTGGATAATTATCTCGGACTTGGCTCTGGGTATCCGACAAACAGCACTGAGCTAAGTGCTTTTGATCAGGCTGTTGACTATGGTCAGGATGGGCCAGAAATGGCCGATAAGCACAGCTGGAGAGTTTCTGCTCTGTGGCAGCCAACCGAGGAATTTAGAGCCGTAACTAGCCTTGAACGATACCGAGATCAGGGCACGGGCCTCGCCCAGCTCGCCCCAGATCTGGTGGCCAAGGGTATTCGAGCGGTGGTGTCCGACAGTCCGTCTTTTCTCGACTTAACCAATACTGCGCTGCGTACAGCGCTCGACTATAAAACCGACAACTATTCTCTGCGCTACATCTTCGGGCAGTCGCAAATACGTCGCCAGATCGAGTCAATGGGCTTGTTCTCTCAGGTCACCTATGACCTCGATGAACTCAGCAGTCTAACAGTGGGTGCAAGATACACTAGAAAATGTCAGTGGACTGATTCGTTATGACTACCGGGCTTCCGATGATCTGATGTATTTTGCCAGTCTTTCCAACGGCTTTAAATCTGGGCATATTCAGGATGCCGGCAACCATGTTGCACCGGAGACCGTGACCGATTTTGAGTTGGGCTTTAAAGCGCAATATTTGGATGACAGTTTGCGGCTTAACGGGGCATTGTTTCATGCCGATTACAGAGATCTTCAGTTTTCCAATGAAGACCGCCTAGATATCAATTTTGATGGCATCGCCGACACCGGTGGCAGCACCGTGGTGCGCAATGCCTCTGCGGCAACCATTCAAGGTTTGGAACTAGAGCTGGATTGGGTGATGACAGATGTTGACCAGCTGCAATTAACTGCGGCCTTCACCCATGCACATTTTGATCAATTTGAAATCCCTGACACTCTGTTTGGTGATCTCTTTAATCCCTATGTCTCTGATCAATCCCTGTCGCCAGAGGATCCTGTTGTTCTGTCTGGCAATAGTCCCCCGAGAGTGCCGGACTGGAAACTAACGCTTTCCTACAGCCACAATTTTATTTTTGATCGAGGCGTGCTAACTCCTCGTGTAGTGTTAAAGGCATCAGATAGTTATTTCCTCGATATTTATAATCGCGATAAATTGGCGTCGGGCATTTTTGATAGCCTACCCAATGGCGGTGAGAGTCTTGGGGTTCAGCAGTCCTATAAACTGTTCGACTTAAGTTTAGCCTATCAACCAAACTCAAAAAATTGGACAGTCGCCGCCTATATCCACAACCTGACAGACAAAAATATAAAAGTGGATTCAGGTAATGCCCTCACCTCAGCGGGCTTGATCGCGACTTATATGGAGCCGCGAACGGTGCAGATCAAGTTCAACTACTCATTTTCCGGCGGTTAATGCCAGGGGCTGAGGCTTAACTTTCTCTTGTAAAGCCCAAACAAAGTCTAGATTATCGTCTCTGTCTAAGTCTCGGCAGGAGAGAATAATGATTAAACAGATACCGGCGTTCTTGATGTCTTTGGTAATCGCCACATTTTTATTGGTAACCCACACCACTGCAACCAACCTGATTTGGTTGCACAGTATCAATATGCCTGTGGATCTAAATCTCGTTGTGTCGACAATGGCCACCGACTTAATTGGCATGAATTCAAGGGGAGCCTTTCCCACAGTCGCACTCATCTCTATCGGTCTATTGCTTGCCTTTATCACGGCGCGGTTTATTTCCACCCGAACGGCGGTTAAAAAAACCACCCTCTATGCTGTGGCAGGTGGCACAGCCCTGTTTGCCATCGTTGCCCTAATGCCACTGGCCTTCTACAACTTAGACTTGATTGCTGGCGCTCGCACATTGACTGGCAGGGTTTATCTTGTTGTTGCCGGCGCGCTTGCTGGGTACTATTTTGGAAACCACCTGCAAAAAGGAGATTCTAATGAGCCTAATTAATCTGAGAAAAGTCTGTTTGAGTCTATTACTTTGCAGTGGATTTGCCCTTGGTAATAACGATGCTTTTGAAATCGAGACCCTTGCTGAGGGGCTCGATCGCCCCTGGGGAATTACCTTTATTTCTCCCAGTGAAATATTGATCACTGAACTGTCGGGAAACCTGCGCCGGGTATCCAATGGCCGCCTAAACCCGGAACCCATTGCCGGTGTGCCGGAGGTTTTATTTGCTGGGCAGGGGGGATTGTCGGAAGTCATTCTAGATCCCAGTTTTGCTGATAATCAGCTTATTTATCTATCATATTCAGCCCCTGATAGGGAGCAACCAAAGCTCAATCAACTCTATGTTATGCAGGCGCGTCTCGAGGGCAATGGGTTGGTGGATCAGAACGTTATTTTTAGATCAGACCCACCCCGCAAAACCGCGGCCCACTACGGAGCGCGACTGGTATTTTTAGCTGACGGGACACTTTTGATTACCTCCGGGGATGGTTTTAATTATCGCGAACAGGCCCAGACCTTAGATAATCATTTTGGCAAGATATTGCGGATTAACCGTGACGGCAGTATTCCACAGGACAATCCCTTTATAGACAGGCCCGATGCGCTGTCAGAAATATGGTCTTACGGACACAGAAATCTTCAGGGACTGGTGATTGCCGATGATGGCAGCGTCTATGAAAATGAGCATGGCCCCCAGGGTGGGGATGAACTGAATCTGGTCCTGCCGGGTAAAAACTACGGTTGGCCGGCGATTACCTATGGTCTCGACTACAGCGGTGCGATTATTTCGCCCTTTACTGAACACCCCGGTATGGAGCAACCACTCAAGTACTGGGACCCATCCATTGCACCCTCTGGGATGATGCTTTACCGCGGTGAAATGTTTCCCCAGTGGCAGGGCAATCTATTTATCTCCGCTCTGGTGCCAGGGGATATTCGGCGTATTGAGATGCAGGATAAGCGGGCTGTTGATGAACAGATTTTGTTCACAGAGTTTGGCCGAATTCGCAATATTGCCGAGGCTCCAGACGGCAGTCTAATACTGCTGACCGATGGTGCTGATGGTAAGTTGATAAGAGTGAGTGCTAAAAAATAGCTCTGCCAAGGCAGCGGCCTTGTTAAAAGCGGACCGGTGGGAAATGACAAAAATAAAAAAAATAATGATCACCGCTGCGGGCAGTTTTATTGGGCTGGGGATGGTCGGCCTAATTGCATTCGCCTGGATGCTCTCGTCCAATGTTATGCACCCCACCTATTCCTGTAGTGAAGATCACTTTATCTACTGTGGCGATCCCTCCCAGCTAGACCTTTCCTTTGAGGATATCTCAATTCAGTCCGCTGATGGCAGCAACTTAAGTGGCTGGTATATACCGGCTCAAGCTTCCGACAAAGCGATTATTTTCGTCCACGGTCACGGTGCCGATCGGCACGAGGGGATGCGTTGGTTTAAAGCGGTCCATGGGGCGGGATTTAATATACTGGTTTTTGATCTGCGAAATAGTGGTGCCAATGCCAAGAGCTTTTCCACTATGGGTTATTTTGAGCGCGAGGATGTGGTGGCTGCCGTGGACTATCTGCACCGGCAAAAAGATATTTACAGTATCGGTATCTTCGGCACCTCTATGGGAGCCGCAACCTCGATTATGGCAATGCAGGCTGACCCTCGCATTGGTGCTGGAGTCTTTGAGGCGGGTTGGGCCAACTTGGAAGATCTCTACGCTGAGATTATCCAGCAGTATGTGGGGCTGCCAAGGTTTCCTCTGCTGCCTCTGACCACTTGGATTTTAGAACAGCGTACGGGCATGGATATGGCCGTGCTAAATCCAGAGGATATGCTGGCAGATATAGCCCCGAGACCGGTATTTATTATTCATTGCTCGGGAGATAAACTAGTTGGCCTCTCTCATGGTGAGAGAAATTACGCCGCCGCAAAACAACCTAAAGAATATTGGCAGTCGCCCTGTGAAACCCATGCCCGAGCCTGGCAGTCAGATCCGCAGTATATTGAGCAGCGCGTGACCCACTATTTCTTAGAATATTTATAGGCAGCTGATCGCTAAAAGCGCATCTCAGGAACATTATCCGGAATAACCAGTTCGCCAGCAGTCAGTTTGGCGATCTCCTCGACAGTCACTCCCGGCGCCCGCTCCCGCAGGACAAACTTGCCCTCGACAATATCCATCAATGCTAGATCTGTCAGTACCCGCTTAATACAGCCTTTTCCGGTGAGGGGCAGGGTGCATTCGGCCAGCAGTTTTGACGCCCCAGACTTGGATGCATGGGTCATGGTAACGATAATATTATCTGCCCCAGCCACCAAATCCATAGCACCGCCCATCCCTTTAATCAGTTTTCCCGGAATCATATAAGAGGCAATATTGCCCTGACAGTCCACTTCAAAAGCGCCGAGTACTGTGAGATCCACATGGCCGCCACGAATCATGGCAAAGGAGTCTGCCGAGGAAAATAACGAGGCTCCAGTGACCATAGTCACCGTCTGTTTGCCCGCATTAATCAGATCCGCATCCACCTCTTCTTCGAGGGGGAAGGGCCCCATGCCCAACAGTCCGTTTTCCGATTGCAGCATCACCTGCATATCCTCGGGAATATAGTTGGCCGCCAATGTGGGAATACCTATACCCAGATTAACGTAGAAACCGTCATGAAATTCTTGAGCTACCCGTTGAGCTAGCTGTTCGCGACTTAAAGCCATAGCAAATTTTCCTTATGCGCTGCGCACAGTGCGCTGTTCAATAGTTTTCTCAAAAGTCCCCTGGATCAGGCGGTTGACATATATGCCCGGCAGATGAATTTCATCTGGGTCCAGCTGGCCCACTTCGACAATTTCTTCCACCTCTACCACCGCAATTTTCCCCGCGGTAATCGCCATAGGATTAAAGTTGCGCGCGGTCTTGCGGAACATCAGATTACCGTAGCGATCGGCTTTCCAAGCCTTGGCAATGGAGAAGTCACCGAACAGTGCCTCCTCGAGAATATACTCGCGGCCGTTAAATACCCGCACCTCTTTGCCCTCGCCCACTGGCGTGCCATAACCTGTAGCGGTAAAGAAGGCTGGGATGCCGGCGCCACCGGCGCGCATTTTTTCCGCCAAGGTGCCCTGAGGTGTCAGCTCAACTTCTAGCTCACCACTCATCATCTGGGCTTCGAAGAGCGCGTTTTCTCCCACATAGGAAGCGATCATTTTTTTAATCTGTTGATCTTCTAATAAGATACCCAGGCCCTTGCCATCGACGCCGGCATTATTGGACGCGATAGTGAGACCTCTGGTACCCCGGCGTTTGATTTCTTTGATCAGGTTTTCTGGAATACCGCAGAGGCCAAAGCCTCCCGCGATAATGGTCATATTATCTTCTAAGCCCTCGAGGGCCTCTGCATAACTGGTTACCACTTTGTCAAAACCGGCCACGGTAAACTCCTGCTGATTGCCTAACAAATGTATAAGATTTGCTAAGAATGCAAGATGCCTTTATATTTAACAAATTGTAAATTTTAACTAATTAATAATCTTAGGCTATTAATGTCTATACCCATAAATCAAATCCTAGTGTTCACAACGGTTGCGCGAACCGGCAGTTTTGCCGAGGCGGCGATACAGCTGCATCTGTCTCAGCCAGCACTCAGTGTGGCAATGAAAAATCTTGAGCAATCCCTCGGCGGCAAGCTGTTGGCGCGCACAACACGCTCGGTGACCTTGACCCCTGAAGGCAAAGCCTTTTATCCCGTGGCCCGGCGTCTGTTATCGGAATGGGAGCAGTCGATGCAGGATGTACGCAATCACTTTGCTCTGGGGCGCGGCAAGCTTGATATAGCGGCGATGCCCACTTACACGACCAATTTCCTGCCCAAGATTCTGGCGGAATTCCATAGCCACTATCCGAATATTCATATTACGGTGCACGATGTAATTGCTGAGAATGTGGTCCAGATGGTCAGAGAAGAACGCTCTGAGCTGGGTATCACTTTTGCACCTGAAGATGCGCCAGATCTTCATTTTCAACCCTTATATCAAGATCGCTTTGTGGCTATTTTACCGTTCAAGCATCCACTTCTAGAGCAACAGACATTGAAGTGGATCGACCTTTTAGCCTATCCCCATTTGAGCCTCCAGCGACCCGCGGGCACGCGCAAGCTGATCGACCAGGCGTTGCAGGAAAAAGGTTTTCTGCTAACTCCGGCTTTTGAATCGCATCAGCTGGTGAGTATTGGGCGCATGGTCAATGAAGGTCTGGGTTTGAGTGTGGTACCCAGTACTAGTCGCGCACAGATGGAAGAGATGGGCTTGCAATGTCGCGCTATTAGCGCCCCTGTTATAACCCACCAGGTGGGAATAGTTACCCGTCCTCAGCAAGCACTCTCGGCGGCGGCTCTGGCGATGCAGCAGTTGATCAGGGCAGCGGTGGGCAAGCCCTGAGCAACTGAATAAAAAAGTACTGTGCAGTTTTAGAATATCGCCATAGGATTAAGCGGTGAGCCTGTGGCACCTTCAACATTCAGCGAGACTGTTCGCTAAAAGTACATTAGAGGTAAGTAGTGCTGCTAGTACTGCTAGTGCTGCTAGTCTAGAAGGTACGGCAAAACGTTTCATATTAAGACCCCTATAAGAATTATTATTTTTGCATTGAACTCTTTGTGTCTCTCTCTCTTTTTATCTCTCTCTTTATCCCTTTCTTTTTTCTTTTCCTCTTAAGCTGATGTCACTGTTTGAGTCGTTCTCTTAGTACTGTTTCGCCGCCAAAAAATAAGTGCAAACCCCATAATTAGCTGCCACGCGCCATAGAGTAAAAGTGACAGTAACACCATATCAGCCAAAGCATTAACCTCCCCTACGACCAGTGGGAAAAGTGACACCTTGAGTAACAGGCCAAGATTGATATTGCGCACCACCACTTCCATTTCGATAGCGGTGTTGTCTTGTTGTGCTAACCCAAAGGCTTTGGTTAAGCCGACGCCAATAACAGTCAGGCCGATAATAAACCCTAGCAGGGTGACTAGATCAGCGGTTGGTGTATCACCAATATTGAGCCGCCCAGCGCCGATGGAGCCGGCTGCAATCAGGGCAATTCCAAGCAGTGAGCCGCGTACGCAAATCGTTGAGAAGCGTCCTGCATAGTCGGGAAAGCGCCGCAGAATACCCATTCCCAAAAGCAGTGGCAGCAGTAGGCATAGGCCAATTTCGATAGCGATTCTCAGGGTTGGCATGGTAAAACTGTCGGGCATATATTCTGCGATCAGAAAGTCTAGGATCAAAGGTGTGGTCACTAGGCAGGCCACCGAGGTCAACGCTGTGATGCTAATTGATAGAGGCACATTGCCACGCGCCATAAAGGTGAAAATATTGGAGGAAGTACCGCCGGGTATGGCCGCAATAATGGCGATACCAATAATCATTCCCGCGGGTAAGTGGGTAAAGACAATAAAACCAAAGGCAACCAATGGCACGATCACAAGCTGCATGAGCAAGCCAATATTCACTGCTTTTGGCTGTAGCACCACTTTTTGAAAGTCAGCCACGCGCAGTCCGGCGCCCATCCCCAGCATTGCCAGTACTAGCTGCACTACGGCAACCCAATACTCGTATTCCAGGTACCACTGAACCATCTCTACCCCCATATTTTGCTGGCCGGTAAGTATCTAGGCCTATTATTGTTATCCGGTTTTTGTTTTTTTAATATCAGTGACCTCCATAGTACCTACTTTTGAAGGGTTGAGTAACAGTAGGGGTAAAGTACAGATCTGTGGACGGTAAAGCGGCAGGAGGATAAGACGAGCTTGAGCAGTTATCGGGTTTATTAGCAGGCAATAAAAAAGCCCTTCAAGCTGCACTATAAAAACAGTTAAAAGGGCCTTTCCATATTCTTGGCGAAGCCAACGGTCTCTGAACTTGGGAGGACACAGAGACTGTTGGTTACACCGCTACCATGACCTGCAATGGCAGTTAAAACAAAGCATCAAAAGTGGGCTCTCTTTAAGGCAGTTCTTTGGCCTCAGAACTTGGGAGGACACTGAGACCGCTAAACTAACCAGAACCATTTATTAGAATGGCAAAGAGTAGGAAGCAACAAGCGTTGGCTCGGCTTCTTCAACTGTGGATCCAAACGGTATGCTGTAGGTAAAAGATAGCGACTCGTTGTAGCTGTAAGTCACGTCGAAGTTCTCTTGATCGTTAGCGCCATTATCGTGGACACCATACATCAGCGAGAAATCACCCGCCTCGTAGCCTAAAGTGGTATAAGAATAATCACCCGCAAGGCTATCATATACAGTCAGGCTGACTGGACCGTAGCCCAAAGAGTAAACGCCTTCTTCTAAATCACCAGCGCCATTAAGAACGTCTGAAGATGGGTAAATATAAGTAATGTAAGTGATGCCGTAGCTCAGCTCACCAACAGATCCGCTATAGCCAGCGAAAATATCATACTCAGTTCCCATGCCAGCATCGCCTGAAGAAACCCACATGCCAGCGGTGAATCCGCCTTCGCTGTAGACTATGTCGGCAGACAGAGCTGCGTCGCCTTCGCCGAGATCATATCCGCGCCATAAGTAAGCAGAAGAAATTGTTGCAGAAGCGGCAACTTCAGCAACCGCTACAGGTGCAACAGCAAAAGATAGAGTTGATGCCGCTGCTGCAGCAATCAGGGTTTTCTTGAACATTTTCATATGGTTATAAACCTCAAAGTTAAATTTAGACCTTAAACAAGGCATGCCCCCAAATTCGGCAAGCTCACTTGATACAACACTCTCAGAGCAAAAATTTGCGCAACAAAGTGATAGGTTTATATTAAAGACAATGGGTTTTTTTGATATGCGTGTTAAACACTAGGGCACTACGCACAATGACTTATAGAGTGAGGCCCTTACTTTATTTGACTCAAATATCTGAGGGAAATAGCGGCCGCAGTGGTGCGATTTTCAACATTTAATTTACGGAATATTTGTTCCAGATGTTTGTTCGCGGTGCGCGGACTAAAATCTAAAATAATGGCTATTTCATGATTGGTTTTGCCTTTAGTAATCCAAGTTAATACCTCGGCCTCGCGAGCGGTGAGGCCAAATTTTTCTTTTAGCAGATCCTCTTCATTGGGTTTGTTGGCCAGTTCGATTGCCAGTAGTCTCTCATCACTGTCTTGGGCTTGGAGAGCCGTGACTAATAGAGGTTGGTTTAAATTATCCAGTCGCAGGGGCTGTTTAGCTCCCTCGGCAAGCCAGGGTCGCAGAGAGGCTGGCAGGGTTTTAGCGATCCACTCTTGAGTCGCGCCACTGCTGTCCATCAACCGATGAGTGTTGGGAGTGGACCAGAGAATCTTGCCACGCAGATCAACGGACAGAGAGTATTGGCCGAGACTGTCGAGCGCCTGACGCGCGCCATTGGCAATACGGGAGTTGGTCAGCTGGGCACCGATGCGTGCAATAAGCCCCTGCATATCTATAGGCTTGGTTATATAGTCGATTCCACCGGCATCAAACCCCCGCACTATATCTTCACTGGCGTTGAGCCCGGTCATAAAGATTACTGGAATATGCGCGATCAGGGCATCGGCCTTGATCAGGCGGCAGGCTTCAAAGCCGTCCATTTCCGGCATCATCCCATCCATCAGTATGATCTCCGGTTTGATACGTTTGGCAATGGTCAATGCCTGTGCCCCAGACAGTGCCACCAGCACGGTGAGCCCCACTTCCGAGAGGGAGGCGTTAAGCATGCTAATGGTTTCTGGGCTGTCGTCTACGATCAGTACAACGCCGCTACATTTTGATTTAGAGTTCATTGTTTATTGTCGTCAGTTGAGAGTGAATTTTGGGAAGATCTAGCTGTGCCAAGCTACTGCGCAGGGCAGAGCACAGCTGAGGGTTTAAGCTGGCGTTGCTCTCTGCATCACTGAGGGCGTTTTTAAAACCATCGATATAGCCAATATCCATAAAAGACAGCAGCTCCCTAATTTTGGCCGGGTCATTTTGTACCCCGCTGACCGCTGTTGGCGGCGGTCGCTCAGTGGCCAACTGCAGAGTGATATCCAACTGGTGGGCCAGAGTGGCTAACAGTGAGGGCATATTGATTGGCTTCACCAGATAATCATCGTGTAGCACTGCATCGGTCTCCCGCCCAAAGCCTTCATCAGCCTCGGCAGAGATCATCACTATAGGTGTCTGCAGGTCGCGCTTGCGCAGTTCTGCCGCTAGCTCCCAGCCGCTCATATTGGGCATTGAGATATCCAGCATAAATAACTTAGGTGTGCATTGTTCAAGCATCTGTAGACAGGAGGCCCCATCTGCGGCGGCGATCACATTGAAGCCCAAAGGTGTCAGGGTATCGATCAGCAGACGCCGCTGAGTTGCGTCGTCATCCACCACCATGAGGGTCAGAGTGTCGCCGTGGTAGCCAATAACCCGGTCCGTAACAATCCGTTGATGAGTGACTTCTCGGCTGCTCGGCAGCATCAGAGATACGGTGAAGGTCGAGCCCTTGCCGAACTCACTTTGAATACTTAAATCACCGCCCATGCGATGCACCAGTGCCTGAGTGATGGCCAGCCCCAGGCCACTGCCCGCCGCCTGATGCTCAGGATTGGCGATGCGCACAAAGGCCTGCGAGATACGTGATATATCCTCTTCCTGAATGCCAACGCCGGTATCGGTGACGGTGAAATAGGCCACCTGATTGCGGTATTTGAGGTCGATGGAAACCCCTCCCTCGGGGGTGAACTTTATGGCATTGGATATCAGGTTGATCATCACCTGACGCAGGCGCTTGCCATCGGCAATCACCGCCTCGGGGACTGTGTTTGGGTGGCTAAAACTGAGACTTATATTTTTCGTTTGGGCCTGTATTTGAAACATGTAAATAAGCTGTTCGATCATGGCCAAAATATCGACTTCATTTCTGTGCAGATCCAGCCGCCCAGCTTCAATCTTTGATATATCTACCAGCCCCTCGATAAGATCCGTGAGATGTTCACTACTGCTGCGCATAACTTTGATCGACTCCCGCCGTGGCAGTGGAATATCGTCTGCCCCTTCAAGCAGTTGGGCATAGCCCATAACTGAATTGAGCGGGGTGCGCAGTTCGTGACTAATTCTCTCCAAATAACGACTTTTGGCAATATTGGCGGCATCGGCTTTTTCTTTTGCCTGCTGCAGTTCGCGATCGGTTTTTTCATGGGCTTTTATTTCGCTGATTAGCAGCTGGGTCTGTCGCTGGGATTCGTCCTGAGCTAATTGACGGCCCTCCATACTGAGTAAAAATGACCAGGTAGCAACCATTAAAACAATCATTGAGATGGCTGACATAGTCCAAGAAAACGTCTCAATAAGGGCAACTTGATCCGGATAAAGGCTGATAGTCTTGAGTGAGGCGACCATAATCAAGGCTGAAAAAACCCCCAGATTAACACTGAATAAAAGTGCAAATTTAACTCCACGAGAGCGAATATGCCGCAGTTTAATGGATTTAAAAAACAGTCGAATAAAGGTCAAAAACTGATTTGAGATAAGCCCATTGGGTCTACAAATATCTTTGCAGTGGGCATCGAGAGAGCAGCACAGAGAGCAGATTGGCAGTTGGTAGAGTGGGCAGTAGGTCATATCCGGTCTTTCGAAAAGATTTTCACAGACCCCGCAGCGGTTGCTGGAGAGTTCTCTGTCGACACAGATTGGCCGAGCAATGTAGTAGCGTCCTTTGGTGGCCCAGGCAATTAATGGCGAGAGAACAAAGGTCATGGCCAGAGTGATAAATGCACAGAAAGCCTCAGCAGTGGTACCCAAGGTACCATTGTAGGCGACGATGCCAAGGGTCATGGAGATCAGCATGGCGCCGACTCCTACCGGGTTGATATCGTAGAGATGGGCGCGTTTAAACTCTATATAGGGAGGGCTCAAACCCAGAGGTTTATTAATCACCAGATCCGCAACCATCGAGCCGATCCACGAGAGAGCAATAATGCCAAAGATGCCGAGGGTTTTTTCCAGAGCACTATAGATGCCAATCTCCATCAGGATAATCGCCACCACAACATTAAACACCACCCAGACCACTCTCCCCGGATGGGCATGGGTGAGGCGGGCAAAAAAGTTCGACCAGGCGATAGAGCCGGCATAGACATTGGTGACATTAATTTTTAACTGAGAGAGGATCACAAAGGCCGCGGTCAGTGCCAGTATTGCCGTTGGCGATGCTGTGACATAACTAAAGGCAACCAGATACATCTGCGTTGGTTCGGCGGCCTGTTGCGGACTGATGCCATAGTTAATCGCCAAGACCAATAAGAAGGAGCCGAGCAATAATTTGACCGCCCCAATAATGGTCCAGCCGGGGCCCGCCAAAAGGGTGGCGATCCACCAAGATTTTTTGCCGGTGACATTTTGCGGTGGAATAAAGCGCGCAAAATCTGCCTGTTCACCAATCTGTGCCACAAGGGAAAACAGCAGGGTGGAAGCGGCGCCAATCATCAGCCAGTCCAGTTCAGGACTGGTTTGATTGAGTCCTTGAAACTGCACCCAGTTATCGATGGCAGCGAGGTCCTGAAACAGGATAAAACCTACCGGCAGCAGTTGCAGCAGTATCCAGAAGGGCTGAGTCCAAGCCTGAAAGCGGGTAATCATGGCAATGCCATAGGTGACGATGGGGATCACCAGCAGGGTGCTGACCAGATAACCCATATAGAGCGGCAGCCCAAAAAATAGCTCCAGAGCCAGCGCCATAATGCTGGCTTCGAGGGCGAGGAAAATAAAGGTAAAAGATGCGTAGATCAATGAGGTGATAGTGGAGCCGATATAACCGAATCCAGCACCTCGGGTCAGCAGGTCGATATCGAGGCCATGCTTGCTGCTGTAATAACTGATCGGCATCGACAGCAGGAGTATAACCACACTGACCAGCAAGATTGATACGACAGCGTTGTGAAAACCATAGCTCAGTGTGATGGCGCCGCCGATGGCTTCCAGTGCGAGAAAGGTAATGGCGCCCAAAGCAGTGCTTGCGACCTTTAGAGCGCTCCATTTTCGTGCGCTGACACTGGTGAAACGCAGGGCATAATCTTCGAGGGTTTGATTGCCAACCCATTGATTGTACTTGCGTCGTGCGCCAAAGACGCCTTGCTTTGTTCTAGCAGTCATCTGAGCACCTGAGACAGAAATAAGAAAAGGAAGCAGTACGGTGATTAATGCAAATTGTCTGCCAAACAACGAAGGACGGTAAAAATAGTCTCTAGGTATAGAGCAGACAGGTTCCTTTTGAATTCTCCTAATAGTCTCTGATAATCAGCCGTGGGCATATGCGCTAAATAACGTATACCTTGGGCTATAAGGCGAATTGTGTGATTTACCGCCGCGCCCAATAATCTCAGCGAGTTTAACTTACTGAGGTCTCCCCATGAAAAGCTCCACTACTAGTAACATCCCATCTTGG
>Ga0208971_1000342_pt1 | contig 34854 bp, 23 predicted proteins | sample AOAMet1_18_M0_10_2_FD_188229 | JGI IMG/M metagenome (GOLD analysis project Ga0208971, IMG submission 188229) | Ammonia-oxidizing marine microbial communities from Monterey Bay, California, USA - CAN11_18_M0_10 (SPAdes) | ecosystem: Environmental > Aquatic > Marine > Intertidal zone | place...
ATGAAGGTCGAACGATTAAACCAGATGTTGTCGCCCATTTCAGATGGATTTATTGGTTGTGCTAAGACCCATTCGCAGTTTTTGATTGAAGGCGAGCGGTGCCCTAAAAATAAAGTCTTTACCGTTTGGAATGGCGTTGATGTGGGACGGTTCCGGCCGCAAGACAAGGCGGCGATGAGAGAGCGGATTGGAATCTCAATCGATCAACCAGCGGTAGGGATCGTGGCAGCATTGCGGCCAGAAAAACAGCACGTCATGTTGATTGAAGCCTGGTCAAAAGTGATCCAGAGATTGCCGGATGCCGTTTTAGTCGTCGTTGGCGATGGAGTTGAGCGTTCGGCGATCGAGAGTAAAACACGTGAGCTGGGACTTGAGGATAATGTGCGAATGCTGGGGATGCGGTCAGACGTTCCAGAGGTATTGGCTGGGCTCGACTTAAAAGTTCTCTCTTCGAAAATGGAAGCCAATCCAGCTTCAACGCTTGAGGCGAATGCTTGTGGTCTTCCTGTTGTTGCACCAAAAGTTGGGTCGCTGATCGATACAGTAGAGCATGGGGTTACCGGTTTGTTGTGCAAGCCGAATGACATCGAAGCGTTGTCTCAAGCGATCCTGGAGATATTGACGAAAGATGATCGCGGTGCTGAGATGGGAATCGCGGCCCGGGCGAAGGTCTGTCGAGAGTTCTCTCTAGAGGTGATGGTTCAGGGGTACGAGAATCTAATTGAGGGTGTTTATTCAGCGGCTCAGTGTGGCGATTCGTTACTTCCCGCAACGTTTGATCAGATCATGGAAAATCGACTCTCAGGAATCGCAGCGATACCGCCAGTCGGTTCTTTGAACTAGTCGAAAGATTGATAGTCGGAAGCCTATCGGATCCTCGGCCTCAGCCAGCTGATCACGCTTGGTCAGCAGACGCCCGTAAAATCCTGTATTGAGGAATTCTTGATAAGGCTAGACAAGCGGTTGACGTGCGTCTGACTGTGCTGCAGTTTTTCCGAGGCCCAAAAGATGGCCGAGAAGAGCCCAGCCGCTAAGCCAGATGAATTGGGAGTTGGTAATCAGGTAGCGTTTAGCGAGCCGTTTGGGTTCTTGCGACAGTCGGAAAAACCACTCTAAACCGACGGTTTGCATCCACTGAGGCGCTCGCTTTGTTCTTCCTGCGATTACATCGAAGCTCCCACCGACCCCAATTGCCAGTTGGACATTAAGGTCTTCCCAGTGGTCTTGCAGGAATTGTTCTTGGCGTGGAACGCCCATGGCAACGATAAGTAATTTAGCGCCGCTTTCACGGATTGCCTGAGCGCGAGCGGTTGCCTCTTCGGGCGTAAAATACCCGTCCTGAACCCCGACGAATTGAGCGTCGGGAGTTTGTTCCGTTAAGTTTTTCGCAACGTCTTCCACGATGTCCTGTTTTGCGCCCATGAGGTAAATACCTGCTTTTTCCTTGCTGGCGACATTCACCAGTTCATTAACCAGTTCGACTCCGGCGACACGTTCTGGCAGCGGTTTTCTTAATAATTTTGAGAGCCAGATTAACGGTTGTCCGTCGGCAACAATTAAACCTGAATCATCGATATATTTTTTCAGACGCGCGTCGGACCGCATCATCATCAGGATCGCGACGTTAACTGTTGAAATGTGTCCGCGTTTACCAGAGCGGAGAGTCTCTTGCGCCCACTGGGCTGCTCCCGCTTCGCTGACTGCGTCAAATCGGCAGTTTAAAATGTTGTGTGAAGTGGTCATGCCGGGGCCTTTTGGTTTTGTTCGCGCAAAAGCATTGCGTCGATGAAAAATTTAGTAGCCCAATTTGGATAGGCGAGAGGAGTGTATTTTCCCCAAACCGGGTGCGAGCCTTTGATGGCTCCATGGGTGTCTGGGTTGGAGGTGCGGATGTCCTGAACAGACATGACAAAATCCATTGCTCGTGAAGCGGCGGATTCAAATTCGAGGTTCTTATTCTGCTGAAATAGTTTGTACCAGATAATTGCCAGTTGGCAGTTTCCGGTGAGGCAGCACGAGCGGCTTCGAGGGTTTCCATCGGTGTCAATTCGTCCGGGGATATGCCCTTTAGAATCGACGTATTTTAGAAGTTGCTGCGCTGATGCGGTGGCGGCATCGGTAAATCGTTGTTCCGATAGCAAGCGTCCCCCTTCGAGGAGTCCGCGAATGGCGTAGGCAATTGTATGGGTAAAAGGTGGAAGACCGGGGCGGAAAGCGCAGTTTTCAAACCATCCCTCAGATTGTTGGGTAATTGCCCAGTCGAGATTCCGACGTGCTGCGGATTGGATTTCTGGTGCATCGTGGGCCGCGCACAATTCGAGCATCGCCCAGGCACTTCGAGTGTTGTAGGTGTGAATGTTTTTTAGGTGCGTGTTGCGTCGCCAGGCTCCGTCTTGATCCATCGAATCGGCAAGCCATTGCCCGCTTCGCATCGCGCTCTCAAGTAATTTTGGTTCGCCTGTTTCAAGATAGGCGCGGACTAAACCAAACAGGACTTGGCCTGTATCAAAGACAATCCCCTGCCCTACCTCAAAATGATCATTTGAAAAAGATCCATCATCGTTTTGAACTGTCATCAACCAGTCGGCAATTTCCTTAGCCCGACCGGCTAAGGCGGGTTCGTTCCGGTATTCGGCCAAATCATAAAACGTTTCGATGATATAACCGGATGTTTCGACATACGATGGCTTCCAGCCTCCGCCTCTTAGGCAGTATCCATAGGCAACCCCACCATCAAGGCTGTTGTCGTGAGCTCGGGTGAGCCACTGGATTGCAGCATCGAGGTGTTGTTGGTTTGTGCCGTTCGCTGATCGAGAGACAAAAACGTCGGCCGTTATCCGCTGAGATGCGGCGAGAAAACTGGAGTTCATTTAAATAAAAACGAGAAAATTAAAGGATATTTACCGACGTTCGGACTCTACGAAAACCTAGGTTACGCGAGTACAAATGCAAATTTTATTAGCCGAACTTAGGGGCCTCATAACCCGAATACCCCTCATGCTGTGAGTTTCTACTAAAGGGGGAGGACCTCGAGTGGTGCGGCCTCGAGGACAAACTGAAACGAGCGGCTCTAAAGGGGGGCAGGTATTCAAGTTTGCATTTTGATGGAAAGTGAACGTTTTTTCTATGAGCGGTTTTTGATATGGATTGCCACTTTGAAAATAAAATTAGACAGTTTATGCTGCTCGGATTGAAAGAACCTTAAAACTGGACGATGCCGATTGAATTTTAACGAGTTCTGCGGTTCAATTCAGTAAGAATTGATGCCAGGTTCTGATGTGATTTCCAAAACTTCATTGTTTGAAATTTGAGAGTATAGAATGAGAGCGACTGCATTTTTGACAGCATTGCTGTTGGTAATTTTGTTGAATTTTAACCCGTGTTTGCTTGCTCAAGATTCTGGCAAGTCGGAATTGAGTGCCGTTCCCGCTCATGGGAGCGAGATGCCGCCAGGAAGCAAGTGTCCGGTGACTGGTTTAACGATTCCGGTATCCGTTCCCACGGCGACTGTCCCTGCACCGGTAGTCCCGAGTCGGGATGCAAGCGATGTGATGTCCAATCGTGATTGGTGGCCGGAGCAATTGAACTTAAGTATTTTGCATCAGAATTCGCCAGCGAGCGATCCGATGGGAGTTAATTTCGATTATGCCGAGGAATTTAAGAAGCTCGACCTTGCGGAATTAAAAAAAGACATTGTGGGAGTCATGACGACTTCTCAAGACTGGTGGCCAGCGGATTACGGTCATTACGGTCCCCTCTTCGTTCGGATGGCTTGGCACAGCGCCGGGACCTATCGAATCACCGATGGTAGAGGTGGTGCGTCTTCGGGAACTCTTCGGTTTGCTCCGCTTAACAGCTGGCCCGACAATACGAACTTGGATAAAGCCAGACGCCTTCTTTGGCCAATTAAACAGAAATATGGAAAGCGAATTTCCTGGGCAGATCTTATGGTTTTCACCGGGAACTGTGCGCTTGAGTCCATGGGGTTTGAGACTTTTGGTTTCGCTGGTGGTCGCGTCGATGTTTGGGAGCCGGAAACTGATATTTATTGGGGACCTGAAAGTGAGTGGTTAGCTGACGAGCGCTACTCGGGTGATCGGGAACTCGAGAATCCGCTGGCAGCGGTACAAATGGGTTTGATTTATGTCAATCCACAGGGGCCGAATGGAAAACCGGATCCACTGGCATCTGCCCGTGACATTCGTGAGACATTCCGCCGGATGGCGATGAATGACGAAGAGACGGTCGCACTGATTGCTGGTGGGCATACTTTTGGAAAAGCACATGGAGCTGCGGATCCAAGTAAGCATGTTGGCCCTGAACCTGAAGCGGCTCCACTGTCGCAGCAGGGGTTCGGTTGGAAAAATAATTATGGAACTGGCAACGGAGATGACACGATTACCAGTGGTCTTGAAGGCGCTTGGACAACGACACCTATTGAATGGTCGAATGGTTATTTTGATAATCTGTTTGGCTATGATTGGGAATTAACGAAGAGTCCCGGTGGTGGTTGGCAATGGACGCCGGAAGATGCCGCTGCTGAGGGGACTGTTCCCGACGCACACGATGCGAATAAGTCTCATGCTCCGATCATGTTCACTACGGATCTTGCTTTGAAAATGGATCCGAATTACGGACCGATTTCTAAGCGGTTTCATGACAATCCAGATCAATTTGCCGCTGCCTTTGCGAAAGCATGGTACAAGCTAACGCATCGCGATATGGGACCGTATTCACGATGTCTGGGCCCTCTCGTACCGGCACCGCAGTTGTGGCAAGACCCCGTTCCGGTTGCCACCTATTCACGGGTTGGGGAACAGGAAATTTCACTGCTTAAGAAACAGTTGCTGGAATCCGGACTGTCGGTCTCTCAATTAACATCAACGGCGTGGGCTTCGGCTTCTACGTTTCGAGGAACAGATAAGCGAGGTGGTGCGAATGGGGGAAGACTTCGTTTGTCACCTCAAAAGAACTGGGCTGTTAACCAGCCAAACAAGCTTGAGGAAGTCTTGAATGTCTTAAAAAAGATCCAAAAGGATTTTAATCAGTCGCGAAAGGACGGCGTGCAAGTGTCGCTTGCCGACCTGATTGTCCTAGGGGGGTGTGTGGGAGTTGAAACGGCCGCAAAAAATGCAGGGCATGAAATCACGGTTCCATTTACTGCAGGACGTACCGATGCTTCTCAGGCAATGACGGATGTAAATTCGTTTGCGGCGTTAGAGCCAACTGCTGATGGATTTACTAATTACTTTCGCAAGGGATATTCCCGAATGCCTGAAGAATTATTGGTGGACCGAGCGAATTTGTTAACGTTGACTGCTCCTGAAATGACTGTCCTACTTGGTGGAATGCGGGTGCTCAATGCGAACTTTGACAATTCGCCGTTGGGAGTCTTCACGGAGCGTCCGGAAACGCTTACCAATGACTTTTTCACCAATCTGCTGGATATGGAGACGGAGTGGAAAAAGTCTTCGACTCAACCTGGTGTGTATGAGGGGCGAGATCGAAAAACGGGTAACTTAAAGTGGACTGGAACTGGAGTCGATCTAGTGTTTGGATCGAATTCACAATTACGAGCGATTTCTGAAGTGTATGCGTGTGAAGACGGCAATGCAAAGTTTGTCCAAGATTTTGCTGCAGTTTGGAACAAGGTAATGAACCTTGATCGCTTCGATTTGAGTTCGGCGAAACCTGCTAAGACTGCCTCTCTCGGAGCCAAGTAGAACGGGCTCGAGTTGCTGGAGAGGTCTTGCACGATTGGTCTTGAAAGACATCTCGACCTTTTAATTGAAAATGATGCACTGATGTTTAAATCAGTGCATTTTTTTTTGCAGGTCAAGAGAATGAGATGAGCGGAAGTAATTTATCGATAAGTCTTGCAAGAAGTCGTTGGTGCATTGAGCTCTCCGGCTTACAAGGCAAATCGTCTAATTCGGGGATTATTTTTCGGTTGGCTAGCGTGCGTTTTCAGTTCCCCGCTGGGGGCGCATTAGTTGGCAAATGAATGGTCTCATTGGGGAAGTTTGATGCGTTATCGCGCGCGTTGACGGGGGCGCACCGAGTGATGTCGCACAGCACTCGCGAATGGTGGCAAAAATTAGTGCAGAAACTCCCGCTAAGTCGTTAGCTTTTTTGTTTGGCATTCGATTTGCTTAAGGATAATGCGTAAGCGAACTTATCAACTCTAGGGGAAAGCAATGAATGCCATTCGGAAAATTCTTGTACCGATCGATGATTTTAAAAACTGCCAAGACGCGGTCGACTTGGCGTCTTCGTGGGCGAAAAAAAATGAGGCGTTGCTGATTTTTTGTTATGTCGCCATTCCTCCTTTGCCTCCTACGACTTACTACGTTCGCCCCGAAATTGATGAATTAATCGTTCAGGAGCAGACCGAGTTTGGTAAGGTTGTTCCTGCGGATTCAGAGGTCAAGTATCGGCATGAATTCTTAAGAGGAAACCCAGGCCCTGAGATTGTGAAATTAGCTGATGAACAAAATTGCGATCTAATCATTATGGCGACTCACAATCGTGCCGGCTTGGTGAGGTGGATTCTGGGTAGTGTGTCAGAATACGTTATTCGACATTCGAAATGCCCTGTCTTGAGTGTGAAGGTAAATGCAAAAGAGCCTGCCAAGCAGAGTTCGTCTGAGTCGACAACCGACGGGTGGCATAAACCCGTCAGTGCTGCTTCTTACGGTCTAAGGCACCGGTTTGAAAAATCCCCGTTTGTCACGTCGGCAATGTCGCATATCGTGCCAGTACACGATTACGATCAAATGTCCGATGCTATAACGGCGTTGACTGCGGCTCGAGCGACGGCTGCTCCCGTGATTAATCGTCTGGGAAGTTGCATTGGAATTTTGACCGAAGCAGATATCCATCGGTACCTGAAGTTGAACCAGCGTCTCGCCAATCACGACGAGTCTGTATTAGATGAAATCTTTGAAGTCGATGAATATGGATTGCGTCGCGGAAATCAGACCAAATTTTATCAAGTGACGAAACATATGTCTTCACCTGTACTAACTGTGCCAAGTGATCTCACTTGTTTTGCAACAGAGCAGTTGTTCGCGAAAGACCCCAGCGTTCAGCATCTCGTTGTAGTCGATGGAAGTAACAAGCCAATTGGTGTGGTGACGCCGGCTCAATTGAATGTGATCCGGAGATGGAATTTGTCTGAGAATACAACCAATCAGGTGAGTTTAAATTGATGATCGCCAGGTTCGTTTGGTAAGCGATGTTTGCGGTCTGTTCCTGAGAACGCTCTAATGCTTCATGGTAGTCATGAGGCATTTTTTTGGAAAAGACGATGATTCAACTTGTCAATTCAGCAATGTGGTTTTGTTTTCGGTCGAATGGGTTTGTTCTTCTGGCAGGGGTCGTGTTGATAGGTTTCGTTTCGACAGAAACGGCTGACGCTCAGGACACAGGTCGTCAAGTCGAAGCAAAGTCGAAGAAAGACCAGTTCTTTTTTAACCAAAACGACCTTGGAGGGTGGCACGCCAAGGATATGGATCTATGGTCTGTCGAAGACGGAGCAATTGTCGGTACCGGTGGGGATGCCAAAATTAATGGGAATCAATTTTTGTATTCCAAGATTCCGGTAAAAAACTTTCGTCTTAAGCTCAAAGTAAAACAGGTGCCGTATTCGGCAAATGCTGGAATTCAATTCCGATCAACTGAGGTCAAAGCATCGGGGCAAGCTGTCGGCTATCAGGCGGATGTGGGAAAAGGATGGTGGGGCTCGTTGTATCATGAGCATGGTCGTGGCATCTTGGCACGCAATGAGGATTCAGATGAAGAACATATTCGCCAGGAAGATTGGAATGATTATGAAATCCTTGTCGTTGATCATCGAATTTGGCTGGCGGTAAATGGTCGAATCACCGTCGCTTTAGAAGATCCCGATGGCGAACTCACGGGGTTGATTGCGTTGCAAATCCATGGTGGCCCTGCCCAGCGAGTCGCTTACAAAGATCTTGAATTGACCCACAATCCCAGATTGACAATTGCCGGTTTGGGGGCCGAGGATTTAAACAAGAAGTTGAAACGGTTTGAGTCCAAAAAGAAAAAGAATTGAAGCCACTGCTTAACGCGTATTTGCGTATTTGTAAAAGCGTACTTGTGAAAATCGCGTGGTGCCCTGCTTGATTGCCATTCTCGGGTGACCGCCAGCAATTGAACGATTTGGATGAGATAGCGGTTATTCTGGCTATTTCAGTCTCAAGGGAGGGACAATCGGCGTAATTTGAGGAGATCTGCGTCGATTTTGAAGAATTTGGGTTCTTTGTCTTGAACTTGGAAGGGGGCAATGCGTACTATTGGGGGGTATTGTTCGCACAATCTTAACAATTGATAAGTTTGCCGTGGTTTCATTTGCAGCCAACATGACAAAACTACTCATCGTGACGTCGATCACGTTGAGCGGACTGTTGGTGTCTAGTCACTCCCACCCTTGCGGCGATCACACTGCCGCCGGTGATGCCGAGACGGGTGACTGTTGCTCAGTTCCACATGAACACCAGTCAAATTCGTTAATGCCTGTCCAGCAATTTGTGGACGGCGCCGCACTGGATCATGATTGCGTTTTGTGTCGCTTGCTGGCTCAATTCCAAATCGATATACCGGCCGTCGATCGGCACTCACCAGAGGATTTAAGTGTGTCGGAGATCATCTCCGTCTCGCCGGTCTTTCTTAAAGAAGTCTATTTCAGGCAATCGGGTCGCGCACCCCCGATGCTATTTGGGTTCTGCTCATAGTTTTTGGTTCTGCTGCCGAAGATGTTCGACGCGATAAAATTGCGTTTAACCGCTTTGTCGAACCCAAAACGATGATCAGAAATCTCTCGTGACTAGACTCCTAAAATTCTTTTAGGGCAATCAGAATTAAACTTTTGATTCGACTTTTTTTCTTTATCATTTTGGTGCGTTATGAATTACAAAAATAAGAAGAGCGGATTTACGCTCGTTGAGTTGCTGGTTGTAATTGCAATTATTGGAATTTTAATTGGCATGCTGCTTCCAGCGGTACAGCAAGTACGCGAAGCTGCCAGACGAATATCATGTGCTAACAACAGTCGTCAGCAAGGTCTGGCGATTATGAATTACGAGAGCGCATTTCAGACGCTTCCTCCAGGCTGGAAAACAGGTAACCCGCTAATTGCGGACGACGAACCTGGTTGGGGATGGTCGGCTTACATTCTGCCGTTTATGGAGCAGAACAATCTTTACAATCAAATTGATTTCAATGTTGCGATCGATGATGGTGCTCATATTCATACAATTGAAACAGTAGTTCCGGCTTACCAGTGTCCTTCTGAAATCGATTTGCCTGTGGTGAATCTTGACGAACATGTTGAACATGACCACGACGATCACGATGATCATGATTTACACGACCAGCCGCCGAGTTCGGACGACGATCATGATCATGAAGAATTGATGGTGGGACGCAGTAATTATTCAGGTGTCTTCGGCAGTTCCGAAATCGAAGACAGTCCGTTGAAGGGAAATGGATTGTTTTACGGTAATAGCGTGATAAAAATGGGAGACATTACAGACGGAACCAGTAATACATTGATGGTCGGTGAGCGAATCAATCTCCTTGGAAAGATTTCTTGGGTCGGGATGGTTCCTGAAGTGGATGAGCCCTTTGCTCGAATTGTTGGAGCGGCGGATCATGCGCCCAATGATCCCGGCGGTCACTTTGAAGATTTCCGTAGTTACCATCCTCAGGGCATTAACGTGACTCTGGCCGATGGCTCAACTCACTTTGTTACTCAGTCAATCAACGAAGTTGTTTTCCAGCAACTTGCAACTCGTGCGGGAGCCGAGGTCGTATCAATCGAGGACTAGAGTTTCTGGCTGATTGTTTTCAATTCTTGACAAACAAATTTTGAACTTTGAGACAGGGGAAGGCGGATTCAAAATCCGGCTTCCCCTTTTTTGTATCGGGCAAGCGGTTAGTCTTTGACGCGAATCAATTGGACCGTGTCTGGTTTGCAGGTTTTTGATTGAATTGAAGTTCATTCAATGCCACTGAATGGCGAATCACTGATTTCCCGTTGACATTTAAGATTTGCATCACTGCCTCTGGGTTTTTCTTTTTCCAGTCAATTTCGATCATGCCAAAATGATTGTCTCGAAAGGCATTTTCTATGCGATACCGATTAGGTTCAAGATTGTGCCAGTCTTCCGTGATGCCACTGGCGGTAACGTCGTAAATTGGATAAAGGCCTTGGAAGTTCCTCTTTGAAATTTCCGCCCAATGGACATCTCCTGATATAAAAAGAACACCGTTGGCCTGTGTTTTTTTAATTAGCTCCACCATTTTTTTCTGTTCATTGGGTAGGTTTGTCCATGACTCCCAGCCATTGTATTCATGGCCGAATTGGATGGATGAACAAATGATTCGGAGATCGGCACGTTGTTGTAAAGTGCTCTCAAGCCACCGCCACTGGGCGTCGCCTAGGATAGTTTTGTTGGTGGGGTCTGGTTGATAGTCATTCTTAAATTTGCCGTCCAAATTATTGGTTTTGGAATTTCGTTTAAGTGGATCTCGAAAAGTACGTGTGTCGAGTAAAATCACCTGAAGCGTTTTCTTACCGTCCGAGAAGGTGTGGACACCGTAAATGCCCGCGTGTTTTCGGCGCGGACTACTCATAGGCACGTTCCAAAAATTCATGAAAAGCTCTTTGGATGCCTCTTTAAAAGGGTATTCCTTTCCTGCATCATTCCAACCGTAGTCGTGGTCATCCCAAGTTGAAAGAACGGTTGTCTTAGCTCGCAAATTCTGGAACTCTTTTTTACTGCCAAGTTTTTTGTATTTCTGGGAGAGGACATTCATATCTTTGGTGTCGCCGTAGATATTATCACCAAGGTAGATAAAAAGGTCTGGGTTTTGCGTGACGACCGTATCGAGAACGGGCTGTGGTTTATTTTGATTGCTGCAGGAACCGAATGCGATTTTTGAAGGGAGATGGTTAAGGTCTGCGACAGCTTTGATCGTCAGTGCATCGGCGTCCTGAGCGATAGCAGGGGTAATTGAGAAGTTCCATGCCGTGAGTACCAAATAGAAAATGCAGATAGGGGAGAGGCGATTGGCGATAGGTTGGGGCATGACTGACTCACTGTGAATTTCAATGGTGATGAAGGTAAGTTCTCTCGATAAGTTACCAAAAATGACTGCAGTTGGTTGGGTTTATTCAATTTGCCAATTTCTGCATGAGGTTTAACCTATTCGCGCTGAAAAGCTCGCGTGCGGGATCGCATGTTTCTTGTCAAAATTGTTTTTTGGCAAACCATTCGTGAATTTGTGGAACTCTGTTATCCTGTAAAGTGTCCCTGAGTTAGTTTGTAAATTTAACCTTTGCGTGAGAATGTTATGGCGTTTCGAATGATTGTTTTTTGTTTTGCGGTGGGATTCTCAGCATTGACGGCAAGTGCGGGGTTCCACGATGCGAGTGATCTCGAAAAAGTCAAAGACAGTTTGGCAAAATGGCAAACAACTAAAGCGGATGTCGGCAATACCTATTCCTATATGGTTCGTTGGTCGAGTTTCATTGAGTACGGACATGAGACGAGAATTTTTGTCAAGAATGGCAAGGTCATTCGGAGAACCTTTCGTCCGGTCGCTGTAGCGGAAAATCCCTCGGGTGAACCGCCTTTTGAAAAATGGAAAGAAGACGGCGATCAGATTGGGAAACATTCGGAGGGGGCACCTGCGAAGACACTGGATCAACTTTATAAATCTGCAATCAAAGTCGCCTCTAAAGAACTGGAGCCATCCGAGCGTCGTTATGTAAAAACAGACAACCGTGGTCTTTTGATTGAGTGTTTCATTGTCGATACACGTATTGCTGACGATGCTCCAAAAAATGGACTGTCCATTACTAGTATTAGACTACCCAGATCTGGAAATGGTGCCGCGGCGAAGCGAAAAAAAGCGATTCGTTTGACTAGCAAAGACAATGGTAAAACGATCGCAGTTACGTTGGGCCAGAAGATTCAAATCCAACTGGATAGTAATCCAACGACCGGATTCTCATGGGTTGATCAGAGTAAGTCAAAATCAATTCGCTTGATCGGAGAGATCAAATATGCGGCATCAGGAGACGCGATTGGTAGCGGTGGAGTTTCGACCGCCAGTTTTATGTCGACTCAACCGGGGAAATCAGAGATCAAGCTTGGTTATTTGAGAACATTTGAGGACAAGCCCGCAGCAAAGCAATTTCAGGTAACGCTGCAAATTAAAAAAGCTAATGAGAAGGATCTTGGAGAAGTGGACAAGCCAATTTTCAAGTCACCCAACGGAAAGCCTTACCCACAGCACTGGGGAGCTCCCCCTAAATTGCAGACGAGAGATCTGCGTCCGCTTCCAGGTGGATACGGACAAGGAAGTGGGACACTGGTGAAATGGATCTCAGAGAATCTTGCCCGTGACGAGAAGGCAAAGAACAATAAATAATTTTACCAATGCGATAGTTTTACCAATGGGCTAATCAAGGTATTGATCTGAAGAGTGACTTTCAGTCTCACCGCGGTGTCTGGTTACAAATTGATACAGGCGACAAGTTGACCTCGGTTGTGCGCACGTGAACAATTTCGGTGCAATTTCGAATCGAGTTTAGCTGGTTAGTTATGAAATTCCGTTTTTTATTTTTGTTGTATTGCCTAGTCCTGCTGATTGGGTTTTCGCCCTCGTGTGTTATTGCGCAATTGATTGCAGAGCCCAATCCTCTTTTTCGATCCGATCGCGTCTCCAAAATTACTTTGCGATTTACCGAAGAAGAGTGGAGTAAACTGCAACCGTCGAAAGATCTTGACTGGGATGTTGGCGGTGCATTTGGTGAAGTTATTTCAGATGCCAGTCAGGGAAAGGAGTTCCGCGCGGGCGAAGAAAGCCGCCCCGGACTGGGTGGTTATCTTGGTTTGAATCATCAATATGGTAGGGCTGATGTAGAAATCGATGGTGAGCGAATTGCCAATGTTGGTGTTCGGTATAAAGGCAATGGGAGTTTTTTGATTGGTCGGGAGTTTGGCAAGTACTCGTTCAAGATTGACTTCAATAAGTATCAGGGTGATTTAAATTTCCTAGGTTTGACGAAAGTGAACTTGCAGAATTGTGCAGCCGATCCATCGATGCTTCGTGAGGCTATTTCTTATCAACTGTTTCGCGAGGTCGGAATTGCTTGCCCACTGACGGGGTGGGCTTCGATTGCGACAGAAATCGATGGCGAGGTTGAGCAGCGAGGCTTGTATTCGGTGGTTGAGCAAGTCGATGAGAAATTTTTGAAGCGTTCTTTTGGAGAGGCTGACGGGTTGCTGGTAAAGCCGAGTGCCTTCACCGCGTTTCCGTATTTGGGTGAATCGTGGGATGCCTACGAGTCATTTTATAATCCCAAAACGGAATCGAGTCCGGGGCAACAGCAGCGAATCATTGAATTCGCCAAGTTGATTCACAAGGGAGATCAAGAAGAATTCAACTCTCAAATTGAAGAGTATTTAGACTTAGATAATTTCCTGTCGTTCTTAGCTGTGAATGCCATGCTGTCTAATCTCGACAGCTTTCTTGGGGGCAGTCAAAACTACTATGCCTACCTCAGTCCGGAAACGAACAAGATATTGTTTATACCGTGGGACCTGGATCACTCGTTTGGTGCGCTTGAAATAATTGGGACGCCTGAATCCAGATTGCAGCACAGTATCAATCAGCCTCAGATTGGCGTCGGTAAAAATCGTTTGATCGAGCGGATATTGGAAATCCCTGAAATTAAACAAGCTTACTTAACAAGGGTGGACCAGTTGTTGAATTCGGTTTTCGAGCAACAGAAGTGGCTTGATCAAGTGGATGAAGTGGCAGCGTTTGTTCGGCCAAAGCTTGCTGAGGGGGAAAAAGCGAGAATGGATGCAGCGATTGCCGGTGGCGATCGCGATGAAAGGGGGTATCCACTTAAAACCTTCGTCCGCAAGAGACATGAGTCGATTCGAGATCAGTTGTCCGGAAAATCGCAAGGCAAGGCCAATGATTTCAGTGGATCGGTTGACCCGCAGCTTGTATTTCAAATGATCGGTTGGGGACTAGCGATAGCGGTTGCAAGTTTCTTTAATTTCATTGCTTGGATTTGGGCGAGCATTGCTGGTTTTCGCTTGAATACCAAGTGGGGGGTGTTGAATCTGTTGCTATACCCGTTGATGCCGGTGGTTTTTGGTTTATTGATTTCCCGCAAGTTTGGTTTGCGATCTGCGTTGATGACGTTAATGTCTGTTGGCTTGGTAATAGGCTTTTCTATTCCATTCTATCTAGTCATCAGGTCATTCTAAATGCTGGAGATAAGTCACTCTTTCCAAGTTTCTTGGCCCGTCAAAAAGCTTGGACAAAAAATTGTGAAATTGGACCTTGTGGCTTAAGCACGCTAATTCATATTCTTGCCCGGTATTACTGACTTGATTTGGAGCAGTACGATGATTGTTAATCGATTTCCAGGCATTTACAGCTTGTTGTGAGGGGGGCATCGGCCTTCGCCCAGTATTTTTCGTAATTAGCGAGTGCCTCTTGGGCAGCTTTCTTTTTTCCAAGCCCTGTTAGAGCCTTGGAGAGGCCGAACAGAGACCAACCATTGTTGGGCCATTTTTCCAAATCTTCACGGTAGCATTGTTCAGCTTTTGCGTATTGATTGGTAGCAAGATAGACCGCACCAAGCGTGTGGCGAATTGGCTGCAGCCATTGAGGCGGTTCGCCGTAGGCAAGCGTCGATTCAATTGCTGCCGCGTCAGTTAAAAGTTCCGTCGCGAGAGTCCACCTCTCTTTTTGGAGTGCGATTTCGCCGCGAATGAAAAGGTCGCTAACTTCTAAAAAGCGGTCGTCCATTCCACCCATTTCTAAGACTGCCAAAGGAATCGCCGCGCGGGCGTTTCGGAATTTGGTGTACTCGATTTCTGCATTGGCGAAATCTTTTTTTGCAGCAAAAGCGATTGCCCGGTGAGCCCGCCAAATAGCGGTGGTAACCAAGAGCGTTTCTGGCGGGGCTGGTTCAGCAATGATTTCATCCCACCGGCCAAAACGTTTTTGGACGTCATAAACAGAGCACATCCAGCGATCAAAAAAGGGGCCCATGCTCGTCATTATGGCGTCGGGTGTTTGTTCCCACATGTGGCGGGCGGCCGACATCGCCTCTTTCTCACGGCCACTCATCATCGCGGCGTAAGCAAGCATGTGTGAGTTATGAATCATATAGATGTATTGCATCCCCTGTTGAGGAGACAGTTTCAAATACTTTTGATCGGCGTCGAGGGCTTTCACGTTTTGTTCAATCGCTTCATTCCACAAGCCAGTTCGAACGTAGATGTGAGACGGCATGTGGAGGAGATGTCCACTTGCGGGGATCAGGTTGTCCAGTGCATGAGCGGCTTTCAAAGCTTTCTCAGGAGTTAGGCTTGGTTCCATGGCGTGAACGTAAAGATGGTTTGCACCGGGGTGGTCAGGTTGCAGGCTGAGCACTGCTTCCAGTGTTGAAACAATTTTGTCGGTGTCCTCAACCGGTTGCCCGTCAGTCGAATAGAGTTCCCACGGTCTCAGCATCATCAAGGATTCAGCGTAAAGGGTGCCGACATCAGGGTCTTGCGGGAAGGCCTTCCACACTTCACCCATCGCGGCTGCGTAGGCTTGATCGAGCGGTTTGCGATCTTCCGCAGCGGGAAAAGTGTATCGCTCGGCCATTGCTTCAATTAACGCACGTTCCACATCGGAGGCATTTTTGATCCGACTCTTTGCATTTTCAATTGCATAAAAAGCCGCTTTCGAACGCTCGGGTGTGATTGGGCTGTTGTAGTTGGGGCCTTCGCAATAAGCAATTCCCCACCAAGTCATGGGGCAGGACGGGTCTTGCTTGGCTGCCCGCATGAGCGACCGAATCGCTTCATCGTGGTTAAATGCAAACGCCCAGGTTAGTGCTTGATCAAAGTAGGCTTGCGTGGCTTCCGAATTTGTTGAGATTTTCCTCGTGTGTTTACCCATGCCCTCAAACATCGAATCCTGTTCGATGATCTCGCCAGCGATGGGAGTTGGCTGCTCGGTCGAGCGGAGTATAGACAGCCCACTGGTTAAAGCGACGACTCCAAGTAACGCGAAAATTCGGAAACTCATTACTGTTTTTCCATAACGAAGGTTGCGAACAAAAAACTGAATTATCAGATCATAACCATTTTTTTGACCCATTGTTAGGAACTTTATTAACATCAATCTTAGCAATTGATGCTTCAATCTCAGCAACTTGAAGCAAGAGGCGAGGTTTGTTCAGTGAGTGTCGTCTCAAGCTCAGTTTGCCAATGTTAGAAGACCCGTTGAGCATTTGGTTTTGCCATTTAATTGTTTATGATGGTTGGTTCTAAGGAACGATGGAGCTTGCCGTGATGGCCTTTTCAAGACTTGGTTCAGGAATTTAGATGCTCACTTTAAAATTGATTTGCGTTGTTGTTGGCTTGCTTTCCGGAGGTGTATTGCAAGTTGATTCGGATTGGCCAACCTTTCGAGGTCCTCAGGGAAATGGAGTTGCGACCAGCTCGGTAACAGAAAGTTGGAACGCTGACGCTGATTTAGGGGAAACGGAGGGGGTACTTTGGCAGATTGATGTGCCAGGTTTGGGGCATTCTAGTCCGGTGATCAGTGGCGATCATTTGTTTTTGGCGACGGCCGTTGCCAGTGACGGGAAGGCACCTTTAAAAGTTGGGCCAGGTGGTCGTCCAGAGGCGGCAGAGGATAATGGCGAGCAGTCGTGGCTATTGTTGTGTTACGACAAACACACGGGGAAAGAAGTTTGGCGGCGCACCGCGCATCGGGGAATTCCGCGAGCTACTCGGCACGCAAAAGCGACACACGCTAATACAAGCGTAGTGGTTAATGGAGATTGCATTATTGTTTTCTTCGGTTCTGAAGGAATCTACTGTTACGATCTCGAAGGAGAACTGCGGTGGAGTCGGGATCTGGGGGTGATCAACGTCAGTAAATATGGGATTGGATGGGGATTCGCAAGTTCTCCTGCGGTTCATTCCGATCGCATCGCGCTGGTTTGTGATGATCCCGCTAATCCATTTTTGGTGGTGCTGGATCTCAAGGACGGCAAGGAGGTCTGGAGAGTTTCGCGAGAGAATATTTGTGAGCGCAATTGGAGCACACCCTATATTCACTCCAGTCCAGAAAGAACCCAAATTGTCGTCAATGGCTGGCCTTGGGTTGTCTCTTATGATTTAAAAACCGGGAAGGAATTCTGGCGGATTCGCGGCGGAGGGGATAATCCAGTCCCGACCCCATTTGAGTCTAATGGTTGGATTTATCTAACCAGTGCTCATGGTGGTTTATCACCAATTTATGTTGTCCGTCCTGATGCAACTGGAGATATTTCACCAACGGAGGAAAAGTCAAGTAACGACGGTATTGTTTGGAGCATTCCCCGCGGAGGTTGCTACATGTCCACTCCTGTTGTTTGTGGCGACTACTTAATTCTGGGAAATTCAAATGGTGTGGTGCGGTGTTTTAACGCCGTCACAGGCGAGAAGTTGTATGAGAAAAGGTTGGGTGCAAAAGCTGGTATTATTTCATCGTTGGTTGCTGCGGATGACAAAATTTATTGTGCATCCGAAAATGGAACTGTTTATGTTTTAGCAGCGGGTCCGGAATTTAAATTGCTGGCTGAAAATAAAATGGGGCACCCTTGTTTTGCAACTCCGGCGATCTCCGACGGAGTGATCTTTGTGCGAACGAGTGAAAAGTTAGTAGCGATCCAATAGGGCTTTCGGGTTTCCGGAATTTGTTTTGAATGTCCCTGTAGATTTATTATCAAACGGTGAATGATGAGAATGCAATTCAATATTCAAGCGTTTCTGTTGTTTGCCGCGATATTGTTGGGCCAGAATTTATCCGATTGGACGGTGGCTCAGGAATTAGTGAAGCAACCGAGAGCGGAATCTGCCTCTGACTATCTTGGCAATCCAAAGTTAGAAGCTTGCATCCCACCGAGATTTAAATACGTATACCGGATTGGTGATTTTTATATTTTGGGCACTGATGAACGTCCACGTGAGAGCGATCGAAACGATCGTCAGGGTGAGGAAGCGGTCCTACAGGCTGTGCGATTGTTTGGAAGTTTCCTGGATGCGAATGAAGACGGAAAAGTGGATGATCCGAGGCTACTTAAAAGTTTGGGTGATAACTTTGCTTTTGCGATCGGGTCGGATCGTAGACTGCGTCCAGTCGAAGAGCTAATTGAACGCAAAACTGGTTGCTATGTGATATCGATGAAAACGGATATTTGGCCATTTTTTCCAAATTGGTCAGGGACAGGTTTTCCGCTTAGCGGGATTAAGGACTCGATGTGGCGCCCTGACTCAATGAACGCACTTTGGGAAGAGTGTTTCCATACGATTACAGAGGCCTATCGTTGTTGCGATGAAGAGTGGGGTTTTGGGAAGAAGTCTCGTTTAGGTTTACTGATGGCAGAAGACATTGCCGCGGGCAACTATGACATCGAAAAACAGAATAAAATGGAAGGCGGAGATTACGATTGGGCCACCGCTGTGAATGAATATGTCCATCAAATTTGGCTGGTCAATCAAGCCGGGAAGAAAGCTGCGTTGACAAAGTCGCAGAAACAGGTGCTTAAATTAATGCAGGCGACCCGCGGCTTTCCAATGAAAGTGAATCCGAATTATCCATTGGATATCTCGATTCGAGTCCGCTGATTTCAATTTTTTACTGAGCAACTTTTTTGTAACTTGTATGAGCCTGTTTTAATCCAATTGGAATTCGCCCTTTAGAATTGGATGACCGTCAAGATTGACGGTGACCACGGCGCCGGCAATGAGTTTGCGCCAATCGGTAGTCGGCTCGAGAGCGATCAGATATTCCGATTCTTTTGAGTTGATTTGGACGCCACCAACACGGTGGTTGCCAATCCAAATGGTTAGCTTGCCGGAATCGTTGCAGACGGTGTCGAAGAAGGAGAGTTCCAGTCCGGGCGGATCAGTGTCGAGCGGAGTGAATTCTAATTCTGCGGCAGGATCCGCGTTGGTTTGGTGCGGTACTTGAAAGAGATCCGCTTCCCATTTGCAGTCGACGAAAGTTTGGCTAACGGTCTGATTCATTTTGCCGAAAATTGCAGCGGCGTCTGTCGCGTGCAGTGGTGAACTTTGCTCTTCAGAGGTGCGGTGAGCGGTATCGTCTGTCGGTCGCGAGGACTTGTTGTTCTTAAATTTTTCTATTTGTCTGGCTGCGATTTCACTTGGCAGCTTAAGTTTTCGTGCGAGACTTTCGATTGCTCTCTCTTCCCGTTCGTCAATCTCAAAGTCGGTCCCCGCCAGCATGAGTGAGAGGAAAAACAAAAGTTTTCTCGCGTCCGACGATTGGGGGCGTTTTATTTTTAGGCTGCCCTGTCGAACTTTGCGTCCGATCCATACGGTTTTTTTCGGGGAGATTCCAAACTGCTCAGCGATAGCGTTGACGGTGCTTACCTCCGCTGCCTTAATGGTTCGATCGGTAAACGAAAGGTAGCAACAGTAGGCGACTATTGCCATGCCTTCCCATTTTGAACAACGTTGGCAATATTCAATAACTTTGGGGGGGAGCGGTGAGTTTTGCATCAGGTTTTTAATGTCTATTCAGGTTCAAAGTGGTTAAGTAACCTTTAGACCTTGAGAGGGAATGTGAACCGACGCCTCCGAAGTGGAGTGAGTCAAGAGATAGCGGAGATTGGAGAATACCGCAATTGTTTAAAAGAAATCACGCGATTGCAACCAGTTGCCTTGGATTGAGAAAGCGGATGTCGAGAGATCCTGGGGCGCTTAGCTTATTTTTGCGAGATCTTCCATTGAGTGTTGAGCCCACGTGATTGCCTCAAAATAAGTGTCTCTGATTTCGTTCTTATCGAGCGAGTCGAGTTGCACTTTTTCCCAATTTCCGGTCTCGTAAGCGATGGAACAATTAAGCACTTCGCCCATTCTTCCTTCACCAGCGGAGATGGCATCTACTACCTCGCTGCAGACTGGCAACATTGACAAAGCTTCGCTAATGGCAATGTCAAGTAGCGCGTCGAGTGACGAAAACAAACCTGTTAAGAAGTAAGATTCTGTTTTTTCATAGTTGAGTTTGATAGCCAGTAGTTCGCACATCTTCCCTCGAATCAACAGCGTTTGAATGAGCTCCATTGGTTTTCGGCCAGCAGCGGTTGCCAATGCAGTTAGGCTGCAGAGAGTTTTGATTTGTCGGATTCCAATGAGCGTGACTGCATGTTGAATGGAATCGATTTCTTTTGACAATCCGTAGTAGGCTGAATTAACGAAACGAAGCAACTTGTAAGCCAAAATTGGTTCAGTCAAGATGATGTCCGAAATTTCGTGAAGCGTTACCGATGGATTTTGAATCAGGGCAACGATTTGTATCATCGAGATGTGGTTAGCAGGAAGTTTCCGTCCTTGCACAATCGAGGGTTTTGAGAAAAAGAAACCCTGAAATAAATCAAAGCCTAAGTCTTTACAATTGTTGTATTCTTCAACAGATTCAATTTTCTCTGCTAGAAGTTTCACTTCGAATGGCTTGATGTGTTCGATTTGTTTTTTGAGATCCGCAGCATTCTCGAAAACGGAGACATCAATCTTTACGATATCCGCTAATTCAAGCATGGGTTTGAGGCATTCCGAGTAAACAAAATCATCTAGTGCAACTGTGTAACCTTCGCGTTTGAGATCACTGAGAGCAAGCATGACTTCGCGTGTCGGTTTTACATTTTCCAAGACCTCAATGACGACTTTGTCTTTGGGCAGGAAGTGGCAGTGCTGGTTTACAATGAATTCTTCTGAGACGTTAATAAACGCTGGGAGTGAACCAACAATTCTCTCCAAACCAATCTCGGCAAACGTATTGATCAGCAGTTCGGCGGTCGCTTTTTGTCCATCTTCTATATTGGCTTCATTGGTAAAACTGGAACGAAACAATAGTTCGTAGCCGAATGAGGAATCATCCTTGGCATAAATAGGTTGCCGCCCAACAAATACGCTTGATTTGCTACATGGTCGAAACGGGATTTGTTTTTCAGCGATGAAATGCATTGTCTTGGCAGGTGGGTGAATCGCGGGAGATTTTTGGGTCCCTGAAGCGTACGTCATGATTCCCCCCCTTAGGGATTAAAAAATTGCCATATGCTATTTTTCCATAGTTCGCAGGGCGAGCGAGTTAGGCAATAAGAGGTTGACCGCCAGATGCAATTGAAAACGCATAAATTTACGGTGCTTGGCGTTATTGGGGGGCAGGGAGATAGGCTTCCCCAGCAAGCAGTTCGTGGTGTGAATAATGTCACTAATTGACCGTTTCAAACTGGGGGCAGTTTGTTGATGAGTGACTGGTTCTGATTAAAGGGGATTCAATGAATTTAACTGGATAGAGCTTTTGGTTCTAAATTAATAATTCGGTGACTGTCCGCATTTGTATTTCCTGCGTGTTTGCCAGTTCAAGGTTGGAGAGCGGCCGTTTTGACTTGAGCTCTAAGTGCTCTGAAGTCCTGTTCGATTATGTGTTGGTTAGCAAGGTTTTTTTGAGAGGCCCCGGGCACGATCCCGGTAAACAGCAACGATTCGTAGGCAGGAAGGGGGAGTAGGTTACAGAGGTGCAAGAGGATTAACCTTGCTGCGCAAAGGTTTTGGCGGTTTCTAATCACCAAAATACCTCATTATTTGACATTCTTTTCTACGGCGGCGAAAATTCAAACTAGGACCTGTTAATAATGAGCCTTGTCGTTTGCTGCCGTTAGGTAGGTTGCGGGTGGGGACCGATCCAAAGACGGTTGGAAAGTCACGGCATGTGGTTGGAAAAGAAATTATTTCGCTACTGGTTAGGCTGCCTTTGGTTTTCCCTTGTGAGTGTCCATGCTCATGCCGATGACGAACAGTTGAAATTTTTCGAGACGCGAATCCGGCCTGTTTTGGTTCAGCACTGTTTTCCGTGCCACAGCCAACAGGCTTCCACGCTTCAGGGTGGCTTGTGGGTTGACTCATTAGAGGGTTTGCTTACTGGTGGAGACAGTGGATCTGCGCTTGATCTAAAAAATTCGAGTGAGAGTATTTTGTTGTCTGCCCTCCGGCATCAAGAGTTCAAGATGCCCCCTAAGGGGAAGTTGCCGGATTCAGTAATTCAAGATTTTGAAATATGGCTTGAATCAGGAGCGTTTGTTCCCGACTCATTCAAGACAGCCAACGGACCGCAACCGCGTGAAATAGACTGGGGCTCGGCGTGGAACCATTGGGCGTTCAGGCCATATGACGACCGCCCACCGCCGGTTGTTAAAAATGAATCGTGGGTTATCAACCCGATCGACCGGTACGTCTTACACCAGCTTGAATCACAACAGCTTCGGGTTCCAGAACCCGCAGACCATGCGACAATTATTCGTCGAGTATTTTTCGACTTAATCGGGCTTCCTCCAACGCTGGAAGAACAAGCAAAATATCATCGCATCCTTAACCAACCGGGAGGGTTTGGCAGGTTGGTGGATGATCTACTTGCCAGTCGACATTACGGAGAACGCTGGGGACGCCACTGGCTCGATGTCGCTAGGTATTCTGACTCCAATGGTGCTGACGAGAATAAGCCGTACCCGTTCGCTTGGCGTTATCGAAATTATGTGATTGAGCAATTCAATCGCAATTTGCCTTATGATCAATTCGTCCACCAACAGATTGCAGGCGACTTGCTGGAGTACGATGGAGTGGATCAGTTTAACGATCACATCAATGCGACTACTTTTCTGGCATTGGGGGTGAAGATTGATGCAGAGCAGGATCTCGAAAAAAAACGCAGTGACATTATTGATGAACAAATAGATGCCATCGGTCGGACTTTTCTCGGGCTTACGATTGGTTGTGCACGATGTCATGACCATAAGTTCGATCCGTTTACTTCGGAAGATTACTACGCTTTGGCTGGTGTTCTTGGAAGTACTCAGTTGCAGGATCGAAGTCTTAAATCTGCGCAAACACCTGTTTTGGAAGATCGATTTGATCAATTGATTGCGCAACAGATTGAGCTTAGAAAGACGGTTGGGTTGCAAATGGGGGAGGAGGCGATCGAACAGGCTCGTCAGTACCTCGCCGAAGTGCCAGAAGTCATCAGATGGCAGCGAGCAGAACACGGTGCCCAAATTCGGTTGCTGCTTTCTGAGACAGCTAATCAGCCGTTGGCTCCAGTGGGGGGACTGGTGAATTCCAGCAGATTGTCGGATGTTTTCAAGGTGGAAGCCGAGGATTTTGGCCGAGGGAATTTCGGGATTGTTAACGATGGCTACGGGGCAGGCATCGGAATAATTTCTGACAAGGCGGGAACTGGGCTGACAACATTCGAGCACGACCTGGTGATCAATGAAGCGGGCATTTATCAGTTGGATATCCGTTATGCTGCGCTTGAACCCCGTCCGGGAAAGTTGTTTCTTAACGGTGAGCTAATCAAGGGTTCTGCCATTGGCGGCACGACGGGAGGTTGGCACCCTGACGACCAGCAATGGCATGTTGCTGGGCGATTTCAGTTTGTCGAGGGAAACAATGTTTTGCGTTTTGAGGTTCAAAATGTGATGTCTCATATTGACCAAATCGCAGTTTCAAAGGTAATTAAAGATCGTTTTTGGGAGATGGAGGCCGAAGATTTCACCGACGGTGATTTCGTGAAACTTGACGTTGGATATGGAGCGGAAATAGGAATCGCTGCAACATCCCGACAGCGGAGTCTGAGTTTCGTTGAATATTTGCTCGACTCCCCTGCCCCGCCGCCTGGGAAATATTTGTTGCAATTGCGGTATGCAGCGAACGCTCAGAGGCCAATGATTCTTAAGTTAGACGACGTGATCCTTAAGCGGGATGCTTGCTCAGAGGTGACGGGTGGCTGGATGCCGGAGCACCAGAAGTGGGTAACTCAAGCCAGCGTCAATTTGAACCGTGGCGATCATCGAGTTCGGCTTGAGATCAATGATGTTTCGGTTCACTTAGATAAACTGAGATTAATACGTGTCGAAGAGGACGGTAAGTTTCGGTCACCCAAAAAAATTGCGATTGATCAGGGATTGAATCCATTCGTCCTTCTGCGTTGGGCGAAAATAATTCAGCGCAAAATATTGGCCAACCCTGCCGTGTTGGATAGTTTGGGCGATGAAATATCGATCTCGAAATATGTTTCTGGTATTGCGGAGGAAGAAGATTTTAAGAGGTTGTCCGCCCCCGCCGATTTGGACGAGCTTCGCGGTAAGTTCGCGGAACAGGATGTTGATTTTTCAGATCGCATAGCTAAGGCTCGCCAAGCTTTGATAAAATTGAAGCAATCCGTGGCAATGGCTGTTGCAGATGGTGCTGTTGGAGACATGCCTGTTTTTATTCGCGGGAATCATCTTCAAAAAGGAGTCTTGGTCAACCGAAGGGCACCTCGTATTATTGCCCCGAAACTGGCGAGGTTTGGAGAAGTTGATGGAACCAGCGGGCGGCTTCAGTTAGCCCAAGCGATTACAAACTCTGAAATACCTTTGGCCGCTCGTGTAATGGTGAACCGGATTTGGCGATGGCATTTTGGGAAAGCGATTGTTGCATCAACAGAAAATTTTGGAAGTTCTGGAGTTCAGCCAACGCATCCAAGATTGCTTGACTACCTCGCACGCTATTTCGTATCAAACAATTGGGATATCAAAAAACTCCATCGACATATTATGGCATCGAGTACCTATCGAATGGGTTTTCATTTTGATCAGGAGTCGGCAAATCGTGATCAACAGAATCGGTGGTATTGGCGTGCGGCGCCGCGGCGACTGGAAGCCGAGGCAATTCGGGATTCCCTGTTAATGATGTCCGGTGAGTTGGATCGAGGGAGTGAACGTGGAGTGTTGGAAGGAATAGCGACCCTGAGTCCGTCTCCGGAGGATCTGGAACGAAATCGAAAGATTTATGAAGCATCAGTCCGACGTTCGGTTTACCTGCCTATTGTCCGGACGAATGTGTATCAGTTATTTTCCTTATTTGATTTTCCCAATCCAGCTTTTCCGACGGGCAATCGAAATACAACGACGGTACCGACTCAGTCCCTATTAATGATGAATCACGAATGGATTGCAGAAGTTGCCCGAAAAATGGCTGGAAGGTTGTTTGTGGAAACTTCCGATGACTGCGACCGCATTAAATATGCTTACCGACTGGCTTTCGCAAGAGAGGCGTCCCCTCAAGAGATCGCTTCAGCCGTCAAGTTTATCTCCGATTTTGGTAAGTCAGAGGGGGCGAGTCGTGACGATGCCTGGATTGCGTTTTGTCATTTAGTTTTATTGTCGAACGAAATGATCAATGTTAACTAATTGGCAATCAATCACGGAAAACAGGACGCCGACTCGGGTGAATAGTTGGAACATTAACCGTCGTCAATTGCTTCAAGCGGGCTGCATGGGATTTGGTGGCTTGGCCTTGCACTCGATGTTGGCGGGTAACTTAGCCGCCCAGCAGAATGCTGACGAATCGATTCGTACTCACGTAAGACATTTCGCTCCGCGAGCCAAACGTGTGATTTTTTTGTTTATGCATGGCGGTCCTAGTCATGTTGATTTGTTTGATCCCAAGCCAATGTTGAGCAAGTATGATGGCAAAGCTCCGCCTTTCGAAAGGACGAGAGTGCAGTTTGGCGAGCGCGGGAATCTACTGGCGTCTCCCTGGAAATTCAGGCGGACTGGTAAATCGGGCATCCCGATGAGTGAACTTTGGCAACATTTGCCAGAGGTTGCCGATGAGTTATGTATGCTGCACGGATTATGCGACACGAATGTCGCTCACGGTGGTGCGTGCATGAAGTTGTTCACTGGCTCGGAATCTCTGGTGCGGCCGAGTATGGGGTCGTGGGTTAGTTACGGTTTGGGGACTGAAAATCACAACCTCCCAAGTTACATAACCATTTGCCCAACGAGTCTTCATGGAGGTGTCGATAATTTCGGATCTGCATTTTTACCGAATGTTCATCAAGGTGTTCCCTTAGGCACGCCGGGATACCCTAACACTCCTGCAGCCAAAGCACGATTTGAGTTTTTAAAGAACGATCGTGTTACCCGCGAGCAGCAAAGATTGATGTTGAATCAATTAAAACGGATGAATCATGACCAGAGAAATAGAGTTGGCGTCGGCGGTGAATTAGACGATCGTCTGCAGTCGTATGAGATGGCCTTTCGAATGCAATCAGAAGCTCCGGCCGTACTCGACCTCAGCGGTGAAACCGAGGAAACACTGAGGCTGTATGGTTATGACGAGCCCAAAACCAAGAACTTTGCCCATCAATTACTTCTTGCCCGCCGCTTTTCTGAGGCGGGCACTCGATTTGTGCAGGTGAGCCATGCTGGTTCACTGCCGTTTAATAATGAACAATGGGATCAGCACTCACATATTAAGCAGGGGCATGAAATTAATGTTGGCCAGATCGACAAACCAATTACAGGTTTTATTAAAGACTTGAAACGTCGTGGTTTACTTGACGAGACACTCGTCCTGTGGGGTGGAGAGTTTGGCCGAACGCCCACCGCGCAAGTTGGGAACCCGCAGACGATTGGGCGTGACCACCACCCAGAGGGATTCACAATGTTCATGGCTGGTGGCGGCGTGAAGGGAGGGTTTCGCTATGGCAAGACCGATGATTTTGGCTACTATGCCATCGAAGGGCGAATGACGATACATGATCTTCACGCGACCATGTTGTATTTAATGGGGTTAGATCATGAGCGACTGACTTACCATTACGCCGGTCGTGATTTTAGATTGACGGATGTGCATGGCACGGTTGCCCATGAAATCATGGCGTAGATGTATTCGGCATTCGAATAGAATTTGGTAGCATCATTCCAGATACTCGTTTTCCGTGGTGGTTGATTCGTCAAAATATGGCATCGTGTTTATGAATTCGCAATTAAGTAAGCGCCATGTCGGATTCTTGAAAAGCGGTCAGCTGACGACCGAAATGTCGTTGGTCGCAGCGCTGATTATTTTATTGCTATCGTTTGCCGCACACATTTTTGATTTTATTGGGGTTCTTGCTTTAGCTGACGTCAGTTCGCTTATGTTTGTCAGCGAGGCTGTGGTGTTTGGTATTGTCTCTGGAATTCTGGCTCTCCAGATTTGCCTACTCGCGATTTGGTGCAGCCTTGGCGGGCAGAGAGGAATTTTCCGAATTCCTTTGGCAACCACTTCGCTCGTTTTTTTAATCAATAATTGGATTCTGGCAATTAGTTCGGGGCGGTCTAGTTTGGACTTTGACGATGTGGCCATCGTTTTTGCAGGAGTGTTTGGTGTTTTTATCTTGGTCCAGTTGCCGCTGGTGATCATTCGAATTCTCTATAAGTTCTCGATTGTTCCCAAGTGTCTGATTTCAAGTCGAAGATTGACATCTAACTTTAAAATTCTCGATCTTTTCGTATTGATGTTCTCTGCTGCCTTATTGGTGTTGTTTACTCAGGTTGTGATCGATATCGCCATTGGGAATGCATCGATTCCGATTAGAAACAAAGCGTTTTCCAAGGTGATGGAGGTAATTGGAACCTTTCTAAAGGTGGGTGTAGGTGTTTCGCTGACGAGCCTTCTCGCGCTTCGAGTGGTGTTTTCAAAAAAATATCGCTGGCGAATCGTCGTGCTACTTATGTTGTCCATAATCTTTGTTGGCGTGTTTGGACCCGCAGTTTTAACTAATTTTGGTAATTTCAAACTCTTGCTCGTTCCCGTTGAGATGTACCAGTGGTTCGCATTTCTAAACGTAGTGTTTTGGGGCGAGGTGCTGATCTTGATGGTCTTTTACCTGTTGGGTTATCGCGCAACGCCAAAGCCTGATTCGGGGATGGTTGCACCACGATAGATTTGCGTTCTTCAGGCCAGTTTTGGCTGAGAGAGCAGGCCGATCAGAATCCCAGGCGTTTTCTAACCTTGGCTTTGAATTGCCGTTGTGATTTCATTGGCAATGAATTTAGAAAGATAATGCGGCGATTGGAGATATATTGAATCGTGAGGTTGTGACGCGCCGAGTGATTTTGACAGGAATTTGAGATAAGCATTCCGAGTGGCTGGGTCTCCTAAATTCCAGATCCCATCAATGCTGCAGGAAACCACGGTCTCACTGGTGTCAATAAATACTAGCGAGAGATTGATTTGATACGGGGCGACGGTTCTAAATTCGTTAATTCGAATCAGAGCGATTGAGTCTGCAGCGAATCGGCGAGCCACGGAGGCAATTTCGCGTTCATCAAACTTTCCCTGCATTACTGCATCGATTTGTGCTTCTAATCGAAAGTTTCCCGAGGTCACGACATCGCAAAGCTCAGCAGTTTTAATGGTCGCTGCAAGCTCGGTAATGATTTTTTGATGAGAGGAGTAATTGAATAATTCAGGGCCTGATGGAAGGATCAAAACCCGTTGGGAAAGAACTTCAGGGATTGCGGGATTGAAGTAGGCATGGCAGTTTTTTGGCGGTGGAACTGGGGCTACTGCTTGCTTGCGTCGAAAAGATAATCTTTTAGATGAGGAGAAATGACTACATCCACTGGAAAGCCCAAGCCCTAGCAGCATTAAAAGAATGCTTCGTCGCGAGGGCTCGCCAAATGAGTTGCTGGTTTCTGGAGTTGTCAAGTTGTTCATGATGGTTTTGCTTTTTCAGTTTAAGTGAAAACTGAATTTCCCATTTGGTTTTCGCGTTGCGATAGACCTGATTGTTTTTAGCAATTGCTGTTCGGTAATTGGTCCGACTGCCGGTTGCCGTGTTGTGACACGGTTGCCAATCGTGCCGCGGTACGAATTCTCAATTCACTGTTTTTTATTGGCATCGTACATGGCCTCAAGCAAGGCTTTGTCGAGGGTTGCCTCGATTTCACGCAATTTAGTGTCGTATTCTTTTTCGACCTCTAGCTTTTGATTGGCAAGGTTTTCGTAGGCAAGTTGCAGTTGCGCAATTGCTTTTCGCTGGTCTTTGTTTTCAATTTGAATCTCATCAAATTTAGTCTCAGCTAGTTTGCGTGCTGTTTGCTCGGTCATCAGCTGCTTTTGAAGTGTTTCAGCGATGTCTTTTAAGTATGTTTTTTCCTGTTTTAGTTTTTTATTTTGATCCTCCAGCATAATTGCGATTTCAGTCGCAGTGCGTCTGTCATATCGGAATTCACTGCCATTTAAAAACGTGCCTCCCTGAAGTCGTTGGGACATCCCAGCTCCAGTTGAAGCGAAGCCCCCCGGCTCACAACTAAGATTCGGGATGGTGGATGGTGGAAAGGCGATTGAGGACAATGTGATGTCGGCGTCTGTGTCGGGCCCTGTGTCACAGGGAGTCTCTGCACTTGATTTTGGATGAGGGCGCCGCGTATACATTTCGGCCGGCATTTGGATGGCCGGCGTGTTTTCCAAACTGTTTTCCAAACCTAAATCGAGGGCATCAGTGGGTTGTGCTATTTGAGTTGGCGTTGAAGTTGGAGCGGAGGTTGTAGCCGGCGAAGCTAGTGGCTCTTCTGGGGTTAGGGTTGGTGACTGAGTTTCATCCTGGGGGGGGGTGGTTGCGGCTGGGTTTTCCGATTGATAACTGGCTTTTGCAACAGAGGATTTGGTATCTGTGCCGAGTGAGGATTTCGGTTTGGTCGCAGCAGGTGCCTTAATTGCCGAGCTTTTGTTGTTGGTTGGGAAATCAAGGAGCGATGTCGGTTGTGACATGCTTTCGAGAAATTGTATCGGGTTGGACGCGCAGCCGCTAAACCAGACAAGACTACCGATAGTTAGAAAACAAACGGCGCGGGTTAAATGTTGTTTGGGTTGACTGTAAAAATGCTTGGACAGAGACCTGTTAGAGAGGCGTGCAGTCTTGCATTTTTGTTTTGGCAATTTTTTATTCATAATCACACTTCACAATAATTCGTTCACCGCATGAGCAATTCACTTCGATAGAATCGACGGTGCCGTTAAGTTTGTTGACTTTGATTGAGTGGCCTTTGGGGTCATTGATGATATTGCTTGACGCTGGCCCAATGATTTGTTTTGCGGTGGGTCCGCTCGCTGTTTTCGATCTTAGGATGTTGCCTTTGATTGGCTTGTCTTCAGTACTCACAATTCTCTTCCTTGATGGTTTGTGTAGGCGATCTGGGATGGCCTTTGCAAATTTTTGCAATCCGTTGCAATTACTCAATGTTGACTTTGACTAGTTCTTTAAGACGAAATTTTGCTGCGGCTAAAATGCGAGATGTCCTCGACTCGGAAACACCGATCACCTGGCCAATTTCGGTAAGGCTCAAATCTTCGGTGAAGTACAGGGTCAGTACGAGTCGTTCCCGCTCGGGTAGTTTTTCAATACAATCTGCGACGAGTCCTTTAAGTTCCTCATTTTCTAATGCTGAATCAGGACTGTCTTCTCCTGATCGCCAAGTCGAATGAATGTTGCAGTAAAGATCGTTCCAGTTTTGCGGTTTCGAGAATCGCATGGCTTCGAGAACTTGGAGGATTTTTTCAATCCCGAGTCCGGTTGTTTCCGCCAGCTTTTCGGGCGTGACCGGTGGTTCCAAAGTCATGTAGGCATTTTTGACGGTCTTAATATGGGCCAGCATTTGCTGTGGAACGGGAGAGTTTTTCCGCATCTCATCAACAATGGCCCCGCGAATTCTGGGGAAGCAATAAGTGCGGAACTTGATGCCGCGTTCGGGCTCGAACGAATTTGCCGTTTCGACGAGAGCAACGATTCCAGCCTGTTCGAGGTTCTCTCGATCGTAATTGTTGGGCAAAATCGAGGTCATGGTACTCAGGATTTTGCGCACATAATCGACGTTGTCGAGTATCAGTTGATTGCGCAACTGCTCAACGGCGGCGTCTCGATATGCTTTTATCGCCTGATCCATATTATTGAAAACTTACTTTTGTTTTGTTACTCGTGAGTTGAGAAAATTTATTTTGAGGTGCGAATTAGCTCCTTTTATTATTTGCAACCTGAATGACGCTAACTCCAAAGGCGACAACCGATCCGATCAGGAAGGAAGCAATCACAGCCCGCCACAGGATGATTTGCGGCTCCAGTCCCATTGCCAGTCCGATCAAGGCAACGAAACTTGCGGTCAGAAGGCCGATGATTTTTCCAATCGGGCCAATTCGTTTAATTCTTCGATTGGTAATTTGGTTTTTAATGCTCAAGAGAATTGCTCCTGGGCGTTAGGATCAAGTGAGTTCGTGGGGGCGACCGGATTTGATTCCGTTCCAAAAATGTCTTCGCTCCGAATCACAGCAACCGGTTCAATTAAGAGGTCGCCGGGAATTTCGTTATATGAAATGATCGATATTTGAGGGAGCGAGCGATGGATGGTTTGCCGCATTGCAAGTCTCAATGACGAATCCACCAGAATTGCGGTGGGTTTGTTTTGCATCGAAGCTAATTCCCAGGTTGATTTAAATTTGTCTACCAAGTTGGCCAGATGTTCGGGTTGCATGGCGATCATCTCCCCATTGGAAGACTGGCGGAACTGATGCTCGACTTTTGGTTCCAAAAGAACGACGCAGACTCTTCCCGTTTCATCGCGAAAATGTTCGACAATTAAGGCACCAATGTCTCCACGTACATATTCGGTAAGGTCGGCAGTTGTTTTGGCATTTCGATAGTGGTGTGAACAGGATTCTATGATTCGTTCCAGACAAGAAATGGAAACAGATTCTTTGAGGAGCCGAATCAATACCTGATGGAGAACGCTTGCACTCAGGCCCTCCGGTTTTATCTCTCCAACAACGGTTGGGGAAACTTCCTTAAGCTTGTCTAGCATCTTTTGCATATCTTCACGGCTTAGTAACTCATCGGCATGCCGTTTCAGGCATTCGCCTAAATGAGTTGTTAAGACGGTTGCTGCATCAACGACAGTAAACCCGGCAATCTCAGCGCTTCGCCGGTTGGCTTCAGTGACCCATTTGGCAGCCAATCCAAAGGCAGGATCTGTTGTATCTCGGCCTTCGATTTGCAGATGGACATTGCCCGGATTGATTGCGAGGTACTCGTTCGGTTGGATTTCACCTTTTCCAACAAGCCGGCCACCGATCTTGATTCGGTACTCGAGCACATTGATTTTCAAATTATCGTGGATTCGAACCTTGGGAATCCAAAAGCCAAATTGCGTGCCGAGGTCAGTCCGGAGAGTTGAGATGCGATCGACAATGCTCTTGCCAATTTTTGGTTCTACAAGGTTAATGAGGCCAACTCCCACCTCGATGACGATGCGATCATTCTGAAGGAAGTTGTCGAGGTTCTGCTCGTCTGGAGAGGGCCCTTCTGGTTGGCTCTCCTCTTGCTCTTGTGATTCTCTTTGGCTCTCTATTTCTGTATTATTCTTTGCCGAGCGAGCCATTAAAAAGATGGCTAAGGCAATGCCTATAAAGGGTAGCTTGGGCAGGCCGGGGACACAGGCGATGAATAGTAGGATGACAGCGCCGGTAAACATGGCGCGATAACTTTTGACGAATTGACTGCCGATTTCTTCCCCCAGATTGGAGTCAGAAGAAGATTTGGTAACCAAAACACCGGCACTGGAAGCGATCAGCAATGCGGGGATTTGGGAGACCAAACCGTCGCCAATGGTCAAAATTGTGTACACCTGAACTGCTTCCATCAGCCCTTGGCCGCTGCTCATTCCAAGGATTACACCGCCGAGAACGTTGACTGCCATGATGACCAGACCGGCGATGGCGTCACCGCGGACGTACTTACTGGCACCATCCATGGCACCGAAGAACTCTGATTCGGCGGCGAGGTCATCCCGGCGTTTCTTTGCTTCAGTTTCGTTAATCGCGCCGATGTTAAGCTCGGCATCAATTGCCATTTGCTTACCCGGCAAGGAATCGAGTGTAAATCGCGCATTCACTTCCGAGATACGTGTGGCACCTTTGGTGATCACAATGAATTGAATGGTGACCAAGATCAGGAAGACGACACCACCGACAACAAGATTGCCTCCGACGACCAAACCGCCAAAGGCATCGACAATCATCCCGGCATCGCCGTTCAGCAAAATCAAGCGGGTAGTCGCGACATTCAACGCTAAACGGTAGAGCGTCATGAGCAACAGGAGTGACGGGAAGACGGAAACGTCGAGAGGACGCTTGGCGTTAAGTGTAACCAGAAGAAGCAATACCGCGATGGCGATGTTGGTCGCCAGAAACATGTCCAGTAGAAAAACCGGTAACGGCACAATCAACACCGCGAGCGTCAACAGAAATGCGGCGGAGAGCCACGTTTCGCTTTGCTGGGCAAAACTAAAATTAGTTTTCGATTTGTTGGTTGCTTTGTTTGCCATTAAAAGTAGTTGAGAGTGCTGGACTTTCGTTTAAACGTGGTTTTTTAAGGAATGAAAAATTGGTTCTGATGAATTGGTTTAAATAACAAAACTGCTGACGAGTGCTTTGGAGATAAGTTGCCATCCATCGACGAGCACAAATAACAACAACTTACAGGGAGTGGAAACGATGACCGGCGGCATCATCATCATTCCCAAGGACATCAGGATGGTGGAAATGACCAAATCGATTAATAAAAACGGAATATAAATACAGAAGCCCATGATAAATGCGGTTTTCAATTCGCTGATGATGAACGCTGGTATCAGTACTTTTAGAGGTGTTTCCTCGGCAACGGTTGTCTCTGGCAGATTGGCAAGATCAACGAATAGTTGCAGGTCATTGCCACGTGTATGCACTGTCATGAAGCGTCGAATTTCCTCGGTGGAAACCGTGACAAGTTCGGTCACGCCAAACTCTGGTGTCGTTCCTTCGGACTGTTGTGCTGCCAAATAAGGCTGAACGCCTCGAGTATTGATCGCCTCGAGAGTGGGAGCCATGACGAACAGCGTCAGAAAGAACGAGAGTCCGAGCATGACCTGGTTGGGCGGTATTTCCGTCGTGGAAAGCGCTCGTCTAACAAACGAAAGTACGATGATGATTCGTGTAAACGCCGTCAAACTGACTAAGGCGGCGGTTGCAAAGCTCAACGCGCCGAGCAAAATCGCAATTTGCATCGGTGGCGCTAGCTCACCGAACGCATCGGTGGCTTCAACTTGAGCGAGTAAAATTTGGATGTCCATTGTCAGCCTCCTTGCCGACCAGTCTCTTGCAACGCAGTGACTGTTTACATCAGGTCAGTAAGGCCGAATTTTTTTAATGCGGCTTCCATGTCCTTTTGTATTTCTTTTTCTGACTTCGCCCGTCGTGGCGGAAGTTTTTCCCGGCTTGACTTGGGTTTTCCAATCGAAGCCAGCGAGTAAGTTGGGTCAGCGGGGCTGTCGTTTCTATATAGCTTTGGAACAGGGACATCGATGTCCTGCTCATTCGGTTCAGTATCAAAGGCGTCGAGTTGGCTGCCGAACGAATCGGTAAGCCGAACCACCGATTTAACGCCGAGGGTGTCGGTGGCAACGACGAGTCGATCCTGGCCGATTTGAATTAGCATCAAGTTGCATTTAGGCGCGATTTTGAGCGAACTAAGAACATCGAAATTGACATTCTTTTCGGCCGATTGCAGTTGTGGTTTTTTGGTGAACCAGACTTTGGCAACGACGATAAATCCTACGCCAAACGCAAGGACGATCATGGTGTTGTAGGCTAGATCTTTGACGACTGTCGTGAAATCAGCTGAGCGAACCTCAGGGCCTGGCGCATCGGCTGGAAGTTCATTCGGGCTCAGTGGTGTCGCAAGTGTGTCGTTTACAACGGGAACTAAGCCCGCGTTAAATCCAGTGGCTGGAGTGATTGGTGTTTGGCTTTTCGCACGTTCGCTCAATTGATCGAGCACACCAAGGACAGGGTCCATGTTTGTTTTTAACGGTTCGAGATGCGT
>Ga0208971_1000346_pt1 | contig 34422 bp, 36 predicted proteins | sample AOAMet1_18_M0_10_2_FD_188229 | JGI IMG/M metagenome (GOLD analysis project Ga0208971, IMG submission 188229) | Ammonia-oxidizing marine microbial communities from Monterey Bay, California, USA - CAN11_18_M0_10 (SPAdes) | ecosystem: Environmental > Aquatic > Marine > Intertidal zone | place...
ATCATTTGGATCTGAGCCAAATAAAAGAGAGTTTGATGCATTGGTTTCAACTGGAGAAAAAGTAAGCGCATCATTGGTGGCTATAGCTCTAAATCATTTAGGCCTTAAAGCGAAATCACTGTCCGCCGCTCAATTTGGGATGAAAACTACTTCTCATTTTTCTAGAGCAAAAATCTTAGACATGAATAACGACATTCTTTTTCAAACCATTGAAGAGGGTTATATTCCTATAATTACTGGTTTTCAGGGAATTACTGCAGATGGAGATACAACCACGATGGGAAGAGGTGGTAGCGATACTACTGCGGTTGCAATCGCCGCTTCAATTAAAGCAAAAAGATGTGATATTTATACAGACGTCGATGGAATATATACCACCGATCCAAGGATAGTTCCTGAGGCTAAAAAGCTTGATTCTATAAGCATGGAAGAGATGTTGGAGTTATCTGGTCAGGGTGCTAAAGTTATCCAAATACGTGCCGTTGAATTTGCAAATAAATACAATGTTTTAGTTAGAGTCTTATCCAGCTTTGAGCCAGGATCAGGCACGCTTATTTTACAGGAGGAAGAAGGTATGGAAGACGCCGTTATAACAGGAATTGCATCTCAAACAGACCAAACAAAATTTACATTACATGGGGTGGCTGATACTCCTGGGATAGCCTCGGGCATCTTGAGTCCAATTAGCGATGAGGGCATTGAGGTGGACGTGATTGTTCAAAATATCAGTGTTTCAAATAAAACTGATTTTACCTTTACAGTTGCGACCAGTGATCGACCTCAGGTCGAAGCAGTGTTAAAAGAAAAAATGAAAGGTATTTCATACGACGAACTTATTATTGATGAGGCGATTGGCAAAGTATCATTGGTTGGCGTTGGCATGCGTTCTCATGCTGGAATTGCAAGCTCAGCATTTAATGCTTTGGCAGATGCAGAAATTAACATCCAAATGATTAGCACCTCTGAAATTAAAATTACGATTGTCATTGCAGAGGATCAAGTCGAGAATGCAGTCAGAACTTTACATAAAACATTTAACCTAGGAGACTAATGTTTGATCTTATTTTAAAAAATGGAACGCTGGTTAATGAAGGTCAAATTTTTGAATCTGATATTGCAATTAAGGGAGATAGAATCGAAAAGATTGCACCTTCGATTGATGCAGAGTCAAAAAAGATTATAGATTTACAAGGCAAACATGTTTTGCCGGGCCTTATCGATGACCAAGTGCATTTTAGAGAGCCAGGCTTAACGCATAAAGGCAATATTCAATCAGAAAGCAGAGCAGGGCTGGCAGGCGGGGTGACCAGTTACTTTGAAATGCCTAACGTTAATCCAACCACAACCAATCGAGTGAACTTGCAGGCTAAGTTTGATTTAGCTGCAACGAAGTCCCATGGCAACTATTCTTTTTACATGGGCGCCAGTAACACCAATATTGATGAAATTAAACAATTAGATAATACCCTTGCGTGTGGCTTGAAAGTATTTATGGGTGCATCCACTGGAGACATGTTGGTTGATAATCAAGATACACTCGATGCAATTTTTAGAGAGGCCCCAGTTAATATCGTTACGCATTGTGAAGATACCCCAACTATTATTGAAAATGAAAAGGCAATAATTGCTAAATATGGTGAAGATGTAGATGCAACATTTCACCCTGCAATCAGAAGCGCAGAAGCTTGCCTAAAATCATCACAGCTTGCATATGATCTAGCAACAAAGCATGGCTCAAATCTCCATATTCTTCATCTGACTACCGCAGATGAAATGAAATTATTTACTGAAGGAGATATTACCGGTAAAAAAATTACTGCCGAAGTTTGTGTACATCACTTATTTTTCAGTGAAGCTGCTTATAAGACTCACGGCAATCTAATTAAATGTAATCCCAGCGTTAAGTCTGAGCAAGACCGATTAGCACTGATCGATGCTGTGCAAAAAAATAAAATTGATATTATTGCAACGGATCATGCCCCACATACTTGGGAAGAAAAACAGCAACCGTATTTGCAAGCTCCAAGCGGACTTCCACTGAATCAACATTCGTTGTTGGTGCTTCTTGATTTTTATTCCAAAGGTATTTTTTCGCTAGAGCAGATTGTTCAAAAAACTAGTCATAATATTGCAGAGCGTTTTCAAATTAAAGACAGGGGCTATATTCGCGAGGGTGGTTATGCCGATTTAGCAGTCATAGATCTCAGCTCAAACACATTAGTCACAAAAGAAAATATCTTGTATCACTGTGGGTGGTCACCATTCCTAGACTATACATTTCCTGGTGCTGTAAGGCATACCATTTTAAATGGAGAGATTGTTTATCAAGATGGAGTTTTAAAAGAGCACCTGCCTATCGGCAGTCGAATTGAATTCAACCGATAGTGTTATTTTCTTATTTTAAAGCGGTATAATTCCTGACCAAAATCGGAGAGTTGGCTGAGTGGTCGAAAGCGCCTCCCTGCTAAGGAGGTATATGGGTAACTGTATCGAGGGTTCGAATCCCTCACTCTCCGCCAGTCTCTAAATAATCTTTTCCATGCGAATCATTGGAACTGTTTTACCAGTTTCAGTTTTATATAAAATATCCTCGATAGGCTCATAACCTTGAGTTTCATACAAAAGTTTTCCGGATTGCGTTGCCATTAACTCACATTTTTTAAAGCCTAATTTTTTAGCCGCATTTTCGCCTAAATGCATCACCAGCGACCCTATGCCTTGCCTTGCCCAATCTGGATGAGTGTACATTGCACGGATCCTTGCAGAATCTTTTAAGGGATCTAAAAAATTATCATCTCTGTTGGGGGTATGGTTCCCACCAAAAAGTGTTTCTCTGTTACTCCAGCCACCACAGCCCACAAAGACTTCATCACAGAAAATCATAAAGTAAGTTCCATCCTTTATCAGTTGGTCATCTAGACCCATGCTGTCAAAAGAGGCTTCTAGTTGCTCGGCTGAAAGCAATGGTCCCAATAACTGATTAATAGAAAGCTCCATCAATACTTCTATGGTTGGAATGTCTTCATATGTAGCAATTCGATGAGTAAATTCCTTCATTATTTCTTTCTTTTATTTCCCATGATTTATATAGTAACTGGTAAAATTTCATCATACATTTCTTCTATCTTTTTTATCTATGACATCTCCAGATTCAGACAATCCTACTTCTGTATTTGATAGTAAATTAGAAAGCATTTTAGAGTTATTGGAAGAAGAAGATTCTCAACATTTCATCTATCTCACTGGCGCCGCTGGAACCGGTAAGACCACTATGATTGAAAGAGTTAAAGATGAGTGTCTCTTGCGAAAAATGGTAGTTGCTCCTACTGGTGTGGCTGCGTTAAATATTGGTGGCAGCACAATCAATTCAGCCTTTAGAATAGGCTTTGATACTTTTCCAAATATTCAAGAATCAAAAGATCCCAGGTTCAAAAAACTATTAAAAAAACTAGAGCTATTAATTATTGATGAAATTTCAATGGTTAGAGCCCCAATGCTTGATGCAATTTCTGAGACGTTAAAAATACATCGCAATTCTTCTGAGCCATTCGGTGGCATTCATGTTCTTGCTTGTGGGGATCTCTTTCAATTACCGCCAGTGGTCAAAGATAACGAGGAATCAGCAATCTTTGAAAAATATGACTCTGTTTATTTTTTTAGCGCCCTTAGTTACAAAGAGATCGCAACACCATCTTTCTTTGAGCTTACAAGTTCTTTTAGGCAAAAAGACGATGAAGAGTTTTATGCTTTATTGAATGATGTGCGTTTAGGAGAAAACTTAGAAGAATCAATTTCAAGAATCAATAGCGCATGTCATAACCCAGAATTTAATACTGAGTCCTCGCTGATCATTACATCACGCAAATACCGGGCCGAACAAATCAATGAAGAGATGTTAAATCTTATTGAAGGACCGGCAACCGCTGCAAAATCGAGAGAGCAGGGCGATCTAAATGAAAATGATTTGCCTGCACCGCGAGAACTGCGAGTAAAAGAGGACGCCAAAGTTATGTTTATTAAAAATGATCCAGATGGTCGCTGGGTCAATGGCACCATTGGAATTGTGATTGATTGCTCGGATAAAAATAAAAAAGTGATCAAAGTAAAAGTTGGCAAAGAAGTTTTTAAGGTTAAAAGAGAGGAGTGGAATAAGGTTAAATATGTTTACGATGAATATAACGATGAAATGGAAGAAGAGATTGTTTCTTCTTTTAAGCAATTCCCTTTAAAGCTTGGATGGGCAGTTACTATTCACAAGGCTCAAGGCTTAACGCTAGAAAGTTGTTCAGTTGATTTGGGCGAGGGGGCATTTGCAACTGGACAGGCATATGTGGCTTTAAGCCGATGCAAAACTTTAGACTCTTTAAATCTTTATCAAGAATTAAAAATTCGAGATGCTTTGGTTGATCCGGATATCCAAGATTTTCATGCAGAACACTTTGGATAGCTCTACAATAGAATTTTACTTTTGTAATTGAGAGCATGGAAAATCTGATATCTAATATTTCTGAATTGATAATTACATTTTCCGATTTTGTTTGGGAGTGGAATGCTCCATTCCTTGTAGGAGCAGGGATATTTTTTCTTTTTTACTCAAAACTCACTCCTTTTAAATACATCCGCCATGCCTTTGAACTAATAAGAGGTAAGCATACAAAAGAAGAGGACATTGGAGAAGTTACCCATTTTCAAGCTTTAACCACAGCATTATCTGGCACGATCGGTCTTGGAAATATTTCCGGTGTTGCCCTAGCTATCGGATATGGTGGTCCGGGAGTAATTTTTTGGATGTGGATAACAGCAATTGTTGGAATCGCTACTAAATTTTTTACTTGTACTTTATCTGTGATGTATCGAGATGTTGATGAAGATGGAACAGTTCGTAGCGGACCGATGTACATTATTAAAAATGCATTGCCTAAGTCCATGATGCCATTGGCATATTTTTTTGCAGCGGCTGGGTTAATTGGTGCTTTACCAGGATTTCAAAGTAATCAAATGGTTCAGATGCTTGAGACCATACCAATCTTTGAGTTCGAATATTTCAATTTAATGGCTGGAATCATTTTAGCTATGATCACTGGAGCTGTAATTTTTGGTGGGCTGGTGAGGATAGCAAAGGTTTCTCAATGGCTTGTTCCCTTAATGAGTATCTTATATTTTGGTTCTGTCGCGGTTGCCCTAATACTTAACTTTGAGTCAGTCATCCCTGCATTTCAAATCATCATAGAGGATGCTTTCACAGGTTCGGCAGTTGCTGGAGGAAGTGTTATCGCTGTAATTATCATGGGCGTTAAAAGAAGTGCTCATTCAAACGAGGCAGGGATAGGAACAGAATCGCTTGTTCATGGTGCTGCTAAGACCTCTAATCCGGTCAAGCAAGGTTTGGTTGCTATGCTTGGACCTATTTTTGATACTTTGATCATGTGTACATCGACAGCTTTGTTAATTATTATTTCAGGAGTCTGGTTGGACATAGGACCGGGCGTAGAGGGTGTTAAATTGACCGCAGAAGCATTTAGCGTTCTTCTTGGTCCAGTAGGATATGCAATTTTACTTATCTGCGTTGTTAGCTTTGGAGCCAGCACTATCTTTACTTATTCATTTTATGGATCTGCTTGTGCTCAATTTTTGTTTGGCAGAAAAGGAGTAAAAATTTATCAGTGGGTCATCATTTTCTTTGTTGTTGTCTTCGCAGTAATACCCGTAAAGACTGCCATTGCTGTGATTGATCTTTCATTTGCATTTATGGCGATACCTACATTGATTTCATCAGTCTGGCTTGCACCTAAGGTGATTGAAAAAGCAAGAGAGTATTTTGCAACTTTAGAGTCTGAGACGTCTTCGATTAAAGCTTAGCAGTCTTTTAAGATTTCTCTTGCTGCATTTCTTCCAGGCAAACCAGTAACTCCACCTCCGGGGTGAGTTCCTGAGCCACACATATAGAGAGATTTTAGAGGGCCGCGATAGTCACCATAATTTAATATAGGTCTCGCCGCCCACATCTGATCTAGAGTCATCTGTCCATGCATAATGTCCCCATCAGTTAATCCAAATTTCTCTTCAAGATCTAATGGGGAGAGGATCATTGTTCCTAAAATAGAGTTTTTAAAATTAGGAGCATAATTATTTACAGTTTCAATAATAGTATCTGCTGCTTCTAATCTAAAATCATGCCAAGACCTCTCGCCTGATAATTGCGGAGAAAATTGCTGGCAAAACAATGATGCAACATGCTGCCCTGGTGGTGCGAGAGTATCGTCCATTGTTGATGGTATCAACATTTCAACTATGGGATTGCTAGACCACCCATGGGACTTGGCATCGATGTATGCTTTGTCCATATAGTCGAGGGTCGGTGCAATCACAATTCCGCTTTGATGATGTTCAGCAATATCTTTACCTGGAAGAGAGAGGAAGTCTGGTAACTCTGACAATGCCACATTCATTCGAAAAGTTCCCGAACCACACTTGTACCCATCCATTTTTCGATTAAATTCTAGATCTAAGTCTTTTTCATCTATCAGTTTTTTATAAAGAAGCTTTGGATTTAAATTGGATATTATCTTCTTAGCCTCAATTTTTGAGCCATTCTCTAATTGAATCCCAGTAGCCGCGCCATTATTTACAATGACTCTTTCAACTGAGGCGTCTGTATAAATTTTTACTCCCTCATCTTCGCAGGCTTGCTGCATAGCTTTAGTAATAGAGCCCATTCCACCAATTGCATGGCCCCATGCGCCTTTCTCTCCATTAACCTCTCCAAATACATGGTGCAACAAAACATATGCTGATCCCGGAGTATCCGGGCTAGCAAAATTTCCTACAATTGCATCAAAGCCAAATGCAGCTTTCACATGTTTATTTTCAAACCAGGAATCAAGGAATGAGCGAGCACTTTTAGTAAATAGATCATAAACATCTCGGTGAACTTGATTGCCTTTTTTTGCAATAGGCCAAAGTTGAAGGGCTGCATTTAAAGCTGCTTTTATTCCATGCCTAGGATTTGGTGGAGTTTTGATTGAGAGATCTCTTAATACGTCTGCCACCGCCTCAATTCGTTCGTAGTATTCTGGCAGCCTTGCAGCATCTTTTGCAGAAAATTTCATAAACTCCTTTTGAGTTTTCTCTAAGCCACCGCCTAATTTTAGAAAGGTTGAATCATCGATGGGTAAAAAATTAGAAATTGGACGTTTCACAATCTCTAAGTCGTAATCTTTGAGCCGCATATCTTTGATGATTTCGGGATTCAGCAAACTCACAGTGTAGCTTGCAACTGAGTTTCTAAAGCCAGGGTAAAACTCTTCGGTGACAGCCGCCCCACCTATAATTGCTCTCTTTTCATAGATGTGAACATTAAGACCCTTTTTTGCTAAGTAGTATGCGCAGACCAAACCGTTATGACCGCCACCAATTATAAGGGCATCTGAAATTCCTTGAGATTTAGTCATGAATTATTATAACGTTGAATGAATAATGAGATTAGATGATGTATATTAAATTAGAAATGATTTTTTATGAATGAGGTAAATATAAAATGAAAATAAATAGTAAATATACAAAAGCTCTGCTTTTATCCCCTGTTATTTTTTTAATTTCATGTGCTGATATGAGCGAAACCAATGAAGATGCACTTGCGTGGGATGCTACTAACTACACTATGTACAACGAATTTATGACATGCACTGCTGGTGACAAGTACAGTCAAGAGGCTTTAAACGAGGCTATTGCTTCATGGAGAGGGATTGATAAACCTGAGTCGATGCTTGGCGCTTGGGGTTATGCAACAGTAACGAATGATGAGACATCATTCAATAATTGGTGGGAGCTAAGCTGGTCTTCAAAAGAAGAGGCTGATGCAGAATGGCAAGAATGGCTAGCAAGTGAAGAAGCTGCAGCATGGGGTGAAAAATACTCTTCAGTTCTTCAGTGTGACGGCGAAAATAGAGAAGGGTATGAATTTCTTTTTCCTTATAATCCATATGCTTTTGGTGACACTCCAGAGGATGGTTCATTCTCAGCTAGCTTTAGTCCCTGCACTTTAAATGAAGGAAAGAGCCAGGAAGATTTCTCTAATGCTTTGATTCAATATAATTCTTGGCTTGATAACATAGATCAGTCACAAACTAATGGTTTTTATGCCTATGGAATTTATTTTCCTGATGATGCAGCGGCAGATGAGGACTTCTGGTTTGCAAATTTTCATGAAAATCTTGAGACCATGAGTGAAGGAAATAGTTTATGGGAAGAGACAGGTGGTGATGCTAAGATTCAAATGGAAGCTGCAACTACTTGTTCTACTCCCGAGATATCAAATGGACAAGTATTCTTTGATCCAGGCGATCCAGATTTTTCTTGATCAAAATTTTTTCAAAAAGAGCCGCCGATGCGGCTCTTTTTTTATAGAGATAGGGGCTTAAGTGATTTAGCTCCCTCCAAGTTATCGAATTGCTGCAACATACTTTTGCTTATCTCAACAAATGATTGATAACTCCCATTTTCATCAATCTCCTCTTTAACAATGCACCCTGAATCAAATAACTTTGATCTAATTGCTGCTTGTGTTGGCGAGAAACAAATCCAGCCTGAAAGAATTTCGCCAAAAAGCATTTCAGATATTTGGGTTTTAAGTTGATCCAAACCATCCCCAGTCTCTGCAGAAACTTTGATTTCTGGATGCTCATTACCTGATGGTTTGATTAAGGTATCTGGTATTAAGTCACTTTTATTAAGAACTTTAATTTGAGGTATTTTATCTACCCCAAGATCATCTAAGATCAGATTAACTTGCTGAACTTTAAAATCACTTTCTGGATCTGCTGCATCTACAACATGCACCAAGAGATCTGCTGAAGCTAAGTCATCTAATGTTGCTTTAAATGATTCAATAAGTTTTGTTGGAAGGTTTGAAATGAACCCTACTGTGTCTGAAAATAATACCGTGCTTAGGGTCTTAGATTTAAAGTCTGCTTTTCTGGTCGTAGTATCTAAAGTAGCAAATAGCTTGTCCGCAGCATAAAGACCGCCTTTAGTTAATGTGTTAAAAATAGATGTCTTACCTGCATTGGTATAGCCTACGAGAGCAACTAATTTATCTGATCCTTTTTTCCTAGAATACCGATTTAAATTCTTTTGATTATGCTGTTTTTTAAGCCTATTTTTTAATTGCTTAATTCTATTACCAACTAATCGCCTGTCTGTTTCTAGCTGAGTCTCACCTGGACCCCTAAGTCCGATTCCTCCCTTTTGTCGCTCCAAATGACTCCATCCTCGGACTAGTCGCGTAGAAAGAAAGCTGAGTTGAGCAAGTTCTACTTGTAATTTTCCAATATCACTTTGAGCCCTAGTAGCAAAAATATCTAGGATTAAACCCGTTCTATCTAGAACTCTTGCGCACAGAGCCGTTTCTAAATTTCTCTCTTGCGAGGGAGATAGTTCACAATCCAATAAGACTAATTTGATATCTTTTTCAGTTACCAGTGTCTTTAGCTCCTCCACCTTTCCTTTGGTAAGAAAGTGACTGGCTGATACAAAATTTTGTTTTGAAAATATATGGTCTTCAATTACTAACCCAGCAGAGTTAGAGAGATCTAGGAATTCATTAGAGTTGAAGTTATTAGATTCTTTGGGAGACGATCTTAAAAGATCAACCGATACGATGATTGCTCGATGGTCAGCAGGAGCCGATGTTTTTTCCAAGTAGTAAACCCTATCTAATAAATTGTTATTGTACTTAAATCTTTGCATGAAAACAGAGTTAATCATTTGCAAATCTTTTAATATTTGCTCACAATCCATTCTTTTAAATAATTAACTAGGCATGAAAAATCTTTTTCCGTATATAGGCAAGGAAGTTACTGTAACTGAGGATATGTGCGATTTTAACGGTCACATGAACGTTAACCACATCAAAGCAGTCTTTGAGCAAGGCTGGGAATTTACCACTAAAGATTTTGGTTTTGATGAAGAGTATTTAGAGAGCGGGTTTTCTTCATTTACTCTTGAAGATAATTATAGATTTAAAAAAGAGTTTCTTTTGGGCGATAAGATTTTTCCTGCCTTCAGATTGTTTAATGTTAATGCGAAGCTATTTCATATGATTGGTGCTTTGTTTGATAAAGATGAGGTAATTTGTGCAATGTATGAGACTGTAGAAGGTCATATTGATATGAGTGAGAGGAGGATGTCTCCGATGGATCCTACAAGATTAGAAAAGGTTTTTGCCATCAAGAAAGCCCACGATGCTAAAGGCCTAATTCCTTATGATGTAAGATTGAAGATTAAAGATTTAGAACCAAACACTTAAAGGCTCAATATGACAAAAAATTATGCATTAATTACTGGTAGCACTGCTGGCATTGGTTTGGATATAGCTCGTGAGCTTGCGAGCCGCGGTCATAATATTTTACTCACAGCAAGAAGAGAGGATCGTTTAAAAGATATTGCCGGGCAATTAACATTAGACTTTGGGGTACACGCAGACTATGTGGTTGCTGATCTTAGTGAGACTAGTGCTCCAGAAACAATCTTCAGTTTTTGTGACACACATCAATATGCTGTAAATATCTTAGTAAATAACGCTGGATATAGCATCAATAAAAAATTTCATGAAACTGGTGAAGAGGAAGAAGAAAAATTCTTACGAGTTCTAGGAACTAGTGTTGTAGCACTTACCAAGAGATTTATCCCGGGTATGTTGAAGCAAAAATCAGGAAAAATTATGTTGGTATCTTCTTTGGCAGCTTTTGCTCCTCCAGCTACAGGATGGGGAGCACTTTATGGCCCAGTTAAAACTTTTGTAAATAGATTTGGTGATGCTTTAAATTTAAATTATCGGAGTCATGGCATTACATCTACCAATGTATGTCCTGGTTTTACTGTGACAGAGTTTCATTCAGCTAGTGGCATGCAAGATGCTATGGATGAAGTACCCAGTTTTATGAAAAAAGATTCTAAGACCGTTGCTAAAGGTGCGGTAGACGCCATGATGAAAGGAAAGAGTGCTTGGGTTCCCGGGCTACTAAATAAGACCATTGCTTTTTTATGCAATAATTTGCCAACATCCCTTGTTATTAAAATGAGCTCCAGCCTTGCGGGCGGAAGATATGAATGAGCATTTTAATGTTTCAGAAAAAAGAATTCTTCCAACTTTCTTATTATTTTTAGTGCTCTCTTGGCCTTTAGGTGCACATAGATTTTTTCTTAAGCGTTACGCGTCAGCAATTTTATTTATTATTACAATCGGTGGATTCGGTATTTGGTGGATTATAGATTTTATTTTAATAGTGACGGGGTCCATGAAGGATGATCGGGGGCAGGTAGTTAAAATTTGGGTAGACTGATTTAGTTTGCTAAAACAGTATCTGCAACAAATGCATTGGTTTGTCTTTCTTGACCAAATGTTGAAACAGGCCCATGACCAGGAAGAAATAAAACTTCCTCACCCAATGGCCATAATTTTTGAGTAATTGAGTTAATTAAGTCCTGATGATTGCCTCCCGGAAGATCAGTTCTGCCGATAGACCCTTGAAATAGAACATCTCCAACTGCGGCAAGATTAGATTCTGCATGAAAAAAAATGATGTGACCTGGCGTATGTCCTGGACAAAAATATACTTGGAGCGTTTCATTGCCTATGGTCACCTCATCCCCATCTTGTAGCCATCTATTAGGGATACAGTTTCGCGCTTGAAATCCGAACATGTTCCCCTGTGATTCTAGGGAATCCAGTAAAAAAGTATCTTCTTTATGCGGACCTTCAATTTCTATTGATAGCATGGATGCAAGCTCTGAAGCTCCTCCAGCATGGTCTATGTGTCCATGGGTTAATAAGATTTTTTCTGGAATTAAATTATTGTCTTTAGCTGCGCCAAGGAGAATGTCTAAATCACCACCAGGATCAACAAATGCGCACTTTTTTGTATCCTCACAAAATAAAATTGGTGCATTTTGTTGAAATGGAGTTACGGGCGTAATTAGTGCTTTAATTAATGACATGATCTTATTTTATCCAATTTAACTCCCTTAAAGCACTTTTTTGTTAAGAACATTATTGTTCGTAATTATTGCGGTAAAAGTTATGGATAAATAAGTTGAATGATAGAATTAATAATGGAAATATAAGATATGAATTAAATAATTTGTAATAGCCTGATTGCTATAAAATAAATTATCTCAAGGATAAAGAGGCATCATGAAAATAGAATCTTTAAGTTATGTATCAATTGAAACTACCGATCTACAAGAGTGGGATGATTATGCTAAAAATGTAGTTGGTCTAATGAAAAATGAATCATTGAGTGATGATCACAATTTATACCTTCGGATGGATGAAAAAGCTTTTAGATTTCATATTCAAACTGGCGGGTCTAAGAAATTTATTGCTGCTGGACTGAACATTAGAGGAAAAGAGGAATTTGAGGTAGCTAAAAATGAGCTTACCAGTGCGAATATTGATTTTGCTGATTTTTCAGATGAGCTCATTGCAGCTCGCTGTGTAAAAAACGGGATTACTTTAAAAGACCCAGCAGGAAATGCTTTAGAAATATCTTATGGGGGAGCAGATGCAGATGAGCCATTTCTATCTCCTCAAGACATCAAAGGTTTTATTACCAAAGGACTTGGATTTGGTCATGTAGTTTTTGCAGCACCTGATTTAGAGGTAGCTCATAGTTTTTATATAGATACTTTGGGTTTTGGAGATTCTGATTATATGAATTTTCCAATGGGTCCTGCGCCAGATGCTCCTGAAGTTAAATTACATTTTATGCATTGCGATAATCCTAGACATCATACAGTCGCTCTGTATGAATCTCCCATTCCTCCCTCTGGTTTAATACACACCATGGTAGAGGTGAATAATGTTGATGAGGTGGGGCATGGTCTTGATAGAGCCATGCAAAACAATGTTCACATTTCATCTTCATTGGGTAGGCACTCTAACGACATGATGGTTTCTTTTTATATGCAGACTCCTAGTGGCTTTGACTTAGAGTTTGGTTACGACGGATGGCAGGTAGACTGGGAAACATTTACTAAGCAAGAAAGTAAGATACCAAGTTTTTGGGGTCACGCATTTTCTCCACCTGAGAGTTAGACTCATGAATAAAATTCTTTCACATTCTGATGTAATCAGCCAACTTTCAGACGGAATGACTATTGGTGTTGGAGGCTGGGGAGCCCGTCGTAAGCCTATGTCATTAATAAGAGCAATTTGCCAATCCGACTTAAAAGACCTAACCATTGTTAGTTATGGAGGTCCAGATGTGGGATTGCTATGCGCTCACCGCAAGGTTAAAAAATTAATCTTTGGTTTTGTCTCGTTGGATATGATTCCTTTAGATTCTCATTTCCGTCAGGCACGCCAAAACGGAGAACTAGAGGTTATGGAGTTAGACGAAGGCATGGTGCAGTGGGGCCTGAGAGCCGCAGCTATGAAACTATCTTTTCTACCAACAAGAGTTGGCTTTGGTACCGATGTTTTAAAAAATAATCCTGAGATTAAACTTATCACCTCACCTTATGCGGATGGCGAGCAATACGTCGCTATGCCAGCACTTAATTTAGATGTAGCTTTGTTGCATGTGAACAAATCAGACCAAAAAGGGAACACTCAAATTTTTGGTCCAGACCCATTTTTTGATGAAATGTTCGCTAGAGCTGCAAAGAAAACATATGTGTCTGCCGAAGAAGTAGTTGAAACAGAAGGGCTTGGCGGCAAGGAAGGTGCAATTTTTAATAGATTCGAACGTAGTTTAGTTACAGGAGTCACTCATGCTCCGGGTGGAGCTCATCCAACATCATGTGCTCCGAATTATGGTTTTGACATGGAGCACTTAAAAACTTACTCAGCAGCAGCTAAATCTTTCGAAGATTATAACGACAAGTATCTCAACATCTCGCATACAGATTATATTGAAGCAGTTGGTGGAGAGGCTTTTGTAAACAATATTCCCTTACCTCAATTTTAATATGGCAGATTCAATATCCCTATCAGAAATATGTATAACTGCTGCTTCTAAAGCATGGAAAGATGATGGAGAGCTTCTAGCTACAGGCATTGGATTAATTCCAAGAATTGCAGCTGGTCTTGCTAAACTTACCTGTAATCCTGATCTAATGATGACCGATGGAGAGACTTTTTTAATCTCTAAACCTCTGCCGATGGGTAAAAGAGATGCCTCAGAAGATTTGATTGAAGGCTACATGAGTTACAGCAGGGTATTTGAGAATTTATGGGGTGGGCAGAGACATGCCATGGTTACCCCAACTCAGATAGACTCTTTTGGACAAACAAACATTAGTTGCATTGGAGATCACAGCAATCCAAAAGTTCAATTGCTAGGGGTTCGGGGATTTCCAGGAAATTTTATCAGCCATAGAAATTCTATATTTATACCCAATCACTCAATTAAAACATTTGTTGAGGGAGAAGTGGATATGGTTTCAGGCATGGGATACAACAGTCAACATGCTCTCGCATCAAAACCAGATATATTTTTAGTTGTAACAAATCTTGGTGTATTTGATTTCAATGGCCCCGATCATCAGCTGCAACTTCTTTCAATACATCCTGGCGTTAGCATTGAGGATATTATTGAGAACACGGGTTTTAACATAGCAATCAAATCAGATGAAGAAACTACATTACCTTCTGATGAAGAGCTGAAATTAATAAGAGAAGCTCTTGATCCGATGGGTACAAGAAAAATAATTTTTGGGGAATAAAAATGACACGTGCTAAGCCAACAGTTAAGTATAAAAAGAAAGATGGGATTGCCATCATTGCAATGAATCGACCAGAGTATAACAACGCTCAAAATGGAAAGATGACATACGATCTAGACAAGGCTTTTAAAAAAGCCGTAGATGATGATGAGGTTAAAGTTATTGTTTTAAAAGGAAATGGCAGGCATTTCTCAGCAGGCCATGATATTGGAACGCCTGGAAGAGATATTGATGTTGAATATGACCGTAAGTCTATGTGGTATGACCATACAAATAAGCCGGGTGGAGAATTTTTATATGTGCGCGAACAAGAAGTCTACTTAAATATGTGCAGAAGATGGAGAGATATACCCAAACCAACTATAGCGATGGTTCATGGTGCATGCGTTGCCGGTGGCTGCATGCTTGCTTGGGTTTGCGATCTTATTGTTGCGTCTGACGATGCATTTTTTGCAGATCCTGTAGTGCGAATGGGCATTCCAGGTGTTGAGTATTTTGCTCACCCATATGAGCTCAATCCCCGAATAGCGAAAGAGTTTTTATTTTTAGGCGAAAGAATGTCTGCTGCAAGAGGCTATGAAATGGGTATGGTAAATAAAGTTGTGCCTTTGACTGACTTAGAATCAAGCGTCATGGAAATGGCAGAAAAAATAGCCCAGATGCCAAGAATGGGACTGTTACTTACTAAACAAGCTATCAATCACGTAGAAGATTTACAAGGAAAGCGCAATGGTATGGAAGCAGCATTTGCATGGCATCATTTTTCTCATGCACACAATGATTTAACCACTGGCAATGTTTTATCTGGCTTCGATGCGAAAAAGATGGCTGATTCACAGAGAACTAAGAAAAAAATACCAAAGAAAAAAGCTCCAAAGAAAAAATAATAATACCTGAGACTCGATATCAATAAGTTAACAAACATCTTGGGTTGTAAATACCCAATTATCCAAACCGCGATGGGGTGGGTCGCAACTCCAGAATTAGTTGCAGCTTCTTCTAATGCTGGAGCATTTGGATTTCTTGCTCTGGCGACCTGCGGTCCTGAGGAAGCGATAGAGATGATTGAAAAAACACTTACTCTTACCGACCAACCTTTTGGAATAAACTTTCATATGTTTCAACCAGGTGCTGATCAAATTGTTGCAACCGTTATCAAACACAGAATTAAAGCAGTAAGTTATTCCCGCTCTCCTGTGGCTGAGTATATTCAAGAGTTTAAAAAACATGGTGTAATTTGCATGCCAACTGTTGGCGCTTTAAAGCATGCTATCAAGGCTGAGGAATTAGGTGCCGATGCTTTGGTTATCCAGGGCTCTGAGGGGGGCGGTCACACAGGTTCAACCCCTACGACTCTATTATTAAGTTCTGTATTGCAAAAGGTAAATATACCTGTGATCGCTGCTGGAGGATTTCGAGATGGATCAGGACTGGCTGCTGCATTAGCCTGGGGAGCTGACGGTATTGCAATGGGCACAAGGTTTATGATGACTCAAGAAAGTCCGGTGCCGAGTCAGACCAAAGAATCTTATATTTCAGCCGAAATTGATGATATCAAAATAACCAAAAAATTTGATGGACTGCCGCATAGGCTTATTTTTAATGATTATATAAAAAAGATAGATCATTCAAATCCATTTACTCTATTGTGGATCTCTATAGGGTCTGCCATTAAGTACAAGCAATTAACTCAATCTTCCTACAAAGATCTAATTAAAGCTTTTTTTGCGATGCTCAAAGGAGATGATTTAACTATTTCGCAGTCTGTTATGTCAGCTAATAGTCCAGCAATTATTCAGAAAGCAATGGTTGAGGGGTTTCCTGAAGAAGGAGCAATGCCATCCGGTCAGGTGGCTGGTATTATCACCAATCTGCCAGCTTGCGAAGACTTAGTTTTAGAGATCATGAATGATTTTGATCAGGCTTGCTCAAAGTTAGAGGGAATAAGGAGATAGATTATGGGCGTAAATACATCAATTAAACATGGCATAGCTGAGATTGTTTTAGATTGCCCGCCAGTCAATGCATTAAATTCTCAAGAATGGTTAGATTTAGCCAAAAATATAGATTTTTTATCACACGATGATGAAGTAAAAGTAATTTTGATTTCTGCTGCAGGCAAAGGGTTTTGTGCAGGCGCAGATGTAAAAGAGTTGCAAGAAGATCCGACTAAAATTTCTGCAGTAAATGATGGTTGTTGGAAAACAGCAAGAGCTATTCATGTTTGTAATGTTCCAGTAATTTCTGCCTGTCATGGGTTTGTCCTGGGTGGCGGCATTCTGCTTGCTGGCGCCTCCGATATAGTGCTTGCGACAAAAGAGGCTTACTTTGGTCTTCCTGAAATTGATCGAGGAGCCTTGGGTGGTGGAGCTCATTTAAGTAGATTGTTTCCCCTTCAGGCTGTTAGAAAAATGATGTTCACAGGCAAACCTATCTCTGCTCAAAGAGCCTATGAGTATGGATCTATTGAATCTCTTCACGAAAATATTGATTCATTGCATGATGCCGCAATGGAGATTGCTTCTGATATTGCCTCTAAGAGTTCCATAGCAATGAACCTTGCAAAAAAAGCTCTAAATCAGATAGAAAATGGAGATGTGGATGAGCATTACAAATCTGAGCAAACATTTACTTTAGAATTATATAAATCCAAAGATTCTCAAGAAGCTAGAGATGCATTTGTAGAAAAAAGAGACGCTAACTTTAACGATGAAGATTAATTTTACAGAAGAGCAGAATACTTTTCGCCAAGAAATTCGTTCTTGGTTAGAGCTGAACCTGCCTAAAAATAAGCTCAAATCCTTGGACACAAAAGAGGGTTTCGAACAACACAGAGAGTGGGAAAAAACTTTAAATTCTGGAAACTGGTCCATGGTTACATGGCCAAAAGAATATGGAGGCAGAGCCCTTAATTTAATTGAATGGTTAATTTTTGAAGAAGAGTATTATCGTGCTGAAGCACCAACTAGAGTTAATCAAAATGGAGTATTCCTTCTAGGTCCAACACTGATGGAATACGGAACAGATGTTCAAAAAAATAAATTTCTTAATGCCATGGCAACCGGAGATCATGTCTGGGCTCAGGGTTGGTCAGAACCTGGCGCTGGCAGCGACATGGCAGCAATTAGGACAACCGCAGTTTTAGAAGATGGTTTCTTTGTAATAAATGGTCAGAAAACATGGTCCTCAAGGGCGGCCTATGCAGACTGGACTTTTGGGCTATTTCGAACTGATTTAGAGTCTGAGAGACATCATGGATTATCTTTTATTTTGGCTCCACTGGATCTACCTGGCATTACTGTTCGACCAATTCCTCAATTAGACGGAGAGCCTGGTTTCGCCGAAATATATTTTGACGATGTGAAGGTCCCAGCAGAAAATTTAATTGGTGGGGAAGGAGAGGGTTGGAAAATAGCAATGGCAACAGCAGGATTTGAAAGAGGATTAATGCTTAGAAGTCCTGCAAGATTCCAGCAGACTGCCGCCAAACTCTTATCGCTATATCTGGAAAACGAATCTACATGTTCTCCAGCCATTCAAGCCAAAATAGTTGATGCTTGGGCCCAATCTGAGTCATATGCTTTAAGCATCTACCATACAGCATCAAAGTTAATGGACGGTGGCTCTATTGGCTCGGAGTCTAGTTTAGGTAAGATATTTTGGTCTGAATTAGATTATATGATGCACGAAACAGCTCTAAAAATTCTTGGTGCGAATGCAGAACTAGATACTGAAGAGCATCAAGATGCAGCTCAGTGGATTAAGGGTTTCATGTTTTCATATGCTGGACCTATTTATGCAGGCACTAATGAGATTCAAAAAAATATTATTGCTGAGCGTTTGTTGGGACTGCCAAGGTAAATTATGAAATTTGTATTTACAGAGGAGCAGCTTCAATTTCAAGAAACAATGAAAGGCTTCTTAGCTCAAGAATGTACTCCTGATTCTATTCGATCGGGTTGGCAGGAAAATAAACCCTTTAATGCTAAAAGATGGGAAGCCATTTGCGACCTTGGCGTCTTAGGCGCAAATTTAAAAGAAGAAGATGGCGGACTAGGAATCGATCAAATCGCTTTAACTTTAATGATAGAAGAGATGGGATATGTTGCATTACCGGAACCTGTTGCTGAGCAAAATTTTCTTGTGAATGACATTTTAGGCTTGTTCCCTGCGGAGATTCAGGAAGCCATAAAGTCTAAGTTTAATAGCGGCATGGATTATATAGCTGTTGCTCACCCTCACAATCCTCATCCCGTATTTCTAGATGATTCAAAAGCATTGATAATGTTTGATGAAACCTCATGTCATTTTCTTGAAAAAGGTGATTATGATAGCGAGGAGATTAAATCAAATGATCCTTCTAGAGTGTTATCAAAAATCCATGAGATCAAAAGTTCTATTCATTCAGATCAGAATTTTGTAACTCTTAATCAAGCAGTCATTTCAAGAGGAACGCTGCAAAGTGCTGCTTTGTTGATTGGATTGGCGCAAAAGATGCTAGATCTAAGCTCAGCTTATGTCTTGGATAGAAATCAATTTGGTAAACCTATTGGATCTTTTCAGGCAGTTAAACATATGCTGGCTGATGTTGCGGTAGCTATCGAATTTGCTAGGCCAGCAATATACAGAGCATCATATTCTCTCTTCGATCACAATTCTAAATCTGCTCTTCATTGCGCGCATGCAAAATACATGGCAGTTAAGGCAGCAGAATTAGCTTGCAAAAACTGTATTCAAGCTCATGGTGCTATGGGGTATACCTGGGAAATGGATCTGCATATATATATGAGGAAAGCTTGGTCTTTAATGGCTTGCTGGGGAAATGATGATCAGCAGCAAAAAATAATTTTTAATACCCTAAAATCCTCCAATGATGAGATTGGTGTGCTTTATACTTTTTAGATAAGAGGAAAATATTATGCAAGATGCATACATTGTCAGTGCTTTAAGAACCCCAATAGGAAAGAAGAAAGGTTCCTTATCCAGCATGCATCCTGCAGACCTAGGAGCTGCAATTCTTTCGGCTACATTTGACAGGGTGGATCTAGATCCTGGGCTAGTTGAGGATGTTATTTTTGGATGCGTTGATACTGTAGGACCTCAAGCTGGCGATATTGCCAGAACTTGCTGGCTAGCAGCAGGTCTGCCTGAACACGTTCCTGGGACAACTGTTGACCGTCAATGCGGCTCATCTCAACAAGCTGTCCATTTTGCCTCTCAAGCCATTATGTCAGGCACTGCTGATGTTGTGATTGCAGGTGGGGTGCAAAACATGAATATGATTCCAATTTCTTATGCCATGTTGGCTGGTCAAGCCCTAGGTTTCGATGACCCTTTTTCTGGCTCGACTGGATGGGTAAAGCGATATGGCAACCAAGAAGTAAGTCAGTTCAATTCTGCACAAATGATTGCAGAGAAGTGGAAAATTTCCAGAGCAGAGATGGAGAGTTTCGCTTTTGAGAGTCATCAAAAAGCAATGCGAGCAATTAATGCTAAACATTTTGTAGACGAAATCATCCCAATTGGCGACTTTTATACGGATGAAACTCCCAGAGCTGAAACATCATTAGAAAAAATGGCATCACTTAATCCTATAATTGATGGGCATGATATTACTGCTGCAATCTCATCACAAAATGCCGATGCTTCTTCTGCAATACTAATGGTGTCTGAAAAAATTCTTAAAGAGCATAACCTTACTCCATTGGCTCGTGTTGCTCATATTAGTGTTCGAGCAGACGATCCAATTTGGATGCTCACTGCACCAATGCCTGCAACTGAATATGCTATTAAGAAATCAGGAATTAGCCTCAATGATATTGGCATAGTGGAAATTAACGAAGCTTTTGCATCTGTCGCAATGGCATGGCAAAAAGAAATGCAATATCCGATGGATCAAATTAATATTAATGGTGGCGCTATAGCTCTTGGGCATCCTCTTGGGGCTACTGGAGCAAGACTTATGACTACTATGATACATTCAATGAAAAGAGATGGAATTCGCTATGGCTTGCAAACAATGTGCGAGGGTGGCGGCCAGGCAAATGTTACTATTCTAGAGAACTGCTCATGAATAATTTAATGAATCCAAAATACCCAGAAGGTCGAAATTTATTTATTGGCAAAAACATTTTGTTGACTGCTTCTGCTGGTGCCGGTATTGGATTCTCAACTGCAAAAAGATTTTTAGAAGAAGGCGCAAATGTTTTTATCTCAGACGTTCATCAGGGCAGATTAGAGCAGGCAATTGAAAATCTTCAGAATTTAAATTTAGGAGAGGTTGATGGATGTCTTTGCAATGTTACTTCTGATGAAGAAATTGATGCTATGTTTAGACAGGCTTTAGCTCGTTATGGTCATTTGGATGGCGTCATTAATAATGCTGGCTTGGGTGGGGAATCTGCACTGGAAACTATGAGCAATGACGCTTGGAATTTAGTCATGGATGTAACGTTAAATGGTGCTATGAAGATGATGAGAGCTGCTATTCCTATCTTAAAAGAAACGCAGGGCGTCATTGTAAACAATGCCTCTGTTTTGGGATGGCGAGCACAAGCCGGTCAATCTCATTATGCTGCTGCAAAAGCAGGTGTAATGGCTTTAACGAGATGTGTTGCCATGGAGACTGTTGAGCATGGCATAAGAATTAATGCTGTAGCGCCAAGTCTTGCCATGAACCCCCATCTCGCTAAGACTAGTTCCTCAGAGCTCATTGATAATTTAGCTTCTCAAGAAGCTTATGGAAGAGGCGCTGAACCATGGGAAGTAGCAAATATAATTTTATTTTTAGCATCTGACTTATCGTCCTATATGACTGGCGAAGTAATATCGGTTTCATCTCAAAGGGCTTAAATGGAAAAAATTGTTTTTAAATTATGGAAGAAGGAACCTGATTCCTTAGAAAAGTTTAAAAACTCTCTTCTTGTGGATTTACCAGTTACCCTTGCATCCTTGGTTAATGATCTACAGATCAATATTGCAGACGAGGATGTCAATGCAGCAGCGGCATTGGTGCAGTCAAGCTACCCAAAAAATCCCAACGCAATAATTTTTATCAAAGTATTAAGTCACTATCATTCAGAACAGATTGTCTCGATCCTTACTTCACTAACCTCAAAAGTAGAAGGCTTTATTGTCAGTGAGTCAATAATCCTTAATGATGAGAGTAAAGACTATTTAGGCAAAAGAAGCGAAGGGTTCTCGCAAGTTGTTTTTTTAGAAAAACCTGCTCATATGAGTGCATTTGACTGGTTTGATCATTGGACTCATCATCACACCAACATTGCCATTGAGACACAATCAAATTTTACATATGTACAAAATACGGTTGTAAGGCCACTTCAAAAAGATTCTCCAAATTTTATAGCTGTTATAGAGGAATGTTTTCCATCTGACGCTATGTCTAATCCAGCTATTTTTTATAATGCTGAAAATGATCCTGCGTTACTTTCAAAGAATACTGATTTAATGATGGAGAGTTGTAGTAGTTTTATCGATTTTCAAAAGATTGAAGTAATTCCTACAAGTCGTTATAGAATGATTGAAGAAAATAAAATATAGGAGGCACGTTTTGACAGATATTAAAGTTGCATTAGTTACCGGCGCTGCGAGTGGCATGGGTAGGATTTCCGCTAAAAGATTGGCTGCAGATGGCGTGCATGTTGCTGCAGTAGATGTGAATGAAAATGGCTTGAATGAGTTAAAGCAAGAATCTAATAATATTTCAATATTTCCATGTGATCTTTCCGATAATGATGCTGTTCAAGCTATGGTGCGACAGGTTCAAAGTGAAGTGGGTCCAATAGATCGCGTTACTAATGCTGGTGCAATTATGCCTATGGGTAAAGTGGCAGATTTAACAGCCAACTCCATTAATACCTTGATGAGAATTAATTACGAAGGCACGGTGAATATTATTACCAGCATCCTTCCAGCAATGATCGAAAGAAATGAAGGACAAATTATACTTTTTGGCTCTATAGCAGGCACTTGCCCAGTTGAAAATATGGCGGCTTATAGCGCTTCAAAAGCTGCAGTAAATATGTTTGGAGAAATATTAGCCAAAGAATTAGCAGATACAGCTATTCGCGTTTTATTGGTTTGCCCAGCCATGACAGATACACCATTGATGAGATTTGTTGATGAAACTGATGCTCCTAGCTCTATTAGTAAAGCAATGAAAAAAGGCACTCTGAATAATCCTGAGGATGTCGTAACAGCAATAGAAAGAGACTTATTAACCGACAAGGTGATTTGCTTCCCCACCCCTGATGCATTGTATGCAACTAGGATTAGAAGATTTTTTCCAAATTACTGGTGGAAATTACTAAGTAAAAATTCATAATAAGGTATCACTATGTCAAATACTAAATTAGCACCAGACAATCGAGATCTTTCCCAATTCCCGGGAGAGTATGGACTACCGTTTTTAGGGAAGACTATTGATTTAGTTAAAGACACTCTTGCATTTTGCAACGACCACTATGAACGATTTGGTCCTGTCTCTCGTCTAGACATGGTTAAAAATCAAAGGATATTGATGTGTTTAGGCCCAGAGTTTAACGAGGCAGCTCTCTTTGATCCTAAGGGTAATTTTAGCTCTGCCGGCGGATACGGTAGCTCTTTAGGTACTTTGTATCCTGAAGGCATGCTGATTAGAGATGACAAGAAGCATAAGAGAACAAGAAGAGCTTCACAGCCAGCTTTTAAAAATGATGCATTAAAAACCTATGTTGAGATGCTGAATCCCATTCAAGAAAGAAGAATTCAAGCCATGCCAGTGAACGAAGAGTTTATTTTTTATGACACCATTCAAACAACTCTAATGGATGTGGCTGCAAGAGTTTTTATAGGCTTGGATGAAAAGAGTCCAGAGGCTCAAAGATTAAATTACATCTTTGAAACAATTAACAAGGGTTTAATTACTCCTCTACCTTACAACATCCCATTTACCACTTTTAGCAAATCACTTAAAGCTAGGGAAGAGCTTAGACAATTTTTTAAAGCAAATATTCCACTGCGTAGGGGCACAGATGGACAAGATATGTTTACTCGTTATTGCAATGCTCAAGATGAGGACGGTGAATATCTAAATGATGAAGATATTGATGGGCACATGGCATTCTTATTGTTTGCAGCATTCGATACTACTACAAGCGCTTTAACCAATATTCTTTATTACTTAGGTAAAAACCCAGATTGGCAAGATAAGGTTAGGAATGAAATTTTTAGCATTAAAAATGAAATGCCCACTTTTGATGATGTGGCTGAGATGAAATTAACAGAATATGTGTTTCAAGAAACCTTAAGATTCTACCCGTCTGTAATGATCTTAAACAGAAGAACTACTCGAGATGTTCATGTACATGGTTACGATATTCCCGCTAATACTATGATCATGCTGAGCCCACCGTTTACTCATCGGATGGAAGAGTGGTGGTCTAATCCATTAGAGTTTGATCCGATGAGGTTTTCTCCAGAAAGAGCTGAACACAAAAGGCATGGTTTTAGCTACGTCCCATTTGGTGGCGGTGCTCATAAATGTATTGGCATGCATTTTGCGCTAATGAATGCGAAGTTATATTTATTCAGACTTTTGAAAAACTACAAAGTAACACTTCGTCCAGGTTATGATCCAGCCTTTATGCATGTTCACTTGCCTCGCCCCGTTGATGGATTACCGATAACTCTTACAAAGATTTAATTTCATGATTCCCAAAGGTCAATATTTAGATGTCCAGGAAAATTTCCGCTTTCATTTTTACGATGAAGGCGAGGGAGAGGTTGTGGTTTTATTGCATGGCAGTGGAACCGGTGCATCTGGACATACGAATTTTAAAAATAATTTTAGCGCGCTAAAAGCAGCAGGCTTCAGAGTCATTTTGCCTGACCTTCCGGGGTATGGATTTTCTAGCAAGCCTGAAGATGTTATCTATTCTATGGATTACTTCAATCAAAAAATTATCGAACTTCTTGATGCATTGGGAGTTGATACGTTTTCGTTGATTGGCAATAGTCTGGGCGGAGCACTTTCTATTGGTCTCGGTCTTAACCACCCAGACAGAGTTAAAAATTTAATATTAATGGCACCTGGCGGTGTTGAAGATATGGCCATATATAACGAAATGCCTGGAATTAAAAAATTATTAGCGGATTTCTTAGGCGGAGACATGAATCAAGAGAAAATTGAAGGCCTTCTAGGCTTATTTCCCTATGACGCATCAATAATTACCGAAGAAATGGTGCAAGAAAGAATGGAGATTCTTCCTTTGATGAATTCTCAAGTTCTAGCAACAATGGCAATTCCTAATATGGAGAATGATCTTCACAATCTTACTCAACCAATTCTGGCATTCTGGGGAGTTAACGATCAATTTATTCCGGTGTCCGGTTCTATGAAAATTGGACAGAACTGTCCAAACGCTCAAATCATGCTGTTTAGTCAATGCGGTCATTGGGTGATGATTGAAAAAGAAGAGATATTTAACAATGCATGCATAAATTTTCTTTCAAGCTAGGCTATGAATCTCCAAACTATCAATGACATAGCATCCGAACTTTTTGATGCATTAAATCAACAAAAGATCATTCAACCTCTCACAGATAGGTATCCAGAAATTGATATTAATGATGCGTATCAAATTTCTAGAAAATTTCTTTCTTTAAGAGAGTCTAGTGGAGAGAAAGTTGTTGGAAAAAAAATTGGTGTAACAAGCTCAGTGGTTCAAGAAATGCTGGGAGTTGATCAGCCAGATTTTGGTTTTTTAACCGATACCATGAAAGTTCAAAATAGGTCATCTTTTTCTATTAAGGATTCTTTAATTCAACCTAGAGCTGAAGCAGAAATTGCTTTTATCTTAAAAGAAGATCTTTTGGGTCCAGGAATATCTAAAGAGGATGTTATTGCTGCCACAGATAAAATTCTTCCATGTTTTGAGATTGTAGATTCACGCATAGAAAATTGGAATATTAAAATTCAAGACACAGTTGCTGATAACGCTTCATGTGGAATCTTTGTTTTGGGGGAGGGCGCATGTTCTCCTGAAAAGTTTTCAATGGAAGAGCTATCAGTTGAGGTTATCAAGAATGGTGAATTTCTTTCTGAAGGAAAAGGCTCAGCTGTTCAAGGTCATCCAGCTCAGGCAGTTGCTTGGCTTGCTAATACTCTTGGAGAATACGATATTCCCCTGTTAAAAGATGAGATTATTCTATCTGGATCTTTGGTCCCACTTGAGCCAGCAAAAGCTGGAGATAAATTCTCTATGGAGTTAAAGGGTGTTGGAACTTGTGAAATAAACTTTATTTAACTATGGAAAAAACTAACTGCGCGATTATTGGTTCCGGAAATATTGGAACTGATTTAATGTTAAAAATTGCAAACACATCAAAGTCGCTTAACTTAATTGGTGTCATTGGTATTGATCCAGAGTCTGAAGGTTTAGCAATGGCGAGCACAATGAATATTGCAACCTCTTCCACAGGCTTGCAAGGATTTATGGAGATGCCTGAATATTCCGATACTCAAATATTTTTTGATGCTACATCTGCAGGTGCGCATCAGATGCATCACGATCTAATTTCCAAAGATGGCAAACAAATGATTGATTTAACTCCAGCAGCCATAGGCCCATATTGCGTGCCTGTTGTAAATCTATCAGAGCACTTGCAAGCTCAGAATGTAAATATGGTTACTTGCGGTGGCCAAGCAACTATTCCAATGGTTGCTGCAGTCAATCAAGTCTCCAGTGTTAGATATGCTGAGATTGTTGCTTCTGTGTCCTCAAAATCAGCAGGACCAGGAACACGAGCAAACATTGATGAGTTCACTCAAACCACTGCTTTGGGACTAGAAAAAGTAGGTGGAGCAGATAAAGCAAAAGCTATTATTGTACTTAATCCAGCCGAGCCGCCTCTGCTGATGCGAAATACGGTTTTTACATTATGTGATCCTATCGATCAAGATAAGGTAAAAGAGAGTGTTGAGTCAATGGTGGCGAAGGTTCAAGCATATGTTCCGGGATATCGTTTGAAGCAGGAAGTTCAATTTGAAAGATTTGGTTCAAATAACCCCTGTGCAATTCCTGGATATGGAGAATTTGAGGGCCTAAAAGCGTCAATTTTTCTTGAAGTAGAGGGAGCAGGCCATTACCTTCCAAAGTATGCTGGAAATTTAGATATTATGACCTCTGCGGCAATGGGCACAGCAGAAGAATTAATCAAACTAAGCTCATGACAAAAAAAATATACATACAAGATGTAACTTTGAGAGATGGAATGCATGCCATACGACATCAATATGGTTTGGATCATGCAGTCGAAATAGCCAAAGCTCTTGACGAGGCTAAAGTTGATGCAATTGAAGTTGCTCACGGAGATGGGTTGTCTGGATCTTCATTTAATTACGGCTTTGGAGCTCACACTGATCAAGAATGGATCGGGGCAGTTGCAGAGAATCTTCAGCACGCAAAATTAACCACTTTGATTTTGCCAGGCATAGCAATTAAAGAGGATTTAAAATGGGCTTGGGACTTAGGAGTGAGGTCTGTTCGCGTAGCAACACATTGCACTGAAGCAGATGTCTCCAAACAGCACATTGAGTTTGCTAGAGAGTTGGGCATGGACACTATTGGGTTTTTAATGATGTCTCACATGACTTCCCCATCCAACTTAGCAGCCCAGGCAAAGCTAATGGAGTCCTATGGAGCAGAATGTGTTTATGTTGTGGATTCCGGTGGCGCTTTGAGCATGACGGATGTGGCAGAAAGATTTCAAGCTTTTAAACAAGAACTCAAACCAGAAACTCAAACAGGCATGCATGCGCATCATAATCTCTCCTTGGGCGTAGCTAATTCAATAGTTGCTGTTGAGAATGGAGCTGATCGTGTTGATGCCAGTTTAGCTGGAATGGGCGCTGGGGCTGGAAATGCACCTTTAGAGGTCTTTATTGCAGCCATTGATCGCTTGGGGTGGTCCCATGGAACTGATTTATTCAAATTAATGGATGCTGCAGAAGAGCTCGTAAGGCCTCTCCAAGACAGACCAGTGAGGGTTGATCGCGAAACACTCACTCTTGGTTATGCTGGAGTTTATTCTTCATTTTTAAGGCACGCAGAATCAGCAGCTGAAACTTATGACCTAGATACAAGAGAAATCTTAGTTGAGCTTGGAAAAAGGAAAATGGTTGGTGGTCAAGAAGACATGATTGTTGATGTGGCTTTAGATTTAATTAAAAAGAAATCTGAATCATGAAAATAGGCATGACCCTTCCGGTCATGGAGCCTGGCCTAACTCGTAAAGATTTGGAAGCATGGACCAAACAAATTGATCAAGGACCGTGGTCGCATATCGCCCTAGGTGAAAGAATTCTTTTTTCAAATCCTGAATTTATCTCTACCTTAAGCGCTGTAGCAGCATGGACAAATAGGGTAGAAATTATTGCAACTATCTCTGTTCTCACAATGCATGATCCCGTGCTGAGCGCTAAACAATTTGCAACCATTGATATGCTTTCTGAGGGTCGGTTTACTTTAGGGGTTGGCGTAGGTGGAAGAGAGGAAGACTATGACGCAATAGGTGCCAATTGGTCACATAGGAGATGGAGATTGCTTGCTGAAAAAGTAAAAACTATGCAGTCTATTTGGTCTAAAGACATTCATTCAGAATTAGGACCGGAACTCTTCTCGGCACAAGGCCCTGAGATTCTTGCAGGTGCTGTCGGACCAAAAGCCATGGAGATGGCAGCAGATTACTCAGACGGTTTGGCTGGGTTTTCTTTCAATGCTGACTTAGAAGAAATCAAAGATTCTTTCAATAGAGTCGAAAACGCTTTTGCGGATTCAAAAAAATCGCCTAGACTTGTAACTAGTTTTTGGTTTGGTTTGGGTCAAAATTCTAGACAAGACATTCAAATTCACCTTAAGCGATATTTAGGTTGGATGGGAGAAGATTTAGCCTCTGAACTTTCAAAGACTGCAGGCTTAGCTGGAACCGAAAGAGACTTAAAAGAATTTTTACTAGAGATCAAAGATGCTGGGGCAACAGATGTGCTTTTGGTTCCAACTTCCAAGGATATTAATCAATTAAAGGCAGCCGAGGAAATAATATCTTCTATTTGATAAGATTCTTTAAAATCAAAGATTAAATTGACAAAAATAATCAACCTGATACTCGTTGATTAATTTAATAATTTATATAATAGTAAATAAAGAAACAAGAAACATAGGGAGAAATTTTGACTGATCAAGAGCTAATCGCACCTGAGCTTCCTGAGCAAAGAGACCCAAGCGTAAGTGACTTGGTTTCTGGGTGGTATAAGATTGCACAAAGCGATCAAATTAGTACTAAAGAAGCTCTTCAGGTAGATAATTTTCCAACTCAGATAGTAGTGTGGCGGGGCGAAGACTCTGTGTTAAGGGGCTTAGATTTATATTGTAAGCATATGGGCGCCTCACTTGCATGTGGAGAGGTTGAAGGTAATAGCATTAGATGTCCATTTCATGCCTGGCGTTGGGCTGGAGAAGGTCATTGTGATGAGATTCCATATGCTAAAAGAATACCTCCGAAGGCACTAACTCGTGCATGGGAGATTGATGAAATGGATGGGGAAATATATGCATGGTTTGATAAGAACGCTAGCCCATCTGATCCAAACGGACAAAGATTTAAATAAGGAGAGACCCTATGAATGATTTACCAGATAGATTTCCACGAGGTTGGTTTGTGCTTGGCCATCAAAGAGATTTTCCAATTGGAGAAACAAATACTATTTACGGCTTTGACAGAAAAATCCAAGTTAAAAGGCTTGAAGATGGCTCTATAAAGATAGATTTAGGTGATACAGATGAATGGCCTATTCTTGAGATCAATCAAATGGTTATGGTTTGGCACGATGCTGAGAAAAAAGAACCAGACTTTTTGCCTAAAAAAATTGAAGAATGCTACTCGGATGAATGGTCTGACTATGGCATGGCTAGCTTTCTAGTTAAAAATAATTGTAGAGAACTCATAGACAATATGGCTGATAAGGGTCATTTTGGTCCGGTTCATCAGGCACCTTTTGAGGGATTCTGGAATGAAGCGAAAGATCATACGTACACTCAGGAAATGACCGCTGATAGCCCAATCCTTGGAAGAGATTTATTCTCTCAGGCAACATACGAAGGGCCGGCTTATATGACCACATATATGAGCGCGATACATGATGGGAATAAGGTAGAAAGTAGGCTTGCAGTCACTCATATCCCATTAACATTAACTTCCTTTCAAATTAATTTTGGTGTGATGGTCAAGAAAGTTCCAGGAATGTCAGCTGAGGACGAAGCAGCATTTATTCAAGGATACGTAGATGCTAATAATTATGCTTTCGGTCAAGATGTAGCAATTTGGGAAAATAAAATTTATATTCCTGATCCTGTCGTTTGTGATGGCGACGGACCCTTACATAAATTACGAAAATGGTATGGGCAATTTCTTGTAAACAGAGACGATGTTCCAACCGGACTGGATTTAGCAAAAAGAGAATTTTAATTCTTCTCTTCCGAAGCTACTCTGGTGAAAATTTCCTTAGATGATTTAGATCATAAAATCCTTCAAATTTTAGAAAGCGATGGACGGGCTCCTGCTAAGTTCATTGCTGAGCAGTTGTCTGTTAACGAAGTAACTGTTAGCAAGAGACTGACAAAAATCATAGAGGGAGGCTTTTGTAAGATTATTGCAATTGCAGACTTTGAAAAGTGTGGCTTTGAACATCTCCTACCTATTGGAATAAGAGTCCATGGTGAAAAATTAGAGGAAGTCGCTGAGATTCTGTCCCAATTAAGCGAAGTTTTTAGTGTAAATGTTGTGAGCGGGATTCAGGACATAGAGATCCTTTGCGCTACTCAAACCTTACAAGAAACAAAAGTATTTTTAGATGAAACGTTGCCTTCTATAACAGGAATAAAGAGTATCTCTCCAGCGATAGCATCTAATGTTTATAAGTTTGAAACTGATTGGACTCCCTTTGCAAATGAAGCTTGATCAAACAGATAAAAAAATTATTCAACTCTTGGGTGCCGATGCTCGAATGTCTAATAATCAAATGGCAAAAGTAATTGGTGTGACTGAGGGAACTGTTCGCAACAGAATTCAAAAGTTAATAGAAAATAAGATCATTAAAATTTCTGTTATCAATAACATTAATAGAATGGAAAATCCTTCTGTAGCATTTGTTGGTTTGGATGTTGAAACGCGTTCAAAAGACTCTGTAGCAAAAGCTTTATCTAAAATGAAAGAAGTTAGATTTGTTTCAACCTTAATTGGGCGCCATGATCTTATGGCTTTCATTCTTGCCGAAGACGTTACCAAGCTCTCCAAAGTTCTATATGAAGATATTTCTTCATTGCCAGGGGTAAGGTTCTCGGAATCATCTATTGGTTTAAAATATTATAAATATGACTATCGATGGGCAAGGATACTAGATTGAATACATTAACAAAACTTACCATTCCAGAATTAATTACATTGCAGGCACATGAGTATGGGGACAAATATGCCTTAGTAACAGAACAACAAAGCATTACTTATGCCGAGTTAGACGCCCAATCAACTGAGATAGCCAAAAATTTGATTAATATTGGTGTAGATAAGGGGGATAGAATTGCAATCTGGGCTCCCAACATGAATGAATGGGTCTTAGCAGCAATTGCCACACATAAAGCAGGAGCAGTAATTGTTCCAATCAATACTCGCATGAAGGGCAAAGAGGCTGCGTTCATCCTTAATAACTCTGAGGCAAAAATTCTTTTTAGCGTTAATGATTTTCTTGGTGTAGATTATTTTGGTCTTTTGTCAGAGGAAGCATTACCGCATCTTCAAAAACAGATTGCGTTAGATGAGACTGAATCTCCCAATGCCTCTAATTTAAAATCTTTAATGGTTTCTGGGTTGGCTATCAATCTTCCACTTGTTGAAGAGGGTGATATTGCAGACATCATCTTTACTTCTGGGACCACCGGAAAGCCTAAAGGTGTTATTTCTACTCATGGCCAAAATATTAGAGTATTTGATTACTGGTCTACCTACGTAGGACTCAATCAAGATGATAGGTACTTAATAGTAAATCCATTTTTTCATACCTTTGGGTACAAGGCTGGTTGGCTGGCTTCTATTATGAAGGGTGCAACTGCTTATCCATGCGCAGTTTTTGATGCAGAAAAAATTATTGAAATGATTCACGAAAAAAAGATATCTATGCTGCCTGGACCCCCAACGCTATATCAATCTATTCTGGCAAGCGAGAATCTATCAAAGGTTGATATTTCTTCTTTGCGCCTCGGAGTCACTGGGGCAGCCTCTATTCCCATTCAATTAATTAAAGATATGAAAGAACAGCTTGGTTTTGAGACAGTGATTACCGCCTATGGACTTACAGAAAGCACAGGTGTTGTGACTATGTGTACACCTAAGGATGATTATGAAACCATAGCCACCACTTCTGGCTGTGCAATTGATGGTGTTGAAGTGAAATGTGTTGATGCTGATGGAAATCTAGTCTCAGCCGGCGATCCTGGTGAAATTCTTGTTAGAGGCTATAACGTTACCAGTGGCTACTTCAATAACCCAGAGGCCACCAAAGAGGCTATAGATGAAGAGGGATGGCTGCATACAGGTGACATTGGCATTCTGGATGAGCGTGGCTATATCAAGATTACAGACAGGAGCAAAGACATGTTCATTGTGGGCGGCTTCAATGCATACCCCGCTGAGATAGAAAATATTCTTTGTGATCATCCTGCAATTTCTCAAGCAGCGGTCATCGGCATTGCAGACGATCGCATGGGAGAAGTTGCCAAAGCTTTTATTGTTTTAAAGCCTAGTCAAAGCTTGGATGCTGATACTCTTATAAAGTGGTGCAAAGACAATATGGCAAATTACAAAGTCCCCAGAGAAATAGAGTTTACGCAAGATTTGCCCACAAATGCTGCCGGGAAAGTGATGAAATATGTATTAAAGGATGGGTCATGAGAATCGTCATATCTGAAGATAACAATAAGTTATACAGATCTGAGCTACTTGCCTTTGATCCTTCAATGGAAATTATTGCACTAAATCCTCTGGATTCGAGGGATCCAGCTTGGGAAGCTGTTCCTGAATCAGATGCTTTATTTATGTGCTATCAATTCTTATTTGCAGCTAGGGATCACCCAGAAATTCACGATGCTTTATTGACCTTATCTAAACGAATGAAATTTATTCAAAGCGGGTTTGCTGGAATGGATTCACCAATACTTCAAGCTGTTTTAAAAATAAAAAATATTCAAATTGCTAATGCAAGCAGTGTTTATGCAATTCCAATTGCCCATTATGTTTTTTCGCAAATATTAAGATGGAACAAGAGAATAGATCAGCACATTGAGTTTCAACAATCTAAGCACTGGGCTCCAATAGCTGGGGATGGGGAGCTTACAGATAAAACCTTAGTGATTTTGGGCTATGGAGGCATTGGCAAACAAGTAGCTAAGTTAGGCAAATCTTTTGGCATGAGGGTAACTGGGATCAAGCGTAATCCAGCAGATGATGAATATGCTGACGAGGTTTTGGGGTTGGATCAGTTTGAAGAATTGCTCCCTTTAACTGATTATTTAGTACTTGCTTTACCCGATAGCGCTCGAACCAGGGACGTCATTAATGCAGACGTTCTAAAAAAACTTAATAACTCAGCTATGTTAATCAACGTAGGTCGGGGCACTGCAATTAATGAGCGGGACCTTGCAGATGCATTGAATAGTGAAGAAATTTCTGCGGCTGCATTGGATACAACAAAAAATGAACCCCTTGAGGATTCTTCTTCGCTTTGGACAGCTAAGAACTGTTTTATTTCGGCTCACGATTCAGCTCACTCACTAAAATCCCTAATCAGAGCATTCGAATTATTTTTTCAAAATATTAAGAATATTCAAAATGGTCAACCAATAAAAAACCTTTACTCAGAGTGAAGGGAATATTTTGGATGCAATATGATGCTTCTAGCAAACCATCAGCTACTATTGAGTGGGAATAAAATGAATACTGTAATTTCAAAATGTCACTGCGGTTCAGTTGAACTTGTACTAATTTTACCAAATGGACTTGAAAATCTTCGAAGATGTAATTGTTCAATTTGTAGCAGAAAGAATGCGGTAGTTGCTTCAGTTGCTATCGACAACTTAAAAGTAGTGAAGGGTTCATCAAAGTTAAAGGAATACACTTTTAATACTCACACAGCTAAACACTACTTCTGTTCAATATGTGGAATTTACACTCATCATCAGAGGCGATCAGTGCCGTCAGAATACGGATTTAATATTGCGTGTGTCGAAGGTATTAAAATTGAAGACTATTTGAATATTGAATACTTAGATGGAAGAGATAGTCATCCAAAAGATACTTAGTGTGATTTACACACTGTGTAACAAGAAAATAGAAGGTTGTTGGAAACAAAGAGGATTTTAAAGAGAAGATTTAGATTATGGCATATAAGAAGTTGCACAAAAGTTACACAAAAAAAATAACAAGCTTTAAAACTATTGATTCTATTGGGTTTCTAGACAAGGTAATTACTGAGTCGGAGTAGCTAAGGTGCCTGAAACCTTTATCTGTTAGGTTTGATCAGCAACACATTTTTCTCTAGGTTTTGGTTCTATCAGAAATAAGATGTCCTACCGCGATAAAAACAGG
>Ga0208971_1000348_pt1 | contig 34357 bp, 23 predicted proteins | sample AOAMet1_18_M0_10_2_FD_188229 | JGI IMG/M metagenome (GOLD analysis project Ga0208971, IMG submission 188229) | Ammonia-oxidizing marine microbial communities from Monterey Bay, California, USA - CAN11_18_M0_10 (SPAdes) | ecosystem: Environmental > Aquatic > Marine > Intertidal zone | place...
TCCATAAAATCTTTGCCAAGCACGAAAAGATAGGAATAGCTGCATGAAAGATGTTTTTCTAGCGATCTTGCTGGTCGCGATAGCAGGTAAAAGTCTCGCCGCCGAGACACCGACTCAATTCATAGAACGGTATGTTAGTTACTTCAACAACGAAGATTCAGTGCGCTACCAGACGACATTTAAGTTCCCTGTAATCAGCTCTAAGGGCGGTGTCCTTCAGGTTTTCTCGGACCCTGATGTACCAATGGCAAATTTCGACAATATAAAAAAGACGGGTTGGGTGACATCTCGAATCGACTCTATCAAAGTGCTGTCAGAGTCCTCTGTAGCGGCGCTAGTTGAGTTTTCTTTCTCCCGTATGGATTCCACGGGAAGCCCGTTTTTTCAATCAACCGGCCATTACGGACTTGTAAGCACTGATGATGGTTGGAAGATACAGAGCTGGTTTTTTGTAAAACCAATTACTGTAGGGAATGACTAGCCCGACGGTGGGCTAACGGGGCTGGTTTTCACCAGCAAAATTTTATATAGGTCGTTGACATTGATTCTTAGGCTGCGAGGTGCCTCGCCTCCCGGGGAAGGGAGCAAGCCTGCCGTATAACAATGTGTAAATCGCAAACAAGCGGACCTACAGATACATGAAAAAGAGCTGTTTTTAACCCGTGTTAACGGTCTTCCCCATGCACAAAAAAAGGACCAACGCGGTAAGCTGTTGATCCTTTTTGCTTTGTATGGCGCGCCTGGAAGGATTCGAACCTCCGACACCCTGATTCGTAGTCAGGTACTCTATCCAGCTGAGCTACAGGCGCTAATTTTTGCGGCTCCTTACACGTCTCCAGACGTGTGAAACGTCATGGACGGCTATTGGACTAATGGAGCGAGCCACCGCGGGCGAGAGTATACAGCAGAGATTTGAGTTGGGCTACACACGACATGCCCGTGTCTTTAGTTTTGGTGTTTCGCTAGTTTCCATGGGCTTTCGGTTAGCCTTCGCTGCGTCATTGGCTTAGCGAGAAAAATAAAACTGTCCGGTGCTTGCTCGCACTTTTCTGCCCTGTAAATTGCTTATGGCGGGGACGAAGTGAATGGTTTTGTGTTCGCTGATGCCAGCGAACGCTATAAATGCAGATAGCCGGGTGGGCAGTGATTAACTAAAGGGTCAGAGGCTTCACCAAGCAGCAGGGGCTCCACCTCAGGGCTCTACGGCAATGCAATCTGCGTCGATAATGCCTCGGTTGCTGCTTTCCCGCAGGCCAACGTAGAGTCGCGTGTAATGTCGCTCACGAAAGCCGCCCGACTCCTCTGCCACACAGACGGGGAAGAACGGCACGGCCTCTGCAGTAACGGGTGTTTTTTCGGCGGTGCTACAGCCCGTAAGGAGCAGTAACCCGGCTACGTAGTACTTCATGGTGCTCGCATGGTTTGACCACCCAGAGTTTTCCTAACGCTCAGCCTACAGAAAGCGACTGCCCTTGTCAGGGTTCATCATCTTTTGTATGTCATCAAACAGTAATGGCACCGCATAAGAGGGCGCTCTTTGCATTAAAGGCTTATGGATTGGTCCAGAGGCCAGCGTTTAAAGGGTTGGGGAGGTACGACGAAATCTTCATGCCAACGGTGCTAGATAGCCCTCTTAGGCTCTCGAAAAATTTCAGCGCCTTAACAGGCCGCAGGAAAAGCCGCCCCTTGAGAATTGCGATGGGGTTCGCAAAAGTGCCCCTTGGCCACCCTCTCGGCGCGGTTAGGCTTGGCGATTCCTATGGCTTAATGTAGTAACACATAGTAGTAAACCATTGAACACAGATGTGAGAAGAGGACAGTGCAATGAAAGCAAAAAAAATAGCAACGCTAATCCTGACCGTTTCAGCAGTACATGCGGCCGCGGAGCATCATCAAACAGCAGTGGCAGACCATCGATCTGCCGCTTGGCAAATTGAGGCCTACAGTACGGCCGCCCCTGAATTTATTGGCCGGTCTGCAACGATTATTGGCATCAGCGGAGATGTTCTGCGTGAGGGGAGTAATGGCTGGACCTGTCAATCGGCTAATCCTAGGCCGGTTCCCGAGGCGGGGTGGAGTTCGGCCCACGAGGCGATGGCGGCTTGTCACGATGGCGAGGGTATGAAGTGGATGACCGGTTATATGGCGGGAGAAAAGCCCCAAATGACCCGGGATACCTTCATGTGGATGCTGCACGGTGATATGGGGGAGGACAACACCAAGCCCGCGGTATTTGACAAGGGAGATTCGACACCTGGGGAATGGATAGAGTCAGGTCCGCACCTCATGCTGATGCCAAAAGATCCTGCGTCATTGGCGCATTTTCCCACCAATTTCGACACGGGTGCGCCTTACGTGATGTTTTCCGGAACAGACTACGCCCATCTGATGATTCCGGTGACCGGTTATTATCAGTACCAACCGGAATCTGCCCCAAAATAAGTTCACTCCATGAGGGCTGGTGTTCACTCCAGCCCTAGCTACCCAGGCCGACAGGTCCCGCTGTAAAAGCTGAGCGACAGATCGGCATGGGTAGGTGACGCCTGGATTTCTTCTGGAACCGAGAATGCGACATAATGCGCCTCTGAGTATCGGGCTGCGCATAGGGAAATAAATTAACGCCTCTATGTCGCGTTCTGATAGACCAAAAATAAAAGAGGAAACGCCCATGCCTGTCTTATCGTTGCAAGCAATAGAGAGCCTTTGCCGGGAATCACTGCTTGCTGTGGGTGCCAGTGATGAGCAGGCCGCCATAGTGGCCGCGGAGATTGCTGAGGCAGAGGCCGAGGGCATTCGCAATGTCGGTTTGGGTTATATCCATCTGTACTTGAAGCATTTAAAAGTGGGCAAGGTGAAGCCTAATGCCCAGCCCTCTGTCGTCAAAACATCAGCCGCCTCTACTGTAGTCGATGCTGATTTTGGATTTTGCCATCATGCCTACATGGTGGGTGAGCAGCGTCTTATCGAGACCGCTAGGGAGCAAGGGGTAGCTATGTTGGCTATTCACCAATCTTCCTCGGCCGGCGTGTTGGGCTGGTTTGTGCGACGCTTGGCTCAGCAGGGTTTGGTTTCACTGATGTTTGCTAACAGCTCAAAAGCGGTTGCTGCTCACGGCGGCAAAGTGCCCTTTTTTGGGACCAACCCTTTTGCCTTTGGAGCCCCCAGGGGCACAGATGAACCTTTGGTTGTGGACATGGCTACGGCCTCTACAGCTCGAGTGAATTTAGTCAAAGCTGCGGCGGAAGGTAGAGAGATTGAACCCGGTCATGCTATTGATGCTGATGGCAATCCCACCACTGATCCTGCTGCAGGTTTAAAGGGCGCACAGTTGCCCATGGGCGGACCAAAAGGCTTTGGCTTGGGACTCATGGTAGACGTACTGGCGGGAGTGTTGACCGGCAGTAACTGTTCTTACGAGGCCTCGATGTTTGCCAATACCGACGGCGGCCCGCCAAACGTAGGTCAAACGATTATTGCCATTGATCCCAACTTTCTTGACGGCAACTTTACGACTCACTTGGAAACCATGTTTGCCGCGCTTACTGAGGACAATGATGTGCGAATCCCCGGTGAGCGTCGTGCGCAGCTTCGGGTCAAGCATGAAGCCGACGGCGTTGATGTACCCCAAAGCCTGATTGACCAAATCACCGAGCTCGCACAAACCGCCTGACTCAGTCGGCGGTTTTCTACAGGAGACACTAACTATGCAACTCGACTACAGCAGGCTTGATCCCGAGTTATTACCCATCCTCGAGACCTTTCCGGCACTGGATATTACCCGGGATAACATCGCTGAAATTAGGGCCTTAATGGCTGAGACGCCAAGGCCAGAACCCCCTAGCGGATTGTTACAAAGGGATGCCGAGGTCAACACTCCAGAGGGCCCTGTAACGGTACATATCTCTCGTAAAAGTGATCGGCCTAATCAGCCCGCATTGCTTTGGATCCACGGAGGGGGTTATGTCATGGGTGCTGCAGACGATGAGCGCTCTATGACTATCGCCCATGAGTGTGACATCACCGTATTTTCCGTCGATTACCGACTAGCCCCCGAGCAGCCGTTTCCCGCAGGCCTGAACGACTGTTACAACGTATTGTGCTGGCTTATGAAGGAGGCCGATAGCTTGGGCATTGACCCGAGCTGTGTCGCCATTGGCGGCGCGAGTGCTGGGGCTGGTCTCGCAGCGGGGTTAGCACTGAAAAATCGCGAGGCCGCCAATTATCCCTTGCGTTTGCAACTGCTGATTTATCCGATGCTCGATAATTTACACGCGACCGAGTCGGGGCAGTTTGACAATCACCCGATCTGGACGCGCAAAGCATCGTTTAGTGCCTGGGAAATGTACTTAAACGGAACCCCCGGTGAAGCGGCGTCGCCGATGGCGGCACCAGCAAGAGCAAGCGATGTGTCAGGACTCCCGCCGGCCTACCTTAATGTGGGTGTTGAAGATCTGTTTCGCGACGAAGTCATTGGGTATGCCCGCCGGTTGATGGACGCAGATATACCGACAGAGTTGGCATTGTTTCCGGGTATGTATCACGCCGGTGAGGTGTTTACACCCACGGCCGCCATTAGTCGCCGATTAAACCGAAGCTTTCTTCACGCCTTGAGTGATGCCCTGCGTTGACGGTCGTGTGGGCAGTCTTGCGGCGCGTACTTATTATGGGCTACTCGAGGCGAGCGGTTGAGAATGCATTTCACGGGTTGTTTGAGCAACGGGCCAGTGTGGCATTACAGCGTGGTATTAAATTCAGCCATGGCGTCTTGCAATGCTTCCCAGGCGAAGTCAGTCAAGCTTTGGTCAATAAATAGCGAAAATACCGGCTCACCGCGCCACAGATGGTGCGCGATAATAGTCGAGACAAGCGCCATTTGGGTTTGAGCGACGGTGCCAAGAGGAAAGGCCTTAGACCGAAGGTCGACACCACAAAGTTTCGCCAGCATATCGGCTCGAGGCTCGCCAGAAAGCACCAACCAGGCATGACTATTTTGATTATACAGCGGCCAGACCCCGGGCTTTGTACGCTCAAAGGTTGCCTCAGTGTCCCCGCTTGGATTGTCAGGGTCTAAGAGCCAAAACTCCCGAGTGCTCAGAGCCATGAGCAGACGGTGGTCTGGCAGCGTTTCAATGGTGTTGGGCTGAAGCTCATGGGGTAATGATTCTGATTTGAGCCATTGGCTTGCATGTACACCCCTCACCCCTGAGCGAGTGGCAAGGCTTAGGTCACGAAGATTAAGTGACCCACTTCGATCGTCATCATCAGATGTAAAGCATCGCAAGGGGCTTACCAGATTTGAGGTCATAGCTGCTGCCTCGCGTTGCCTGGGTCATAAAAGGGAAGGGTGGCAATGGGTGCTTGTACGCAGACGCCGTCGGCAGTGCGTATCGTTACTTCGCTATCAGGTTGAGCATCATCGGGGTGCACGTAAGCAAGGCCTATAACCTTGGCAAGAGTAGGGGAGTACTCGCAGGAGGTTACTGTTCCTACAATATCACCGTCACGCAACACCAAGTGACCTTCTTCAGGCTTTGGCGCTGATGGTGACAGAGTAAAGCCCACCAACTGACGTTTTAGGGGTTGTGACATTAGGATATCAACCGAGCGTCGACCCACAAAAAAGGCCTTTTTCCGATTAATAGCCCAGGCCAGCCCCACTTCTCCCGGATGGCTCATGCCATCGGTGTCCTGTCCAATAATAATGTGGCCTTTTTCCAACCGAAGTAAGCGCTGAGTTTCGACGCCAAAGGGTTTTATATTGAAGGGTTCACCCGCGACCATCAGCTTATCCCAGAGGGTTTGCGCCATCAGACTCGGTACGTGAAGCTCAAAGCCCAGCTCACCCACAAAGCCAACCCGCATTAATCTAGCGGGAATGCCCGCGACCATACCCTCGCGACAAGCGAGATAGGGGAAGCTCTCGGATGACAATTCGATATTACAGCCGGCCTGCTCCAGCACATCACGGGAGAAGGGCCCAGCCACGTTAACCGCCGAATATGCAGAGGTCACCTGTGCAATGTCTAGATCCAGTCGCCATTGCGCATTCCAGCGCAACATTTCGCTGTATACACGGTCAACACCCGTGGTGGTTGCCGTTACATAAAAATGATCTTCCGCCAAACGTGCGGCGACGCCGTCATCGATGATCACGCCTTGTTCATTGGCGAGTGCGGCGTAGCGTGTTTTCCCTACGGGCTGTTTTAGGAACCCATAGGTATATATGCGATTCATGAACTCGGCGGCATCGGGACCACGCAGCTCAATGCCCCCCAGCGTGCTGACATCGATCATGCCCACGCCGTTTCGTACTGCGTGAGCTTCGGCTGCAATATTGGCAGCTCGATGATCGAGAGCCCCGTAAAAGGCGGGGCGGCGCCAGCTGCCGGCGGGAATCATATGGGCCCCTAGCGCCAGGTGACGCTGATCCATCGGAGTTTTTCTAATGGGGTGAAAGCGCCGGCCCGCAAGGACCCCTAGTGACTCGGGCTTCACCGGAGGACGCGCTGTTGTAACCCCGGTCTCCGTGACGGTGCGCTCGGTGGCATCAGCGATCAGTCGGGCCGTCGTTAGTGCCGAGTGACGCCCTTGGGAGGGTCCCATCCCCACCGTGGAGTAACGCTTAACCAACTGAATATCGCGATAGCCAAGGCGCGCGCTATTGATGATGTCTTTTATCTGCAAGTCTTCGTCAAAATCGACAAACTCGCGCCCCTTTGGGTGCTTGAAAATAGGCCAGGGGTGGTTGACATGACGTTCACACTGAACCGTTTCATCGTTATCGGCTTCCAAGGCTAAGGCGCGCAGGGCACCGCGACCGGCATTGCGGCCATCGGCACAGACAGCCTTTAAATCATGAGTACTGTTAACACTGCCGGCGAGGTGCATTCCCTCTGGTAATTCTGTGAGGGTAAATTCACTCTTGTCATCGTGATACGCCAGTTTAGCGCCGCCATGACAAGCCAGTTGATAGGCGGGCATAAATCCTGCAGACATGGCGAGCAGACGGCATTCTAGATGAGTGGGGGTTACGCCTACCTTGCCTTCACTTTTGATAGGATAAATTGTGACGGCTCCCAGCTGCGTCCCTGACTTATCGCTATGGGCCTCAAAAACCGTCGCACTCTTATAGAGTGTTATACCGCGTTCACTAAGTGCCGCAGGCAGTGCTAAGTCATCAGGCTCCGATCGGAGGTCGACGACCCCTGCGATGGATAAGCCCGCTTCTGCCGCTGTAATAGCCGTTAAGTAGGCATCGTCATTGCCAGCCAGAATGACCGCTGGGCCCTCGGGGCAGACTCCATGATGCATCATTAGGCGCTCAAGACCACTGCACAGAACGATACCTGGCAAATCATTGTTGCGAAACACGACCGGTTGCTCACTACTACCGGTTGCCAAAACACAGGTTTTTGCCCGTACTTTATAAAGCCGATCACCTTGAAAAACCGGCAGGTAGTGATCGCTAAACCAGGCATTGCAAGTTGCGCCAGTCAGCACGCGGATCTTGTCGTGATTGGCAACTGCGTGAGATAAAGCCTTCAAGGTCTGCGCGCGACTGTCATCCTCGAGGGTAAAACGGTGATAAGTGAGTGCGCCACCAAGAAGCTCTTGTTCGTCGACGAGTAGCACTTCGGCGCCGCCCGTTGCGGCGGTGAGGGCGGCGTTCAGTCCCGCGGGGCCTGCGCCAATGACAGCTACATCACAAAACAGATATTGCTTGTCGGTGTAGCGAGGCGTGGCCTCGAGATTGGCAACACCTAGGCCCGCCGCATTACGGATAACGTTTTCCCAAAAGCGCCACATACCTCGCGGCTTGAAGAAAGCTCGGTAGTAAAAGCCCACGGGCAAAAAGCGGCCCAGTCGGTCGAGCAGACTGTAGTAATCGAACTTCAGTGAGCCCAAGTAGTTTTGCCCTGAAAGAGTTCCCTGATCTTTTGCCATCAGGTCTTCAGCCAGTCGGTTGGCTGCGGCAGGGGTTTGTATCAGCGTGTTAGCGTCGTGACCTGCTAGTGACAGTGGTCCCCTGGGGCGATGGTATTTAAAAGAGCGCGACATGAGCCACCGCCCCTCGCCAATGAGGGCGGAGGCCACATTGTCTCCCGCATAGCCCTGTACGGTTTCCCCTTCAAATTCAAAAGTTACCGGGGTGTCACGGTCGATCAATTGGCCGAAGGGGTGCTCGAGTCTTGAAGGGCTCATGGTTCGTTCTCGCCAGTCGTGAAGTCAACGCGCTCGCTAAATAATTCGCCGGGGTCATAGGTACGCAAAATGTCGTCGCTGGCATTATGGCGTTCTGCAATAAACCAATAGCTACTGGGGGCGTGTTGCCACCATTCCCGCACGATGCCAATGGCATTGTTGTCATAAAATACGTAGCTCGCCCAGTCTTTGTCGGAGCACTGCTGAGGATCTGGCATGGGTTCAACCTGCCCTCCGTAAACGAACTCGCTAATGTTTCTTGGCCCATTTAAGGGGCATTGCATTATCTTCATCTATCCCCCTAGTGACTGGCGGCCGTTGCGCCCATTTCATTGACTTGTTGAAAGTGATCGAAGCGCTCGAGAGTGAATGGTTGAATAAGTTTGGGTACTTGGCCGCCACTGGCGACGAGTTCGGCCATGGTCTTGCCACAGATGGGGGTTGCCTTAAATCCCCATGTACCCCATCCCGCATCAAGGTAATAGTTTTTTAACGGGCTGAGGCCCATGATCGGGCTGTAGTCGGCAGTCATGTCAGTGATGCCCGCCCATTGTCGCAGCAGCCGCATTTCACTGAGAAACGGAAACATATCGACGGCGCTAGCGATTAAGCTTTCCTTCAGCGGCAATGAGGCGCGACTGTTGTAGAGGGGATAGGGGTCAGAACCGCCGCCAATGACAATCTCGCCGCGGCTTGTTTGCTGAACATAGCAGTGGAGCGCGGACGAACTCACCAGGGGGTTGAGAAAGGGCTTAACCGGTAGGGTGACCATGGCCTGTAGGGGATAGGCCACTATGGGAAGCGGAAAGCCGGCTTTTTGCGACATTACAGCGCTGTGCCCTGCGACCGCCTGAATAACCGTGCCACACGCAATTTTTCCGCGGTTGGTCACTACGCCCGTCACCTGCCCCGCCGCACTTTCGATACCTGTGACTTCAGTCAACTGATGCAATTCCACGCCACGCTGGGTGGCGCCTCGCGCATAGCCCCAGGCGACGGCATCGTGTCGGGCGGTAGCGCCATCTTGGTGCCACAGTCCCGCTAAAACCGGTAACTGTGCAGGATCAAGGTTAAGGCAAGGCACCAATTCGGCAATGCTCTGGCGATCAATCATCTCGGTACGGCCGCCAAAGTGCTTATTAACCTCTGCCCGCTGTCGGAATGCTCGCACCGTGGCATCGGTATGGGCAAGGGTTAGCTGACCACGCTGGGAATACATAATGTTGAAGTCAAATTCGTTGGCGAGATTCTCGTAGAGTTTCACAGAGGCACTGTAGAAGCGAACGCCTTCTGGGGTAAGGTAGTTAGAGCGAATAACTGCCGTATTGCGGGCAGTATTGCCGCCGCCCAGATAGGCTTTTTCGAGCACCGCAACATTGGTAATGCCATGATATTTTGCGAGGTAATAAGCGGTAGCCACGCCGTGACCACCGCCGCCAATAATGACCACATCGTAGTGCTTTTTTAGCTCTCGTGGCCCAGGCAGGTCGGGTTGACGCTCGAAGGGGTAGTCACTACCTCTCCCATATTTTAAAAGACCTAGGGGCATGGACTGTCCTCGCTGGCGAACCTGTGAGGTTCCTTGCGGTAGCCCTTGATTGTGCGCAGCATTGGCATTGGGCTTGTCATTGACGTCGCTTCAATAATGGCAGGGCACCCCAAAGCGAGGGGAGCAAAAGTAGGGATACTGGCACGGCGGTCACGACAATAAAGTTCTGAAGTTTACCAACGCCACCGTCGGGCCCTCCCACCAGGATCATGGCCGTTACGCCAAGGGCTAGACCCCAGAACAGGCGCAGTGAGCGAGGAGGGTTGTCGTGCCCAGCCGACACCACTGACAAGCTGTAGGTCATGGAATCTCCAGTGGTAGCAACAAAGAGCGCTGTGAGAATCAGAAATAGAAATGACACGATGGCGTTAAATGGCATGGATTGAGTAATGGCTAGCAACACGGCGGGCAGGTTAAAGCCCTCGAAAGGCTCCGTGATGGTCCCTGCGTTGGCCATCTCAAGCCCCAGCCCCGTGCCTCCAAGAATCGAGAACCACGCCATGGTCAGTAAGGGGGCGATTACGGACATTAAAATGATAATTTCCCGAGCGCTGCGTCCTCGGCTAATACGTGCGATGAAAATGGCCATCATGGGGCCATAACCAATAAACCACCCCCAAAAGAAAATGGTCCAGTAAGAGAGCCAACCGGGGTCGTCAAACCAGCCTGCATCGCCGCGATAAAGTGCCTGTTCAGGTAGCCACCGTAAATGGCTGAGTAATCCTTCAAAAAATGCCTGAAATATAAAAGCAGTAGGTCCTGCTAAAAGCAAAAACAGCAGCAATGCGACGCCAAGAACAATATTAAGTCGGCTGAGGATCTGAATACCACGATGCATGCCACTGACAGCTGATGTGAGATAAATGACCATCAGTGCGGCAATGGTGAGTAGCTGAATGGTGGTGCTATCGGGGGTGTCATAAAGTGAGCTGAGCCCGTAACTGATTTGCAGGCCCAAAAAGCCAATCGGTCCAACTGTGCCGGCAAATACTGCGAGTATTGACACAACATCAGCGGCATCACCGATAGGCCCTCGGACGCCTTTTTCACCAAGAAGCGGATACAACAATGTTCGGGGCGCCAGCGGTAATCCCATGTCGTAATGTAATCGCATTAGCACCAAGGCGGTCAGGCTGCCCAGAATTGACCAGGCAAGGAATCCCCAGTGTAAAAACGATTGGGATAATGCCAGTGGAACCGCTTCAGCGGTTTCCGGCGCGATATTACTGAAGACAGGAGGGACGGTGACAAAGTGTGCGACAGGTTCTGCTGCCGCCCAAAACACACCGCCTCCCGCAAGTAGGGTGCATAGCACCATGGCGACCCACTGGAACCCCGGAAACTCGGGTGTCTCGCAACCACCTAATTTGAACTTGGCGTAAGGGCGGGTTGCTAGAAAAATCGCAACTGCAAAATTGGCGATCATGAGTAATTGCCAAAACAGCCCAAAGTACTGGGCGCTCCAACTGAAAGATTGGTCTATCCAGCGCGAAAACAGGGCTGAATCAATAAAAAATAACGCCAGGAATCCACATACGAACAAGGCTGAAAACGCCGTGACGCGCCTAGGCGCTGTGGTACCAGATGAATGATCAGTCGGCAAAGTAGGATCCCTTCAGTTGCGGTCGATTAGGCTTCTTGAAAGCGAATCGACACTTTGAGTTAGCAGTGCCGCGAATGGTCACCGTACTGAAGTTCATTATCACACAGGGGTGGCTCACTCGGCCGGTCCTGCGCCCAGACGCGAGGCGTCGAAGGATTCGACCAGAGCATATTGCGCGAGCTCTTTGAGTCGTAGCCAAAGCTCCCCTGATACCTCTATACCTGAAGTCATGGCGCGCTCTCTCACTGCAAGTAACTCAGATTCATCGTGTTTGGCGAGCAGGTCATACTTGAAGTCGGAGCGCATGGTAGGAAGCAGGTCGACGTGGTTCGCCATAAACAGCGTAATGCCGTCGTTAGGTTCGTTTTCCTCGGGAACTTCCTCAACCGCATAAACTCGGATTGATGGTACGGTTGAATTGGCCCTAAATCCCACTACTTGTTCGGTAAGCGGGGACTGCGCATTGCGCCAAAAGGCGGTCACATTCATGCCTCGCGCCGACAGCCTTGCAAGGTAGCCCATGATCAATTGCCGCTGTCGACAACGCCTTATTTTTATCACCGAGAGGCCTCGAGATCGTGCTTTGGCGAAGGCCAGTTCCAGTGCCAAATTGCATGCGCGTAACACGCTAAGGTTGTGGCCATCGACAACGGCTAAATCACTATCTTGATAAAGAATTTCAGGGTAAGTATCGGGGTCTTCTCCGATCAAATGCTCGAGTCCCAAGTTCAATGCCTCAAGACCATGCAGATCGTAACTTTCCATCCAGGTCACCATATCGGCGGCGTCATCAGCATGGCCCTCGGCGAAGCCAATACCAATAAAGGCTTTCCGGGACAGACCTTGGAGTTCGTTAAACGAGACTTTCATGATTTTCCACAGTGTCAAAATCCTCGCCCACTTTTGAGTCCCCGGGCGCTAAGGCGTAGCTCCAGTCATCGAAAGCAAAAAGGTCGGTAGGCTCTCCATTAAGTTCATCAATGAGCGGAGCACCCTGGAAAAAAGTGACGCGAACCCAGCGATCTCCGCGGGGGTCGAAGCGATTGGCGCCCAAAAATGAGAGTTTGGCCCGCAGTAAGTGCATGGGCTTCATGTCACGGTGCCACAAATTGCCCTGAATCTCGCCGTAGGCGGTGGAAGCCATAGTTTGAATACGACGAATACTTTCCATGTGCTTTGGTTGTGCCAGGAGAAAGTCAATTGTGAGCGCCTTGGGATTGCTCTGTAGAAACTCAGAAAGCGCTGCGTAGCTGCGTTGCACGCGAGGTGCAATGGCCAGTGGTAGTTCTTTGTTCTCCCCTGGATCAACACCACGAACGCCAAGTCTTGGCTCCTCCTTTTCGACTGACTGGTACCAAAACCAATGCTTCGCTCCCGGAGCTTCGAAATCTTCAGACAGCGCCCAGTCGAACTGGGTCTCAATAACTTGCTTCAGCTGAACAAGAGGCATATCGGGTATCAGCTCAAGCTTTTCTTCAACGGCCATGGCATCCTCGAGCATGTCGACTGACTCTGGGTAGAGTTCGATCAGTAGCGTATTTAAAAGCTCTTGGGTGTCGGTAGTCTGAGCGGCCTCTGACCAGTCAGTGAGTTGCTGCCACAACGTCTCATGGAGTGCGATCTGCTCAAGCCACGGAATGATATCCGTCAGCTCCTCCACAACCGTGGCATTGCGTTCTGCCTGCGCAGTATTTTCCACCGAGGTTTCGTCTAGGTAGCGTTGGGCTCGAAGGCACAGCGCCAGAAGGCGTTCTCGACTTAACTCTGAGGGTATTTGGGCTTTGGCCGTCGCCAGTGCCTGTTCTCGGGCATGAATCCATTGATTGATCAATTGCGGATGGCGGATAAGGAAGGGTGCCATGCCTAAACCGGTAGAATTTCCAATGCCTAGGTAGCGCTGTAATTCATTAGCAAGGGGAACCGCTGTCTCAGGGGCCGCTACTCGTGCCAAGTGCTCCGCTTGGTCTATGGAAAATTGTCGCAACACATAGACCGCGGTCATCTGGGCTGAGAAGGGGTATCGAAAGTCTGGGTTGCCTTGGAGACGACCGTAATCGGCAATACCGAATTTACCATTGCCGTAGACGGCTGTAGTGCGATAGAGGTAGCCAACTTCGCGAATGGCGTCTACTGGGGGTTGCTCTCCAGCAGCGAGTGACTGAACAAATACTTCAAAATTGCGCAGGCTCTTATTAGCCCGGGAAATGACCAGCAAACGCGGGTGTTGTCGACCTGCCTCCTGAAGTGGAACGTTTTCAGCGAGTGTCGTGAACAGCGAGTCTTCTACATCGCCCTCCACTAAGCCAAAAGTAACGTCCCAGGCGTTGGCAATGACGCGATCGGTGCGTTCTTCGTCGGTGATATGTTGCGAGAAAATAACTACGTGGTATCGACCATGGGGCGTTTGCACCCGGTAGATGACTTCGCCGTAGCCACCGTCGTCCAAGGCAAAATACTCTTGCGTAATTTGCCAGCGCTGTCGCGCCATTTGACGTATAAGGCTTCGGGCAAAACTGAGACGACTTGGGACGAGGGTGCCTAGCCTTTCGAGATCCATCACTAAGCTCTGTTGTCGCAGCGCGGGTGCAACACGAGCGGCTTGTAAGACCGCGTCGATCATGCAGCGTCCTCTACAGAAAGCGACTTGATGCCCTGAGGTTTGGCGACGCGGGTCAATAGGTCTACCCAATTACCACCCATAATTTTTCCCGTCTCTTGATCATTGAAGCCTTTCGCCTGAAGTGCGGCTGCAATACCGGGAAAGTCTCGGCTGTCTTTGAACCAAGTTAGCGCATCAGGCCAACCCGCATTGGCCGATGAGCCCTCGCCATAATCCATGGCCTTAGACCAGCGCCCGTTACGCATCCACTCGAGCACGCTTTGCGGTTGGTTTTGGCACAGGTCAGAGCCCAAACCGATGCGATCAATACCCATGCGGTCTGCTGTCCAGGCCACCATGTCACAAAAATCTTCAAGGGAGCATTGCGGGCCGTTTTTCAAATGGAAAGGGTACAAGGAAAAGCCCAGCAAACCCTGATTATCGGCAATGGCGTCGATGACGGTGTTCGATTTATTACGCAGTGCGGGGTGAAAATGACTGGGGTTGGCGTGGGAGATAATCACAGGCTGCTGTGAATGTTCTATTGCCTCTAGGGTCGAGCGTTCAGCGCTGTGAGACATGTCTATGACCATGCCTACCCGATTCATCTCGCGTACAACTTGTTTGCCGTATCGCGTGAGCCCGCTGTCCTCAGTCTCGTAACAGCCACAGCCAAGCAGGCTTTGGTTGTTGTAGGTCAGCTGCATGATCATGAGGCCCATGCGCCGCATAATTTCAACGAGTCGAATTTCGTCTTCAATCGGCGAACAGTTCTGAGCGCCAAAAATGATGCCAATCTTGCCTTCTTTTTTGGCTCGATGAATGTCTGCCGGCTCGAATACGGGTGTGATCAAATCAGGGAATGTCTCAAAGCGAGCGTTCCATTCGCCTAGCCGTGTCAGGGTATCGCGGGTGGTCTCGTGGTAAGCAACAGTAACGTGGACGGCGTTAAGGCCGCCGGCACGCATTTGCTCAAAAACCTCGCGTGACCACGCTGAGTACTGTAATCCATCAATAACGGTCCAGGCTGGATTCATGTGTCGCTCCCGTTAATTAGGCTTGAATATAGGTGGTCTTAACCGTCGTGTAGAACTCGCGCGCATACTGTCCCTGTTCTCGAGGGCCGAAACTAGAATTTTTGCGTCCTCCAAAGGGCACATGATAATCGGTTCCTGCGGTCGGCAGATTCACCATGACACAGCCGCTAACTGCGCGTTTCTTGAAGTCCATAGCCAAGGCGAGGGATTGGGTGATGATGCCGGCAGTGAGGCCAAACTCTGTATCGTTGAGTATTTCGAGGGCGTGCTCGTAATCTTTTGCTTTAATGACGCTCGCTATGGGTGCGAATAATTCTTCGCGATTAATGGCCATGGCATTGTCGGTGTCTACAAAAAGCGCCGGTGACATGTAATAGCCAGGTTTATCGAGGCTCAGCCTCTCGCCTCCTTGTGTGAGTTGAGCACCTTCTGCCACCCCACGTTGAATCCAAGCGAGATTGGCTTCCAACTGCTCTTCCGATGCGATAGGACCCATGTCTACACCATCCTCAAGAGCATGTCCTACTCGGGTTGCCGAGAGTTTTTCTCCCAGCCTCGCTACGAACTCGTCATAAACGTTGGCGTCAACAATTAAACGCGAGGAGGCAGTGCACTTTTGTCCCGTGCCGCTGTAAGCGCCGACGAAAGCAGCATTGACCGCGACTTCTAAATTGGCGTCAGCGGCAACGATTAACGCATTTTTGGAGCCCATTTCCAGTTGGCATTTCACCAAGTTGGCGGCGGTTGCGCTGGCCACTTGGCGCCCAACTGGGAGTGATCCGGTGAAGCTCACTGCGTGAATTTGGTCGCTATTGATGAGTGTATTACCGACTTGGCTGCCGCTGCCCATGAGTAAGTTAAAAGCGCCTGAGGGGAGAGCGGCTTGCCGGGCAATGATCTCAGTCAGTGCCCAAGCACTGGCGGGGACAAGATTGGCGGGCTTGAGAATCACGGAGTTACCAAAGGCAAGGGCCGGCGCAATTTTCCAGACGGCGGTTGCCATTGGGAAATTCCATGGACTGATGACCACCACCACACCAACAGGTTCTCGGCGAGTTTCTATTTCGATGCCAGGTCGAACAGATTCGGCGCGATCATCGATTTGACGATGAACCTCCGCGGCGTAGTAGTGAAAAAATTGACCCGAACGATAAACTTCACCGACACCCTCAGCTCGGGTTTTACCCTCTTCTCGGGCCAATAATTCTCCCAGTTCTGCGCTGCGCTGTATCAGCTCATCACCGATCGCCATAAGGACTTGGTAGCGAGTTTCTAGAGGAGACTGTCCCCATTGGGCTACCGCTCTGTTAGCGGCGTTAATGGCCTCTTTAACCTGCTCGGTATTGGCCTGAGCGTAATGCCCAATGACATCATCGGTGTCGGATGGGTTTCGGTTGGCAATGGCTTCAGGGGTGTTCACCCAGTTACCGTCAATATAAAGGGCGTGCTGGTCTGACATGATGAACTCCCGAACTGTGGAAAGAAACGATGGCGATTGCCACAGGCTAGCGGCTTGTGTTAATTAAGGAAAATTAATAAATTCAATAAAAATATAAATAATACTTATAGCTTGCCGGGGTGGCGCATGAACAAAGGCTTAAAGCTGCAGCAGCTGCGATACGTTCTAGCCGTTTTGGATGAGGGCGGATTCAAAGCTGCGGCTAAGCACCTCCATCGAACGCAGCCAGCACTGTCTTTGGGGATTCGGGAGCTCGAGGACAGCTTGGGCGCCGCGCTGCTTGAAAAGCAGGGCGCTGGTCGGCTTACGCCCTTTGGTGAGGTGTGTATTCCTCGATTTCGAGAGTTACTGGGTGTGCACGATCGCATCGTTAAAGATCTCGATGACGTAATCAATCGACGTAGTGGGCGCGTCGAGGTGGTTACAGCACCTTCGATCGCTAGGCGGTACATGCCCTCTGTTCTCAATCATTTTTTGCGTAAGTACCCGGGGTTAGAGGTGGGACTTCACGATGGCCCTGCTGATGTCGTAGCAGACATGGTGCGTACCGGAGAGGTGGAGTTTGGCGTCAGCTCGCTTTGGGCCGAAGCTGAAGATCTTGAATTTGAGCCAATTTTGGAGGATGCCGTCGGTGCTGTTTGCCATCAGACGCATTCCCTCGCCGATGCCAATAGTTTGCGCTGGCATGATTTGATTGGCCAAACAATGATAAGGAACGGTACGTCTCGCCTGCTAGAGGCAACACCTGCCAAGGAGTTGCTGGCTGAAAGTCGAATTTATATTTCTGAAATGATTTCTATTGTCGCTATGTTAGAGACGGGGACCGCCTATACGACATTACCTAGGCTGGCATTTCAGGATAGTGCTTCAACATTGCGCTTCATCCCTATAAAAAACCCTACTGTGATTCGGGTCATTGGCATTATTACTCGCCGTGGTGTGACCCTCTCACCTGCGGCAAAAACGGTAATTTCGGCCCTGCGCGAAACAATTACATCAGATGACGCAGGTTAAGGGTCCGCTCGATTTTCTACGGGGGCTGGTAATACCTAGAGTGATTGCTGTTGTAGCGATAATTTGACGCGATGTTTCACCCGAATTGAAATATTTGACATAATATGTGCCATAATGTCATGGTGACGGTGAGTGAGACAAGCTCAGTCGCCCAAGCATTTCCGTGCAGCAATGTTTGACTTGTTCGGCCGATTTTTTGGCGCCCTAAGTGGGCGGGGTACGTGCGGCTATTTGTGCCGATTTGCACCTACAATTTTGCTGCATGGTGTGTTTTACTCTCACCAGAACAACTAAATAATTAAAAAATAAATTGCTAGGAGTTCCTCAATGAAGCGAGTCATGTCGAAGTTGGCCTTGAGCGCAGCCGTTGCTGCCACATCTATTGGAACCTGGGCTGCCGAGCTTGAAGAAGTATTGGTAACTGCCCAGAAACGTACTGAAAGCCTGCAGGATGTTCCTATATCGGTAACTGCGATCAGCGGTGAGCAAATTCAGGACGCCTCGATTAGAGGTTTGGGCGACTTGGGTGCTTACGTACCCAACTTCTCAGTCACTGAAAACGCCGTCAATACGATCATTACCATGCGGGGCATATCAGTAGGTGCTCAACAGTCTTTTGAACAGTCGGTCGGCATGTTTGTCGACGGCGTGCACTATGGCAAAAGCCGACAGGCACGGCTGGGCTTGTTTGATCTAGAGCAGGTAGAGGTTCTGAGAGGGCCTCAGGGAACTCTGTTTGGAAAGAATACGCTGGCAGGCGCGATCAACGTTCGCACTGCAGCTCCTAAGGTGGGCGAAGGCTTGTCTGGCAGAGTGGCTGCGAGTTTTGAGAGTGACAATGGTAAGTACTTTGAGGGTTATGTCAGTGGCAGCCTCTCTGATAATTTCGCCATGCGCTTGGCTATTATGGATCGTGAAATTGATGGTTACCTCGACAACACATCACCCAATGCCTGGGGCGATGATATGCCCAGCACGGATGAAACGATTGCGCGTATTGGCGCTCAGTGGGAACCCTCAGATCAAACGACTCTAGCGCTTCGATACACCTACAGTGATTTCGTTCGCGAGGGTGGTACGGCTACGGTTACCACGTTCCAACCCCTGCCCAATGCGCCTGCGTCGAATGCGGCAATGTATGCCACCATGGGGCTTGCCTTTCCAACGTTCCAAGCCTCGTCAAATGATGCGTATCGCGATGGTTATTCAATCGGTGGCGCGGCATTTTCAGGCAGTGATGGCGCTGAGCGCAAAGAGGGAACCGATACTCAGAACCATGAATTTTCGGTGAACTTTGAGCACGAATTTGACAATGGCATGACCTTTGCGGCGGTGACCGGTGTGTCAAGCTACGAATACGAAGATGGCATTGACGCCGACTTTTTGCCCGTAGAATTTATTGGTCGAAGCGACGATTCTGAATACGAGCAATTCAGCCAAGAAATTCGATTGTCATCGGACCCCTCTGAACGCTTTAGCTGGGTGGCGGGGGCTAACTATATTGATTCAAAGCAGGAAATCGATCGCTTGGTCGATGTCCGCGGCTCCTTAGGCCAGCCCGACCTGATGCGATTGATCACTTGTCCGGTGCCGGAGATTCTCGGGGCCTGTGGTTTCCCGTCGTTCCTGGTTTATACCCCGGCGCAATTAGCGGGAATTGAGGCCGGTCTGGGTCTGCCACCGGGTTCGCTACCCCCTGGTGTGGAGGGACTCACACAGTTTACCGACGTGGCGCGATTGTCGCGCTGGGTTCAAGACACAGAGTCCTGGGCGGTGTTCCTGCAAGGTACTTTTGATTTAACTGAGACCCTAAGCATTACAGCAGGCTTACGTTACACCGAGGAAACCAAGAAGGTCTCTGCCCGTACCGACATAACAACGGGTGCTACTGGAATAACGAATCCTGTGCCCCCATCAGTTAATCCGCTCTTACACGGGCTAATGGGTGCTTCATTTGATTCTTATGCGCATGAATTTAATGAGGAGCGAGACACTGATCAGTTGATGCCGGCAGGTTCTATTAATTGGCGTCCCGCTGACGATCACCTGCTTTATGTGAGCTACGCTGAAGGCTTCAAAAGTGGCGGCTTCAACTCGGTTGACGATCAAAACCCCATCTTTTTGCCTGATGGAACCATTCTCCGTGACCAGCCTGGAGTGGGTTTCGAGTACGACGATGAAACCGCATGGTCCGTCGAAGTAGGCGGTAAGCACACGTTCCTAGACGGTTCTCTTCGGGTGAACTGGAACTACTTCAACAGTGAGTACGACGATCAGCAAGTATCAACTTTCGTGGGCTTAGGCTTTGTGGTCGCCAACGCGGCGAGTACCGAGATATCAGGCTTTGAAGTCGATGCTGCATGGCAGGCTACTGACAAGCTGCGCCTGAACCTAGCCTTCGGTTATATCGACGGTGAGTACGGCTCCTTCCCAGGTGCCGGTTGTACTGCGCTGCAGCAAGATGCTTTGCGCGGCTTAAATATTACTGATTCCAGTGCCCCAGTGACGTCGGTTACGGTTGATGGCAGGACTTGCGAGCAGAAATTCTTGGGTAATGGAGCACCCTCGGGAGCCTCTCAAGACCTAAGTGGCGCTGACCTTGGCAGCGCAGAGTACTCAGGATCCTTCGGCGCAGAGTTTGTTCAACCCATTGGAGCCATGGCTTGGTTCACGCAGTTGGACGTTAACTTTACTGACGACTATTTCATGACGGGTGACCTTGATCCTATTGACGTTCAGGCGGGATTTGAAACGGTCAACATTCGTACCGGTCTTCGTGGCGATAGCTGGATGTTAATGTTCTACGGACGTAACATTGGCGATGAGGTATACGCGACTGGTGCCTTTGATATCCCACTGGCCTCTGGATCTCACGGCCGTTATCAAGCTCGCGGTGAGGTTTGGGGCGTGCAAGCAGCCTGGGAGTTCTAAGAGCTTAGATAAACAATTAAGGCGACCAATCGGTCGCCTTTTTTTTTGCCTGTGTTTGGCCTTTGGCCGGTTATTTGAGCGACATTCGGTAGCACGGTATTGAGGAAGTAGATCGCACGCTAACGTATTATCCGTGGCGAGGGCGTTTGAGGGGTGTTAACCCAAATAGTATTATCAATAGACGTTGCGTCCGGCAGCGGCTCCTATATAATGGCACACTATATGCCAATAAATGAGGTGCTCCATGGAGTTTTTACGAACGCCAGATAGCCGGTTTGAGAATTTAGAAAATTTCCCTTACCAGCCCAATTACCTGTCAGTGCCTGATGGCGAGGGAGGGGAGCTGAGAATTCACTATGTGGACACCGGTCCACGTGATGGCAGGGTTGTTTTACTGATGCACGGCCAGCCGGCATGGTGCTACCTCTACAGATCGATGATTCCCTTACTTGTTGCCAAAGGGTTTCGGGTTGTTGCCCCGGATCTAGTGGGATTTGGGCGTTCAGATAAACCTACCGAGAGAGCTAATTATACCTACGCTAATCATGTCGCCTGGATGAGTGACTGGCTTACGCAGCTTGGACTAGACGACATAACCGTCTTTTTTCAGGACTGGGGGAGTTTAATCGGTCTAAGGCTTGTGACCGCATTTTCTGAGCGCTTTAGTCACGTTGTGCTAGCCAACGGCGGGCTGCCCGCTGGCATTATTCCCGAGGCATTTTCCAAGCCCTTGCAGGAGGCCTATAAAACGCTGCCAGTGCCTGAAGCACACGAGCTTGGTGATAGATTTCGGGACACTACGGGCATTCCTGGATTTCTCTACTGGCGCAAATTCGCGGCAGAGAATCCAGCCATAGCGCAGCCCGGCAAATCACTAATGAATGATTTAATGGGTGCAAGCTTGAGTCAGGTAGAGGTTGATGCCTACGATGCACCGTTTCCAGATCTGTCTTATGCGGCGGGAGCTCGCCAGTTTCCCTCCCTCGTGCCTTTATTTCATGATGAGCCGGAGGTGCCCGAGAATAAGGCGGCTTGGAAATTGCTTGAGCAATTCGATAAGCCCTTTCTGCTGGCTTTTGCAGACAATGATCCGGTGACCCAAGGTGGTGATAAAGCTTTTAAAGAGCGTGTTCCCGGTTGCCAGGGAGTCGAACATCGAACCATTAGTCCTGCGGGCCATTTTTTACAGCAGGATCAACCCGAGCAATGTGTGCAGGCGATCTTGGATGTCATGGCCCATGGCAGCTCCTGAGTTTGAGGTTTTACACTGCTTAGATTGAGTAGGTTGTGTTTCGGCACTCTCCCAAAAAAAGAGTAGAGCTTTATAAAAGTGCATTCATCGCCGTCTAGTTGTGGCAATGGGTAGAGTATCGCTGTTACCCCGACTTAGGGCCTATAAACTGGGGCCTAGGGTCTGCTCTCTGCTGTGGCAACGTCAGCATATTAGGCCATTTTTTAAATTGCCGGTTAGCTCTGGCAGCCGCGGAAAGCTACCGTCCTGTGTCGCTGCATTGCTGTAGGAAATACAATGGTCGAAAGTTTGCTATGAGGGTAGCTTGGCAATTTTCTGTCTGGCAATAAGGGGCTTGGCTCAGGGTCTTTGATGAGCCTGTTTGCAGTGGTCAAAAAAAAGCCGCGACTAATGCCGCGGCTTTTTTTGCTTATCACAATCCTTACAAAGCTAACTTGATACGCCCGTACCAAATTTGACCGCGTGGATCATGATGCTTTGGGTCGTAGCTGAAGTTAGCTGCATCAAAGAGTCGAGGTGCATCCTCGTCAGTAATGTTCTTACCGCCCAAAGTAATTATTGCTTCCGTATTGCCTAGGTTAAAGCTGTAGGAGTATTGCAGATCAAGAGTCATCCAAGAGTCGATGTCCTGCGAGTAACCTCGATCAAGCAGCGCATCTGGAACAACACGCGATGTTTCATACTCCGAGGTATAAAAGGCTAAAAGTGCAATTTTATGATTGCCTACGCGCCAGTCGGCTGTAGCGTTGACCTTTGTCTCAGGGATGGATCGTGCAAAGTTGTCGTAGTTAAAGTAACCCGCAACGTCCTGAACTCCACTGTCGCCTGTACAGCCTCGATCGTTGGCTGCAGTACAAGGGATTTCATAGCTCAGAAAATGCGTCGCCGACAAGTGCAGTCCGAATTCACCCGCATTGGAAGGGATCATCCAATCTGCGGTTACATCAATACCATCGGTGGTCACTTCTTGTGCGTTGAGGTAGGCCACGTTAACACCAGACAGCGTGCCGGCAGAATCGCGGATAATGTCAGCACCGTTGGGGTTGTCATTGAGCTTGCCTTGGGCGTTTTCAACAGTGATAACGTCCTCGTACTCAAAGCGCCAGTAGTCGACCCTGAAGGTGAGGTTATCGGTTGGTGTGAATACCGCGCCCATGTTGAAGTTGGTCGAGGTTTCAGGTTCCAGAGCCGTGCTTCCCTGTGAATTTACACGCACAAACAGCGCACTGCTTGAGCCGCTGGCAGGATCAACAAGTCCCTGCAGCGATGTCTCCTGGTTATAAACCTGCACCAATGAGGGTTCACGGAACGCAGAAGAAGCCGAGGCCCTAAGTACCAGCCAGTCAGCAGCTTGCCAACGGAGCGATAGCTTAGGGTCAATGCTGCTATCTGAGCTGAGGTCTTCGTATCGTACCGCAAGATTAGCTTCTAACGATGAAGTGAGTGGAAAGTTGGCTTCCGCAAACAAAGCGTAGGAATCTCGCGACTCATCAATGGGCAGACCACCGCCCAAAAAGATCAAATCAACGGGAATCGTTGCGCCAGTTGCAGGGTCAATCGACTGTGTATACAACTCATTACGATTGGCCGAGTAACTTTCTTCACGCCACTGGGCGCCCGCGGCAAAGCCAACGGGTCCAGCGCTCATCTCAAACAGATCGCCGCTCACAACAAAATCTGCGACCGTGAGGTCGGTCTTTTTGTTGGTGAAGGTCTGGTAGCTCAGCCATTCAATCAATTCTGGCGAGTTAGCACTAGGATCGAAAGGGCTAAACGACTCGGCACCGCTGGGACCACCGGCACCACTTAACGCTGCGCTTAATCGCGAGCTGATGGTATCTGGCTGATAGACCTCGCGATCATTTTCGGAGTAGGTTAGTGATCCCATCCAGCTCCAGCCGCTGTCAAATTCACCGTCGAGCTGCAGCGATGCACGCAATGTATCGCTATCACGTGGCGCTAGTGGTGAGGGAGCCTCTGCACCTAAAGGTCGTCCGTACCAACGAACAGGGACACTAAAGGGGCTGCCTGCGGTGCCGGGTAACAGAGTGGGAAAGGTGAGGGCCGGGTATGAAGGGGACTGAGGGTTGTCTTTTACCTCGTGATGCGTCCATCCCAATTCTGCAACTAATGATAATGAGTCAGAAAAGTCATGAGTGACATTACCATACAGCTGCTGCTTTTCCTCTTTGTTGACTATGTTAAAGCGTGGTCCATAGGCAAACCCACACTTGCCGCCACCGCCGGTGCCCGGCCCAAATGCCCCCTCAGGTACAAACGGCGTACCAGGAGCGCCACCGTTAGCGGTACAGGCAGCGTCTGGGACTGTCTCAAGAAAACCGTAGCTCCCTGCGTAATCGCCAGTGCCTACGCCGCCTGGCGCTAATGTCAGAAAACTTCGTCCAAGGGTAGAGACCGCATTTTCCGTTGTGTAGGGACGTTCAGAAGAGCTCAAGGGGTCCTGGCTAATAAACGAGCCTGCCAATGTGACGCGAGTGCGATCGTTGCCAAAGCCGGCTAGTACGTTTAGGTCATACTTGCCAGCACCGCCATCACTGATTTCTTCATAACCGGTAGAGACTTCGACGCCTTCAAAGTCTTTGCGTAGGATAAAGTTGACCACGCCCGCGACGGCATCAGAGCCATAGGTGGCGGTTGCGCCTTCCTTCAGAATCTCGACGCGCTCCAGCGCTGCCATGGGAATGGTGCTGGTATCAACAAACACACTGCCGTCGTTGGCGGTTGCTGCGGTGATTGTTTGGCGTTTACCGTTTACCAGCACCAGAGTGGAAGTGAGGCCTAATCCACGCAGGTTTACGTTGCTGGTGCCTTGGGTCTCGCCCGAGGTGAATGAGTCAGGGTTGTTTTCAGTACCTGAACTCACGGATAGTTTGCTCGTCAACTCACCGACATCAACAGCGCCTGAATTGACAATGTAATCGTTGGAAAGGACTTCTACTGGAGATGCCTCGTCTTGGCTGGTAGATCGAATATAGCTACCCGTCACCATGACTTCTTCAATCACGCTTTCCTCTTGCTGCGCTAGGGTCGTATTGGCGACGGCAAGACATAGAGGTGCTAACGCAAAGCCCATTAGCTGGTGGCGCAATGTAACTGTTGTGTGGTTTTTATGATTCAAAGCTTACCCTCCGGGGTATTTTTATAAAATTATTTTAGATGGCGCGAGTCCTTAACGCCTCGCACAGTGTAGGTCTGGCCGACTGTCGTGTATGCCCAAATACTAACGGTTGTTTTTTTGGCAGAGGTGTGGAGGTCTAGGTATTGGTATGCTGAACTCATTCACTCACATGCCTTGTTAAAGCAGCTGTATGGATCAGTGTTCAGAGACCGCTACTGATTACTGAGTGACACCTTGCACTTTTTTCAGTGAGATTTAGATGGCTCAGAGTTTAAGCCTTGGCCTTAGAAAAACGGTGCTTGCCCGTATTGGCTGAGAACGACCGGGCATTAAGGTGCGGTTAGCGCGCCTCATAACTGTGAGGTCAATAATTGTTTTAGGCCGGTTAAGCGTCTCTCAATGCTAGACCCTACAAATATTCATTCGCCGATACAAACGGTTGGTCTACTCGGTTAGAGCGTTCGCTAAAATGATGCTTTGACTGAAATATTTCAAAGGGCTTACGCCGCTGCTAGTTTTGGTAAGCGATTGGCGCGATAAATACCCCAATGTTTCTCGGGCTCGAGTGGATGGTCAGAACCTTTCCAGTTTTCATCAAAGGCCTCGAAAACATAAACCACAATTTGTTCACGATCGGCCCAGGCAATGAGCTCTTCAAGGTATTGCTTTTGATGCATTTCGCCCACGTTTTCAGGTGGTATGCCTCGGCCGTTGGACGCTGTAGTCCAGCCAGCTTCCGTGATAATAATTTGCTTGCCGGGGTTGGCTGTCTTTACCGAGTGATAGTTCTCCCGTGTGTAAGCCATGGCTTCGTCGACGGTTTTGTATTCCCAGGCGGGGTAGGTGTGAATTGCAATAATGTCCACTGCGGAAGCGAGCCCCGACAGTTTGTCGAGCCACGGCGCATAATTTTCGCAAAAGGTCACTGGCTGAGTGATCGCGGCTTGAATTTTCCGCACATAATCTATGACGGTATCAGGCTCGACCAAGTGGTCTGTCCAGTCAACGGTGGCCTCATTACCCGCCGAGACAATATCGACAATGTGATGGTATCGGTTCGCCCAATCGATGAGGCGGTCAACCTCCTGTCGATTTTTCAGTGCATTTGCAACTAAGGTCTCGTCGGCATGCATTCCACCCCAAGGACAATTGGGATTGTTAATCTCGGCGCCAATGTAGGCCCCTAGCAATACTTTAAGGGGTAGGTTCTGCGCATGAATAATGGCTAGCACTTGCTCAGCGTGTGGGTCACACGCATAAAGGCGAATAGCCTCCCAGTCAGGAACGAGTAATCGCAGGTCTGCTTCGATTTCTTCATCCGAAGGAAAAATGCCCGTATCAGGGCTTTGGCCATCCCGAAACCCTGAATAGCAAATCGCACGACGGTAAGGCAGTATTTTTGTGGGCTTCATAGCTTTGGAGCGTACTTGAATTTTTCGTGCATGTCCCACAGCCCCCAATGGGCGCCCACATCGCCCTCGCCGTCGTCACCCGTGACCTTCCATGCTTCATCAAATGAGGAAAAATAAAACAGCTCTATCCCCTCGCTTATTGCCCACTCTTGAGCTTTTAAAAAGTAAAGATAAGAGCCTTGAAGCGACGCTTCTGCACCATAAAAAGTACCGCCAGCACTGGGCCAGCCTGTCTCGGTGATAATTACGCGCTTACCTTTGGCGATCTTTTGAACACGTCGATACATATCTTGCATGTAAAGAGTGGCGTAGGGCAGTGCACACCCTTCCCAGTAGGGGTAACAGTTGGTCAGTAAGACGTCGCAGGCCTCTGTAACAGCGGGCCTGTCCTCAAACTCATAATAAGCGTCTACATACCCCATGGGTACGTTGGAGGGTAGGCGCTCTCTAACTTCAGCCATGGTGATCAATAAGTCAGCTTCGCTCATTTCTCGTCGGTAAAGCACTTCGTTGCCTACCGCAGCAATGTCTACAAGGCCTTGGTGAGCCAAGGCAATAAGGTTGTTAATTTCAATGCGATTTTTGTCGATATCACTGCCAAGCCAAGCGCCCACCAGGGTTTTGAGGCCGTGCTTTTTAGCGGAAGCTGGTATGAGCTCATTTCCTTCCGTCGTTGAAAAAGACCGAATCCAGTTAAAACGCGGCTCGAGAATTGCCATCCGATGTTCAATTTGTGACGAAGTTAGTTCATCGCCTGGCTTCTGGCCTTCGGTGTAAGCGCTAAAGGAAATACCATGCATGCCTGCTTCGGTAATTGCCGCTAAACGGTCATCAAGGGTCTGTCTCCCGAGATTGGAGGGATCGGTACTAATGAGGTTGTGTATTTTACCCGCGCGCTTGGACATCGGCGAAAAAATCTCCTGTGAAATAATCTGCGGAAGTATTTAGATCGTCAGATGCTACTGAGTGGAGCCCAATATCTCATGCGTAATGCGACAAGATGCCCGAAAGCACGGATAAGCCGGATATTACCCGGTGTCACTGCGGATACCCCTGCATTAGTATGTTCGCTCTTCGCGCCTAGTGAGCGCCGTGCGGCGTTATCGGGCGCGGACGATTGAGTGCCATTTTTTGTTCGAGGGTGAAAAGGTAGGTTGGGCTAGCAGTAAATTTATCGAGTCAGAGCGGTTCTATGTATCCGTCTCTGCACCTTATAACGACCAATAACGTTGAAGACATATGACTAAAAATAGCATTTTCTTAGGTAATTCCCCGCTCAAGACAACTGACCAAGATGTATCGGGTGAGTACGTCGAACGAAATGGCGAAAGTTTTTATCGAATTGAAAACTTCGACGCGATGAACGATTTTTTTATTAGTGTTGTAAGTGACTCAAATCATTGGCTCTATATTTCAACACGCGGTGGCATCACCGCTGGCAGAACAGACTGCGACAGCGCACTGTTTCCGTACTACACCGAAGATAAAATCCGTGACAACTCTTCTCACACGGGTAGTCGCACCGCTTTGTTGGTTACAAGCGATGAGCGCACACACCTCTGGGAGCCTTTCGCCCGCCAATACGACGGTGTTTATTCGCTCTCCCGCAATCTTTATAAGAACGTGTTAGGCGACAAGCTCGTTTTTGAAGAGATTAACCATGATTTGGAGCTCGTGTTTACATATTCGTGGTCGACCACTGATAAATACGGGTTTGTGAAACAGTCGATGTTGGCTAATACAAGTAGTAAAGCAGTCGCAATTGACGTGCTTGACGGCATTGAAAATTTGTTGCCGTACGGAGTTTTAGCGGGTACTCAAAATGAACTGAGCTGCTTGGTTGACGCCTACAAGAAAAACGAGCTCATTGAAGATGCTGGCTTGGGTATTTACGCCATGAGTTCTATCCTTTCTGATCGAGCAGAGCCCAGTGAAGCCTTGTGTGCGACCACGGTATGGTCTTACGGGTTAGCTGATGCCATCGTGCTGCTCAGCTCGCTTCAGCTTGATAACTTTCGTCGTGGACAGTCACTGGAGCAAGAGCTCGAAGTGTTGGGTCGTCGTGGGGCGTATTTCATCAATACAGCGATCAATTTGGAAGCTCAGGAAAGCCAAAATTGGGGAATTGTAGCTGACGTCAACCAAGGGCCCGCCGCAGTCAGAAACCGCCTTGAGATTCTGCGGTCAGAGAGCAGTAGCGTTATTGAAAGTCGTATCAATGACGATATAGCGCTTGGCTCCCAGCATTTGGAGCGTCTTATCAGTACTGCAGATGGTATACAGCTCAGCTCTGATACGCTGACTACCAACCACCATGCATCAAATGTCTTGTTTAACATTATGCGAGGTGGCTTGTTTGACGATAACTATACAATTGATCGAGATGATCTTTGGGCTTTCTGTCGCAGTTGGAACGCAGTCGTTACGCAGGATAATTTTGATTTCTTTGAAAATTTACCGAAAACCCTCAGCCATCATGATTTAGATCAGCGCCTTGAAGGCGCCCAAGATTTGCAGCTCAAGCGGTTATGCGTTGAGTATTTACCAATGACATTTAGTCGACGCCATGGAGACCCCTCGCGCCCCTGGAACCGATTCGCTATTAAGGTTAAAGACGAGAACGACGCTAAAATTCTTAACTATGAGGGTAACTGGCGCGACATTTTTCAAAACTGGGAAGCGCTGAGCACCTCCATCCCCTGCTTCGCGCAGAACATGATCGCCAAATTTGTGAACGCCAGTACCGCCGATGGTTATAACCCCTATCGTATTACACGCGAGGGTATTGATTGGGAGCGCCCAGAGCCTGAAAATCCTTGGGCAAATATTGGTTATTGGGGAGATCACCAGCTTATTTACTTGCTGAAGCTTATCGAGCTGTCTCGTGACCACAACCCTAGTGGCATGACGGCGATGCTTACCGACGAGACTTTTGCCTATGCCAACGTGCCGTATCGCATTAAGCCTTTCGCGGACATCTTGGCTGATCCATACGACACCATCGTATTTGATGATGCGTTGGATCGCATTGTTGATCAGCGCGTTCAAGCTATGGGCGCAGATGGCCGCTTAATTCTGGATGGAAATAATGCGGTATATCAGGTCAATTTAACTGAGAAGCTGCTAGTGACCTTGTTGACCAAAGTGTCCAATTTTATTCCTGATGCGGGGGTGTGGATGAACACCCAGCGCCCAGAGTGGAATGATGCAAACAATGCACTGGTTGGTAATGGCGTGTCAGTAGTGACCTTGTGTTATCTGCATCGCTTTCTGAAGCGTGCAATAGCCTTGCTGGCAACTATTGAAAGCGATCAGGTCATGCTGTCGTGCTCGGTTGCACAATTGCTGAAAAATTTGCATCAGGTATTGCTACAGCATAAAGCGGCAATAACTTCTGGGCCCGTATCACCTAGAGTGCGTGAAGCCGTGATGGCTGGATTGGGCAACGCTGCAGAACTGTATCGCGAGGAACTTTATGAGAGTGGGTTCTCGGGTGAGAAACAGTCAGTGTCACTATCGACCATCAGTAACTTCCTTGAGCTCAGCTTAGAATCGAGTGCCGTTAGTATTGCTTCTAATCGCAGGGAAGATGGGCTGTTTCACGCTTATAACCGCATTTCGTGGACCGATTCGGGTGTCGAGATAAGGTACCTTTACGAAATGTTAGAAGGACAGGTGGCCGTGCTGAGTGCAGAAGTGCTGTCTGCGGAGGAAGCTTTGCATGTCTTGCAGACATTGCGCAAATCGCCACTGTACACCGCGCGGCAGCATTCTTATTTGTTGTATCCCAACCGCCGGCTGCCCGCTTTTATTAACCGGAACTGTATTCCAGAGAATTTTATTAAGCAGTCGTCGCTAATGACCCAGCTTATTGATTTGGGTAATACGCGATTGATTGAAACCGATCATTCTGGAGCCGCCTATTTCGCGGGGCGCTTCAGTAACACCGCATCGGTAGTTGAAGCGCTGAATGAATTGTCAGATGGCGGCTTTTCTGCTGAGGTTGCTGCAGAGCGCCAGAGTATTGAAATCTTATTTTCAACGTTATTCGACTGCGACAACTTCACCGGCCGCTCGGGCGGCATGTATGCGTTTGAGGGATTGGGATCTATTTATTGGCATATGGTGTCAAAGTTGTTGTTGGCCGTTATGGAAACTGTGCAAGCAGCTGAGGCCTCGGGTTGCTCGGATGAACTTCTGTCGAATCTCAAAGCAGCTTACTACGATATTCGTGACGGCATTGGCTTTAATAAAAGTCCAAAGGTTTATGGCGCTTTCCCCACGGACCCCTATTCACATACACCAGGATTTTCAGGCGCTCGCCAGCCGGGCATGACGGGGCAAGTAAAGGAGGAGGTGCTTACGCGCCTTGCCGAACTTGGCGTCAACGTTGCTAATGGTTGTGTAAGTTTTATTCCAAGCACCCTTAGGCGGCGAGAGCTATTGACGGAAAGCGCAGTCCTTCAATATTTTGATGTTGCGGGTGAGCGACACTCGGTCATGCTATCGGCTGGCCAATTGGGTTTTACTTACTGCCAAGTTCCTGTCGTTTACAGTCAATCCAATGGTGCTGGTGAGATCACGCTCACCCTGTCTAATGGTAGTTTACAGACTATAAAAGGCAATACGCTGTCCAGTGACGTGTCTACGGAGCTCTTCAAAAAGCAAGGATCTGTGGTACGAATCGATGTGGCCATTACGACGACACTCGACTAGCGCCCTACACCTTAGTCTTGGGGTGATCATAAAGTTCGTGGTGGCCATACCAAGCACGCTGGGTGCTCTTTATCCAGTGTCAGAGTGACGAGTAAAACTGACTGCGCATGACCTTTGTTAAAGGGTTGAGGAGTTTTCCTTCAAGACTATCCTGGAAAATTTCACGACCAAGGATTTCAGCACAAGGCACCAAAATATTTTGGAGCTTCTGTTGGAGGAAAGTTGAGTTTGGTTCTGTCGCAATCAGGTTTTACGCAGAGCCCCTAGCATCAAGTTTTGTTCGAATCTCGTTAACCTTCGTTTCGTCGAGCTCATAAGAACGCATCACTAAAATACCGATGATTGTTCCCGTGACAGGCACGAGTATGAATGCAGCTCGGAGCCCTGCCAATGCACTGTCCGACTGAACGGTTACTGATTGATCAAAACCTACGGACGCCAGTATTAAGCCACTTAGTAAGCCCGCAAAGGCGGCTCCAAATTTAACCATCCACCAGTAAATAGCGCCAAACAAACCTTCTCTGCGCTCGCCGGTTTCTAACTCATCCATATCGCAAATGTCAGCTGTCATAGACATCATTAGCGTAAAGAGACCGCCAATGCCGAAAACGTAGAGGGGGATTGGAACAAACATGAGATACGGATTCTCGGGTGAAAAGCTCCACCAGAACATGGAATAGCCCGTCAGCGATAGCGTCTGCGTAATGGTGAAGGTTTTGAGCTTTCCCAGCTTTTGAGCCATCCAATTAATCACAGGTATGACAAGAAAGCAGGTGCAGATTGCCGATACACTGCCGAATAAGGCAGGCCAATTTCCGGCTTGTACTGGATCGCCATTATTCATGTAGTAAACAATGATGAAGAAGGCGAACCCAGCCACAGTGTTAAACGCATTGAATATGCAAAACGTGGCTATACAGACCTTCTGGAAGGGCTTGTTGGCAAGGGTGATTAAAATTCCCCGCCACAGGTCTACCAAGGTGTCACTCAAGGACCCTATGGCCTCGCTTTCTTCCTGTGAATTATCTTCAGAGCGGCACAGTACCGCTGGAACAATGGCAAGCCCCATGCAAATTAACCCCACCCAAATGGACAGTGTTCGTGCGCCTTCGGTTGCTGAGTCGAACCAGTTTGGGTCGTACAGGGCAATCCAAAACCACGGCGCAATAACCCAAGCCCATTGACCAATCCACTGTGCCACCGCCATCAGGCGCGTTCGCTCGTGATAATCGGAACTCATTTCGTAGCCCATGGCGACGTAGGGCACGCTAAAAATCGTCATGCCTAAAAAGAAAATGATGTTCCAACCCAGGAAGTACCAAAAGTTAAAGAGCAGGCTGTTGTCCTCTGACAGCTGCCACATGGCAATGTAGGACAGACCAGCCACAATAGCGCCTATAAAAATATAGGGGCGACGTTTGCCCCATCGAGACTGCGTTCGATCTGAAATGTACCCCATCAGTGGGTCGGTAATGGCGTCGACCAGCTTGGGTAAGAAAAAAATAAGGCCCCACATGATCGGGCTCATTCCAAGGCTTTGGACCAAAATCACGATGAATATTGATAGCGCAGCGGGAAACATTTGGTTGGCGAGCATACCAATGCCAAATGCAATCTTTTGGCTCATCGGTATGGCGGTTGTAGAAGCGGCTTCGCGATTCATCAGACGTTAACTCACTGTGTGCTGAATTATTGATTTAGATGTAGATTTTATCTCTTCAGCTGAAGTTACTAGGAAGGGAATATTGGCTACGGCACTTGTATTGTTGGGGGTATCAACCTGGCAGTAAAGCCGATATTCACCAGGGGTTGATATGGAAAATTGATAGTGAGGTTCTCTACTGGCAATAGATGATACTACGGTGGCTGGGGTAGGCTCATGATCGCCACCATCGCTCTGCAATGCACGCTCGACTTCCTTTCGTACAATCCAGGAAATAGAGGTGCCGCTGTCGGGCGAAGAAAAACTGACCTGTGCGGTGGCTGTTTCGTTGGAGCGCATCATCACACTGTTTGATGCATTTAACGCATTTAACGTTAGCGCCTCAATGGCTGGAGCCCGGTGCTGGGGCCAGCTATTTGTCCAGGCGTGTTGCAGAACATCGACGGCTTCTGTGCGCTCTCCCTTTTCAAGAAACAAGCCGTACCACGTTGGAGTGCGTTCTTGTTTTTGTCCCCAAAGAAAAATATAGGAGCCGAGGCAGTTGGCTTTGTCCCGTAAAATAATCTCGTTGTAGCGGCGGCTTATGTCTTTGGCCTTATCATGACTACTGGGCTCAATGTGTCGCTTCCAAGCCGTTTCCGGACTCTCCCAGTGTCCGGTGGGTCCCCACTCGGTCACTTGGTATGGGCCTGTATAGCCAACCTTTTTTAAGATTTGAGGGAGTTGATCGATCTCACCGTATATTTGAAAGGAGAGCAGGTCGAGTGACGGTGCCCGCTCTTTGATCGCTTCAATAGTGGGTTTATCGATACCCGCGAGCATTGTGGTAACTAAATGGTTTGGGTCGGCGGCTTTGATTTTCTGTGCCAACTGATCAACAGCATTCCAAACCTTGAGGTCTTTAGCGCGCAGGTTGAGCTCATTGCCAAGGCCCCACATAAACAGGGCAGGGTGATCTTTCAGGCGCTCGACGTCATGCATCATGGCATCAGTCTGGGCCTTAACTGCTTTGGGATCTGAGTAGTCGAACCCGTGGCGTTCTCGCGCTAAATCAAGCCCCATACAGACCGACAACCCCAGTCGTTGTGCCTCGTCTAACAACTCAATAACGTCGCGAGACCCATTGTCGACCCGCCAAGTGCGAAATGTATTGCCTCCCGCGGCAGCAAAGGTTTCAAGTTCGGCAAACTCTAGCCCCGCTCCCTTTATGTAAAACGGCTGGCTATTGTTCAGCAAAATATGTGCCCCATCGTTTGTTTTGATGAGCTGGCTTGTTGGCATGGGTGAGCGACCGGTCTTTTATGTTGTTCTTAATATTGGGGAAGAGGGTACCAGCGCCGGGTGATTTTCGGTCGGCGAACTAGGCAAATAGGGTCTGAGATGAGACCAGTGGGTACTCGTTGTGCTTGGTCTAAAATTGTCTTGAGTTTGATTCGTAAGGATATTTCATAATTTTCTCGACCGGGGCCGTAGATCGCTATTTCGTTAGTTTTAATTACACGCGGTGGCGAACATGGATTTCCGAGCGTACAGGTTCAGGGGTGAAGGTTAATGCCTAGATTTTCCTGTCGAGCTTCGCGTGCAACGTATGTGCATCTCATGCAGCGAAGATGTGTCTGCAGGAATTAAATGGTGGGAGTCTGGGTGTGATTTTTAGACCGTCAAAGTCAAGGTTTAGAGACTGGCGTTCCTAAAACCATTTCCGCTTTAGTGCAGATTTTACGTCTTCAGGTGTTCGTGTTTTTGGAAGTAATTTCTTACTTTTCTCCGAGTGGCGCAGC